>SCPP01001648.1_pt1:0-160000 | contig 332960 bp, 456 predicted proteins | sample 6106811 | NCBI WGS metagenome assembly SCPP01 (sample SAMN10720449, study PRJNA508395) | human gut metagenome | isolation source: Participant 2 stool, 15 month | host: Homo sapiens | collected 2018
ATTGCTCCAGCCACATCGATCCGTTTCGAAGATCCGGACTTATCCGACTTCATCGTGCTCAAGTAACCTCCATTGGCCGCATCCCGAATGCCCGTTCCATCGAAGTATCCATCCACCGTTAAATACCGCATAACAAACAAATAAAATAATCGGCAACCGCAAGACTTCCCATCAGGAAACGCGCTACGATTCGGATTAAACAAAAATAGTGAAAACCGAGAAAAAACGGAAACTTGTTCCCAGTTTTCCGAATCGCATCCTATTTAAGACTATGTCAAAGATAGTGAGCAGTGAGAAATCGTGCGGGCTTGCACGCAGAGATTGCCGAATCGTATCCTACCTCTCAAGATAGCGAAAGCCGAAAAAGGAGCTTGCTCACAGTTTTCCAGGTGCATTCTACCTTCTACAAAGCAGGAAATAAATTGAAAAATTCGCCTGGTGCCATCGGCTAAAGATCAATTACCCAGGTCGGCTTCGGAAATCATATTATTCAGCAGAGCATAGACCGTGAGACCGGCGATGGTCTTGATGCCCGTCTTGCGAGTGATGTTCTTGCGGTGGGAAATAACCGTATGGATCGATATGAAATACTGGTCGGCGATCTCCCGGTTAGTCAGGCCCCGGGCGACGGCAACGAGGATCTCGCGCTCGCGCTCCGAAAGCTCATAGCCTTCAGGCTGTGCCGTCGTACGCGTCTGCTCGAGAGCCTGCCGAAGTTTGTGATGCACCCGTCCCGGTGAGTCGTAAAGATTGATTACTCCGTCGAACTCGTGCAGCAGCTCATCGTCCACAGCTCCGTGACAGAGAGCGATAATCGGAACGTCCTGCAACATCGGAAAGGCGTTTCGTATCGGAGTGCGGCGCATCACGGGAAACAGCGCGGGATTGATCAGCACCAGGTCGGGTCCCGTCGTCGCCACCCGTTCGAAACAGGTCGCCGGGTCGCCGGTAGTCTCGGCATCGAGGGCCCTGAATTCGGAAAAACCGTCCAACAATGTCCGAATACCGGCCCCCACGATTGCGGAAGGCTCGATAATCAACACTTTATAAATACGACCGTTATCCATTTTTCTCCAATTTTTCGACCAACGGAATCAAGATCTGATTCTCGATGACGGTATGTCGGCTGAGGTCCTCCTCGAAGCGGAAAATATCGGAGAGCACTTCGTAGCGCAGCTTGGCGGAACAATTTTCAGGAAGGTACTTGATAATGATATTCTTCAGATCGCACAGCTTCCCGTCGATATCGCTATGATTATCTTCGAAACAGAGGATATTGTAACCGTCCACCCGACGTTTTTCGAGCAGAGCCTGCACGTAAGGAAACACGGTTCGCTCCTCGTAATCGAAATGATTATCCACTTCCCGGCGGTAATCGGCGAAAACGTACTCAAGATTTTACTGTGTACTCCGTCGCAAGTCGCTGTCATCGCGGCCATCTTCGCATCCAGATGCGGAAGAGTAACCTCCAGATAATACAGATGCGAAGTATGCAGGTAATCGAGGACACCGCCCAAATCGTCCGAAGTCAGTTGCTCATAAGGCAGAACCGGGACCTCCGACGAATAAATTCGGCAAATCATCAGAAAAGCTCTGCCGAAATTCCGCGTTGGCGACAGACTTCGCCGACACTCGCCTCGCCGAAGCCGAGGGGAATACCCATGCGGGCAAGCACCACGAGCAACTCGTAGTTGGACTCGACCAGGTCGGCCAGCTTCATACCCGGCGAAAAGAGGAGACGCCCCGCTCCGTATTATCGAAAGAATGTTCCGTCTGTTTCATAATGCAAGGATTATGTTACAAAGATAGTGAAAAGCCGAGAGAAAACGGGAACTTGTTCCCTGTTTTCCGAGGCGCATCCTATCTTCTGCAAAGATATGCAAATTCGGACACACCGCCGAATCCCCATATATTGGTATATCGATTACCGCAGCCCCTATTTATTATAAGTACGATATCGGAATCGGGGCATCCGCGATTTTCAACCTGTTGTGTTCGAACCACTTCATAAAATCATTGAATTTCTGCCGGTTGTCGTTGACCCACAAGCCGAATGCAGTCTTATTCCCTTCCCGGAGCACCCAATAGTTGTAGGCTTCCAGATGACCGGCATCCCGCACCGAACGCAGATATTCCAAAAGGAACGACGATTTGATTGTCATACTTCAGCACCGTATTCGCCCCTTCGTCCAACTTCTTCAGGCCTTCGTCGATCCACCGGCTCCGGATCCGGTTCAGGGATTCCAGATCGACGGACCGTTCGCCCCGGCCGCAGCCTGCATCGCCGCCTCGTACACGGCACCGTAAGGCTCCCGCATCCCCGGCCAGAAGCATATCGATCGTTATGGCGATCGGACGGTTCTCGTAAAATCGACCGACACGGAATCGGTGGAAAAAACGATGCCAGTTTTATAGTTACGGAACAAAAGCTCGCTCATCTCCTTATTCCGGTCGCCGCTGGGCAGCAGGTTCATCATTATCTCGCCATAAATCTGGCTCCAGACCTTGCTGGTGGAATAAGCATAAAACTGGGCCGCCCGGTAATAGTTCGACGGGAACATCGGGCCACGCTGATACCTTTTCGAAAGAAGCGACCGCTTCGTCGTAATGCCCCTGCATTCCCGAAACGACCCCCTGCTCCAGATAAAGAGCGCCCGAATCGGGAAAGCGTTTAAGTCCCTGCGCATAAACTTTCAAGGCTTTTCGGATTCTTCAGATAATCATAACAGTTTCCGACCAACTGATAAACCAGATCGTTGCAATCCTCGTACTTATAAAGTGTTTTGGCGAGTTTGATCGCTTTCTGATAATCCCGTTTGACCATATAGGCGTAAGCCATCTCGTACGTCAAAGGCCAATAGTCCGGATCGAGTGTCAGTGCCTGCCGGAGCAACACGATACCCTGATCGGGATCACCGTTATCCATCAATTCAATAGCCTGCCGCTGCAATGCGAGCACCTGCTCGCGGTTGTTCTGTCCGAATGACAGTTGTGTGCCGAACAGACAAAACAACGCCCATAGCAATATTCCAAAAAGTCTTTTCATGACAACAAAAAGTTAATTTTCGATGAATGAAGTTACGATTATTTTTGGAAAAACACCCTTCGACAAACAAAATTACCCTTTCGCACCGAATTACCGGCACGAAAGGGTATATTTACGATACGAAACGGAGGTTATTTCCCTTACGGGCGATCACGGCATCGATGCAGGCCCGGATTTTCGGTGCAGGGTCCTCCCACGTATCGGGCTTGATGACCTTGCCGTCCTTGGGATTGTAGTGCGGCTTGCCGTCGGGCCACAACTTGGCCATGTTAGCCTGCTGAACGATTTCGAACAGTTCGTCCGGCTCGAGTCCCATCTCGACCATCGTACCCAGCGCGAAGTACATCAGGTCGATCATCGCGTCGGCCTGCTCGTAGATATCCTCGGCGACCAGAAATTCAGCAACCTCCTCGTTCATCCATTTCGCCCGGCTGAGCGAGCGTTTTTTATCCAGCATACGGGGTGCATCCGGACACGGATGACCGAACTTTTCGTGAAATTCACGCACGTCGTTCCACTCTTTCTTCATAACACTCAAAATTCTAAAACAGCCATAAAGGTACGAATTAATTTTCACAAGACACGTCCCGGCAGGAGTTTCGAACCTCTTTTTCCGGGTGCCTTTTGGCAAAGAGCGGAATGCCCGCATTTTCGATCGTACAAACATCGACCGAAAACCACGAACACCTTTTTTTGTATCTTTTTACAAAACGAGAATATGATCCGAACAGCCTCGGACAACCGACGGTCAAAAGGACAAACAGAAGATATCTGTGAACTCTGCTCTCAAGAAAAGTCGGCTTCGGCAACGACGTTTGGTTTACCGTCCGCACTTCACTTTTCTGGAAAAATAGGATACGGTTCGGCATAGCTCAAACGACGCTCGGAGGGAGGGCAGCTACGCTTACGTATAATGCCCTGCAAGGAGGCGCAAAGGGACTTGAACAAATTTGGTTCTGTCCTTGTCTTTTACTATCTTTGACATAGCCTTGGATAGGAGGCACCTCGGAAAACCGGGAACAAGTTCCCGTTTTCTCTCAACTTTCCTATCTTTGCAAAAATCGGATGCGTGGCCCGGACAAGTTCAGACAGATTTGGCTTACCGTTCGCCTTCCACTATTTTTGCAGAAAGATAAATTGGCCGGACAGACGATTGCTGCCGCCGCCTGCGAAACGATCGGATCGAACCCGGGAACACCTCGCCGTACCTCTTTTGCTACCGCTAGTCATGCAGATCAACAAGGCACAATTCGTATGCAGCTCCGAGCGTCTTTCGCAACTGCCGAAAGACTCGCTCCCGGAGTTCGCCTTCATCGGCCGCAGCAACGTCGGCAAGTCGTCGCTGGTCAATATGCTCACAGGTCGCAGCGGCCTGGCCAAAGTTTCCGGTACCCGGGCAAGACGCGGCTTATCAACCATTTCCGCATCAACGACAGTTGGTATCTGGTCGATCTGCCCGGTTACGGTTACGCCCGCACATCGAAAACCCAACGCGACGAGTTCGCCAAAATCATCACCGACTACGTACTCCGATGCGAACGGATGCACTTCCTGTTCGTGCTGGTCGATTCCCGACTGGAGCCCCAGAAGATCGACCTGCGCTTTATCGAAATGCTCGGCCGGGAGGGCATCCCTTTCGGCATCGTCTTTACCAAAACCGACAAACTGTCGGCCGCACAGCTCGCACGCAGCGTCGAACGCTACAAACAAGTGCTCGGTGAACAGTGGGAGGGGTTGCCTCCGATGTTCCGCTCCTCGAGCGAAAAACGGACGGGCCGCGAAGAGATCCTGGACTTCATCGGCAAATGTTTAACAGAATGTTAAAAAGATTTTAGAAATACCCGATAATTCGGTCTTTACATCCTATCTTTGCACCATTCAAAACACAATCACATACTATGGCTATCCACAAAATCAAATTCTTCGCAGGCAGGGGCTCGCGGTACCTCGCGGAGAAAATCGTCGCAAGCTACGGCACCACGCTCGGAAACTCGGAGGTGCAACAGTTCAGCGACGGAGAGTTCCAGCCCTGCTTCAACGAGTCGATCCGCGGCTGCACCGTGTTCATCATCCAATCGACCTTCCCGCCGCTGGACAACCTGATGGAACTCCTTATGATGATCGATGCCGCACGCCGCGCATCGGCCTACAAGGTGATCGCCGTGATGCCCTACTTCGGCTGGGCGCGTCAGGACCGCAAAGACCGTCCCCGCGTACCGATCGGCGCGAAACTGGTAGCCAACATGCTCGTCGCGGCAGGCGTGGACCGCATTATGACCATGGACCTGCATGCGGACCAGATCCAGGGCTTCTTCGACGTTCCGGTGGATGCACTCTATGCCAGCGGCATCTTCGTACCGTACATCAAAAGCCTGAACATCGAGGACCTCTCGATCGCGGCACCCGACATGGGCGGCGCCAAACGGGCCAACACCTATGCCAAGCACCTGAGCGCCCGATCATCATCTCGCACAAGGGCGTGCGAAAGCCAATGTCGTGGGTAAAATGACGGCCATCGGCGACGTGAAGGGTCGCAACGTAATCATCGTGGACGATATGATCGATACGGCCGGCACGATCTGCATGGCAGCCGATATGCTGATGGAAAAGGTGCCAAGAGCGTCCGGGCAGCCATCACCCACCCGATCCTTTCGGGGCAGGCTTACGAAAAATCAATGCCAGTGCCTTGCAGGAGGTGATCGTCACGGACACCATACCGCTCAACCCGGAAAAGGACCTGAGCAAATTCAAGGTGATGACCGTAGCGGACATCTTCGCCAACGTCATCGAGCGCGTACACAACTACAAGGAGATTTCGTCGATTTTCTTCAAGTAGGAGGAGTTTACAATACGACAAAGGTGATGCTTTTCGAGCATCCCTTTGTCGTATTTATGTTTCGCTATCCGGTGCATCTCACAAAAGCAACAACAGTCCGACCGCCAACGCCGCAAAAATACAGAAACAAAGCGTATAATGCGATTATTGCAGAAAGACACCTTCCACAAGAAATAAAACCCAGCGCAACATAAAGATATAACCCCAGTAAAACCAAAGAAACAATCCCGCAATACACCACGTAAACCAGCCCGTTTCCGCCTGCCCCATCGCATATCATACCAACAAAAATACGATTATGTCGAGCAGTAGCAACCCGGTCAGTACAAGGGTTGTTATTTCTGCAATTCTGTTTTCATTTTGCTCCGTCATTTCAGCGGCGAATCCGGTTCCCGGGCCATAACCATATAAGAACATACGGTCGAGGAAGCCAGGGGCGAATTTCTTGATAAAGTGTGTGGCGCCCCTCAGCCTCCATCAGGCAAAGGCGTTTGCGCTTTTCGATTCCCCGAATAACGATACGGGCGACCTGTTCGGGCGTCATCATCTTCGCCTCGTCGCGCGGTGTCTCGCCCTGGCTCGAACCGTCGGCCGTGAGCGCCGAAAAGCGGACATTCGAAGCCGTGAACCCCGGGCAGGCGACCATCACGTGCAACCCTTTTTCAGGTTTTCGATCCGCACGGTTTCCAGAAATCCCGTCATCGCATATTTCGAAGCCGAATAGCCCGTACGCCCCGGCAGGCCGTGCAAACCGGCCACCGACGAGATGCCGACCAGCGACCCGTGCGAAGCCTGCAAGTACGGCAACGCGTATTTGGTACAATAGACCGTGCCCCAGAAATTAACGTCCATCAGACGGTGCAGCACCTCCAGATCCACGTCATCGAACAGTGCCCGCATCGAAAGGCCCGCATTGCAGATGAGCACATCCAACCCGCCGTACTCCCCGACGGCCGTGTCGATCAGATTGCGGCACTCCTCCGGCTTGGTCACATCCACCGCGCAGTAGGTCGCTTCGCCGCCTTTGGATCGGATATCTCCGACGATGAGCTGCAATTTTGCAGGCTCCGGGCGCCGAGCACCACGTTGGCACCCTGCACCGCACATTCGCGGGCCAATGCCTCGCCGATCCCCGACGAAGCTCCGGTGACCACGACGGTCTTTCCTTTCAAACCTTTCATCCTATCAATCGTTTACATTTATTTCCAATCCGTCGTAAGCCAAATATACCCCTTCGGGCAACAACGCGGAACGCTCGGCGTAAAGACCCATTTCATGCGACATATGCGTCAGATACGCCCGGCGGGGCGCCACACGGCGGATCAGCGCCAATGCTTCGTCCAGTGAAAAATGCGAATCATGGGGCTGGGGCCGGAGCGCATTGACCACCAGCACTTCGACACCGTACAGCTTCCGCTCTTCGGCCGGGGCGATGGTCTTGAAATCCGTAAGGTAGGCCAGTTCGCCGAACCGGAACCCTGTCACCTCGAATCGGGGCGAATGGTGTCCCGACACGGGAATCACCTCCTTGTCCTTAACGCAAAAGGGAACGGCAGGATCTATTTCGCACAGCTCGATTTCGGGCACCCCGATACTTGTCCACACTGAAGGCATAGTCGAAGTCCTTGCGGACGCATTTGAGCGTCTGCCGTGTTCCGAATACGTCGATCCGATGGATCGTGGGATAATCGACGAAATTGAAGGCCCGCACGTCGTCCAATCCTCCGATATGGTCTTTGTGTTCGTGCGTCAGCAGAATCGCGTCGATATGCCGGACCCCGGTCCGGAGCATCTGGTAACGGAAATCGGGCCCGGCGTCGATCACCAGCCGTATGTCGTCCCACTCGAGCATGGCCGAAGTCCGCAGACGGTTATCGCGGGGATCTTTCGAGGTGCAGACGGCACACCGGCAGCCGATCACCGGCACTCCTGAGAAGTTCCCGAGCCAAGAATCGTAAGTTTCATACCCATCGCAAAAAACGTCGGAGTTTCTGTTTTCCCGGCGACGGGAACAAAAATACAAAAAAAACACCGCAGAAAAATCGCCGCTTTTCTCGCACGCTCCAGATAACGGGAAGCAACGCGTTTTACCGTACGCTCGGATAGGCTGGAGCGACTGTCGGTATCATTCGAAACGGGCGGCGAAAACGATCCACGATACCCCGGGGAACTCCGGCGGTGCACACGAACAATTCGGTATCTGTCGGAAAAATTCTAAAACCATACCGCCACAATCCTATACCTCTCCTCCTACAGATCCGATAATCTCCCGGAACCGGCCGCCCTCTCGCCCCTCCCGAAAACGCTACCGCAAGACAACCGGAACACGCCCGCGAAACAGTTTCCTCCACCGCAAACAGAAGGCGGGCCGGCAACTGCTGACGATCGCCGCCGTTCCCGGCGCACATACGACATTCATCACATTCCGCTCGGAGGCGTCCAGAAAATCCGATGTACGTTTTGCGATTCGATTTATACAATTTGAGAACGAAACATCCTTCAATCCGGATAATTTTGTATAATTATTTTTCAGATTCGGGTCAAACCGGAAAAACCATTCCCGGACACCCGGATTTTTACCCCGAAAACAAGGAATTTCAAGCCCGTGTATCCCACCCGACTCTACCGTCCATAAATTTCACCGACCTCCATCCATCGAAAAATGCAGGACGGAAGAGTCGCACGGGCGATTTCCGGCGAAAGCCGAAATAATAGCGCAAAAGACATTTTTAGTACTTATTTTACTATCTTAGTATTCAGAATGTTGGAAAACCTCACATATTTCCTTAACGGGCTTCCTGTCATTTTTCGCTATGGGCGCCTTCCACATGGCGATTTATGCCCGACAGAGCAAATCCGGCCCCATTATCTCTTCACGATCTGCCTGATATGGATGGCATTGATCGAACTCAAAGAGTTTTTCCTGAGCCACGATGCCGCCTACAACTACGAAATTCTCGGCCCGGGCTTCACCTTTCCGGACCTGTTTACCCTGGCTCTGCTGTCGCTCTTCTTTTCGAACTGGTGATGCCCGGCCGCATCACGGCACGATACAGCCTCAAACTGCTGAGCCCCTTCGTTCTGCTCGGCGGCGCCTACTGGCTCGGAACGGCTTTCGAACCCGCACGGTATATGCTTCCCTGCCGGGTTGCTAAAGGACCTGCCGTCCTTCCTGCCGACGGTAATTCTGCTCTACACCCTATACACCGTCGGTTACTGCCTCTTCGCCCTGACTCGCATCGTCCTCTACTCCATCCGTTACTCCCGGGAGATCGCCCAGGCCTACTCGTTCACGGAGCGCATCCACCTGCAATGGCTGCGGTGGATGTCGGCACTGCTGGCCTTCTACCTGCTTTCATACATCATCATCATTCTATTTTTCAGCAATATCTGGTTCACCATTCTCATCTATATCCTGACACTTACCGTCTGGGGTATCCTCTACGGCTGCATCCTGCAATACCGCATCCCGGACATTATCCGGGATTATTGGCAACCGCTCCCGGAAGGAGAACCCATCGAAGAAAATCCGGAAATAAACCTCGCCGAAGGAAAGGACGCGCCGCATCGCTGCGGGAACAGTTGCAGGAAGCCATCGTACAGCGCAAACTATACCTCAACCCCGGACTTACGATCATCGACTTGGCCTGCGAATGCGGCACTAACCGCACGCAACTCTCCCTGCTGCTCAACAAGGAATTGGGCTTGTCGTTCCGCGACTACATCAACCACTGCCGCATTCAATATGCCGCCTTGCCGCTGCTCGAAGACGAGGAGGCCGGCCATAAAATCGAAGAAGTGGCCCTATTATCCGGATTCGGGAGCACGGCGACTTTCTACCGCGCCTTCGCCAAAGAAAAGGCATGGCCCCGCAACAATGGCAGGAGTCCATTAGAAAATCCCGGACAAGGAAGACTACGGTTTACGGGAAATAACCGGACTTCAGGAAGAGTGTCCGTAAGGCATCGTTCGCAACATTGAACAAGCGTACCGAAGTCGCAAATCAATTTGCCGCTCCGATTCATTTACAATGGACGGCTCAAGGATACGGTCCTATTTCCTTTTAGGACAAAGCCTGCTCTCCGCTCTCCGAGCGTCGAACCCGTAATCCGGAAACACCCGTCAGGGATGCCATCCGATCTTCTTCAACGATAGCCGGCATCGAAGAGCCAGCCCGGATAAAGTTCATCGCCGAATAAACCGCCCCATGAACCGGATCCTGCGCCGCACGCCCGAATGCCCGAACACCCGTCAAGAAGCCGCCGGCCGGTTATCTCTTACGGTCGCCAGAAGTAAAAGCCCCGGACAAGGTCGCAATTCCTATGTGCCGGGGTAACGAATCCGCAATCCGGAAGCGCCCGGCCCCGGACAAAAGCCTACGCTCCAGAAACCCCGACGGTGAATTCTGCGGCCGGCACAGGCTCGGATGCAAAAGAAGAGCACCGCTTCGATCCCGCCGGAAACGGACACGCCTCGCCGTAAAACATCGGCAGTCATATACCGCCAATATACCTTATTCGACGGTCGTTTATTCACGACCCGTGACCGTGTTGTAATACTTGTCGCCCTAAATCCATTCGCTCGGAGGAAACTTGGGCTACACACCCCAAAGGGACACCGAAGTATATAATCACAAAATACGGTACTTCCCGGCAGCCAATGAAAGCGGCGCCCCTTTCGGAAGCGCCGCCGTATCAATCGAAATACAGGTCTTATTCGGTAACCCGCTCGAGCCATTTCACCATACCGAGCATAACGCCCATCGAGATGATGCAGACCGAGAAGAATACAGTCCAAGCCACCCAAATAGGATAAGCATTGTAGATGAGCGGACCAATCCAGAGCAGCAGATTGCCTACGGCCGTTGCACAGAGCCACAGACCTTGGCAAAGGCCCTGGAGATGCTTGGGGGCAACTTTAGAAACGAACGACAGACCGAGAGGAGAAATGAACAGCTCTGCCACAGTCAGGAAGAAGTAGAGTACGAAGAGCACCCACGGTCCTGTCTTGAGAGCGGCCGCCTCTGCAGCCGGGAGATCCTTGAACGCCTCGGCCGAAGGATAACCGTTGATGATCGAGAATACAGTCATGAAAAGGAATGCCAATCCGGCCAAACCCATACCGATAGCGATCTTGCGAGGTGTGGAAATCGCTTTCCACGGCGTGCAAGAGCGGCAAATACATCACAACAGGAGTGAGGATAATGACATAGAACGGGTTGAGAGCCTGCCATATTTCCGGCTGTACGGAGTCGGTCTTTACGAAATCGCGGGCAAAGAGCGAGAGTGAAGTTCCGTTTTGATGGAATGAAAACCAAAGAAGATAGCAATACCGAGCACAGCGAAGAGGGCTGCCATACGCTGCTTGATTTCCGTAGCCATTGCAGCTTTTTCCTCTGCAGAATATGTAACGGTTTCCTCTTTGCTTTCTTTGCGGGAGAAGGAAGCTGTCTTTTGTGAAAGGAATATCGAGAGAAATAAGCATTGCGGCAACGGAGGCGATAAACGAATAGTGGATGCCGGTGTTGAAGACATTAAGATAATTCGAACAGAATGCCGATACGGAGCCGGCATCACCTGCAACCACAGAGCCACCCACCTTTGTAATCAGCTCCTGAAGATTGGCAAGGTTTACTTCCGCACCCGCCAAAAATCCATGGCAAAGAGCCGGAAGCTCGGCATTATACATCAAACCGTTCTCACTGAGCCACCAGCTGCGGAGCAAAGGAGCTACGAAGGGAGCCACAACGCCACCAAGATTGATAAAGACATAGAAAATCTGGAAACCGGCATCACGCTGCGAAGCATAGCGAGGATTGTCGTACAACTGTCCGACAATGGCCTGAAGGTTGCCCTTGAAAGGCCGTTGCCGAATGCGATGAGGAACAGCGCACCGCAAGTAAGCGTAAGAAGCCATGTCTGATTCTCAGGAGTCGCGAAAATGGGGAATGTCAATACGACATAACCGATAGTCATGACAATAAGACCGGAAATGATGGTTCCTTTGTAGTTCTGCGTTCTGTCGGCAATGATACCGCCTACGAGGCTAAGCACATAGATACCGGCGTAGAAGAAAGAATAGACTAAAGCACTGGTCTCTTCAGACAGGCCGAATTTGGAACATAGAAACAGCACAAGCACCGCGTTCATGATATAATATCCGAAACGCTCGCCCATGTTGCTCAATGCTGCCGGGATCAATCCTTTGGGTTGATTTTTAAACATACGCGATTGAATTAGAATTTTTCTGTTTTGTTTCGCGGACAAAGATAGAATTATTTTTCGTATTTTGTTATAATAATGAACCAGTTTATGGAAATCCGACGAAAAAGCTCCCGATGATCGAGCGGGACGGCTGGCTGCTTCCGGTCGAGAAAGAGCTGACCGCCCGGCACGAGAGCTACCTGCGGGCACTTCGGGAAATAGAAAAATCGGCCGGATCGATCGTCGATTACGCCAACGGCTATCGCTATTTCGGATGGCAGCGGGACGAGACGCTCGAAGGCTGGTGGTTCCGCGAATGGCTTCCCGGGCGCAGGACGTTTATCTGCTGGGCGACTTCAACGGTTGGCAGCGCACTTCGCTGCGGCTCGACAGAAACCCGGAAGGGTGTGGAGTATTTTCCTGCCCGATGCGATGTATGCCGAACGGCTCACGCACGGCTCGCTTTACAAGCTCCACGTCCATGGCGACAACGGCTGGCTGGACCGCATTCCGGCCTACGCGACGCGCGTGGTACAGGACGAAAACCAAGGATTTCACCGCCCAGTTCTGGAATCCGTCCCCGTTCGACTGGCAGGGTGACCGGCCCATTGCGGCCCGCAGCGAGGAATTATTCATCCACGAAGCCCACGTAGGTATGGCTCAGGAGCGCGAAGGCGTGGGCAGCTATGCGGAATTCACCGAAAGATTCTTCCCCGGATCCGGGAAGAGGGTTACGATACGGTACAGTTGATGGGCATCGCCGAACATCCCTACTACGGCTCGTTCGGCTACCACGTGTCGAACTTCTTCGCCCCTTCCTCGCGCTTCGGCACGCCCGAAGCGCTCAAGACACTCGTGCGCACGGCTCACGAACTGGGACTTGCGGTGGTAATGGATCTAGTGCACGCCCACTACGTGAAGAACCTCAACGAGGGGATCAACGAGCTCGACGGTACGGATCATCTCTACTCCCTACCGGGTACGGCGGGCGAACAGCCCTACTGGGACTCGATACTCTTCGACTACGGCAAGGAGGAGGTGCACCATTTCCTGCTGTCGAACGTCAAATACTGGCTCGACGAGTTCCATTTCGACGGCTATCGGTTCGACGGAGTGACCTCGATGCTCTACCGCCATCACGGGCACACCGACTTCGTACGGAGGAGCAATATTTCGATGAGGAGGTGGACGAGCCGCCCTCACCTACCTTACGTTGGCCAATACGCTGGTACACGACTTCCGTCCCCGAGCCGTTACGATCGCCGAGGACGTGAGCGGCATGCCGGGCATCGCGGTTCCGACTGCAGACGGAGGCGTCGGTTTCGACTACCGCCTGGGCATGGCCATTCCGGATTTCTGGATCCGACAACTCAAGGAGATACCCGACGAACAGTGGGACATACACGCCATTTGGCGTCCTGACCGACCGTCTGCCGGGCATCAAGACGGTCGCTTACGCCGAGTCGCACGACCAGGCGTTAGTGGGCGACAAAACCATCGCTTTCCGGCTGATGGACAAGGAGATGTACGAACACATGGACCGCGCTTCGGAAAATCTCGTCATCGACCGGCGGCATGGCCCTGCACAAGATGATCCGGCTCGTCACGATCTCGGCAGGCGGGGACGCCTACCTCAACTTCATGGGCAACGAGTTCGGGCATCCCGAATGGATCGACTTTCCGCGCGAGGGCAACGGCTGGAGCTACGCCTACGCCCGGCGCCAATGGTCGCTCGCGGACAACGGGCTGCTGCGCTATGCCCAGCTCGGGGAGTTCGACCGGGCGATGATCGCCCTGGTGAAAAAATACGGCATACTCCGCGACGGCTACCCTTACAATTTACAGATGGACACCCAGAATCAGACGATGGCCTTTTCGCACGGCGACCTGCTGTTCGTATTCAACTGGCATCCGTCGGCCTCGATACCCAATTACGAAGTACGGGTACGGGTTCCGGGCCGTTACCGCCCGATCCTCTCGACCGACGAGCGCCGTTTCGGCGGCACGGAGCGGACCGACATGCGGGGCAGCATTTCTCCTACCCGTGCAGGGGATGAACTGCCCCGCATCCGCATCTACAACACTTCGCGCACGGCGACGGTCTTCCTCCGAAGCGTGAAGGAGAGCACCAGCCGCCCGCACTACCCGCACCGGGCGGTCGGAAAACGACCGTTTCCTGCTCGTCCGTCCTACCGGGAAATCCGGGATTCGGAAGCCGCCGAAGCCTATCAGACAACGAAAACATCAAAAACGACGATACACCGCTGCCGAGCGGGGTTTCAGACAACGATTTCCATACAATGACGAAAAAATACCGACATCTGCTGTTCGACCTCGACGGCACGCTCACAGACCCGATGGAGGGCATCACCCGTTCGGTACAATACGCCCTGCGGCATTTCGGTATCGAAGTGAGCGACCTACGCGAGCTCTGCCCCTTCATCGGACCGCCGTTCGCGGAGTCCTTCCGGACATTTTACGGCTTCGACGACCGCCAGACCAGCGAAGCCGTAGCCGTATCACGGGAGTATTTCACCGAAAAGGCATCTTCGAAAACCGGCTCTACGACGGGATGGACGAGCTGCTCGACACGCTCGCAAGCAACGGATATACGCTCTGCGTGGCCACGTCGAAGCCCCGGGTATTCGCCGAGCGGATCCTCGACCACTTCGGCATCGCCCGTTATTTCTCCTTCGTCGGCGGCACAGGACTGGACGGCTCGCTGCCGACGAAGGCCGATGTGATCGCTCACGTGCTGGCCGGGAGCAACATCACAGATCGCGGAACCGCCTTAATGATCGGCGACCGCAAATACGACATTCTCGGTGCAAAAACCATCGGCATCGACTCCGCCGGAGTTCTCTACGGCTACGGCGACCGGGCGGAACTGGAAGCGGCCGGAGCCGATTACATCCTCCCCGCAATTCCCGACCTGGAAGAGCTGCTGCTCGAATAAACGGACGAAATACCGGGAAACAGAGGGATTGTCTGACAAGTCCTATTTTAACGTTTTCACCCCGTCGGAATAAACTCCGGCAGGGTGATTTTCAATTCGGGAAGTTATCGAACAGCCCTTTCATTCAGTTGCGGGCAACCTTGAAAGCCTACTTTTCGCTGCGGCCGTACGGCGGGCAATGTCCTCGGCCGTATGCTGCACCTGGAAGCAAAGGTTCGACAGATCGACGCCCTCGATCCGGCGGCCCTCGACGACGATCTCGCCGTTCACCACGACGGTATCCACGTCGGCAGCCTTGCCGCAGTAGATCAGGTTCGCCACCATATTATATACCGGCATAAGGTGCGGCTTCACCGCATCGATCAGAATGAAATCCGCCAGCGCACCCTCCTTAATAACGCCCAACTCGCCGGCATGACCGATCGCACGGGCCGCATTGACGGTCGCCATTTTCAGAATTTCATAGGCAGGCAGCACGCAGGGATCCATCGTCGCTACTTTCTGCAAGAACGATGCGGTACGCATCTCGTCCCACATATCCAGGTCGTTGTTCGAACAGGTACCGTCCGTGCCAATCGTGCAAAGCCCCCTTCGCTATGCATCCGGGCGATCGGGGCGATACCGCTCGAAATTTTCATGTTGCTCTGGGGTTGTGCGACACGGCCACTTCGCGCTCCCGCAGGATGCGGATATCCCCGTCATCGACGTGAACGCAATGCGCACCGATCGTCCGGTCGTCGAGAATACAGAGGGTATCGAGATGCCGGACAGAAGTAGTACCGTAACGCTCCCGCACGATACGCACCTCGTCTTCGGTTTCGGAAATATGGGTCATGAACCAGAGTCCGTGGCGGCGTGCCAGCTCCTTGCCCCGCTGCAACGACTCCGGCGAACAGGTATAGGGCGAATGGGGCGCCACGGCCAACCGGATGCGGTCGCAGTCGCCCGTGGTGGCGATCATCCGCTCCACATCGTCGGCAAAAGCCTCCCAACTCGTATCCAAGTAGCTCGCTCCGAGCATGGCGGATGCCGAGCCGCCGCACGGCCTCGGCGATACGGTTTTCGTGCCAGTACATATCGACGAACGTCGTGACGCCGCCCAGCAACATTTCGACAATACCCATTTCGGCTCCCAGTACGATTTCGTCCGGGGTTTGCTGTGCCTCGAAAGGCCAGATATATTCGTGCAGCCACTTCATCAGGGCGATGTCGTCGGCATAGCCCCGCTGGAGGGTCATCGCCACGTGGCAGTGGGTATTGATCAGTCCCGGCATGAGCACCTTGCCCGTGCCGTCGATCTCCCGCACCCGGGATGCTCCCGCCGGAACGCTTCGATCCGCCGGGGATCGTCGCTGACCAGCGCCAGACGGCGATCCGCCACGCCGACCGCCCCGTGAAAGTACGGGGCTCCTTCTCTGCCGTCATGGGCAGAATCGTACAGTTCGTAAATAACAGTTCCATAAGCAATACAGGTTCGACGCAATCGGAATTACAAACCGGGCGGTTATCGTCAAAACGGCATACGTCGAACTATTTTACGGTGTTCACGCGAACATCCGATCCCATTTTGACATCTTCTCGAAACCGCCCCTATCAAAGCGGCCCTTCTATCGATCGCTTCCGGGACGTACCCTTTCCGGCACCGGATCATTCGGTATCCAGAGAGTTCCCGCAAACGGTAATCAGCTCCCGCCCCGAAACCGAATTGGAATAGATCTGGATCACCTTGCTGAAAGTGCCCGGTTCGTTCTTATGCGGTTCATAGACCACACGGATCACAGCAGTTTCGCCCGGTGCGAGAGGGCGCTTGGAGTGGCTCACCTTCAGGCACGAGCAGGTAGTCTGCGCCCTTACTATTACTAACGGAGCAGAGCCGTCGTTCGTATATTCGAACTCCCAAACCAGATCGCCGCCCCAACGGGGTACGCTCCCGAAATTATGGAACGAACTCTCGAATTTCAGGTGCGCTCCCTCGTATTGCTGGGCGCCGGCCCCGAGCCATGCAAGGCACGAAGCCGCAATCAATAATATCGTACGTATCATTCGTGTCGTTTTCGCAGCCATCGTCCGCTGCTGTTATCGCGCCTTCAGTCGATGCGGTGCAACGTCGCACGGCAAACCGGATTGGCAGCGCATTCCAATCTATTCCAACGTAAAGACATAGGTAATCGTTCCGGTCTGCATCAAACTCTCGCTGGATGAAAACCGAGCTTTGCGGGCCGCTTCGACCGCCGCATCGACCAGCCGTTTGCTGTTGGTCGTCGATCCCTGCGCCCGATAGGAGGCGTATGTCACCCGACCGGAAGCATCGACAGTCACATCGACGACGACCTTGCCGGACTCATTGCCCGGATAGGAAGGCTTGGGCAGCTTTCCACCACCGAGCGCCCGAAAGGTCGTAGGCAATGCCCGAATCGCTCTGGCCCGTGCCGTCGTGACTGCCTTCCGGCGCCCCGAAAGGTCCCCGGCGTTACCCTCGCCCGCAGCAGGCCCCTCCGACGTGGAAGTGCTCCCGCCGTGCGGCCCGGAGAGCGCCCGACGGTTTACCGTGCGGGGTTGTTCGGCAGGTTGCTGCGCGTCGCTGCGCTGCGGAGTTTGTCCCGGAGTCTCCCGCTCGCGGGGTTTCTTCTCCGGCTGCGGTGTCTGCACGGCGATCTCCTCCCGCTCGCTGGTCACGTACTCGACCTGCTGCCGCGACGCTTCGGCCGCCGCCTGCTGCGGCGGTGCCTGCACATCGGTAGCCGACAGGTCCCGGTCGCCCAGACCGGTTTCGGTCGTCCCGAAATCGATCAGCAACCCTTCGCCGGGAAGCAGCTCGTCCCGCCCCATATCGAACGACACGAACAGGAAAGCCGCCGCGATCGACAGCGCATAAAGCAAAGCTGCGAGGCTCGCCCAACGACGCGCGTTCGATTTATCGTTATTCGGATCGTAATAATACATCGGTCAATTCTCACAAGGAAAACACCGCAGGGCGGCATTCCCCGGTTTCACTCTATTCGGGCGAGGTAGCCGCGATGAGCGTAAAATTGTTGGCCTTGGCCATGCGCATCATAGCCACCACTTCGTCGAAAGCCACCGACTTGTCGCAATGCAGCGAAACGGTAGGGTTCTCCTGTCCCGCCAGCCGGGACTTGAGGGCTTTCTCCACGCCCTCGCGCGAGCCGACGTTTTCCGTCTCGACATAATACCTGTATCCATGTCCCGTATCCTGGATCGAAATCGTCGTCATCGCCTTGTCCTTCAACTGATTCGAACTTTTCGGCAGCATCAGCTTCAGGGCGTTGGGATTGATCAGCGTCGTAGCGATCAGCAGAAACAGCAGCAGCAGGAACATCAGGTCGGTCATCGAAGCCGACGAAAACGACTTATCGACCTTGGATCCGCGTTTGATTGCCATAACAGATTACTTTTGAACGGGTTGATTCAGAATATCCATAAAGGCGATCGAGTTGGCCTCCATCCGGAAAACGAGCTTCTCGATGCGGGCCACCAGGTAGTTATAACCGAAGTAGGCCGGAATACCGACCAGCAGACCGCCGACCGTCGTGATCATCGCCACGTACATACCGCTCGAAAGGAGCGACATATCGACCGTGCCGCCCGCAGCGGCCATATCCATAAAGTCTGCACCATGCCGACCACCGTACCGAGAAAACCGATCATCGGGGCGCCGCCGGCGATGGTCGCCAGGATCGGCAGGTTGGTTTCGAGCTTCGACACTTCGAGGTTCGCCACGTTCTCGATGGCCGACTGCACGTCACTCATCGGACGACCGATCCGGCCGATACCCTTTTCGATCATACGGGCGATCGGCGTATTGGTCTTGCGGCAAAGATCGACCGCAGCAGCGACCTTGCCGTCCAAAATATAATCTCGGATGCGGTTCATGAAATTCATATCGAACTCCGACGCCTTACGGATCGCCATGAAGCGCTCCACGAAGATAAAGATCGTGAGTCCTCCCAGAATCAACAAAACCCACATCAGCCATCCGCCGCTCATAAACAACTGCCAAAGTCCCATGCGGGTCTGCTCCGCGACAACGACCGCATCTGCGGTCTGCAACAAACTAATCATAATCTTTTGAGTGAATTAAATTTATTTTATTCGAGTTTTACTTTTCCGTATCAATCCCGCTCCAAGTCGTATTCAGGCTCCGGCGGATCTTCCGGCAGAAGCAATTCCTGCCGTTGGGCCTCTTCCGCCGCACGCCGGGCCTGCTCCTCGCGGCGGGCCTGACGCTTTTTCTGACGTTTCTTGTTGGTGAAGCGGTCCCGAATACGCTGTTTCAGATCCTTGAAATTATTGAAATCCTCCTTATAGGAGATCCCGATACCGGTTTCCTGCAGGCCCTGGTTCTCGTCGAAACGATCGATGGTCTGCGTGAACGCCTTCAGACGCAGGTTGCCCGACTTGTCGATCAGCCACGTCACATGCGCTTCGCCCATGAAGTTGGAAACATTGTTGCTTACGGCCTGTTTGTTGTCGATGATGTAGTTGCCTTCGACCTCGACCAGCAGACGGTTGTTGATCAAATTGGTGGAAGCCGAAATCCACCTCGTCACCGGTCATTTCGGAGCCTGCCCGGTAGTTCAGGATGATCCGGTAATCATCTGTCGAAAACCAGTTGGTAAGCTGGTTGGTAAGCATCTCCAGACCCGTTGCCACACCGGACGAAGCACCGATATTGGCACTGCCGGAATTGCTGAAAGTACCCAGTGCGACCAGCGAAATGAACTGCTGCGCCTGGGCTTCCTGCGTATTGAGCACGCTGGCCACCGCAGCCTGCGTTTCTATATCTGTAACGGGCACGACCACGCTGAAATCAACTGCGGGTTGCTCAAACGACCGCCGATATGGATCTTACAATCAACCGGCACCGAACGGTCGAAATCCGGGAACCGCTCTGGTCGTCGTCCGAAGAGGCGGTTACAGTGTTCAACAGAGGCTGCAACGACGTTTTGAGCTTATAGACGGCATTGATGTCGAGCCGAGCATCGACAGGCTCGCCCGTCCACTGAATCATCGAACCGCTCTCGATGATGAATTTTTAGTAATGATATTCTGCAATGAGAAAAGAAAACTGCCTTCGATGAGCGTATAGTCGCCGTACATATTGAAGATACCGTTACCCGGATTGATATGCAGGTTGAGCATACCGTTGCCACGACCTTTCAGGGCACTGCCGACCGTCGGGTCGATCACCAGTTGGAAAGCGGTATTGTCCTGCACATTGAGAGCCATCGTAATATCCATCGTGCTGCCTGCGGCTTCCTTTTTACGCCCCTGCTGCTGGAAGAGCAGCTTCTTGCGCACCAGATAGTCGGTCGTATCGATCTGTTCAGGGGTGACGAACGTAACGAAATCGGCCGTTTTCGCATTCGACTGTCCCGACAGAGGCATATAAAATTCGGAATCGCCTTCGGTGGTAGCCACGATGTCCATTTTCACACCGCCCTTGCTGCCCGCGATCGTCGCCGAACCCGAAGCGAAAATCCGGCCGTAGAACAGGTCGTTATCCTTCGAAGTGGTATTGAGCACCATCAACTCTTTCGGCAGCACTTTCACCGAATAGGAGATATTGGACAAATGTTCCAGATTGAGGTCGATCGAGAAAAGGCCCTCGTTCTTCTCCGGATCGTACAGCGGCACGCCTTCGGCAATCAAATGATTGTTTTTAACCTCGATCACGGTCCGGGGCATCGTGTAGGTCACCTGCGTAAAATCCACCGTCGTGGTGAAATCGCGCACGGCGATCTGCCGGAAAGGTTCGCCTCCTTACCGCTGCCGCGCAGGGCGATATCGACATCGGCATTGCCGCCGGTCCGCTCGACCACCCCTTCAGCAGGGGATCGAGCGCCGAAAGTTCGACTGCGTCGAGGGTAGCCCGGGCGTAATAACGCTTTGCGAAGGGGCGTAAAACCACGAACGAGTATCGAGATTTTCCCGCTGCTGCACCAGAATACCCGCGCGGTTCTGTATGAAATCCCATCGGGACCGCAGCCAGATCGACGGAACGGCGAGATCGTTGATCGAAATGCTGTCCACAACGATATCGGCCTGCACCTCGCCGGCCCCGAGTACCGCTTTCATCGTCGCCGAACCGTTGGTACGACCGTCCACACGGTAGCCCATCGACGAGGTGAACTGCGAGAAGGGCGCCAGCTCGAAATTATGCAGCGTCAATTGCACCGAATCCTGCAAACGACGCGATACGACGCCGTCGAGCAGCAGTTGCTGTCCGGCATTGACCATTCGAAAACGGTCGATTCGTATCCGGGAAGTATCTGCCGTAATACCGTCCGTATAGATATTCCAAGTCTTCTCTCCCCGGCTGATGTACGACGGCGTCAGCCGCAGATCGATCTGCCGGCCCGCAGGACCTCGTCCCCGGGCAAATTCCGAACGGAATCCGATCCGTCCGGAAACATCGCCGATAGTATCCGCGAAATCGGTAATCAGCTCCAGCTTGTTATCCTTGGCCCCTCCGCTCATTCCGACACGGCTCATGTGAAAACTGTTCAGATAAAGATCCTCGGTCGAAGCCGCGAAAACGAGCGAGTCGCCCCGGTTATGGGCATCCAGATTCAGACGTGTCACCAGCATCCGGCCCCGCTCGATGTAATCCGAGGCCGCTTCGAACGAAAGTTTGTCGTTCGCCGGGTTGATCCGCAGCAGCAACCGCGATCCGTCCGCGATCTGTAACCCGGGAGAAACGGCATTGACCAGCGGATTGATCTTCCGGACATTGACCGTAAGTTGGGAATATCCGTCAGCCAACTCTACCGTATCGGGATGCTGCGCCTGCCAGCCGGGACCGCCGTCAAGCGTCGGGACATAATCTCGGAAACGCTGTTGCAGGTAGGCGAACACCTCCTTGTAGGAGGTTTTCCCCTCGTAGTCGGCATCGACAAAATCGGAACGCAGACGAATAAACTTGTCCGACAAGCTGTTCCGACCCACGATCACAACGCTGTCGGCCGCAAGCTCGCGGTCGTTATAACGATAGGATACATCACGGACGAAGATTATTCCGTTCAGGTCGTCGAGCGTACGGCCGACGGCACGCGCAGCAATCCGGGCGGCAAGCACCGACACCGAATCGCGGCGATTCACCCCAGAGCCGCCAGGTTCGCCTCCTCAAGGTCCATCGCAAAATCGTAGCGGGGCCTCTGCTCATCGTTCAGGTCGAGCAGCCCTCTAAAATCGAACCGCAGATTCCTGTCCCGGGCTTCGATCAATCCGTTGAACTCCCGGTTCACCAGGTGCCCCTTCATACGGAGCGAATCGTAATCATATCCGTTGATCCCCAATCGCAGGATCTCGCCCGACACTTCGGCGTCGGAGTGTTCCGAGCTGAGTTCGCCGTTTACATGCACATTCAGAGAGAGGGGACCGAGCAGATCGTTTTCCAGCAACTCGCCCAGTTGCAGACTGGACGTTTTCACATCGCCCAGCACACCGCGACAGCCGTCGCGCAGCGAGCTCACCTGCAACAGGCAGGTCGCACCGCCGATCTCGGTCGCCAGCACAGCATCCGCAGCAAAGGCCGTGAGCGTTCCGTCGAATTTGCCGGTAAGACCGATTTTGCCCGCATTTTTGCAATACGCAGCACCTCGTCGGGCAAATTCTTGCCTGTGAGGGCAGCCGCCAGCCGATCGACATCCGCCGCCGAAGTCGTCAGTTCGGAAATGTCGGCCTTAAAATGCCCCTTTCCGACATCGGGCAGTCCCTGCGCCGCAAAATCGACCGACAGTTTCGTGTCGGCTCCCGTGCGGACCGAGCGCAGGGATCCCGACATATCGGCCACAGGGCCGCTCACATCAGCGTTCACGTCGGTCAGCGTCAGGTGCCAATCCTTCATTTTGGGCGAGAAATAGGCGATGTCGTCGGACGACAGCGTCGTATTGACGACCTGCGCCGTGATGTCCACCTCCTCGACGAAATTTTTGTAAAGGGCCCAGTCCAATCCGATCAATGAAAGCGAAGGCAACTCGATATTCGACTTCGCCGTCCGGATGTGTCCCTCCCGGATATCGATACAGCCGTTGGCGATGCAAAGGCAGCCCGCCAGGTCTTCGACGACAAATCCGCTGCGCTCGCGCATCGCCAAACGCCCGATGTCGGTATGGATCACTGGACCGTCGATGGTGAAATTCTTCAGTTCGGCCCGGATGTCGATCAGGTGCATATCGGCGAAATCCACTCCGTACGACGGATTGCGGTGCTCCAGCCGTTCCATGCAGAAATCCAGCCCATCCGTTTCCAGACGCTCGATCTCCAGCCTGAATTTTCCCTCCGCCCGGGCCTTGTCCTTTTTGGAAAGTTTATCGACCACCTGCTTGATGTTCATCTCCCCGTCGGGAGTTTCGCGCAGGCAAAACGGGCGTCCGACAATTCGGCCCGGCTGAAAACGAGCCCTCCCCGAACAGGCAGAGGCTCTTGATCCGGGCATCCAGACGGCCGGCATAAAGCAACGTATCCGTTGGAAATCCTCGACATAGAATCCGTCGAGCGAAACGCGGTAAAACAAGCCTATATCCACCCGGTCGATACTGATGCGGGTGCCGAGCTTGCGGAAATTATTTCCGTCGCCTCCCGAGCGACGAAATTCTGAACGGCAGGAATCTCGAACAACAGGGCGACCAACAGAGGCAGAAAGATCAGCGCCAGCACGATCGCCGACACCATCTTGGCCAGTATGTTCACTATCCTGCGCATTATCCGACAAAACCGTTTTTAATAAATTGCAAATTTAAGCAAATTTCGGGATTTAACATCCGGCAGACCGGATATTTATCGTTAAAAGCACCGTTCGAAGAACTTGTCGCGAAGCCCTCCCGCAACAACCGGTAAAATCCGCGTCCGGTACAATACAGAACCGCAAACCTGTTGCCAATCGCATTTCGGAGTTTTTCCGAAGCCCGGACAGAGACCCGAGATCGGCTGCCGCCCGAAATAAATACGGACATCGGCGAATCATTTCGGATTTTATTCCGTATCTTTGATTTTTATTCGGATAATTCCGCCTCGGAAAAACACAAATAAATTTGCTTTTGCGCTCGGCTTATTCGTATCTTTGACATAGTCTTGGATAGGATGTACCTCGGAAAAATGGGAACAAGTTCCCATTTTCTCTCGGCTTTCACTATCTTTGTAAAGTTTTTTGCCACACAAAAATCACATGGACATTACCATTTTAGGCATAGAATCCTCCTGCGACGACACTTCGGCCGCAGTCATCCGCGACCGGACGCTCCTCTCGAACGTAATCGCCTCGCAGGCCGTGCACCAAAATACGGCGGCGTGATCCCGGAACTAGCATCCCGGGCCCACCAGCAAAATATCGTCCCGGTAGTCGATACGGCCCTGAAAGAGGCCGGCGTGACGATCGACAAGATCGACGCGATCGCTTTCACGCGCGGCCCCGGTCTGCTGGGATCGCTTCTGGTGGGCGTATCGTTCGCCAAAGGACTCTCGATCTCCACGACATTCCGCTGGTGGAGGTCAATCATCTGCAGGGGCATCCTCTCCCACTTTCTGGACCTGCCCGACCGACAGCTTCCGCACCCCGACTTTCCGTTCCTCTGCCTGCTGGTCATCGGAGGACATACCCAAATCGTAAAGTGGACGGTCCGCTCGACATGCAGATCGTCGGCACGACGATCGACGACGCGGCGGGCGAAGCGTTCGACAAGTGCGCCAAAGTCATGGGGCTGCCCTATCCGGGCGGGCCGGTGATCGACAAACTGGCCAAGGAGGGCGATCCGCACGCGTTCCGCTTCGCCAAACCCGCATCGAGGGTTTCGACTACTCGTTCTCGGGACTCAAAACCTCGTTCCTCTATACGTTGCGGGACAGAATGGCCGAAGATCCGAATTTCATCGAGAAAACAAAGCCGACCTCTGCGCCTCGCTGCAGACGACCATCGTGGAAATTCTGCTCGACAAGCTCGTAAAAGCCTCAAGGAGTACGGGATCCGCGACATCGACATCGCAGGCGGCGTATCGGCCAATTCAGGGCTCCGCAACGGCATCACGGAGGAGGAAGGAAACGGGGATGGCGCACCTTCCTGCCCGAATTCAAGTTCACGACCGACAACGCCGCGATGATCGCCCTGGCAGGATACTACCGCTACATGAACGGCAATAGCGCAACCCTGGACATCGCACCCGTGGCACGGCTCGAGGAGCTCAGAACTGACCGTCGCACCGACAGCGGAACAATAACAGAAATACAAACTGTCCCGACCCTACATACAATATTTTTACGGGCACCCGGGATCCAAAACTTACAAAAGCTCCACTCTCCCGCACAGAGCCGCCTTTCGGGAAAACCTGAAACCGATCGAAACATCCGCTCAAGGAGAAACTTACGAAAAAGCCGAATCGACAAACGATACGACACGATCGGCGGGCACGACGTACGGAGAGAAAGGAAAATATAAATTCAAAGCAACTTTAACTATGAAAACATTGAAAATCGGCGATCTGCTGGCCCGTCTTCCCATCATTCAGGGCGGTATGGGCGTAGGCATCTCCCTCTCGGGACTCGCATCGGCCGTAGCCAATCAAGGCGGTGTGGGAGTGATCTCCTCGGCCGGACTGGGCGTCATCTACCGGGAACACTCAAAGACTACAATACGGCAAGCATCTGGGGCCTGCGCGAAGAGCTGCGCAAAGCCCGTGAAAGACCAAAGGCATCATCGGCGTCAATGTCATGGTGGCCATGTCCAACTTCGCAGACATGGTCAGAACGGCCATCGCAGAAGGCCGACATCATCTTCTCGGGGGCCGGTATGCCCCTCAACCTGCCGTCGTTCCTGACCAAAGGCAGCAAGACGAAGTTGGCTCCGATCGTTTCGTCGGCCCGAGCTGCCAAACTCATCTGCGAGAAATGGCTCGCCAACTACAAATACGTTCCCGACGCGATCGTGGTCGAGGGACCCAAGGCCGGCGGACACCTGGGCTACAAGCCGGAACAGATCACCGACGAACACTTCGCGCTGGAGCGGCTGCTGCCGAAATCGTTTCGGAAGTTCGTCGTTTCGGCACGGCGCACGACACGCACATCCCGGTCATCGCAGCAGGCGGCATCTACACGGGCGAAGACATTTATCGCATCATGGAGCTGGGCGCCGACGGTGTCAGATGGGCAGGCGCTTCGTCACCACGGAGGAGTGCGACGCCTCGACGGAGTTCAAGCGGAGTTACATCGAAGCCTCTCAACAGGACATAGAGATCATCAAAGTCCGGTGGGTATGCCGGGCCGGGCCATCCACAACTCTTTCCTGGAGCGGGTGAAACAAGGGTTGAAACAGCCCAAGAGCTGTCCGTTCAACTGCATCAAGACCTGCGACGTAACCCACAGCCCCTACTGCATCATCATGGCTCTCTACAACGCCTTCAAAGGCAACCTGTCGGCAGGATACGCTTTCGCCGGCGTCAATGCCTGGCGAGCCGAAAGATCGAGGTGTGAAAGAGCTGATGACGAACCTTATCGACGAATTCGACCGTTTCAGCCTGAAAAACAGTTGGCGAAACTGAAAAATAACGTTCGATAAAAGTACAAAATCCGTATGACACCTTCCGGTATTGCATGCCGAAAGGTGCTCATTTTCTATCTCAATTTTTAGAACCTGCTCGAATTTTATGTAGAGATTATTTGAAAGCTGTTTGCGAGTAGATTCTTTTGGGAGGTTGCGTAAATAGCGAACTATTTTCAGCACCTGCTGAAAGAAGATGCAGAAAAGAGGTTCAAAAAAGCCGAAACATTTTCTCTCGGCCAATGTCTAACTCATTTATAAAATTCAAAACAGACTCTTAAACGGAAATCGTCCGCCCGGCTTTTTATACGGCGCAGACACACGAATCGATCTGCTCCCAATCCAATCTAAAAAGACGTAACACAATGAAAATATGAATAATAGTCTTTTATTTCCGCAATGAACAGAATACATGCGGTATAAAAAACGAAGCCGTTTGTTTTATCCTCCCCTCATTTTCACTACCTTTGCGCCACCATTTTTCAACCTTAAAATTAACCTTAAAATAAAAATTCGGAGATGATCGAATTCAGACCCGCACTTCTCACATCCCTGAAGCACTACTCCGGGAGAAATTCACCGCCGACCTCATGGCCGGCATCATCGTCGGCATCGTGGCCCTGCCGCTGGCGATCGCCTTCGGCATCGCATCGGGCGTTTCACCGGAAAAGGCATCATCACGGCCATCATCGCCGGCTTCCTCACATCGGCGCTCGGCGGCAGTCGCGTACAGATCGGCGGCCCCACAGGTGCATTCATCGTGATCGTCTATGGCATCATCCAACAGTACGGCATCGAGGGACTGACCGTCGCCACGATCATGGCGGGCGTATTCCTGATCCTGCTGGGACTCTTCCGCCTGGGGACGATCATCAAATTCATTCCCTACCCGATCGTCGTCGGTTTCACCAGCGGTATCGCCGTGACGATCTTCACCACGCAGATCAAGGATCTGTTCGGCCTCGACCCCGAAATGCCGGGCGACTTCGCCGGGAAGTGGATAGTCTACTTCCAGAATTTCGGGACGATCGACCTCTGGGCAACGGCCGTAGGCGTTATCAGCGTCGCCATCATCGCCCTCACGCCCGCTTCTCGAAAAGATACCCGGTTCGCTGATCGCTATCGTCGTTATGACGCTGGCCGTCTATCTGCTGAAACGCTACGCCGGAATCGACTCCGTCGAAACTATCGGCGACCGATTCACGATCAACTCCCAACTGCCCGACGCGGTCATCCCCGCCCTCATGGGAAGGGATGAAGGACTGCTGCCCGCAGCCATCACCATCGCCGTACTGGGCGCCATCGAATCGCTGCTGTCGGCAACGGTCGCCGACGGCGTGACGGGGACAAGCACAACTCAACCAGGGCTCATGGCCCAAGGCATCGCCAACGTGGTGACGCCTCTGTTCGGCGGCATTCCGCCACCGGAGCCATCGCCCGCACGATGACCAATATCAACAACGGCGGCCGCACGCCGGTCGCAGGCGTCATCCATGCCGTCGTACTGCTGCTGATCTTCCTGTTCCTGATGCCGCTGGCGCAATATATCCCAATGGCCTGCCTGGCAGGCGTGCTGGTAGTGGTATCGTACAACATGAGCGAATGGCGCACGTTCCGGGCTCTGATGAAGAATCCCCGCTCGGATGTCGCGGTGCTGTTGGTCACCTTCCTGCTGACGGTCATCATCGACCTGACGGTGGCCATCGAAGTCGGACTGGTACTCGCCTGCCTGCTCTTCATGCGGCGCGTGATGGAAACTACCGACATCTCGGTCATCCGCAACGAAATAGACCCCGGTAAGGAGTCGGACCTCGAGTCGCACGAAGAGCACCTCATCATCCCCCGAGGCGTCGAAGTATATGAAATCGACGGTCCCTACTTCTTCGGCATCGCCAACAAATTCGAGGAACAGATGGTGCAGCTCGGCGACCACGCACAGGTGCGGATCATCCGTATGCGAAAGGTCCCCTTCATCGACTCGACGGGCATCCATAACCTCACGAACCTCTGCCGCATATCGCAACAGGAAAATACCCGCATCATCCTTTCGGGCGTCAATCCCAAAGTACACGAAGTCCTGCACAAAGCGGGATTCTACTCCCTGCTGGGCGAGGAAAACATCTGCCCGAATATCAATGCGGCGCTCCGACGGGCCAAAGAACTGGTTGTCGAACCGAAAGATAGCTTTCCCGCAAAACAAATCTACCCAGGCTCCGCAAAGCGAGTGCAAAACAAAAATACCGTATCGATTGGTATCGGCAAGGGACATGTTAAGATGCGGGGACCGGATAAATCCGGTCCCCGCATCTTTATCGGAGAACAACAATAAACAACGCCTCTTTTTTTAAGCGCACCAACAAAACCGTTACTTGCGCGTATAATATTCGACAAGCATCTCATCATTGCCTTCATCATAAATCCATTTCATCTCCGAAACGGTTATTTCGGCCCGGCAGCTCTGTTTTCGATCCGTCGTCCGTCACCAACACTCCCGACGCTTCATCATAAGAATAAGTCCGTCATAATACTCTTCGGGCGGGAAATCGTAATAACGAAAAGTCCCGTCTTCCCGAAATACAGCGATCATCTTATCCTCGTCCTCCACAGCCGTAAAACTGTCGATCATTTTTCCATTCCGATAATACTCGTTCTTCTGAAACACCCATTCTCCGACGACCGATCCGGACTCGCCGTTCGGTTCGTCTTTTCATCGGAACAGGCTGCGGTCAAACAAGCCAAAACCCACAGGCTGGCAAAACAGTTTTTCATTGTCAATCGCTATTTAATTTGGTCATATACTTTTCCACCTCGAACGGCACTAATCCCTGTCGTATCGAGCACAAAGCAAAATAAATACTTCACTGATATTCTTTTACCAGTTTACCGGGCCTTATACCTCGTTAATATTCTGAAAATCCACGAGCAATTTCTTCAATAAAATATCATCAACCAATAACTACTTGTCAATAAAATCCTTCCAAACATCCGCCAGATCGAATTTCATTTTCATCGGAATTTTCCGCCCGTCAGGGTCTTCGACCGTCAAATTGAAATGAAGGATACAACTTTTGACATCGAATGCAGTAAAACCTTTGGTTACGGCATCGTCGTCATAAATCGACATGACAACCTCAAAGGACTTCGTTTCTTGCGGTTTCCACGGATTATCGAAAGAAACATTAGGAAACATACATTCGTATCTGGAAAACATCCCTCGTCTCTTCTCAAAACGTACTCTTTATTAAAGTAAAGGAAACCCATGCAGCCAATCGGTCGCGGATGTAAGGTTCCCCAACCCAATCTTCTCCTGCGATATATTCTTCATAAAATTCAGCGTCGATAAATGTGCTTTGCGACACATTCCGGAGGTCGGCTTTGAAAGTGAATATAACTTGATCCCAACGATCGAGTTCGAATTTACACAGGTAAGGTTCGACAACGATCGGTTGCGATTCGCGTCGTTTCAGCTCTTCCAATTCGCGCCGTTGAGTCAATTCGAGCGTATTCTTAAAGTTGGAAATCATCGTCCCAGCCAGTTTATCCGCCCGGAACGTAACGTTTTGCGGGACTCGAGGCGCTTGCTCTCCATATAGTGCGGTTATGCTGAATGCATTTCCGAAATTTATTTCCGTCCCGGACGAATAACAAATACGAAGGATTGAGGTTTTTCAAAGATCAATTGTCCCCATTCACTTTCGAGCAATAACCCGCCATCGGATGTTCTGTCAGGTTTACTTCTATCTTGTGCGAAAATTATTTGCTCGGCATTTGATGAATACGGAGATTCCATTACGTAATAGATGGAAACAAATCCTGTTTGATCCGCTTCGGAGATAATGATGCTTTTCATCGGATCATTTGAATCGGCAAAATCATACGTTCCTTCGATACGCAAATCCGAATTACAAGAGATGAAAGGAACGACGGTTAAATATAAAATATACCTATAGATAAAGATTTCATAATTTTATTGCCACATAAATATAAACTACAATGGCCAATAAAATAATAGAACAGACAGTCCCCAGATACAAAATAAACGGAATTTCTACTTTGACTTTCTGTTCGACCCGAGCTATCTCCAAACCGTCTGCCGTATGTTTCGGCAACTCGTCGAATCCACCTTTAACCAGCCCGCATTTCGGACATACAGTCAATCCGTCCGGCACGGAATTTCCGCAGTTTTGACACTTCCAGCGATCTTCTATCATACAATCGAATTTCTTGCTGACAGGCGCCGATTCAACCCATTTACAAAAGAAAAGCGTGGAGTCGTTCGTTTATCCATCAAGAGGCATTCGGCGTGGCCCGGAAACAAATAAACAATACCCCAGTATATCGAGAACCGATATAGCTATACACGGTGATGAGTGTTCGTATTGCCATCCTTGTTTCCTAAAAATCGCCAAATTTTCTTGATAAGGATTAGCGAAACACTTTCACTAAACAATATGTCGCCATCCGCGGGGACGGCACCGCAAAGTTAGTGAATGTTTTCCAATACACAACACACTGTGGAGTATTGCCGCCGCAAAGATCGTGGAAAAGTTCTAAAATACCAATGGTACGACGCGTGCTCTTCCTTTATTACGGATGCATCCCGTCCGTTTTGCTCCGATCGGATACCTCTTCCCTGAGGGGACATTCGCCGATCGAAAAAAGCCGGGATTCCTTTCGGAACCCCGGCTCTCCATCCAAATTAACTAACCCATATATAACTATTTGACAGGTTTTTCTTCCGCCTTGACCCGGATCTTTCCGAATCCTTTGATCAGCTCCTCGGGCGAGGTCTTGGCACTGTCATAGGTCACTGTCACCTCTTTCGAGGGAACATCGACCTGAATATCCTTGATCCCCTTGCCGATTACCGGCACGTTGTTCATAATGCGGGCCGCACAGCTTTCGCAATCGATATCGACCGTGAACACCGTAGTAACGATCTCGCCCTTCTTCTGCGGCGTCTTCGCTTCCACGGCGAACACCCCGCATCCCAATACTGCCACGAGGCAGCACAAAATCATTTTTTTCATCGTCGTATAACTAATTTAATTCGTTCTTTCAATCAATAAAAATTGATACGCAATCCCGCATAAAACTTGCGCCCCATCAGAGGTCCCAGATCACCGACGAGTTGAAACCCGCCGAGAAAGGATCGTCCGCATTCAGAATCGGGTGCTTCTGCTTATAATCGAGAATGTTCTCGCAGCCCACGTAAATATCGAACTTGCCGACTTTGCGGGTCACCTGCGCGAAGAACATCGGATACGTCGGCGACATCGCGGAATCGGCCAGGTCGCCCGTCTGGGTCGGCAGGCGCGAAGGACCGTTGAGCTGAGCCGTCACATCGAACACCCAGCGGTTGTAGCGGGTCGAATACTGCAAGTTGAGCAGCGCCTTGTAACGGCTTACCAGCGGACGCTCCACGAGCGCCGTACTGCCGTCCGGACGATCGATCGTCATACGGCTGTTCGTATAGCGGTACGTAGCGAAAATATCGAACCGCTCCAACGGAGTCCACGAAAAATCGACCTGATAAGTATCGGTAAAGGAGCGTTTGTCCGAGCTGTAAATATAAATGTCGTTCGGCGAATACTCCTGATCGGCAATCACCGAATTATAAAATTGCGTGCGGAAGTAGTCGAAACTCAACGTCGCGTCCTCCTCTTTCACGAGCGTGAAAATCTGCGTCAGGCTACCGCCTGCGGTGAGGGCTTTCTCCATCCGGTTGAGCGCTTTGAAATTGCCCGCACCGCCGTCTGCGACCATCCAGGTCGTATATCCCCGTAAGCAGAGCCGGATTGAGAGGTCCGCGCACAGCGCGGCTCCGAAAAGAGCCGTCGGTCTTTCGAACGTAATATGCCGTCCCGTAGCCAAAACGCCGATATTATCGGTGATGACGTTGGTCGAACGATAACCCAGCCCGGCCGAACCGCGCAGGATCGTCGTCGGGGTGATGTTCCACTGATATGACCGCGCGGAGTAACGTAGAACTTATCGTAATAACCGTTGTAGTCCCCGCGTATGCCCGCAACTACGGAGAGCTTGTCCTTGATCGTGTAGGTATATTCGGCATAGGCGCCTACCTCGTTCTCCTGACGGTCGAGATTCCAGGCTCCGGCGGCATCCAGCCACGGCGTCGGGTTGAGTAGCGACTCGTCAAGGAATTGCAGATGCGACTGCACGCCGACGATCAGCGAATGACGGAAGGAGAAATAGTGGTTGTACATCATGTTCAGCGAAACCATGTTGTCCGTACCGTCGTAATCGTTGAGCCCGAAGTAGGCCCGTTCGCGGAAGCGGTCGTAATCGGCCACGAAAGCGATGTTCGAACGAAGCTCGTCCTGCTGGTCCTCGTCATAGACACCGGGACCGACCGGCATACCGAATTTGAAGTAGGCGTTCAGCTCGCGGTTCTTGATCTGCGAGCCGTACATGGCCCCTTGTCCCAGTCGGTATCCATCTCTTCGCATCGAAGCCTTGTAGTGCTTCTGACCGCTCAAGCGATTTTCCGCCAGATACTTGAAGCCCCACCGCACCTGCGCTCCGTTGTCAGCCGTATAAAGCCAGCGGTTTGCAACCGCTCCCAGGCGGGTTTTCGGCAGATCCATAAATCCGTCGCCGTTGTCGTCCATGTCGCCCAGCAAATGAGTATCCAACGATCCGTGCAACAGGAGGATCGTCGATAATTTCTTATCCTTGGTTACAGGAAGCGCCGTCGAAAGGTTCAGCTCGGGACGCAGTTCGTCGTCAAGGTAGAAGTTGATGAACAGCCGCTCGTCGTCGGTCGGTTTGCGGTGCTCGAGGTTGATCTGTCCGGTGATGGCCTCATGTCCGGCAGTCACGGACGAAATACCCTTCGACACCTGGATCGAATTGAGCCACATGCCCGGCGTATAGCTCAGGCCGTAGGGCACTCAAACCGCGCATGATCGGACGGTTTTCGTCCAATATTTGCGTGTAAGTGCCGGCCAAACCGAGCATCTTGATCTGACGCGCACCCGAAATGGCGTCGCTGTAACCGACTGTCACCGAAGCGGAGTTCTCGAAACTCTCGGCCAGGTTGCAACAAGCCATCTTGCAGAGGCCCGCGAAGGAGATCATCTCCCTTTGAGAATGCCGTCCCGCTTCACGTAGTTACCGCCCAGCGTACTGTTCACCACGACCTCCTCGAGTTCCACCCCGTCGTTCGACAGACGAAAATCGACCCGCTCCACGCCGCTCTCGACGCGAATCGTATCGCTGGTATATCCGACGAAGCCGGCGACCAGCATATCGTATCCCTTAACCCGGTGTATGGTATAATTTCCTTCGGCATCGGCACCGGTTCCCACCGTCGTTCCGGCCCAGTACACCGATGCACCGATCAGCGGCTCGTCCGTGTCGGCTCCATATACGACACCTTTGACATTCTGAGCCCGAGCCGCGCCGAATGCCGATGCAACAAAAAGACTAATACTGCTAAATACTTGAATTTCATTTGATTTTCCGTTGATTGTGTAAACATGATGCAAAAATAATATTCCATTCTTGCAATCCGGTTGCAAATCGGGCAACCGGCCTGTTGCAGGAAAACACAGTACACGCAGGCACTGCACTTTTCATGCGTCGTTACACGAAAACGGAGGAGCACGCAGTCCGGAAGAGAGAAGATGGACCGTGCTATGGGCCAGACAGAGACGTTCAGAAACCGTCGCCCAATGAACGGAATCGAACGGAATCGCCGTCATCTCCGCTGCCAATATGGCAGGAAGATAGACGATCATGACCTTCGTATCACGCTCCCATTGGGAAGACGATACGGAAGTATATAGCTCCGACACCTTGGAGTGATCCACTCCGCAGCAAACGGCCTTAAAACCGGCCGAATGCGAATCGCATTCGGTATGGATGTCGCAACCCCGGCAGCATATATGCACCTCGCCTTTCTCCTGCCCCATACAGTGGCACGAAAGTACGGCGTATGCCGCTGCTCCTACCGAGAAACAGTAGGCGACCAGCAGCATCCACACGGACATATATCTGCGCAGCTTTACGCTCATTCTTCGACTAAATTACACGTTTTGAGCCGGGCGACCCACGCCTGGGCGTCGCGCTCGGCGGTTTCCGCATCCACGTCGTACTCGCCGAGGAGCAAATCGCGGACATCGTCGGTACCGAACTCACGTCCCTGCAACCGGTTCCACAACCAGAGCGAGGTTTCGTTCAATGCAATCACTTTGGTCATATCCACTCCGTAACGGCCCTGCATCACCACGATATGCTCGCCTGCCATTTCACGGACCTTATATTCCTCTTTGATTCTCATCGGTCGGTTTTCTTCTTCAACGTGCAAATATAGGAAAATATTTCGAGAAACCTAATATGACGCAATTTTTATCCCTCCGGGCTCGGGTAAAAGCCAAAACACTACCTTTGTGTATATGGAATCGACAGCACCGAACAGACGGCAACAGATCGCAGCGCTGCTCAAGCGCTACTGGGGTTCGACACGTTCCGCCCCGTGCAGGAACAGGTCATCCTCTCGGTGCTCGCCGGACGCGATACGCTGGCCCTGATGCCCACGGGCGGCGGCAAGTCGCTCACCTATCAAATTCCGGGACTGGCTTCGGAGGGCGTATGCATCGTGGTCACCCGCTGATCGCCCTGATGAAAGACCAGGTCGATCGGCTCCGCAAGCTGGGCATCCGTGCTCTGGCGATCCATTCGGGCCTGTCGGCCCGGCAGATCGACATCGACCTGGACAACTGCGTCTATGGCGACGTGAAATTCCTTTACGTCGCTCCCGAACGGCTCGCATCCGAGGCCTTCCGCCTGCGGGTGCAGCGAATGAACGTATCGCTTCTCGCCGTCGATGAGGCCCACTGCATCTCCCAATGGGGCTACGATTTCGGCCCTCCTACCTGCGGATCGCCGAGCTGCGCGAGCGGATTCCCGGCGTCCCCGTGCTGGCTCTCACGGCCTCGGCCACACCGCGCGTCGCGGACGACATCATGGAAAAGCTGCGCTTCGCGGAACCCCATCTGCTGCGCAGCGATTTTCGCGTCCCAACCTCTCTTATGCCGTGCGCCATACCGACGACAAAACGAACAGCTCCTGCGGATCATCCGCAACGTCGGCGGTTCCGGCATCGTCTATGTCCGCACCCGCGAAGGAGCCGAACAGGTCGCGGCTTTCCTGCGCGACGAAGGTATCTCCGCAGAATATTATCACGGCGGGCTGGGACACGCCGAGCGCTCGATGCGGCAGGAAGCCTGGATTTCGGGCGTACCCCGTCATGGTCGCTACCAATGCCTTCGGGATGGGGATCGACAAGCCCGACGTCCGCTACGTGGTACATTATACGATGTGCGACTCACTCGAAAGCTACTATCAGGAGGCCGGACGTGCCGGACGCGACGGGCGACGCAGCTATGCCGTATTGCTGATTTCTTCCGACGATGCGGGACGCATCGCCAAACGCTTCGAAGCGGACTACCCTCCGCTCGAAAAGATCCGTTCGATCTACGAAAAATCTGCAGCTACCTCCAGATCGCCATCGGCGACGGTGCCCAAAGTTCCTTTCTATTCAACCTGCGCGATTTCTGCACCCGGAGCACCTCTATACGGGTCTGGTACAGAACGCCCTGAAGATCCTGAGTCAGAACGGCTACATGACCCTCCTGGACGAAGCGGCCAACCCCGCGCGCATCCTCTTCTGCGTCAGCCGCGACGATCTCTACCGCCTGCGGGTGATCCGCGACGATCTGGACCACATCATCCGTGTTCTGCTGCGTCTGTACGAAGGGGTTTTCACCGACTTCCGCCCCATCGACGAAACGGAAATAGCGACCTGGAGCGGCTATACGCCCGAAAGGTGCACGACCTGCTCAAACGGCTCTGGCAGCTGCGCGTGATCCGCTACATCCCCTCGAACCGCTCGCCGCTCCTCTACATGGACGAAGAACGGCTCCCCACCGCCGATCTCTACATCTCCCCGAATCGTACCAGCAGCGCCGGAAACAGACCCGCGAACGATTCGAGCGGATGCTCGCCTATGCCACGGCGGAAACCGGCTGCCGCAGCTCCTTCCTGGAAGCCTATTTCGAGTGCCGGAGCCCCGGGAGTGCGGCATCTGCGACCTCTGCCTCGCCCGCAAACGCGCCGCCCGCGCTCCGCAGGCGGAAGCCTCGAAAAAGACCGTTCTGGAGCTGCTCCGCAACGACGCTCTCGATCCCCGGGAAATCGTCGCTGCACTCCGATCCGATCCGGCACAAATCGCCGAGCTCCTGCGCAAATTGAGCGGCGAAGGCAAAATTTCCATACTCCCGGATGGAAAAGTCACGATTAATCGGTAACTTTGCGCGATTTCATGAACAAACCGATCACATTTCAAAATAGCATCAGCAACGAGGAGGCCGCTCTGCTTCCGGCCATCGAATTCCGGGGCCCGATCGTCGTCGTGGACTCGGAACCGAGGCTCAGGAGGCCTGCCGCTACCTGGCGGCACAGCCCGTCATCGGGTTCGACACCGAAACCCGGCCTTCGTTCCGGGCGGGCGTCGTCAATCGGGTCGCACTGCTGCAACTCTCCTCGCCGGAACAGAGCTTCCTGTTCCGGCTCTGCAAGATTCCTCTCGACAAAGCCATCGTCAAAATCCTCGAAAACAAGGAGATCCTGAAAATCGGCGCCGATGTAAAGGGCGACCTGCGGGCACTGCACAACATCCGGCACTTTCAGGAAGCGGGCTTCGTGGATCTTCAGGAGCTCGCCGGAGAGTGGGGCATCGAAGAGAAAGCCTGCGCAAACTTTCGGCGATCGTACTCGGCCAGCGGGTATCAAAGCTCAGCGCCTGAGCAACTGGGAAGCCGCACAACTCACCGACAAGCAGCAGCTCTACGCCGCAACGGACGCCTGGGTCTGCACGCGTATCTACGACCGGCTGCTGCACACACCCAAACCAAAGAAACGAAGAAATGATCCCGCAAATACACCTCCGACGCGGCAAGGAAGAGTCGTTGCTGCGCCGCCATCCCTGGATTTTCTCGGGCGCGATCGAATCCGTCCGTTACGACGGAAACGAAATCCCCGAAGGTGCCCTCGTCGATGTCTATACCCGTTCGGGCGACTTCATCGCCCGGGGACATTACCAGATCGGTTCGATCGCCGTGCGGGTGCTCACCTTCGAACAGGAACCGATCGACGCGGCCTGGTGGCAGCGGATGATCTCCACCGCACTCGACGTGCGCCGCACGCTCGGGCTCACGGATGCCCCCGACACCACCTGCTACCGTCTGGTTCACGGCGAGGGGACTCCTGCCGGGACTCGTCGTCGATATTTACGACACGACCGCCGTGATTCAATGTCACTCGGTGGGCATGTACCACGCCCGCCTGACAATCGCCGATGCGATCCGAACGGTTTACGGCGACCGGATTACTGCCATCTACGACAAAAGTTCCCAAACCGTACCGTTCAAGGCCGGCCTGAATCCCGTGGACGGGTACCTTTACGGCAAAACGGGAGGAATGCCCCGCACCGTGCTCGAAAACGGCGAAAAATTCCTGGTCAACTGGGAAGAGGGCCAGAAGACGGGCTTTATCGACCAGCGCTTCAACCGCGAACTGGTACGCCGCTACGCCCGAGGACGCACGGTGCTCAACACCTTCTGCTACACGGGCGGATTCTCGGTATATGCTCTTGCGGGCGGAGCACGCGAAGTATGCTCGATCGACTCCTCGGAGCGGGCCGTCGCCCTGGCCGACGCCAACGTTCGGCTCAACTTCGGAGAAGAGGCTCCCCACACTTCGCTGGCCGTCGATGCCGTCGAATACCTCAAGGACATCGGCGACCGGTACGACATGATCATCCTCGACCCGCCGGCCTTCGCCAAGCACCACAAAGTGCTGGGCAATGCCATGCAGGGCTACAAGCGCCTCAACGCCCGGGCGCTGGCGCAGATCAAAAGCGGAGGGCTCCTCTTCACTTTCTCCTGTTCGCAGGCGGTCAGCAAGGAGTTGTTCCGCACGACGGTCTTCTCGGCCGCAGCCATCGCCGGACGCAAGGTCCGCATCCTGCACCAGATGACGCAGCCCGCCGACCACCCGATCAGCATTTACCACCCTGAAGGCGAATACCTCAAGGGATTGGTACTTTACGTCGAATAAATCCGCTCTCGAACCGAATCCAAATAGTCGATATGGAACGCGAAACGATCGTCCGGGAATTTCTCGACAGACACAAAATCCGGTACGACATCTATCACCACCCGGCTTCCCCGACCATCGAAGAGGCCAAGGCACATTGGCGCGAGGACGGGTCGAAACATTGCAAAACCTCTTCTTCCGCAACCACAAGGGCGACCGTCATTATTTGGTCTGTTTCGACTGCGACCGCTCGCTGGCGATTCACGATCTGGAACACCGACTGCGGCAGGGCAAACTCACCTTCGCCTCGCCGCAGCGCATGGAACGCTACCTGGGGCTCGAACCGGGTTCCGTGTCGCCGTTCGGCCTTATCAACGACGCGGAACACCACGTACATCTCTTTAGACCGTCATCTGCAAACGTGCGACAGTTTGAGTTTCCACCCCAACGATTGCCGAGCCACGGTGGTCATTTCCCGCCGAATTCGAACGCTACCTCTCCCTGGTCGGAAATACGTACGAATACCTCGACCTCTACGACTGACACGTCTGAAATCCGCAGCGCAGTGCGAATGAAGGGCTCTCTAACAGTCCGAATTTAAGTTATCACCCCTGTCAGGATGAACTCTGACAGGGTGATTTTCAATTCGAAAACTTGTTAGGGAACTCTTCGCACCTTTCGATTATTTCCGTCGGGAAGCGTTCCTTTGCGCCTCCTCCTGCTGACGCAGCAACTCTTCGTAACGCAACTGGAACTTGGATTTCTTCCTGTTCTTGTTTTTCGCGGCATTGGCCTGCATCACGGCATGAATTTTCTCGTCGTCGATCATCCGGCGGATCACGAGCGTCTGTCCGATCGTGAGAATGTTGGCCAGAAGTAGTAGTAAGTCAGACCGCTCGAATAGCTGTTGAACCACAGGAGCATCATCACCGGCATCAGATAAACCATCATAAACTTCATACCGGCCATCTGGGGCTGCGACGAAGCCGTCTGCTGGTAATTGATATACGAGAAGGCGAACAGCGCAACGGTCATCAACAGGGCGAACAGGCTCACGTGATCTCCGTAGAAGGGATGTTGAACGGCAGCGACAACACGCTGTCGTACGACGAAAGGTCGTCGGCCCAAAGGAAATGCTGGCCTCGCAGCTCGATCGAGGCGGGGAAGAAGCGGAACATCGCAATAATGATCGGCATCTGGATCAACAGCGGGATACAACCGCCCATCGGGTTGATACCGGCCTTCTTGTAGAGCTCCATCGTCGCCTGCTGGCGCTTCATGGCATCCTCCTGGCGCGGATATTTCTTGGCCAGCTCATCGACCTCGGGCGTGATCACGCGCATCTTGGCCGTCGATATGTAACTTTATAGGTCAGCGGCGAGATGATGACCTTCACCAGCACGGCCAGGATCAGGATAATCAGGCCGAAACTCGGGATAAATTGACGCAGGAAATCGAACACCGGAATCACGAACCAGCGGTTCACCCAGCCGAAAATACCCCAGCCGAGCGGAATCAACCGTTCCAGATGCAGTTCGTCGTCCCCTCGGTCGTCGCCACATGCTTGAGAATGGCGTATTTGTTCGGACCGAAATAGAAAGCGAAGTTGTAATGGTCGGTTTGCGCCGTATAGGGAACCGTCAATTTCGCCGAAAAATCCTTTATGTAACCCGAGCCTTTTTCCGCCGTCGTAAACTTCATATCAGCGTAGGAGAAGTTTTCCGGGGCGATCATCACCGACGAGAAGAACTGCTGCTTGAAAGCCACCCAGTTGAGCGACGACGAAACCGTCTTCTGCTTCTCCCCGTCGCTCATCCCCAGATCGTCGGCCGACGACTCGCCGGGAGCCCGGTAATAGATGGTCGTATAGGTATTCTCGTTCTGAAACCCTTTCTCGTTCTGATAGGAACGGTTGCTCCAGTCGATGCCGACAGTCGTCTGGCTGGCCATCTGCGGTGCCATATTTTTCAGATAGACATTCAGATCGACCAGATAATCCCGCGCCGGCGACTGTATGTTATAAACGACATACTCGTACCGTAACACGGCGTCACGCGCCACCGGCAGATCCATCGTGATGCGCTGCGCACCGTCGGCATCCTTCTCCATCGACACCAGATTGAAGGTGTAATCCGCCGTATTGACCAATACGTTGTTATGGCCATTCTTCACATAGAACGTCAGGGCGAAATTGGCCGTTGCCGGGTCGAAAAGCCGCACCGGCTGATTCCGCTCGTCACGAGGTGCATACTTGGTATAATCCTTCAGCGTAACATCCTTGACCTGACCGCCGCGCGTCGAGAAATCGATCTTCAATACCTCATTCTCCACGGTGAACTCCTCGGCTTCGGCCTGCTGCGCCGCAGCCAGCAGCTCTCGAACTGCATGATCCGACGCTGCGCCTGCAGGCTGTCCCCGGACAACCGCTCTCCCGCAGCCGCAATAGCTGCGGAATCCGCAGTCGGCAGCGTAGCATTGAGCGCCAGGAGCGAATCCTGCTCGGCTTGGATACGCGCCTGTTCGGCGTTGTACGCCATGAGCTGTTCCTGATACTTTTCTGTTGATGCGAATTATAGAACGTGAAACCCAGGAAGATCAGGGCCACGATGACAATTCCGGCGATTGATTTTTTATCCATGCGTAATCTAAATTCTTTGAGGATACCCCGAAGCAGGGTTGCAAACTATTTTTTCTTATCGTCTTTTCCGCCAGCGCCGCAGCTACGAACGCGACGAAAAGCGGATGAGGCCGCTGTACGGTGCTCTTGTATTCGGGATGGTATTGCGTACCGACAAACCAAGGATGGTCGGGAATTTCGACCACTTCGACCAGCCCCGTATCGGGGTTCGCACCGACGGCTTTCATTCCGTGGCTCTCGAAATCCTTCAGGTATTCGCTGTTGAATTCGTAGCGGTGGCGATGGCGCTCCTGAATCTGGGTCGTACCGTAAGCCTGCGCAGCTTTCGATCCCGGCTCCAACGAACAGGGTAAGCTCCCAGACGCATCGTGCCGCCCTTGGCCGTCACGCCCTTCTGCTCCTCCATCAGGTCGATCACCGGATGCTTCGTCGCCGGATCCATTTCTGTCGAGGTGGCGTCCTTGAAGCCCAGCACGTTGCGAGCGAATTCGATCACGGCACACTGCATACCCAGACAGATTCCAGGAACGGAATACGGTGAGTCCGCGCAAAGTGCACCGCTTCGATCTTCCCCTCGATTCCCCGGTTGCCGAACCCCGGAGCCACGAGAATACCGGCCATTTTGCCGAGCTTCTCCCCAACGTTCGAAGCGTCTATCTTCTCCGAATTCACGTAATGCAACTTCACCTTGCAGTCGTTCACCGCACCGGCTTGAATAAAGGACTCGCAGATCGACTTGTAAGCATCGGGAAGTTCCGTATATTTACCCACCAGGGCGATGTCGATCGTCCGCTTGGGATTCTTCACCTTATCGACGAAAGCCTGCAACGAACTCAAGTCGGGTTCCTGCTCCGACGGAAGGTCGAGCTTGCTGAGCACCACCTCGTCCAGATGCTGACGGTGCATTACCAGCGGCACTTCGTAGATCGTCGGTACGTCGATTGACTCCATCACCGCGTTGGCATCCACGTTGCAGAAGAGCGCCACCTTGCGCCTGAGCTCCGCAGAGAGCGGATGCTCGGTGCGCAGCACCAGAATATCGGGCTGCAAACCGTTCTCGAGCAAGGTTTTGACCGAATGTTGAGTCGGCTTGGTCTTCAGCTCGCCCGAAGCCGCCATGTAGGGGATCAGCGTCAGGTGCACCAGCGCCGTATTGCGGGCTCCGAGCTGGTAACGCAACTGACGCACCGATTCGATGAACGGCAGCGACTCGATGTCGCCCACCGTTCCGCCGATCTCGGTGATAATCACATCGTACTCCTTGCGCTGCTCCAACAGTTGAATGCGGCGCTTGATTTCGTCGGTGATATGGGGAATGACCTGCACGGTCTTGCCCAGATACTCGCCCTTGCGCTCCTTCTCGATCACGCACTGATAAATCTTACCAGTGGTCACGTTGTTGGCATGGCTGGTCGTAATCGAAGTGAAACGCTCGTAATGGCCCAGGTCGAGGTCGGTTTCCGCACCGTCCTCGGTCACGTAACACTCTCCGTGCTCGTAGGGATTCAGCGTTCCGGGGTCGATATTGATGTAGGGGTCCAGTTTCTGAATGGTCACCGAATAGCCGCGTGCCTGCAACAGCCGTGCGATCGAGGCCGAAATAATACCCTTTCCGAGCGACGACGCAACGCCGCCCGTCACGAAAATGTACTTGGGTTTGCTGAGTTTCATTATCTGTTTCGAATTATTTTGTTTGCACCGTCGTTTATCCGGCTCCGTTTCAACCCTTAAGCCGGAACGCCCGGTTCTCCACTTGCCTATTAAAACATCGTTCCGGAACCGCTTTCGAAGACCGCTCCGGAAACCTTCCCGCTCCGAGGGCCGGACTCACATAAAATACACCGCTATCCCCACAAAGAAGTTTCCTCACCGGAAAGGGATGTGTCAAATTGAGAAATTCGGCGCATCCTTTCACATGTATAAGAACAGGTAAAAATACCAAGCATCGAGGTTCACGGCGAAGAACGTGTACCCGACGTACATGATCGAGCCGTAATACCGATAATAACGAAGTAATTTGCCTGTTATGACACACCGTCTTCGGCGGGTTATTCCTTATTCTCCTCCTGATCGATGAGTTTCACTTTTCGATAGCGGCCTGCATTTCCTGTTTGGCCCGCTCGATCTTGGCCCGCACCTCGGCGATCATCGCCTCGGCGTTCTTCGACTTGGAGAAGAATCCGATGTTGTTCTCCAACAAGGCGATATCCTGCTCCAACTGGCGGACTTTGTTGTAGAGCCGGTCGCGCTCCGTGCGCAGACGCCGGTCGCCCGAGGCCTTGAGCGAGGAGACCTTCTCCTTGAAACGGTCCATCGAACGGTCGCGCTCCGAACCGCGCAGGGTATCGAACATCTTATCGACCACCTCCTTGTAACGTTTTTGAATCGCCTCCTTCTGCTTGATGGGCACGAACCCGATTTCGCCCCAGCGACGCTGGAAATCACGAATCATCTCGAAGCCGCCCGCCAGAATATCGGCCGCAGCCATCTCCTCCAACAGAGCCTCTTTGCGACGGAGGTTCTCCCGTACTGATCGTCCACTGCAGCGAAATGTCGGGACTTGCGCTCGAAGAAAGCGTCGCACGCCGCACGGAACCGTTTCCATATCTGGTCGGAATAGCGGCGCGACACGGCCCCCGTCTGCTTCCACTTGGCCTGCAAAGCGATCAGCTCGTCGGTCGTCTTCTTCCACTCCTCGCTGTCGCGCAGCGCTTCGGCCGCCTCGCACAACTCGGTCTTGAGCTGGAGGTTGTGCTCCATCTCGCCCTTCAACCCGGCATAATAGGCACGCTTGGCCTCGAAGAACTTGTCGCAGGCATTGCGAAACCGCTCGTAGATGGCATTGTTATCTTTCTTGGGAGCGAATCCGATCGTTTTCCAGACTTTCTGTATCTCGAAGAGCTTCTCGCTCGCCTTGTTCCACTCTTTGCGCGAAGTCAGCGGCTGCTGCGCCAGCTCTTCGGCTTTGACGCAAAGCTCGCTCTTGAGCTCCAGATTGCGGAGCTGCTCCTGCTTGATATTCTCGAAAACTCCTGATGCTGCTTGTTGATACGGCTCGAAGCCTCCTTGAAACGATTCCACAGCACCTCTTTATATTCATTGGCCACAGGGCCGATTTCACGCCATTCGTCGTGCAACTTCTGCAGTTTGTGGAACGCTTCGACGATCGACGGTTCGAGCACCAGCGCTTCGGCCTGTTCGCACAAGGCCAGCTTCTGCTCGTAATTCTTCTTCAGATCGAGATCGCGCAACTCCTTGTTGATCTTGATGAAATTGTAGAAATTCTCCACGTGCAGGTTGTAGGTCTCCCACAGATCCTTCACATTCTGCTGGGGCACCACCCCGGTCTCTTTCCAACGATGCTGCAACTCCCGGAACTTGTTGAAAGTCTGGTTGAGCATTTCGTCCGACGAAGCCAGCTCCTTGAGTTCCTCGATGATCTGCAACTTTATCTTGAGGTTCTCCTCCTTGGCCGCTTCGAGTCCGGCGACGAACTCGTCCCGCAGACGGCGGTACTCCCGGAAAGATCCTTGAAACGCAACTCCGCCGGATCCGGCTCGAAACGAATTCACCCTCCGCACCGCCGGCTTCGACAAAAGCCCTTCGTGCGGCATCGGACTCCGCCCGACGCAATTTGTAAAACGCTATCTTGAGGGCCTCCACATCCCGGCGCAGGGACTGCACCGGGCGCTCTTCGAGCATCCTGGCGAAAATCGCCAGCAACTCCTCCTTCGACTTGCCCGCCAGGTCGCTGCCGGCCGCGTCCCCGCCTGCGGCCTCCTCCTCGAAGCCTCGCCCAGGTCGAGCCCTGCGTTTTCGGCAGCCAGTGCTGCATCTTCGTCGGCGAAGTCCACCCGACTCTGTGTCGGCACGTCGGTATCGTCCGCAACTGCGGCATTCGTTTCCGCCATCTGCGGGCAGGGAATTGTTCTGCGTATCCTCAACTACGGAAGAGTCGAGATGTTCCCCGGAAACAGGAAGAGTAGAATTTTCAGTAGCCATCTTGTCTGATTTTAATCTTACGGTTTGCAAAACCATATAAACCTTGCAAATATAACCATTTTTCCGGCCCCCGCACAGGATTTGCCGATAAATTTATTATCTTCGCAAAATTACGCACGCTCTTATGAGTCATCGCATCCTGCTCATCGACGACGAAGACGACATCCTCGAATTCATCCGTTACAACCTGACCAAGGCGGGCTACGAAGTATATACGGCCCGCAACGGAGCCGAAGGTTTGCAACAGGCTGCGGCACATCGGCCGCACCTGATCCTGCTCGATATGATGATGCCCGTGATGGACGGCATCGAAACCTGCCGGCCCTGCGCTGCGACCCGGCGCTGAAGGAGACGATGGTCGTCTTTCTCTCGGCCCTCGGCGAAGAGGAGCAACAGCTCGCAGGGTTCGGAGCCGGAGCCGACGACTATATTTCCAAGCCGATCAAGCCCAAACTTCTGCTAAGCCGCATCCAAGCGATTCTCAAACGGGTCGCCGCCGACAAGCCGGCTTCGCTGGTCATCGACCGGGAACGACATCTGGTAATCCGCAACGGAGAACGTATCGAACTGCCCCGCAAGGAGTTCGCCCTGCTCGCCCTGCTCGCCTCCTCTCCCGGAAAACTCTTCTCCCGGGAAGAGATCTACTCCCGCATCTGGGGCGACAGCGTGGTCGTCGGCGACCGCACGATCGACGTCCACGTCCGCAAAATCCGACAAAAATCGGAGACGGACACATCTCGACCGTAAAGGGTATGGGGTACAAATACGAAAATTAACCACAGATAGTCCAAAATTTATCACAAAATTCCGGAAAACCTTACGATCCGTAATTAAATTTTGCGTAAATTTGCAAAGTCTTAAGTAAAACGCATTTTCGACGAAATGATCCGCGAGATCGTGGCAGTAGGAATCGGAGGGGCCCTGGGCAGTATGTCGAGGTACTTGGTATCCTACGTATGGCTGGCCGAACAGTCCCTGTTGGGCTTCCCGGCCGGCACTTTCACGGTCAATGCCGCCGGATCGTTGCTGATGGGCTTTTGCTGGAGATGCTGGGCGCAGGAACTGCGTCGTGGCTGTTGAGCGTAGGATTCTGCGGAGGATTCACTACCTTTCCACTTTTCTTCCGACGTGGTGCGGATGCTTAAAAGCGGCGACTACACGGCGGCCGGACTTTGCATCGCGCTCAATTTTGCGGCATGCGTGTGCTGCATCCTGTTGGGCGCCGCATTGGGACGGTTGCTGAAACGCTGACAACGAACAAGGAAACAACAAAATAATTTTTACAAAACAACTGAAATGGTCATTTTAGTACTCAACTGCGGCAGTTCTTCGATCAAATACCAGGTGATCGACATGGAAGCCCAGTCCAGCAAACTGCTCGCCAAAGGTCTGGTCGAGCGCATCGGCCTTCCTGAAGGCGATCTCACGCACAAACCCGTCGGCAAGGAGAAGTTCGAACTCCACCAGCCGATTCCCGACCACACGACGGGCATCAGCCTGGTGCTTCAGGCCCTGACCGACCCGTGCACGGCGTAATCCGGTCGCTCGACGAAGTGAAGGCCGTCGGTCACCGCGTAGCGCACGGCGGCGAATTTTTCCCGGAGAGCTGTCTGGTAACCAAACAGGTCCAGGAGAAGATCCGCTCACTGTTCCAGATCGCTCCACTGCACAATCCGGCCAACTTGGAAGGTATTCTTTCCATCGAAAAGTCCTTCCCGGCGTGAAACAGGTAGCCGTATTCGACACCTCGTTCCACCAGACGCTTCCCGCAACCAACTTCATGTACGCCCTGCCCTACGAGTACTACCAGAAATACGGCATCCGCAAGTACGGCTTCCACGGCACCAGCCACAAGTTCGTCGCCCGCGAAGGCGCCAAACTCGCCGGTCTGGATATCAATAACTCCAAGATTATTACCTGTCATATCGGCAACGGCGGTTCGATCACGGCCGTGCTGAACGGCAAGTCCTACGATACCTCGATGGGCTGCTCGCCGGTCGATGGTCTGGTCATGGGCACCCGCTGCGGCAACGTCGATCCGAGCGCGGTCACCTTCATCGGCGAAAAGGAGCAAATGAGCTATGCCGAAGTGAACAACATGCTCAACAAGCAATCGGGCGTCTTCGGCGTATCGGGCGTATCGAGCGACATGCGCGACATCGACAAAGCCTATGAAGAGGGTAATCCGCGTGCGATCCTCGCCCGCGACATGTACCGCCTGCGCATCAAGAAATTCGTCGGCGAATACGCGGCCGAAATGGGCGGCGTCGATCTGATCGTTTTCACGGGCGGCGTCGGCGAGAACTCGCCCGAAACCCGTAAGGAGGTCTGCGAAGGCCTCGAATTCATGGGCGTGCATTTCGACCGGAAGATCAACGAGGGTCTTCGCGGCGAAAACAAGATCATCTCCGCAGCGGATTCGAAGGTCAAGGTGGCCGTCGTTCCGACCAACGAGGAGCTGGTCATCGCCACCGACACTTACGAAATCGTCAATAAATAATACCAAATAATTATATTAAAACACACAACCCATGCAACATTTGAGTGAAATTGTCGAAGAGGCAAGAAAAGGTAAGAAGCGCCTTGCAGTCGCTTACGGTCAGGACGCCCACACGCTGGCAGCCGTCTATGCAGCTTATAAGGAAGGTCTGGTAGAGCCGATTCTGTTCGGCGATCCCAAGATCATCGAGCAGGTTTGCAAAGAAGAAAATATCGATTGCAACATTTTCAAGATAATCCCGAGAGCAACGACGTGAAGTGCGTCAATCTGGCTGTCAATGCCGTCGTTACGGGCTAGGCCGACGTACTGATGAAGGGGCTGGTTTCCACGGACAAGTACATGCGCGGCATCCTGAATAAGGACGCAGGTCTGTTCCCCGAAAGGCACGTTGAGCCACGTAGCGGTAGTCGAAATGCCGAACTATCCCAAGTTACTGGTCATCTCGGACGTAGCGGTGATTCCGCAGCCCGACTTCAAACAGAAAACCATCCTGATCGGCTACCTGACGCGCATCGCCAACCTGATCGGCATCAAGACGCCGAAGATCGCCTGCATCGCACCTTCGAGCAGTTGTTGCCGAGCGTGCTCTCCTCGACCGAAGCCGCTCTGCTCGCCAAGATGGGCGATCGCGGACAGCTGGGCAACGTCGTCATCGACGGTCCGCTGTCGCTCGACGTAGCGCTTTACAAGGAAGCCGCCGAGATCAAGAAGGTCAAGGGTTCCTCCGTCGCAGGCGATGCGGACTGTCTGCTCTTCCCCAACATCGAATCGGGCAACGTCTTCTTCAAGGCTTCCACGCACATGGGCGGCGGCGAGATCGCAGCGATGGTCATGGGAACCAAAGTTCCCTGCGTGCTGACTTCGCGCGGCGACTCCAGCCTCACCAAACTCTACTCGATCGCACTGGCTTGTCTGGCCGCTAAATAATTCAGGTATCGGATTTATGGGATTCAAGATTTTAGCAATCAACCCGGGCTCGACTTCGACGAAGATCGCCCTGTATGACGACGAGCAGCCTACGCTGGCGCTCACCCTGCGCCATTCGGCCGAGGAGATCGCTCGTTTCCCGCGCATCATCGACCAGCTCGACTGGCGCAAGGAGATGGTACTCGAAGCACTCGCAAAGAACAACTTCGACGTAAAGTCTCTCTGCCGTGATCGGTCGCGGCGGTCTGATCAAGCCGATCGAATCGGGCGTATATGAAGTAAACGCAGCCCTGAAGAACGACTTGGTGAACGCCCAGCGCGAACACGCTTCCAACCTCGGCGGGTTGATCGCCGAGCAGATCGCCCAGGCCGCCGGCGTGAAGGCTTACATCGCCGACCCGGTCGTGGTCGATGAGTTGGACGACATCGCCCGCCTGAGCGGTATTCCGGAATGCCCCGCATTTCGATCTTCCACGCCCTGAACCAGAAAGCCATCGCACGCCGCCATGCCGAAAGGTAGGCAAGCGTTACGAAGACCTGAACCTGGTCGTTGCCCACATGGGCGGCGGCATTTCGGTCTCGGCCCACTGCAAGGGACGGGTGATCGACACCAACAACGCCCTCGACGGCGACGGCCCGATCGCACCCGAACGTGCAGGCACGGTGCCTGCCGGAGCGCTCGTGAACCTCTGCTTTTCGGGCAAGTACAGCCAGCGCGACGTGCTGAAGATGCTCGCCGGCAAAGGCGGTCTGGTGGCTCACCTGAACCAGAACTCCGTGCAGCAGATCTGCATCGACATCGAAAAGGGCGACCAGAAATCCAAAGCCGTGCTCGACGCGATGAGTTACAGCATCGCCAAGGAGATCGGCGCGATGGCTGCGGTTCTCAAAGGTCAGGTGGATGCCATCCTGCTCACGGGCGGCGTGGCGTACAACGAACCGGTGAACGACGTAATCCGCGAACACTGTTCGTTCCTCGCCCCGATCTTCATCTATCCGGGCGAAGACGAAATGGGAGCGCTGATGCTCAATGCCTTGAGCGTACTGCGCGGCGAAAGAACCCGAAGGTTTACGCATAAGAGATCGGATCTGCGTTCTCCGTTTCCGGTACCCGGCGACACCCGAACAAATTCGGCATGGTTTCGCATCGATCGAAAACGGTTAAACCGGATATAAAAGCTCTTCCTTTACCGGAAGAGCTTTTACTAATTCCCATGCGATCCGCATCGCTTCGAGCCGGAACAACGCTCCGAACCCGGCGTAACAGACCACGCCGACCGCCACTTTCAATAGGAACGTAGGCAGAGGTGCGAAGCTGGTGAAGTGTCCGAAGGCCCAAACCACACCGAACATCGCCGCCGTCGCAGAAGCTATAGGCAGCAACGTCCGCAAAACGACCTGCCGTCAGCCCGCATACCGGGTCGTCGCGCCAAAATTGAGGATCATTTCGAAAAGCCATCGCCGACAGGCCCCACGTCACGGCGAGCACGCTGTGCGGGATCGTCAGGATCAGAACCAAGGTCATCACTATCTTTTTGACCACTTCCAGCCGCACGATGATCCGACCGTTGCTCTTCACTTTCAGCACGTTATTCGAAACCGTAGCGATCGGAGCGAACATTCCGGCCAGCGAAATGACCTGAAAATAGGGAACCATCGGCATCCACTTCTCCCCGAGCAGACTGTCCACCATTTCAGGAGCGACGACAATCAGACCGGCCATCATCGGCAGCATCACGAAAGCGACGATCATTACTACCTGCCGGTAGCTCTCGGCGAATTTACGCTCGTCGTCCGCGATCTTGGAAAGCGCGGGAAAAGTCACGCTCTGCACGGCCTGCATGGTCGATGTCACGGGCAGCTCCTTGAGTTTCTGCGCCTGGTTGAAAAGCCCAGCACATCCGCAGCATAGAGCTTCCCGACGAAAAGCTGGGAAACATTGTTGTAAACGGAAGAAATCAGATCGGTCGCCAGCAACCGGAAGCTATACGGAGCCATCGCACGCAGACACCCGCGTCGAAAGCCGCCCGAGGGCGCCAGTCGCTCAACCCCCACAGCAACATGGCCCGTACACCCATCGCCACTACCCGTTGCCCCACCAGGCTCCAGATACCGCATCCGGCCCAAGCCATACCGATAGCCACCAGTCCGCTTACGAGCGACGAAGTAAAACGACCTTCGAAAGCCGGGCGAAACGGAACTGCCGGGTGAAAATCGTATTCTGAATCACGCACAGGGCATTGAGAGGCACAAGCAGGAACAACACCGGAGCGATCCGCACCAACTCGGGCATCCCGTAAAAACGGGCGATCCAGGGCATCGCCCCCACCAACAGCAGGTACAGCAGCACCGAAACCGCGATATTGAAGACGAATACCGACTTGTAGTCCTCCTCCGACGGCACCGCCTTTCGGATCAGGGTCTGCGAGAAACCGCTGTCCACCATCACCAGTGCCAGGGACGAAAAAACCACGGGAATAGCCATAATACCCATCTGCTCGGGCGTCAGCAACCGGAGGATGACGATACTCACCCCATTTGCAGCAACATGGAGCCTACCTTTTCGGCAATGCTCCACGCTACACCGCTTGCGACCTTGTCCCGCAATTCACCTCCCACGACCCTTCGGATTTAGCAGCCGTCGCACACGGCATCCCGCTCGCGGAACCGTTCGGCGCTCGAAATCTCGAGGTACGAAGCGCCGTATTTCGAATCGAAGCTGCCGCCCACCACAGCCAGCAGATCGGTCGGTTCGATCGCATGCTTGCGCTGGATAAAATCCAGGGCGTCGATCACGAAGTGGTAACGATCCTGATAGCGTTCGTGCGACTGCTGTTCACGCAGAATCGGCACGACGCCGTACGACAGCGCCAGAATACGCTGCGCATGACGGGTATAACAAACCGCCAAGACCTGACACCGGCCCCGGAAAGCAGCCAGATAACGGCCCGTACGTCCGGTCGCGGTATCGAGCACCACATAGCGAATCGGCAAGTTCGTACTGGCCCGCACCGCCGAACGCGCCAACTGCGCCGTGATCTCGTGGTTCACGGAAACCATGTTCATATCGATCATCGGCGTAAAATGCGTTTCGTCCTTCTCGATCTCGCGGGCCACGCGCGACATCGTACTCACGGCTTCCACCGGATAGTCGCCCATAGCCGTTTCGTCGCTCAACATCACGGCATCCACGCGCTCGTAAATGGCACTGGCCACGTCGCTCACCTCGGCCCGGGTCGGACGGGGCGAGCGGACCATCGAATAGAGCATCTGCGTAGCGATGATCACCGGTCGTTTGGCGGCTATGCAACGCTCCACGATACGTCGCTGCGCGTTGGGAATCGCCTCGGCCGGAAGTTCGACCCCCAGATCGCCCCGGGCGACCATCACCCCGTACGAAGCCTCGACGATTTCGTCCAGGTTGTCGATCCCCTGCTGGTTCTCGATCTTGGAGATGATCTTGATCGGACTGTCGTAACGGTCGAGAATCTCCTGCACGGCACGTCCCCGGCGCTCCGCACGAAGGAGTGAGCGATGAAATCGACGTCGTTCTTCACGGCCCATTCGATGAAGCGGCGGTCTTTTTCCGTCACCGACGGCAGATCGATCTTCATCCCCGGCACATTGACGCTCTTGCGCGACCGCAGCGTACCGCCCGCACGAACTCGCACGTCAGCTCCTCGTCGGTCTTGTCCGTCACGCGGAGTTCCAGCTCACCGTCGGCAATCAACAACCGCGCACCGACCGCAATATCGCGTACCACCGTCGCCACGTTGAAGTAGATCGTATCGCGGGTGGAAGGTTCGCCATTGGCCGTCCCGCGCACCTTCACGCACTCCCCGGCCTGAAAGCCGATCGCACCGCCGTACTCGTCGGCCACGGCCGTCACACGGATTTCAGGTCCTTTGGTATCCAGAATGACCGGAATCGCCGGATTGACCCGGCGCACCGCCTCGACGATCTTCGCGGCCCCTCTTCGGTCACATGTGCCGAATTGATGCGTACTACGTCCATTCCGGCCTCGAAAAGGCCGCGTACAAATTCTTCGTTGGCGCGGAAATCCGACAACGTGGCTACGATCTTGGTTTCTTCTCTCCCACATACAGCTTCTTGTTAAATTATATCGTTTCAAATCAAAATTACACCTGAAATCCGGAATCCGCCTCTATCCGGAACTTTTCCGCCATTCGATCGCGGACCATCCTTATACGCACGGGCGCCCGATAGACAGAACTCGCATCGTTCCGAATATCTTCCGTCGTAATCCGAAACGGACACTTCGACGAGCCGAAAATCCCGAAAACATCCACAGCACAGGCAGCGCTCCGACTATCCCCAGTCGGACAAACGGCACGAAGGGCACGCCTTCGTCGTTCCTGCTTACAAAATAGTGAAAACCCGGATATACGCCGCAAGATCCCTCCGATTCGCATCGAATTCACGCACATTTCACACCCGTCCGAATAGTCGGGACGGCCCGGGCGCCGAAAATAAATTTTCGTATTCTCCCGGCTTTGGCTATCTTTGTAGAAGACAGGATGCGGTTCGGCAATTTTCAAGAACAAGTTCTCATAATTGCTCTCGGCTTTCGCTATCTTTGTAGAAGATAAGACGCGCTTCAGCAAAATACAAATAAAATTTGCTTTTGCGCTCGGCTTATTCATATCTTTGCTACATTCCGGACTTCGGCCGCGTCCGTTCAATTTACCCGAACGCCGCCGCTCCGCACAAACCGCCATTCGACATGACTGAATTCGGACTTATCGACACGATCCGCGACATGTTCGCCGCAATCCCCGCAACGGATTCGACGGCATCGGGGACGACTGCACGGTCTTCCGCTGGGCAGCGGCGAATCGCTGGTCTTCACCGCCGACCTGCTGGCCGAAAACATCCACTTCCTGCGCCGGGCGACCTCGGCGCGTGAATTGGGCCGTAAATCCCTGGCCGTCAATCTGAGCGATGTCGCGGCGATGGGCGCCCGCCCGATCGCAACCCTGCTCGCTGGCTATCCCGCACGACCTGCCCGAAGGATGGATCGAAGATTTCATGGAAGGCTACCGCGACCTCTCGGCCCAATACGACGTCGGCCTGGTCGGGGGCGACACCACAGCCTCGGATTCGGGACTGGTCGTCAATGTAACGGCCATCGGGCGTATCGCCGACAGCCATATCAAACGGCGCAGCGACGCACGCCCCGGCGACTTGATCGCCGTCGGCGGTTCGCTGGGAGAGTCGGGCGCCGGACTGCGCGATATCCTGGCCGGACGGTACGACACCCCGCTGGCACAGATCCACCGCAACCCCCCCGCAAGTCGCCGAAGGCATCTGGCTCGGCGAACGTCGGATGCAAATGGACATACGGCATCCCTGCGGCATATCCTGCACCAGTCCGGCGTAGGTGCCGAAGTCGATACCGAGTGCATCCCGACTCCCGTCGATCTCGAAACCGCCGTATCCGGCGGCGAAGACTACAAACTTCTCTTCACCGTCGCTCCGGAGAGCGCCAACACACTTCTGTCCAACTACCGGCTCCGTTTCGGCGATGAGTTCCACTTCATCGGCCGCATCACGGGCGGCAATCATCTCGAATGGCTCCGAAACGGCACCCCTCTGCCGGTCGATTGGCAGGATTCCGCCACTATTGACCGGCGTTCCGAAAGGTTGCAACAACCCGGCACATACCGTCCTCCGAAATATCCGAAGGTCATCCTCCATACCGCTCCTCATACCTTCTGCTTCTCCGCAGAAAGGAGCCGTTGCAAATCCGGTCCGCATCGCCCGCCGCAATATTCCCGCTGCAAGCGCTCGAAATCCCGGCGATTCACCGCAAGCTCTCTCCAAAACGAAGCCGACTTCTGCCGTACGACATCGGCACGGTCCGCCGCAAAATAAAGGGGCTGTGTCGAAATGAAAATTTCAGACACAACCTCTAAGGGATGTCAGAATGGATGCAAAGCATTGAGGGGAAGGGCGACAGGAATTTACTGCCGTAAAGATTTAGCCCGCATCCCGATAATGACGCAGCAGTGCGCTTTATAACACATCGCCGTATCTCCAAAAACTCTATCCACACGCATCGAAAGCCGCTTCATTCCACGATATAGACTTTCTCCCCCCGCCGCTGCATGCGATAGCGCTCGCTGGCGAATTGCTCCAGATTATCGTCGTACTTGAGCTCTTCGAGCAGCGTACTGTCCTGCTCGATCCGAGCGCGATAGATCGCCCTTTCCTGCTCCAGGATAGCGATATCTTTCTGATCTCTATGGCGTGCAGCAGATTTCGTCCCACGATGAAAATCGTGAAAACCACGATGATACAAGTAATCACCACCCAAAACCGCTTGTCCAATTTCAACTGCATCTTCCGAATCCTTTAAGGAATATGCATGTATTTATGCGTCTGTATCGAAATATTCCACGCAGGATGCGCCTTGACGTACTCGACCAGCAGGGGCATGATCTCCTCCGACACGCTCCATTCGGGCTGCAGGAAGAGCTTGCACTCCCGTCCGACCTGTTCGGCGTTCCGCTCGGCCCATTGCAAATCGGCCTCCCGCTCGACGATGACCTTCAGCTCGTGCGCCCGCCAGAACGCCTCCGGCAGAGGCGGCTGCTGACGCTTGGGCGAAAGGCAAACCCAGTCGAAATACCCGCTGAAAGGGTGCGACCCCGAAGTTTCGAGAAATATCTTGAGTCCGTGCCCCTTGAGCGCCGAAGTCAAAGGCCCCAACGGGTAAAGCAACGGCTCTCCGCCCGTGATGACGATAGCCTGCGCCTGGCACGAAGTCGCTCGCCGCACCACCTCCGAAATATCGGTCGGAGGATAGAGTTTCGGATTCCACGTATATTTGGCATCGCACCAGCGGCAGCCTACGTCGCATCCGCCCAGGCGGATGAAATAGGCCGGTTTGCCCGTATGGAATCCTTCGCCTTGAATCGTATAGAAATCCTCCACCAGAGGCAATTTCCGCCCTCCGTCCAACAAGTCGTAATTCGTCGCTTCCTTCATCGGACTATTCGGTCACCACGTAAACATCCTTGTAATTCCGGCCCAACTGGTCGTAGTCCAGCCCGTATCCCACGATAAACTCGTTGCCGATGTCCATGGCCGGATAATCGATCGGAATCTGGCGCTGGTATGCTTTCGGTTTGAAGAAAAGCGTACACACGCGGATACTGGCGGGCTTCTTCGTCTTCAACTCCTCGACCATGTCTTCGATGCTGGCGCCCGTATCCACAATGTCCTCGACGATAATCACGTCCCGGCCTTCGATGTTGTTGCCCAGTCCTATCAGACACTTGACATCCCCGACGAGGAGGTACCGCAGTACGAAGAGAGTTTCACGAACGATATTTCGCAGTTGAAATCGATCTTCTTCAGCAGGTGGCTCATGAACATAAACGAGCCGTTGAGCACCCCAGAAACAGCGGATTCCGTTTCTCCCGGTAATCCTCGTTGATCTTCGCCGCTACCGCAGCCACGGCTTCTTCTATCTTTGCAGCCGGAATCATCACCTTGAATTTTTATCATGCAATTTTATGACGTTTTCTTTCATCGGGATACGGATTTTATTGTTATTTTTACAAAGTAAATAATTTGAGCCACAAAGTTACACAATCCGGAAGAAAAATTCTATGCTTGCAAAACTCATCCGCAGGATCAAATGTTGTTCCGTCCAGGAAATCCTGATGATCGTATCCATCATCATGCTCTTGATCGTGATCGCCAACCGAACCTCGGCAGGGATAAAAGCCAGATCGGCGTCTTCGGGACAGATTACACAACACCAAAAACAGGCTGCCCCACCGCAGGAGTAATCGATACGATCTTTTTTCGCAAAGTTGTTCCTACTGGCGGGAACAGACAAAATTTCCGACATGACTTTCAACTTCTGCCTCAACCTTTTGGCTGAAAAGCCGAGAAACGCAACATGCAAAAATCAGGAGCAAAACCTATACTCCTGATTTTTAAAGCCTTTATTTCACCCATCCCCATTCAGCAAGATGCTAAATGGAAGTAAAATATATCCTCCGAAGCACTATTCCGATTCCTTTAACTTCGAAATCGGCATAAACCGGTTGTCCAATGGTTCCGACTTATGGATTGTGCGCACTCCATTAACGACAGCCACACAGTTGTCCGGCACATCCGTAAAATTACGGCATTGGCGCCAATGCGGACATTATTCCCAACCTTTACCCTCCGATTATCTTCACCGGCTCCGATATATACATTATCTCCGATGACGGGGCTCCCGGTCTCTGACTATCCGGCAATGTATTCGATCCGATCGTCACCTGTTGAAAAATCACGCAATTTTCACCGATAACGGCCCTCTCCGAAATAAAACTCCAAATAAATCGTGAGGAAAAGTAATTTTGGATTTAATCCGGACATCAAATCCAATGTATGCGCCATATAGCAGCAAATTAACCTGCCACAAATATCATTTCAGTTTAGACGGACGGATTTGACAAGAACGATAGAAGTCCCTCCGATAAAATAGCCTGATAATCAACGGGGCAAATCCTTAAATAGAAATAATAGCTCTTTCATAAATCCCTTTTCGTACCAATAACCGTTATACCAGCCCGGAGAAACCCATGAAGGCCATTGCCAAAATACCGGCCGTAATCAGCGCCACGGGAACCCCTGCACGGCCTTGGGGACATCCTCCAGTTCGAGCCGCTCGCGAATACCGGCGAACAGCACCAGCGCCAATGCGAAGCCGATGGCCGTCGCCACGGAATAAACGATGCTCTGCAACAGGTTGAACTCCTTGAGATCATCAGAATCGCCACGCCCAGCACGGCACAGTTCGTCGTAATGAGCGGCAGGAAAATTCCAAGCGCCTGATAGAGCGACGGAGACATCTTTTTGAGCATGATCTCGACCATCTGCACCAGAGCCGCGATCACCAGAATAAAGACGATCGTCTGCATGTATTCGATCCCCAGCGGCACCAATACGTAAGTCTGAATAGACCATGCAACCACCGAAGTAAGGGCCATGACGAAGGTCACGGCAGCTCCCATACCGAGCGAAGTTTCGACTTTCGACGACACGCCCAGGAACGGGCAGATGCCGAGGAATTGAGCCAGCACGACGTTATTGACGAAGATCGCGCCGACGATAATGGCAAAATAAGAGAGCTCCATACCTATTTCTTGAGAAATTTATTAAACAATGCCATCAGATACCCCAGTACGATAAAAGCACCCGGAGCCAGCACGAACACCAACGGCATGTAGTCCGTAACACCGAACGAATAACCGAAGATGGCCCCGCTGCCCAACACTTCGCGGACAGCCCCCACCAACGTCAGGGACAGCGTGAAGCCCAGACCGATCCCGATACCGTCGAAGATCGAAGCCACCGGTCCGTTCTTCGAGGCGAATGCCTCCGCACGTCCCAGGATGATGCAGTTCACCACGATCAGCGGAATGAATACGCCCAGACTGGCATACAACGCCGGGACATACGCCTGCATCAGCATAGAGATAATGGTCACGAACGATGCGATCACCACGATAAAAGCCGGGATGCGCACCTTGTCCGGAATCAGGTTCTTAATCAGTGAGATGACCAGGTTCGACAGAATCAGCACGGCCATCGTCGCCACGCCCATACCGAAACCGTTCTCCGCCGAAGTCGTCGTACCCAGCGTGGGACACATGCCGAGTACCAGAACGAACGTCGGATTATTCTTGATAATGCCGCTCGTAAGTACTTTCAAATTATTCATTTTGACCTCCTTCCTGTGCATTGTTCACGGTCTGACTTCCTCGCTGGAGGCGGTTGGAACGGCCTTCACGCTCCAATCCCCTCTCGGTACCGCTCTTCACCCGCAGCTCGCGTCCCAGCCTCTGCATTCGGCCGAGCAGCCGTCGCGCCCGTCGCGGCTTCCGCTCCCGTTTCTTTATTGTTCGAAGCACCGGACGCACCATCCGCTCCCGCATCCCGGGTAGCCGAAGCCCCCGAAGTACCGTCCGCACCTGCATTTTGAGTATTCGAAGCACCCGAAACGGTGTTCACGGCAGCTTCGACGCCTGCCTTTCGCAATAGGCCTTATAAGCCCGACTCACGGCATCGACATAAGCCCGCGACGAAATCGTCGCCGCCGTCAGCGCATCGACGTCGCCGCCGTCCTTCTTCACGCCCAGTTTCATTTGGGCCGGATTCCGGCCGACAAAACTCTTTTCCAGCGGATTGCCCGCACCGACCATCTTGGTACCCAGCCCCGGAGTTTCCGCCTGTTCGAGCACCCGGATATTGAGGATCTGACCATCAGGGGCAAAACCGACCATCAGCCGGATCACCCCACTGAACCCGTTTTAGTCATCGATTCTACGGCATAACCCACCACACGGCCTCCCTCGGAAGCCGTATGGACCGTCACCGGCAAGTTCTCGACGGTCAATGCCGTATCCTCCGTTTCGTCGAACTCGGGCAGCACCTGTTTGAGCGCCTCGCGGGTCGCCTTGACCCGTGCCTCGGCAATCGGCTCCTCGGTAATCATATGGACCGCTCCACGCCTGCGGAAGCGAGCAGTGTGATCACGAACAGCACCATAACCATATTGAATAATGTACTCTTCATCCTCCGCTCCTCCTATTTTAACCCGAAACGCCGGGGTTTGACATATTTGTTGATCAGGGGCACGACCGAATTCATGATCAGGATCGCAAATGACATACCCTCGGGATAGGCGCCCCACAAACGGATCAGTACCGTAATGATGCCGATGCCGACTCCGTAAATCAGCATACCGGTATGCGTCATCGGCGAAGTCGAATAGTCGGTAGCCATGTAAACGGCACCCAGAATGGCTCCGCCTGCAAGCAGATGGAACAGCGGGAACTCCCACAACGCTTCACCGTGCATACCCTGTCCGAGGCCGACCAGAAAGACGAACACGGCCATCGTTCCCAGGACCGCCACCGGAATATGCCACGTAATGACTTTTCTCCACAGCAGATAGACGGCTCCCACCAGCAACAGCAGGGCCGAGACCTCACCCAGCGAACCGGGGATCGAACCGAAAAGGACATCCTGATAATTGACCGACGTATGCGACACCAGCTCCGCTTTGACGGCTGCCAGCGGCGTCGCTCCCGAAAAAGCGTCGGCCAACTGTCCGACCGGACGGGAAAAGTCGTCATCTGCACCGGGTAGGCGAACAACAGGAACACACGACCCACCAACGCCGGATTGAACGGATTCTTGTCCAGCCCCGAAAGTCATCTTGGCAATGGCGATCGACACGAAAGCGCCGATCACGACGATCCACCAGGGCAGCGACGCCGGCAGGTTGAAAGCCAGCAGGACGCCGGTCACCACGGCCGACAGGTCGCTCACCGTACAAGGCCCCTTAAGCAGAAATTTCTGAATCAGGTATTCGAACAGCACGCAACTGGCCACCGAAATACAGGTCACCGCCAGGGCGCTCCAGCCGAACGCCACCACCGAAAACACCAGCGCGGGCGTCAGCGCCAGCAGAACGTCCCGCATGATCTTTGCGTCGATTCCGAACCATGCACGTGCGGAGCGGGTGCTACGATCAATTTATTTGCCATACGCTATCTCTTTTTTTTTTTTTTTGGTTGCATGGGCGGCGGCGCGGGCACGGATCAACGCCCCGACCTCCTGTTTTCCCATTCGGATAAAGTCCAGCAGCGGAATATCCGCCGGACAGGTAAACTGACAGCAGCCGCACTCGATGCAGTTGGTCACCCACTCCGCCTCGAGCCGCTCCCACAGCTTGCGGCGCGAGAGTTTGGCCATCAGATAAGGCTCCAATCCCATCGGGCAAGCCGACACGCATTTGGCGCATTTGATACAGGAGCTCTCCCGACCACGCAGGGCTGCCGCACCCCGAGCACCGTAATACCCGAACAGCCTTTGACCACCGGTGAGGCGAGGTTGCTCATCGCCCGTCCCATCATCGGCCCGCCGTTGAGCACTTTCACATCCCCGGCCGGCACGCCTCCCGCAGCCTCCAACAAGACAGCCACCGGCGTTCCGAAACGGACGAGCAGATTTTTCGGAGCCTCCACCTGGCGACCCGTAACAGTCACCACCCGCTCGATCAGAGGTTTGTTCTTCTGCACCGCATCGTACACGGCCACCGTCGTCGAAACATTGCAGACGACGGCACCCACGTCGATCGGTAATCCCGGCGGCGGCGGAACCTCCCGACCCGTAACGGCCGCTATCAACTGTTTTTCGCCCCTGCGGATAACGGACCCGAAGCGGAACGACCCGGATTCCGGGTACGACGAAGCCAGCCGACTCAATCGGGTGATCGCATCCGGTTTGTTGTTCTCGATTCCGACCGAAGCGCCGCTCACGCCGAGCGCCCGCATCAGGATCGTGACGCCCACGAGCAGCTCTTCACTCCGTTCGAGCATCACCCGATGGTCGGACGTCAGGTAAGGTTCGCACTCGACACCATTAATAATCAAGTGCTCGACCTTTTTCCCGGCAGGCACCGGCAGTTTGACCTGCGTGGGGAACGCCGCACAGCCCATACCGACGATACCCGCCTCCTTGATCCTGGCAAGAATCTCCGGAGCCGAAAGCGTACATTCGCGCACGAGCTCCTTCGAAGTGTCGATCCCTTCGGCCCATTCATCCCCTCGCGACGGATCGTAATCATCATCTGGCGGATTCCTGCCCGTTGGGCAGCATATCCACCCCGTCACGGTGCCCGACACGGGCGCATGGATATTGGCCGACACGAAACCGGCGGCTTCGGCGATCATCTCTCCCACCTTCACCTTGTCGCCCTTGGCCACCTTCGCAACCGCCGGCGCACCGATATGCTGCGACAAAGGAACATTCACCACATCGGGCAACGCCAGTACCTCGACGGCCTCCGCCCGACTCAACTTGTTATCCGACGGATGTACTCCGCCTCTCGGAAATGTCTTCATAGCGTTTGTTTTCGGTTTTATCGTTCGGATCAGGATTCGGTTTTTCGGTCTTCTTCTCCTCCGAAGCCGGCTTCTCCCGCTGCCGACGTTTGCTTCGATGCAGGAGCGGCTTTAGGCTCCTTGGGCAGCGGCTCCATACCGACCAGACGGATGGCACCGGTGGGGCATTCGTTCACGCACTTGCGGCAGAGCTTGCATTTCCAGGAGTCGATGAAAGCCAGGTTGTTCTGGATCGTAATGGCTCCGAACGGACACACTTTCTCGCATTTTCCGCAGCCGATACAGCCGGCTTTGCAGGCTTTCATCACCACCGCCCCTTTGTCTTTCGACACGCACGAAACATAAACCGCCCGCTGCTTGGGCCACTTCTTCCGCAACTCGATAATCGACTTGGGACAAGCCTTGACACACGCGCCGCAGGCCGTACATTTGTCGAAATCGACCTCTGGAAGCCTCGTTTCGGGATTTATCGCTATGGCATCGAAGTTACAAACCGTCACACAATCCCGTATCCCAGGCAGCCGTACGTACACCCCGTTTCTCCGCCATAGAGCGAAGCAGCCACCGCGCAGGACGTAACACCGTCGTACGCATTGATCCGGGGACGTTTCTCGCAACTGCCGCCGCAGCGGACGGTAGCCACCTGGGGCTCCTTCTCCGGAGCAGCCTTGCCCAGGTAGGCAGCGACGGTCTTCATCACTTCGGCCCCGCCCACCGGGCAGAAAAGCGAAGAGATATCGGCCCGCTTCACTCAGCGCATCGGCCAAACCGCGACATCCGGCGAATCCGCAGCCGCCGCAGTTCGCACTGGCAGCATCTTTTCGACCTCGTCGATCCGGGGATCTTCCTCGACCTTGAACTTTTGTGCCACGAAATAGAGGATCAGCGCGGCAAGGATTCCCAACACGCAAAGTGTAAGCACTGTGTAAAGTAATACCTCCATATTATTCGGATATTGTGAAATGAATCGCATTATCGATCTTCCGGCGCAGAAGCCAGAGAATCCCATAGTACAGGACGACAGATCCCAATCCTGCAAGTACCGCCGCCCCATCGCCCGCGCCGAGCAGATAGCAGACTGCCACCACGCCGATCAGGACGACGAAAGGCACGACATAAGCCAACAAAACCGCGACCGCTCCCGTACGTCGGGTTATAGCGACCGTCACCCTGTCGCCGGGACGATACGTCGCCGCAGCCGGAGTACGTATCTCCACGATTTTCTGCCCGGTCTCACCCAAACCGCAGGCTTCGCGGGCCTTGCAGCTCCACAAGCGCCATGAGCCGTAATTTCCACACAAACCCTCTCCGCATCGACGCGCTTCACCACCCCGCTATGTTCGATACGGTCCATCGGGTCACTTTACATATTTATGGGTCAATGGCATACGGTACTCATGCCCGAACGAGGATGACGAGAGTCGAAGCACCGGCGGATACTGAAAACGCTTCTTTCGTTGCGCATGACCATCGCATAGATTTTCTGTACCTCGTCGCTGTCGAATCCGGCATTGATGATCTCTTCACGCGACTGCCCATCTTCGATCAGACGGTACAGGATGGCATCCACCACCTCGTAAGAGGGCAGCATGTCGCTGTCCTTCTGGTTGGGCCGAAGCTCGAAGAAGGCTCTTTGGTCAGGATGTTTTCAGGAATGGGAGCACCGAATTTCCGGTTGATATAGCGGGCCAGGTCATACATCTCGGTCTTATACAGATCGCCCGTCACGCTGAAAGCGCCGCCGGTATCGCCGTAGAGCGTACAGATACCGAGCGCATTCTCGCCTTGTTGGAACAGTTGAGCAGGACATAGCCGTTCTTGTTCTGCAGGGCCATAAGCATCAACGTGCGGATGCGGGACTGGATATTCTCCTCCGTCGCATCGAAATCCGTACCGCCGATCACCGGGATCAACGTATCGACGATACTGCGGTAAGCCTCCGTGATCGGCACGACATGGAACTCGATACCGAGGTTTTCGGCCAGTTGCTTGGCATCCTCGACCGATCCTTCCGACGAAAACTGTGAGGGCATCATCAATCCCGCACGTTCTCCGCCCCAGCGCTGCAACCGCCAGACAAGCGACCACGGCGGAGTCGATACCGCCCGAAACGCCGACACAGGCCTTTTATACCCGTTTTAACGAAGAATTCCCGCAGACCGCAACAAGCCGCCTCGTAAATGAAGCGGGTACGGTCGTTCACCGACACAGGGACGGACTCGACGCTGCAAGCGGGATTTTCGGTATCGAACACCTGAAAGTCCTCTTCGAAACTTTTCAGCAGCCGCACCAGCTTGCCCCGGTTGTCCATCACGCCCGACATCCCGTCGTAAACCAGCTCCGTAGCACCGCCGACCTGATTGACCATCACCACATTCTTTCCCTTGACGTAGGCGATATTCCGGATTACGTCGTACCGACGACTCAAGTCGCCCTTGCGGTAGCGGCGGGCATGGATATTGATGACGGTTTCGACCGACTTGTCGAAATCCGGGGTATGAAAAGATCGTCGCCTACGACCAGCGCACAGCGGCAACCCGTATCGTAACGTATTCGCAACCTATCGAAGGGTCAGAAATCCCAATTCGCGGCGCACGGTGATATTCTGTTTTCCCACATAGCGGACGACTCTTCCTTGTTGAATCAACGCTGCGGCACTGATCGCCCCTCCTTGGTGAGAATCGGAAGCCCCACGATCGCATCCACCGTATCGCATTCGGCAGCAATCCGCATCAACGCATCTTCGCACTGTTCCAAAAAGGATTTTTCCGCAGCAAATCGAACGAAGGAGCACCGCTGATCGCCTGCTCGGCAAAAACGACGAGGTCCGCGCCTTCGGCTTTCGCACGACGTACGGATTCGATGATCTTGTTTGTATTTCCTGCGACGTCGCCGACCGTATAATTCGATTGAGCCAGAGCTATCTTCATCTATCGGGTATTTCAAAAGTTACATCATCGCAAAGTTAATTATTATTTGGAAAACAACGATTTCGCGGCAAAGTTTCATCCGAACGCAACGATCGTATCGAAAAAAAGCAATCGGGGTTTCGAAATCCTCATTCGGAAAAGAGGCCGTCCCCGTTTCGACTCAACGAATACAGCCCGACCTTCCGTGGAAGGTCGGGCTACAAATCGTTCAACCCCAAACGCTTGCTATTGCTGCTCTTCAGGATCGGCCACCAGAATACGACCGCAGTATTCGCAAATGATGATCTTCTTGCCCTGACGGATCTCCATCTGGCGCTGGGGCGGAATGCGGTTGAAACAGCCGCCGCACGCATCGCGCCGCACCGTCACCACGGCAAGTCCGTTGCGCACGTTATGGCGGATCCGCTGGTAAGCCTCCAGCAACCGCTTGTCGATCTTGGCCTGCGCTTTGGCCGCCTGAGCCGTAAATTCCGCCACCTGCGAGGCCGTTTCCGCTTCGATGCTCTGCAATTCGGTCTGCTTGGCTTCGAGGTCCTTTCGGCGCTCCGCCATCAGGGCCTCGGTCTCCTCGACCTGCGCCTTTTGACCTTGATTCCGGCAGCATACTCTTTCAGGCGCTTCTCGGCCAGCTCGATCTCGAGCTCCCGATACTCGATCTCCTTGGTGATGGCATCGAACTCGCGGTTGTTACGCACGTTGTTCTGCTGCTCCTTGTAATTGCCGATGAGTATCTTGGCCTGATCCACCTCGCGCTTACGCTGCTTGGAGAGAGCATTGAGCTCCTCGATTTCGGCATTGATATTCTCGACACGCGCCTTCAAACCGGCCAATTCGTCGTCGAGATCCTGCACCTCGAGCGGCAGCTCACCCTTCACCTTGTTGATCGAATCGATCTGGCTGTCGATCTTCTGGAGATCGTAGAGGGCCAGGATTTTCTCCTGCATCGAATAATCAACTTCAGCTGTCTTTTTCTGTGTTGCCATATCGTGTTTTTATTGTTTAGACGGAACTATGTAACCGATCGGATTACGTGAATTTACACTCTTGCGAACCGCAAAGGTAAATAAATTTTTCGATAAAATATCAAACAAAATGTCGATTGCGCAATATTCGCTCTCGAAATGGCCGATATCGGCCACCACGAACGCCCCGTCGGGAGTCATAAAATCGTTGTATTTGAGGTCCGAAGTGACATACACATCGGCCTGCGCACGACGCGCTTCGCCGAGCAGCGAGGCTCCCGCTCCGGTACATACGGCCACCCGCCGTACCTGCTCCTTGACCAGCTCGGAATGGCGGATTACCTGCACCGGCAGGCGCTCCTGAATACGCCGCATAAAATCCCGCACCGACATAGACTGCGGCAGTTCGCCCACCACCCCGAAGCCGACCCGCCCGTCCGCAGGATCGGTCGGTTGCAGCACCCGTAACTCTTCCACGCCGAGCATCTCCGCCAACCGCCAACTCATGCCGCCCGGCGCACTGTCCAGGTTGGTATGACAGGCGTAGAGCGCTATTCCCCGACGGATCGCCCGCTCGACGCACCGCTCCACATAAGTAGCCGAATTGAACCGCTTGAGGGCATGGAAAACGATCGGATGGTGCGTGACTATCAGATCGCACCCGTCTGCTCCGCCTCGTCCAACACCTCTTCGGTCACATCGACAGCCAGCAGCGCCTGATGCACTTCGTCCTCGGGCCGTCCCACGATAAGACCGGCATTGTCGTACGATTCCTGCAAACGGAGCGGAGCATATCGTTCGATCACTTCAGCAATATCTCTGATTTTCATAATCCTACTACATTATTTGAAAAGGCGATTATATTTTCAACGTACCATATCCGACGGTCGCTTGTTCGCGGCCTGTGCTCCCGTCCATAATGCTGCCCACCCCGAAATCCTCACCTCGAAGGGACTTGCGGCGCTACGCGCCCCAAAAGATATACCGAAGTATCGGGTTCGTTCGCATACCCGGTCGGGCCTATCGCCGTAGCGGTCCGCAACGTCACCGCCCTCCGAATCGGAGGCGAAGGCAAAATGTACCCGCCTGCCGTATTTCAAAACGTCCGTCTAAAACAACGACTGTTCATAGAAGGCGAACAACTCCTTGCTCTCCGCCTCCTCTTTCTCCTTCTTGCGCCGGGGCTGACGCGCCGCCGAACGTTTCGGCGCCGGCTTTTCGCTCCGGGGACCTGGTTCGATCACCTGCACAGGTCCTTTACTCGCTCCATCCCTCCGGCATCGTCCGCCAACTCCTGCGCGGCCGGCTTCTTCCGGTACGAACCGGGAGCGCCGATACTTCGGCCGCCTCTCCAGCCCCATTTTCCGCGACAACCGCCCGGTCCTCCGCACTCTCCTTGAGTTCGGCCCGCACCTCTTCGAGCAGGGCCCGGACACGCTGAAGACGTTCGAGCAGCTCCGCATCGCGCGAAATGGTTCCTTTATTCTGTTTCAGACAACGGGCGGCTCCGTCGAGGGTCATGCCCGCTCCTTGACCAGATGATAGATCAATTTCAGGTTTTCGACATCGGCCGGAGAAAAAAGACGGTTGCCCTTCTTGTTCTTCTGCGGGCGCAGGATATCGAATTTCGTCTCCCAAAACGGATCAGCGAAGCATTGACGTCGAACATCTCCGACACCTCGCCCATCGAATAGAATAGTTTCTTGGCCATAACATGTACAATTACAGGTTGAATATCCGCAACGAGTTGGGATACATATTGTTTACCCGGTTCTGAATCCGCTTGGCGAAACCCAGGGCCGCTCCCCCGTGCGTCACCAGATTCATCCCCTCGGCGAAAGCCGCAGCCTCCGCCTCCTGCTTGCGCAGAAACCGCAGCGCCTCCTCTTCGGACAACTCGGCAACAGGCACCGCCCGCGATCCAATCCGCAAAACATCGCCAGCGCATGATCGGGCTTGAGCCGCTCCTTGAAGATCTGCCCCATCGCAACGCCCGAGGCGATCACGCGCAGCGATTCGGCCAGCATTTTCACCGCCTCGTACTGCGATTCGTAATACGCATAATAGACATCCGCCACCGCCGCAAAACGCATCCGCCCGGGTTCGGCGACCCAACGGGCTAGTTCCGCACACTCCCTGCGTCCGGCGGGCGCGAAAATCGTTCGGCGGGACTTGGGCACACGGACACGGCTTCCGCCATCGGACACCTTACGGGCCACCGCCGCAAAAAATCCCTCGCCCCGGGTCCGGTGCGGATAGAAACGGAACGTCCGGAAAGGACCGACCCGACCGCAAACCACACCCCACGCCGGCGGGCAATCGAAAGCGGTCGATTCGACGATCTCTTCACCCGCTTCGGCCAGCAGTCCCTCCAGCGACCCTTCGTTTTCCAGTCGGTTGAACGTGCAGGTACTGTATATCAGCAATCCGCCGGGACGCAGCGTCTTCCACGCTTCGCGCAGAATCTCCGCCTGCCGGACGGCCATATCTTCACATTGTTCTCGCTCCACTCGTCCCGTGCCTCAGGTGTCTTGCGGAACATCCCTCGCCGGAACAGGGGCATCCACCGCCACGATGTCGAACCATCCTTCGAGCACCGCGATCTGTGCCGGCTCGTTCACCGTCACCGCCACGTTTCCCAGTCCCCACTTGCGGACGTTATCCGCCAGAACAGCCGCCCGCTGGCGATTGACTTCATTCGCCACTACCAGCCCGTCGCTACCTGCGAGCGACGCATAGAGCGTCGTCTTCCCCCGGCGCGGCACAAAGGTCCAGAATCCGTTTTCCGGCGACCTCCTCCCCGGCCAGCACGTGAGCCAGGAACTGCGACGAAGCCTCCTGCACGTAATAAGCCCCGGCATGGAAAGCCGGATCGAGCGTAAACGAAGGCCGCTCCGTCAGGTAACGTCCTGCCGGCGACCAGGGAATCGCCTCGGCTCCGCTCCAGCGGCAGGGACGCTGCGGATGCAGGCGGACGGATGTCGGCGCCGGGCCTTCGAGCGCCTCACACAGCGCACGCCCTCCTCCGGTCCCAGTTCGGCCATAACCCGCCGCGTGAAAGATTCCGGCAACATAGGGACTATTTTTAGCGGTTTCGAGCTCCTCCCGCTTCCGATCGAGACGAGCGCAGATCTTCTCCATCACCGCAGCATCCGCGACGAAATCCTCACGATCCTTATCGATCACGAGCACTTCGCCCCGGTAGATATGTTCGATCCAGTCGTCGTAACGGTAGTTGAGCCGCCGCAGGTACTGTTCGTCGATGTTCATTTCGTAGGCGCGACCCCGGCGGCGGATCTGCGAAATGAGCGTCGGCACGCTGGCCTTGAGGTAAATCAACAGATCCGGCCGGGGCACCAGGTTGGTAATCAACCCGAAGATACTCATATAAGTATCGAAGTCCCGACCCGACATCAGCCCCATGCGATGCAGGTTGTCGGCGAAAATATAGGCATCCTCGTACACCGTCCGATCCTGAAAAATATCGACCGGACCGCTGCGCAGAATATCCATCGTCTGCTGAATGCGGCTGCCCAGAAAATACATTTGCAGATTGAACGACCAACGATTCATATCGTTGTAGAAATCCCCGATGTAGGGATTGTCGCTCTGCTCGTAATAGGCCTTGGCGCCGTAGCGCTCGGTCAGCATCTAGGTCAGCGTGGTTTTGCCGCTGCCGATATTTCCGGCTATCGCAATGTACATAAATCGGATGTTTTGACGACGTCACGCACTTCACGCCGCACGACGGGCCCTTCCGGTCCCGCCGCCCGGCAAGTCCACCGTCTGCGGCGGCACGGCAGAAAACCGCCTCCCGCCGCAATCCCCGGCCCCCGGCAAAGCGACGCGTGTCGTCGCGTTATTTATTGTTCAATCTTCAGTAACTGTTCCACAACCGTACGGTCGTTGCGCATGCGGGGCAGCTTGTTCTTGCCCGTCTTCTGCAACCAGCGCAGCGTCGTTCCCGGCGGCACGGCATGGATGCGGGCGGATCGAGCGCCGTCTGCCGCTTGGCGTCGTAATCCGAATTGACGCTGCGAAGCTCCCGGTCCAGCACTTCGGCAAAATGCTCCGGCGTATCGGGCCGCTCCGAAAACTCCAGCACCCATTCGTGCGCTCCCCGGGTATTCAGCCCCATGAAACAGGGCGCCACGGAGTACTCTTCGACCACCGCACCGGTTTGCTCGCAGGCCGCCGCGAGCGCCCGCTCGGCGTTATCCACGATCAGCTCCTCGCCGAAGGCGTTGATGAACTGACGCGTGCGGCCCGAGAAACGGATGCGATAGGGATTCGTCGAGGTAAACTCCACCGTATCGCCGATCTCATAACGCCACAACCCGTTGATCGAGGTCACGATCATCGCATAAACTTCCCCGACCCGAACGCCTTCGAGCGGCACGATCTGCTCGCCGCTGCGAAATTCGTAATAAGTCCGTAATCGAGCATCAGCAGCATATCGTCCCGCGTCAGATCGTCGGCCAGCGAGAAAAAACCCTCCGAAGCGTTGTAAGTTTCCAGATAGGTCATCCCCTCCGACGGGATCAGCTTGGCGAACGACTTGCGGTAGGGCGTAAACGCCACGCCCCCGTGCGCAAAAAATTCCAGATCGGGCCACACTTCGAGCAGGTTGCTCTTGCCCGTATATTCCAACACCCGGCGCATCAGCACCAGGTTCCACGAAGGCACGCCGGCAAAGGCCGTGATCTTCTCCGGGTACCTCCCGGCAGATCCCTCTATCTTCCGGTCGAAATCCGGGATCAGGGCCGTTTCCATCTTCGGCGCCCGGAACCAACCGCTCCAGAACGGAGTCTGGCTGATCAGCACAGCCGACAAATCCCCGATGAGAGCTCCGTTCTCCCGGACATACGAACCGCCCAGCGTCAGCGTCTTGCCGTCGAAGATCTTCGTCTGCGGCTTGGCCGAAGCATACACCGCCGCCACGTCCCGCATACCGAGCGTATGATTCCACCACACGGACTCCCGCGTGACGGGAATGAACTTGCTGCGGTCGGACGTAGTTCCCGACGAACGGGCGAAAAGTGTCACCCGCCCCGGGGCTGCGACATTCTTCTCTCCGGCCAGCATCCGCTCGATATAAGGCTTGAAACTCTCGTAGTCCTGCACTCCGACCCGTGCGGCGAACGCCTCGGGCGTAAGGTGCTTGGCAACACCGTGCCGACGACCGAACTCCGTATCGGCCCCGCGCAATGAGCTGTCGGAACATCTCGGCCTGCACTTGGTCCGGATGTCGCCGAAAACGATCTATCGCCTTCATCCGGCGGGCGAAATAGGTACGTAACAAACTGTTCCGAATCGACATCCTGCGCTGCTCCTCCTTATCGTTAATTAAAGAAATATCCTATTTTGGAGATCGACGCCGGCATAGCGAAACCACCACGCGATCGTAGGCGCTCAACTCCATGTTTCCCACGGCGATGAAAACCTTGTCGCCGCGCACCACACCGCCGATAATCGTATCCTGCGGCAGCTTCAACTCCTTGATCGGAGCCTTCGTCGCCGGGGCGTTGGGCTTGACGATGAACTCCAGCACCTCGGCCTCGCTGCCCGTCAGACACTTGATCGCCTGCACGTCGGTTGACATCGTGAAGCGGAAGATATTCGACGCCGTAACCAGTTTCTTGTTAATGATCGTATCGATACCGATACTCTCGGCCAGATTGATATAATCGAGGTTCTCGATCTCGGCGATCACCTTCTTGACACCCATGCGCTTGGCGAGCATCGCCGCGAGGATGTTGGTCTCGCTGCGGCCCGTCACCGCGATAAAAGCGTCCATATTGGCCAGCCCTCCTCGAGCATCGCTTCGATATGGCGGCCATCCTCATTGATAATCAAAGTTTTGTCCAACAATTCGGCCAACCGATAGGCCTTCTCGGCATTGTAGTCGATCAACTTGATATTGACCTCGTCCTGCAATTCGGTCGCAATGCGTATACCGATGCGCGAACCGCCGAGGATCATCATGTTGTTGATCTCCACGTTGGAATGCCCCGAGAACTCCATCACCTCCTTCACGGCATCCTGCCGGGCGATGACATACACCATGTCGCCCTCCATAAATATTTCATCCTGCCGGGCGATGATGGTCTGACCGCCGCGAGCGATCGCCACCGTCCGATAGCTGAGCTGCGCCGCATCGTCCTTGAAACCCGAAAGTTCGCGTCCGATGAGCGACGAGGTCGGATCAAGACGGAAAACCACGAGCGAAAGCCGTCCGCTCGAAAAATCGACGTACTCCGTCGTCGAAGTGTGCCCCAACAGATTGATCACCTCCTGAGCCGCCACCTTTTCCGGATAGAACAGGTAGTCGATACCCATGTTGATAAAATCTCCTTGTTATTGGGCTCCAGGTATTCGTTGTTGTCGATCCGGGCGATGGATTTCTTGGCCCCGAGCTTCTTGGCCAGCACCGCTGCCACCACGTTGTCGTTCTCGACATGATTGACAGCGATGAACAGGTCGCACTTTCGCACCGAAGCCTTCCGCAACACGGCAAAGGTCGTGGAGTCGCCCTCGACCGTCAGCACGTCGGCCAGGCTGGCCACATCGGCCAGCAGCTTCGGATCGCTGTCTATGACCGTGATGTCGTGCCCGTTGCCACTGAGCATTTTCGCCAGATGGCTTCCCATTTCGCCCGCACCCGCTATCACGATTTTCATACCGGATTTACTCTGTCAGCATACGCCCGGATCATTCCGGGCAGCATTTTTGCAATTAATAACACAAATGTATAAATTTGCATCGGAACACCCAAATTTCCACTATTAAATTTCAGTTACCATGCCAACCTGGTTAATCATAATTCTTTTGGCGATTCTGGCCGTCGGACTCTTCGTCCTGGCCATGTCGCTCACGCTGATCTTCAAGGGACACCACATCGACTCCGAAATTTCCACCAACGAAAACATGCGCAAACTGGGTATCAAATGCGCCGTTCAGGAGACCGGGAACAGATGGCGGGACTCGAAGACTGCGCATCGGAGCCCGGATGCTCGGGCAACTGCGCCGCCTGCACCGAAGCGGCAGCCGCAGTACACGGATCCGCAAAAATAATCGGCGACAAATTCTCCGCAAACCGAAAACACGGGCAATCTGAATTCAGATTACCCGTGTTTCTATTTCTCGGTTTCAACCCCACGATGCCGAGAGGCGGTCAGTCCGCCGCAGAACACTCCCCGACCATCATCTCCGCCTCCGACCTGCAACCCGGCATTTTACGGGCGCGACAGAAAAACCAAGAATTAACCAGATCCGTCTTGTTGTAACGCAACGGACGATAATCCGGCAGCGAAAGCGTTTCGCCCCTACTTCGGAGAGAATCAACTCCCCGCCGCAGTATCCCATTCATACGTGGAAGTAGTCCGAAAATAGTAATCCACCGCGCCTTCCGCCAGCAAACAAAACTTATAGGAGCTGCCCTGCTCGACGATCTCCAGATCGGGATGGCTCTTTCGCAATTCCTCGATATACTCCGCGAGTTCGGGCGACTTGTGCGACCGGGACACGGCGACCCGGGGATGTTCATGCCGCGCCGACTCTACAGGTAGGCGCCGCATACTTCGACGATCTGCCCGTACGAGTATTCCGCGTCGGAATCGGCCGCCACCCTCTTTCAGGAAAGCACCGCCCCGCGCCACGCGAGATACATCTTGCCCAAATAGGGAACATACACCACCGACGCCACGCTCCGGTTATTCTCCATCAGGGCGATATTGACCGTAAACTCGTTGTTTCCCTTGATAAACTCCACCGTTCCGTCCAGCGGGTCCACCAACCAGAACAGCTCCCAGTTGCAGCGCTCTTCGTACCGCATCTCACGCCCCTCTTCGCTCAGAATCGGAATACGGGTAGGTCCCAGATAGGTCTTGATCGTTTCGTGCGCCCGGCGGTCCGCGACGGTAATCGGAGTCTTGTCGCTCTTAATGCTGATGTCGTAATCCTCCTTGTTTTGTAAACCTGCATAATGGCCGCACCGGCCCGCACCGCCGCATTGAAAAGGTTGGGCAAAAGGTATGATTTGAGCTCGTTGTCAAGCATAATGATATTTTTGATCGGTAAGACAGGATAAAGGTACTATATAATTCCCGGATCCGTAAAATTTCCGGCAATAAAACCCGGCAGCCGTTACACGGCCCCGAGCGCAGCATTCCGCTTCCGGCGGGAAAGGTGCCGAAACAGCCCCGAGCCACAGAAACAGTCCCCAAAGCAACAGAATATCGAGCAGCAACAAAGTCATCGGCAGCCACCCGAACGACCACGCCGCAATCGCACATCCGGCCAAAGCGCCATTCCGGTCAAAGTCAAAATCCAGACATAGCGGGACGGGCGCAACTCATAAAACAACGGTTCGTACAACGTGATCCTCTCCTTGCGGGACAATTCATACCCGTCGGCCCGGTCGAAACGACCCAACCGGCCGACATACTCCAGGCATAAAGTCGCAGCGAAGGTCCTACGGCAGTCCGCACGAACGATATAGAGTGGATCGGATGAACCGCCAACTCCATCGCCAGACGGTCGATCGCACCCCGTTTGAGGCGCAGGTTGCGGCCGATCGGCAAAATATAATCGTACGACGCGGCTCGCACGGCCGCATCCGACGAAACGGCGGAAAACGCCTCCATCTGATCGAGCAGCGTCAGACGATTGACACCCGCGTCTGGGAGCGGTAGAATCCCCGTACCCAACTGAGAACAGGCTTCGAACGGATGATAATCCACCCGCATCATCCGGTAATGCCGGAGCATCTCGTGAAACAACTCCGGTTTCAGACGGGCGTCCATCACCACCAGCAATTCGTAACTGGCATACTCCACATCGAGCAGGTCGGCCACCTGGGAAACGGAATCTATGTCGTGGCAAATCGCCGAAATTCCGATAAAATCGGGCGAATCGGAAACCACGCCGAACATACGGGACAGCAAACGACGCTTGTTACGCGCCCTCAACACTTGAACTACCAGCCACCAGACACGCACCACGACGGCAACCGTCACGCAAATCGCACCTAACTCAATGAACCACATACTATCCGACGTTCAATTTATACGAATCGACCAACGACACATAATATCGCTTCTCCTCTTCAGGAATGAATACCTGCAAAGCGTTCGCGGAGTATCCCTGCCGGGCAATATAACGCAGCAGTACCCTGCGCTGAACGGGATTCATTCCGCCCACGAATTTTTCCACTTCGGGACGCGTAATCACACTGTGCAGCGTACAAAGAACGTACATCGCACCGACGGACTCCTCGGACCGGTTTTCGGCAACGATCCGCAGCAGGATCTCCTCCGCATCTTCGATTCCGAAACGCCAAACGACACTGAGTCCCAGCATCCGCAGATTCCGGTTCGGCGACAGGATCAACGGTTCGTAATCGACAGGCTGCACATTCTGGCGCAACATACGGAGCACCTCGGACAGTTCGAAATACGAAAGCCGATGGGAATAGGCGTCGATTTTCGAGGAAAGCGCCGACATATCGGCCATCATCTGCACGCTCAACGCACAGAAGCGGACATAACGGTTCCTGCTATGCGTATAACGTTACACTGCCCGAACTGTTTTTCATCGACGGGCATTCGGGAAAGCAGATGCAGGTAATAAGCCCTGCGGTAACCTCCATTGCGGCGAATACGACGCAGCAGGAAAACATCAAGCCTCTGACGCTCGACGATCCGACGCAACGGCGCCGGATCGAGCCCGTACGTAGAATCCACCAGGTCGGCAATATCCTCGGCGATAAGGCGCCTATCCCGCGAAGACATCGCCTCGGGACAGTGAGCGCACTCTTCGGTTCCGGAGAAGAGCATCCACAACACGCTGTTCAAATACTTTTCGCGGCGCTCGGCATCCCACCTGAGGCAAAACGACCTGCAAACCGTTGCACGCACCAGCTTCCGGCCAAAACAGCTCCTGAAACCAAAACGACCCCGATGCACCACCAAAACGTCATTTCCATTTTTCCCGATCGATTAGCTCGTTGATGACTTTCCGCCGCAACCGGTGCAGGCTCACCGGCAAGGTCATGTATTGGTTCACGCCCATCCGGTACATACTCCGTACCATCTGTTCGGATTGCGGCCACGAAATCACGAAGACCCGCGTACGCCGGGTTTTATCCGCCCGCAGCGTGTCCATCACTTCCTGCCGGCACATTTCGGCAGCAGTACCCATAACGATCACCAGGTCGAAAGGCGACTCCCGGTGAAGCACAAGCATCGCACCGACCGTATCCGCGCACTCCACACACGCATCCAGGTAATTCAAGGAAAAGCCACGGCCTTGCGCAAGACGAAGTCCTCCGACACGATTAAGATACGATACATTTGATATACATACTGTTTACACGATCAAAGATACACCGAAAACGTGCCAAAACAAATGTCTGCAAGAAAAATTGCCTGCCCTTGTTTATTCAATAATTATCCTTATATTTGCACGTTGAAATTTATGTATAAACACATACAATTTAATCAATGTACGTTATAGTAGAGATTGCAGGTCAGCAATTCAAAGCTAAAAAGGTCGGAAACTCTATGTCCACCGTCTTCCCGGCGAAGAAAATTCGTCGGTGAGTTTCGACAAGGTCCTGCTCGCAGACAACGACGGTCAGGTCAAGGTAGGTGCACCTGTAGTAAAAGGCGCCTCGGTGAAGTGCAAGATCCTGAAACACCTCAAGGACGACAAGGTTCTGGTGTTCAAGAAAAACGCAGAACAGGCTATCAGAAGCAGAACGGACACCGTCAGTTCCTGAGCCAGATTCTCGTGGAAGAAATTGTCGCATAACCTTAAATTTAGAGAAACATGGCACACAAAAGGTGTAGGTAGTTCAAAGAACGGCCGCGAGTCGGAAAGCAAGCGACTCGGCGTCAAACTTTCGGTGGCCAGTTCGCAAAGGCGGGCAACATTATCGTTCGCCAGAGAGGTACTGTCCACAATCCGGGCGAGAACGTAGGTATCGGCAAGGATCACACGCTCTTCGCACTGGTTGACGGCACGGTTTCCTTCTGCAAAAAACGCGAAGGTAAATCGTATGTAAGCGTTACTCCGTTGAGCGAGTAAAAGAATCGCTATACAGATAAAAATGCTACGAGTTTCGTAGCATTTTTTATTTTCCCAAAACTATCATTTTCCTCCTTTAACGGAAATTTCTTGATTCAATGTATTCGTTATATCTGTTATAAATCTTCCCCGTTAGCACGATTGTATTCGTTATCGTAATACATTATTATGTAATATTTTCCGTAAAAGTCTGATATCATAAACCACACAGGTCTTTTTGAACAAGAATAAAAATCTTCCAACTTACGTCTTAAACGGACCGCTGCAATCTCTGTTTCAATTTCTGCGGTCGGATGCTCCAATTGTTCTTCCGTATATTTAGATAACAGTTCAGGGTCTGATTTTGCCGTCCAACCTTTTTCATCAAATGCGAGTTGATGGAAAATAGCCTCATAGCGTTTGTCATGAACTAACATTTCATAAGAAATATCTTCATCTTCAGGAATCATACAATTATCTGCCAATGATGTATATTTAGGATTATCAGCGAACTGTTCACAAAGGTTATTAAATCTTATTCGAATATTCGTCTCATCAACAGTATTAACATCAGCAACCATAATACGGCTAACTTTATTTTGGTTGTCACTACATAAATATCGACTTCTGACCATTAAATTCTCCTCTTAGAGCACCTGTCGATTGATTATATTGAAAACCTTTTTCCTTCAGCCTGTGGATCATCTCACTCTTGCTCCAATCGACCGGGATTCCGAGAAATCGGGTAACGTCTTGTTGCGCATGTGCAGCCATTGAAAACAGAAGCGACATTGTCATTAAAAATAAATTTTTCATATCATCAAGTTTTTTCTGTCCTCCAGCTGCCACAAGAACCTTTATAAAATACAAGAAGCGTGGAGCTGCAATGCCACATCTTAAGTTAGAGGTCCTGAGAAAACCTTGTAGTACAGATAATGGATATAGCAGCCCACGCTAAAGCGTGAGAACCACTATGCCAATCCTTGTACTACGTTTGAAATTTCTCAGGTTTCTAACTTACAAGACAAGCATAACGCTTCTTTATATCTAATATGTCTTGAAGAGGGATTGCACCCAATTCGAATGTAAAAGTAATAAATATCTGCGACAACCCCTCATTCCGCAACGAATATTTTGTGTAGCGAACGAATCGGAAACTCTGCACGCCCCTCTCCGCCCGCCTTTCTCTTCTGACCGGATGGAATAATTACGCTCCTTATCCGCGTCTCGAATTGCTCCTTCAACCACTCCACCGGGTTTCCGGCTCATGACAAGCACTAATTTCCCATCGTCTGTCGGAGAGCGTGCGAACGGCAGACGACATCCTCCTACTTCGTAAAAGAGAAATAAATGTAAATTATACTTGCATTATTGTAAAATATGCTTTACATTTGTCTTGTCAATAATAATCACCTAAAAATTAGGACGACTATGAAAACAACTCTTTTACTGCCCAACGGTTTTAAGAAATCGGCTGGGCGATCTTCGTTCCCGCATTTCTGCTCGGCTGTTCGATCTGCTTCTTCGGCGAAAATTTCGACCGCTGGCTTTTCCGCGAAACGGTAATGAACAACATCGCCATCATCGGCACGGTCGTCGGCGCCCTCTTCATCGGCTTCTCGCGCGAAAAAATCGAAGACGAAATGATTCAGCACATCCGGCTCAACGCTCTGATGGCTGCTATGTGGATCAACTACCTGCTCCTGATCGTCGTGTCTCTGTCGATCTACAACATCAACTACCTTACGGTAATGGCCTGCGGCATGGCCACTCCGCTGGTCATCTTCCTGCTCGTCTATCACTTCAATCTTTACAGACTGAACCGCAACCTGCACCATGAAGAATAACATCCGTGTCCAACGGGCCGTCGTCCGCCTCACCCAGCAACAATTGGCCGAACAGGTCGGCGTCAGCCGCCAAACGATCAATGCCATCGAAAGCAGCAAGTTCATCCCTCGACCCTGCTCGCACTCAAGATCGCACGTACCTTCCGGCAACCGGTCGAAGCGATCTTCCAACTCGAAGAGGAAGATTAGAACCGGTGCAACAAGCACGATAAAGGGCAGCCTCGATCGAGGCTGCCCTTTATACTACGGAATATTATTCGTTTAGTATTCGATCTTGCTCCGACGAACATACCCTTCATACCGCCACCGGGCATTCTGTTCGGCTGCCTGGAAAAGCGCTTCGGCATCCTCCGGAGAAACGGCCTTGAGCGACGTATAACGGACCTCCTTGAGCAGGAAATCGCGGAACTTCGCCCAGTCGGGTTCTTTCGAATCGAGTACGAACGGATTCTTGCCCTGCTCCTCCAACTGCGGATTATAATGCCACAGATGCCAGTAACCGCACTCTACTGCCTGCTTGCCGACCGTCTGTGTCCGGGTCATACCGCCCTTGATACCGTGGTTGATACACGGAGCATAAGCGATTACGAGCGACGGACCGGGATAGGCTTCCGCCTCCTTGAGGACATTAAAAGTTGGGCCTGCGAAGCACCGATCGACACTTGAGCCACATACGTAGCCATACGTCATCGCAATCGCACCCAGATCCTTCTTGCGGATGCGCTTACCTGCCGACGCGAATTTGGCGACGGCACCCACCGGAGTCGCCTTGGACGACTGACCGCCCGTGTTGGAATAAACCTCCGTATCGAGCACCAGAACATTCACATCCAGCCCCGAAGCCAGCACGTGATCCAAACCGCCGAAACCGATATCGTAGGCCCAACCGTCGCCGCCGATGATCCACTGCGACTTCTTCACCAGGAAATCCTTCAACTCCAGTATCTGCCGGCAATAGTCGCAGCCGCAAGCCTCCATCATCGGAACCAGACGGGCAGCGACTTCGGCCGACCGGGTCGACGAAACCCGTGCTTCGATCCACTCGCGCATAACGCCCTTCAGCTCTTCGGAGCAACGCTGGCACTGGGCGATAGCCTCTTCCATCAGCATCTGAATCCGATCGCGCAGCTTCTCCGCACCGACATACATACCCAGACCGAACTCGGCATTGTCCTCGAAGAGCGAGTTGGCCCATGCGGGACCGCGACCATCCGCATTCTTGCAATAAGGAGTCGAAGGTGCCGAACCGCTGTAAATCGACGTACACCCGTGGCATTGGCCACCATCATCCGGTCGCCGAAAAGCTGGGAGATCGCCTTGATATAGGGAGTTTCGCCGCAGCCGCCGCAGGCGCCCGAGAACTCGAACAAGGGCTGCTCGAATTGCAGGTTCTTGACCGACTTGGTCTTATCGACCACCTTCTTGTAACCGATATGTTTGGTGATGTAATCCCAGTTCTTCTGCTGTCCGAGTTGACTTTCGAGCGGCTTCATAATGAGCGCCTTCTCCTTGGCGGGACAAACGTCCACACAGTTGCTGCACCCCGTACAGTCGAGCGGCGAGATCTGGATGCGGAACTTATACTCCTTCGTGTCGCCCAATCCCTGTTTCCATTCGGTGCCCGATGCAGCCGCCTCGGTCTCGGTCGCCAGGAAAGGACGGATCACAGCGTGCGGACAAACGTACGCGCACTGGTTGCACTGGATACACTTATCGACCTGCCATTCGGGAACATTGACGGCGATGCCGCGCTTCTCCCACGCAGCGGTTCCGTTCTCCCAGGTACCGTCTTCACGTCCGTTGAATGCCGACACGGGCAGCAGATCTCCTTGAGGGCATTGATCGGATCGACGATGTTGCGCACGAACTCCGGACGAGCCATATCCACGCCGTGATCGGCCGGTTTCAGCTCGATATTCGTCCACTCGGCCGGGACTTCGACCTTCACGACTGCGTTACCGCCCGCATCGACGGCCGCATAGTTCATATTGACGATGTCCTCGCCCTTCTTGCCGTAGGTCTTCTAGATCGCTTTCTTCATCTCCTCGACGGCCTTCTCGAAAGGAATCACGTTCGCGATTTTGAAGAATGCCGCCTGCATGATGGTGTTCGTACGCGAACCCAGACCCAGCTCGGCGGCGATCTTCGTGGCGTTGATGATATAGAAGTTGATCTTGTTCTTGGCCAGGAAAACCTTCATGTGATCGGGCAGCGTCCGGCAGGTCGTTTCGGCATCGTGCACCGAGTTCAAGAGGAACGAACCGCCCGGCTTGAGGCCCTTCAGCACGTCGAACTTATCCACGTACGAAGGCACGTGGCACGCCACGAAATCGGGCGTGGTCACCAAGTAAGGCGAGGTGATCGGCTTGTCGCCGAAGCGCAGGTGCGAAGCCGTGTAGCCGCCCGACTTCTTCGAGTCGTATGCGAAATAGGCCTGGCAATATTTGTCGGTCGTACCACCGATGATCTTGATCGAGTTCTTGTTGGCACCCACCGTACCGTCGGCGCCCAGACCGAAGAACAACGCTTCGAACGTGCCGGGCTTGGCCAGCGAGATCTCCTCGCCCACGGGCAGCGAACGGAACGTCACGTCGTCCACGATACCCACCGTGAACTGGTTTTTGGGTTCGTTCATCTTCAGGTTGGCGAAACGGCCAGCATTTGTGCCGGCGTAGTATCTTTCGACGAAAGACCGTAGCGGCCGCCGATAATGAGCGGCTTGCGCTCGCAGGGGATCTCCTTGCAGGTGGCGAACGCCTCGACGACATCCATATAGAGCGGATCGCCGTTGGCTCCCGGCTCCTTGGTGCGGTCCAGCACGCAGATGCGTTTGACCGTCTGGGGCAGTACAGCCGTCAGATATTTCACCGAGAAGGGACGGTACAGGTGAACGGTCACCACGGCCGTTTTCTCGCCTTTGGCATTCAGGTAATCGACCGTCTCCTTCAGCGTTTCGGTCACCGAACCCAGCGCAATGACGACATGCTCCGCATCCGGAGCACCGTAATAGGTGAACGGCTTGTAGGTGCGGCCCGTGATCTCGGATATTTTCTCCATCGCCTCGGCTACCATGTCGGGAATCGCATCGTAGAACTTGTTCGACGCCTCGCGGGTCTGGAAATAGATGTCGGGGTTCTGGGCCGTGCCGCGCGTAACGGGATGAGCCGGGTTGAGCGCTCCGGCACGGAACGCCTTCAGCGCGTCGCGGTCGAGCATCGCGGTCAGCGCCGCTTCGTCGATCAGCTCGATCTTCTGGATCTCGTGCGAAGTACGGAATCCGTCGAAGAAATGGAGGAAAGGAACGCGTGCCTTGAGCGACACGATATGCGCGATACCTGCCAGGTCCATCACCTCCTGCACGGACGAGGTGGCGAGCATTGCGAAACCGGTCTGACGCGTAGCCATCACGTCCTGGTGGTCGCCGAAGATCGACAACGACTGTGCGGCCAGCGCACGCGCCGAAACGTGGAACACGCCGGGCAACAACTCGCCGGCGATCTTGTACATATTGGGAATCATCAGCAACAGCCCCTGCGATGCCGTAAAAGTCGTAGTCAGCGCACCGCTTTGCAGCGATCCGTGCACGGCGCCGGCGGCACCGGCCTCCGACTGCATCTCGACTACCCGGACTGTTTCTCCGAAAATATTTTACGACCTTGAGCGGCCCACTCATCGACAAGTTCCGCCATCGTCGAGGACGGAGTGATGGGGTAAATCGCCGCAACCTCCGAGAACATATAAGCCACATGGGCCGCAGCGTAGTTACCATCACAGGTGATAAATTTCTTTTCTGCCATTTTATCGGTATTAGATTGTACTATTTCAGCTGTGAAATCTGCCTGAATCGGCACAAAGTTAAAAATTCCAAACGAAAATTCCGCCATATTTCCGGACAAATATCGCAACGTACAATGTTATAAAATAACAGTATCAACACCTTCTATCGAAACGCTTCAAAACAAGGAGAAACGGCCATTCCATTTCGGAGCACGCTTTTGCAAATAAAATCGTACCTTTGAAAAATTTGCAACAACGTGATCAACTACCAGAAACATACGCTTCCGAACGGGCTGACGGTCGTCGTGAACCGCGACCGCTCGTCCAAACTGGCCGCCGTAAACCTGCTCTACAAGATCGGGGCCCGCAACGAGAATCCTCCCGCACGGGCTTCGCCCACCTGTTCGAACATCTCATGTTCCGGGGCACGAAGGCGGTTCCCGACTTCGATACACCGGTACAGATGGCCTGCGGGGAGAACAACGCCTTCACCAACAACGACTACACGGACTTTTACATCACCCTGCCCAAGGACAACATCGAAACGGCCCTCTGGCTCGAAAGCGACCGCATGACGGACTCGACATCTCGCAGGAAAACCTCGAAACCGAGAAACGGGTTGTCATCGAGGAGTATAAACAACGATACCTCAACCAACCCTACGGCGATATGTCGATGCTGTTGCGGGCCCTGGCCTACCGCGTGCATCCCTACCGGTGGGCGACGATCGGACTTTCGCCCGATCACATCGCCGGAGCCTCGCTCGACGAAGTGCGCGATTTCTACCGCCGTTTCTACCACCCGTCGAACGCCATTCTCTCCATCTCGGCAGATATCCCCGAAGAGCGGACGATCGCCCTGTGCGAAAATGGTTCGACCCGATCGCGGACAATCCGCAACCTGCGGCATCGCTTCCGCAGGAACCGCCGCAAACCGAATCCCGACGGGAGGAGGTCGAACGCAACGTACCAGCCACGATGATCGTACTGGCTTACCACATAGGCTCGCGCACTTCTCCGGACTTCTTCCTGGCGATATGACCTCCGACCTGCTGGCAGGCGGAGAATCGGGACGCCTCTATCAGCATCTGGTCAGAGAACAGCGGCTGCTGGGAAGCGTCAATGCCTACGTTTCCGGAGAAGTCGATCCGGGGCTTTTCGTCTTCACGGCCCAGTTGCTGCCCTCGACCACCGTCGAACAGGCCGAAGCAGCCCTGTTGCGTGAAATCGAAATCCTGCAAACGGAGAAGATCGACGAATACGAGCTCGAGAAGGTCAAAAACAAGTTCGAAGCCAACACGCTCTTCGGCGAACTGAACGTAATGAACAAGGCGATGAACCTCGGCTTCTACGAGATGCTCGGCGATCTGCCCCTCATCAACCGGGAAGTGACGATCTACCGTTCGCAAACGGCCGAACAGATCGCCGACTTCAGCCGCCGCACGTTCCGTCCCGAAAATCGTTCCACCCTAATCTACCGAGCCAAACAATGAAACAACCGCCCTGATCACTCCCCGCGAGGTCGATGTACCCGCGCCCAGCGCCATACGCTACCGAACGGAGCCTCCCTCTACGCCATTCCGTCCGACGACTTCGAAGTGCTGCGCATCACCTTCGTGTTCCGCGCCGGATCGTCGATGCAGCACGCGCCTTTCGCAGCCTCCGCAACGGCCAATATGTTGAGCGAAGGCAGCCGCGACATGACGGCCCGGCAAATCGCCGAACGGCTCGATTTCTACGGCTCCTACTTCGAAGTCAATGTCGATCGGGACTACGTATATATCAGTTTCAGTTCGTTATCGAAATTTTTCGCTCCGACCCTCGAAGTCGCGGAACAAATCCTCCTGCAACCGCTTTTCCGGAGGACGAATTGCGTACCTATTGCGAAAAACGCAAGCAGGCCCTCACGATCGAACGGCGCAAGGTCGATACCGTCGTGCGTGAAATCTTCGCCGAAGCTCTTCGGCGACAAACATCCCTACGGCATCCCCTATCCCGAGAAAATTACGACACGCTCACGCGTGCAGACCTGGAATCACTCTACCGCCGACTCTATACGGCCGAAAACTGTCTGGTCGTATGCAGCGGCCGCATCGAGGAGGAGTTGCAAGGCATCGGCGCCCTGGCCGAAAAACTCCCCGTGCCGACCGCAGCGCCACAGCCGAATTTCCGGCTCCCCGCAGCGAAGCCTATCGTTTCGTCGAAAGGCCCGACGCCGTGCAATCCTCGCTGCGCGTAGGGCGTCTGCTCTTCACCCGCACACATCCCGATTTCGTCGGGATGCAGGTCGTCGCTACGGTACTGGGCGGCTATTTCGGCTCGCGGCTGATGCAAAACCTGCGCGGCGGGCACGGTTACACGTACGGCGTGGGTGCCGCCATGGTCAATTTCGAGCGGGAGGGTTACCTGGGAATCGCTGCCCAGGTCGGAGCCGAGGTGACGGCCCCGGCACTTCGGGAAATTTACAACGAAATCGAACGGCTGCGCCGGGGCCGATGCCCGAAGAGGAACTTTCGCTGGTGAAGAACATCATGACGGGCGAGGTGATGCGCATCCTCGACGGACCGTTCGGCATCGCCGACGTGACGATCGAAACCTCCTCTGCGGCACGAACAACGGTGTCATCGAAGAGAACATCCGCCGGATACAGGCAATCACCCCGGCCGAGGTACAACGGCTGGCCGTCAAATACCTCCGCCGCGAAGATCTTATCACGGCCGTCGTGGGAGCGGTCGATCCAAAGCATGAGATTTAACGGGAAACGACTTTCTTCCATAAACGCATACGGCCCGAAAATCGGGCCGTATGCGTTTATCAAAACTATATTCCGTTCGCATCCACCCACCGTGTCAGTTCGACGAAATCGGCGACCGAAAGCTGCTCGGCACGCTGCGTGAAGAAGGGATGTTCCGCCCCTCCGAAATCGCCGAAAGCCGCCCGCAGGATTGCGCAACATCTTGCGGCGCTGGCCGAACGAGGCCTTGACCACGCGGACGAACAACCGTTCGTCGCAGTCGAGCCGGTCCACTCCGTTGCGGCGCAGACGCACGACGGCGCTCTTGACTTTGGGCGGCGGATTGAACACCGTTTCATTGACCGTAAACAGGTACTCTATGTCATACCATGCCTGCAACAACACGCTCAAGATGCCGTACTCCTTCGAGCCGGGAGGCTCCGCCAGACGCACGGCGACCTCTTTCTGGATCATCCCGACGCACTCCGGAATCAAGTCCCGGTTTTCGAGCACCTTGAAAAATATCTGGGACGAAATATTGTAAGGGAAATTGCCGATCACACGCAATCCTTCGGGAAACAGCGTCCGCAAATCCATTTTCAGGAAATCGCCCTCCATAAGGCGGGGTGTAAATTCGGGATAATGCGCATGCAGATACGCCACGCTTTCGGAGTCTATTTCGGCGCCGTATGTCACGACATCCGTCCGTTTCAGCAAAATCGGGTCAGAACACCCATGCCGCATCCCACCTCCAACACCGGACACGGTTTTCGGACGTACCGCCGCCCAGCGAATCGCATATTTTGCGGGCAATATTGAGATCGACCAGAAAATGCTGGCCCAACGCTTTCTTCGCTCTTACTTCACTCATTCGTTTCGGTTGAATATCTTTCCCGGAGTCTCCATCCGGACTCTTCCGGCACAGAGCCGATCTTCTCCGTCTCTGCCGACGGCGACCGCTTCGCGCCTACCGTCCGGCACCTCCGGAGCGGACGCCCTCTTCGGCCGCTTATCGGAAGCGTCGTACCCTTTCTCCGAACACCGTCGGGTGCAGGACGCGCACCCGTTCGATTCCGCTCCGACCACAGAAACGGCCCGAAGCCGCATCCGTCGGCCGGCATATTTTCCTTCACCGGACCGGCTCTCGCCCAACGACACCCCTCTGCCCTGATTTACCGGCCGCAGAAAGCTTCGGACTGGCCTTTCGGACGACAATCATCAGAGGTATTTCTTCACATCCTCGACATGCTTGCGAGGGTTTCTTGTGAAATTCGTTGTAAAACATTGCGACGCCCGCGACGACGAAAGCACCGGAATAATCAGGTTTGCATAATGACCGTCGTGCAAGCACCAAACGACATTGATCGTAAGCCACATGATCGTAGCCAGCATAAAAATCAACGCGACGGTCGCCGTCTTCTTGTTAAATTGTGCGTTCTTCTTTTTCATAGCTTCTCGATTTATGGTTAAACGATTCTCATTTGCTTTTCTTCCGCTCCCGCTCCCTGCGCCGGTAATCCAGGATAAGGGCCGCCAGACTCCCGCCGAGCGCCAGCACTAAAAGTGCGCCTCCGGAGGTCGGATGTACGAACAGACATACGGCCGTCACCACGATCATAATCGCTATGGATGTCATCAGTATTACTCTGAATCGCTGCAATCTATACCCCATATCTGCATAAGTTCGCGGGATTTCCCGCACTCTGTTATACATAAGGAACGCCTCTGCCCGCCCGTCAGTTGCCCTGTTCGCACATGAACTTGATACGTACCAGCCGGATCTCCTCCTCGGTATAGTCGCCGCCCAGCTCCTCGATCGCCTCGTCGAGCGAATCGCTCTGGGCATCCTCCTTGAAATAGAGGTAAATATCATTGGATTTATCCTCGTCGATCACCTGTTCGATGTAGTAGGAAATATACAGTTTCGTTCCCGAATTGACGATCCCTTCGATCTCGGTCAGCAGTTCGTCGAAATCGAGGTCTTTGGTCCGGGCGATATCCTCGAAATCCATCTTGCGGTCGATGGCCTGGATGATGAAAATCTTGTTGCCGGACTTGTTGCCCACCGACTTGACGATCATATCCTGCGGGCGGACGATCTCCTTCTCCTCCACATAGCGCGGATCAGGCGGATGAACTCCTCGCCGAACTTGGGCCTTGCCCACACACGCCCGGATGTTCTGCATCTCCTCGATGGTGATCGGGTACTGGATCGCCATATCTTCGAGCGACGGATCCTGGAAGATGACGAACGGAGGCAAATCATGCTGCCGCGCCACCTTCTTCCGCAAATCCTTGAGCATCGAGAACAGCTCGGCCGCCCCTCCTTTACCCGTAGGAGCCACCGCATCGGTCTCTTTCTCCTCCTCGTCGTAGTCGTGGTCGAGAGTTATATAAACCGGGCGGGGTGCGGCGATGAACTCCTCTCCTTTGGTATTGATCGACAGCAATCCATAATTTTCGATATTCTTATCGATAAGGCCCATAATCAGCGCCTGACGGATCACGGCTCCCCAATAACGGATGTCATGGTCCGCACCGGCCCCGAACCATTCACTCTTGTTGTGTCCGTAACTCTTGATCAACGCGGTATTCTTACCGACCAGCACGCTGGCCAGGTAGTCCGCCTTGAATTTGTCCCCCAGATCGCGCAACGCCTCGAGCGCCATGCGAAGCGACGCCTGGGCGTCGATCTTGGGTTTGGGGTGGAGGCAGTTGTCGCAGCAGCCGCAGTTCTCCTCAGGATATTCCTCCCCGAAATAGTGCAACAGCGTCTTGCGACGGCATCGAACTTTCGGCGTACGACACGGTTTCGAGCAGCAGCAGCGCCGATCTCCTGCTCGGCCACCGGCTTTCCCTGCATGAACTTCTCCAGCTTCTGAATATCCTTATAACTATAAAGGTAAGGCAGTGTCCTTCGCCGCCGTCGCGTCCCGCACGCCCGTCTCCTGATAATATCCCTCCAGGGACTTGGGAATATCGTAATGGATCACATAGCGCACGTCGGGTTTGTCGATACCCATGCCGAAAGCGATCGTGGCGACGATCACGTCGGCGCGCTCCATCAGGAAATGGTCCTGATTGGCCGCGCGTCGCGGCGTCCATGCCGGCGTGGTAGGCCAGCGCCTTGATGCCGTTGGCCACGAGCAACTCCGTCAGCTCCTCGACCTTCTTGCGGCTCAGGCAGTAGATGATGCCGCTCTTGCCCTCGTGCTGCTTGATGTAACGGATAATCTCCCGGTCCACATCGTGCTTGGGCCGGATTTCGTAATACAAGTTGGGGCGGTTGAACGACGACTTGAATACCGAAGCGTCGCTCATACCCAGGTTTTCTGGATGTCCATCTGGACCTTGGGGTGGCGGTCGCCGTCAGGGCGATCAGGGGCGCCGTGCCGATCTCGTTGATGATCGGACGAATGCGGCGGTACTCCGGACGGAAATCATGCCCCACTCCGAAATACGAGTGCGCCTCGTCGATGGCGTAGAACGAAACCTTGACCTTGCGCAGAAACGCCACGTTATCCTCTTTGGTGAGCGACTCCGGAGCGAAGTTAGAGCAGCGGTCCGCCCCTCCAACACATCGTTGCGCACCTGCGCGATGGCACTCTTGTTCAGGGAAGAGTTCAGGAAGTGAGCGATTCCCGCATCGTTAGAATAGGTGCGCATGGCATCCACCTGGTTTTCATCAGGGCGATCAACGGCGATATGACGATCGCCACGCCGTCCATCAGCAGGGCGGGCAACTGGTAACACAAGGACTTGCCGCCGCCTGTAGGCATCAGCACGAACGTATCTTTTCCACTCAACACATTGCGAATCACGGCTTCCTGATTCCCTTGAATGAAGAGAAGCCGAAATATTCTTTCAGTTTATCGCGCAGCAAGGAATCTTCATTTTGCTTCATAACTCTTCTCAAACACAAATTTCAATGTAAAGATAAAAATAATTCGGAAAAAAACATAACTTTGTAAAAAAATTTCATAAAAAATGCGTCTTTACACCAGCGAGCTCGTCAAAATACAAAGCCCGCACCGTGGTGAACCACGTTTCGATCGACGTGAACCAGGGTGAGATCGTGGGTCTTCTGGGTCCGAACGGAGCCGGCAAGACCACGACGTTCTATATGATCGTCGGCCTGATCAAACCCAACGAAGGCCAGATCTTTCTCGAAGACGACAACGGCCAGGTAGCCGAACTCACCAAAGAGCCCGTCTATCGCCGGGCCCAGATGGGTGTGGGGTATCTGGCGCAGGAGGCCTCGGTTTTCCGCCGTTTGAGCGTCGAGGACAACATCAAGGCCGTTCTGGAGATGACCGATCTGAAAAAGGACGAACAGGCCGCACGCTGCGAAGCGCTGATCGAAGAGTTCCGCCTTCAGAAAGTACGCAAGAGCCTCGGCATCCAGCTCTCGGGCGGCGAGCGCCGACGCACCGAGATCGCCCGCGCCGTGGCGATCAACCCGGCCTTCATCCTGCTCGACGAACCGTTCGCAGGCGTCGATCCGATCGCTGTCGAAGACATCCAGAGCATCGTCGCTACGCTGAAGAACAAGAATATCGGCGTCATCATCACCGACCACAACGTCGATGAAACGCTGGCCATCACCGACCGTACCTACCTGCTGTTCGAGGGTAAAATCCTCAAGGCGGGTTCGGCCGAGCTGGCTGCCGACCCGATGGTGCGCAAGGTCTATCTGGGACAGCATTTCGAACTGCGGCGCAGTCCGACGCTCGACAAACTCCGCAAGGGACAACCCGCGAGCGCAGCCGAAGAGAATCCGTCCGAGGAGAAATAGACCGTACCCGCCTTCTGTCGGGCAATGCCCGGCGGATCGGCCTCGCGGAATCCGCCCGACTCCTGCCTACGACGGTACGAACCCGGACCGGAATCCGGAACCGTTTTCCGCCTGCGGCAAGCGCCCTCCGGCAAGCCCGGGAAGTCGAAACGAAATCCGGAAAGGATTGCGGACTCGCAACCGATTCCGGGAGCGCATCCCGGAAAAAACAAACAGACAACCATTTTCGAACACCGGTTTGCATCGTACAGTTCGCGCGAATCATTCCGGATTCGGAAAATGGAAACGAAACAACGACTTTTGACAAGTGCCGCAACGGACTAAACTCCGAACTGCCGCACCGAAAATACAGTAATTATCCGTATATGGATCAATCCGTTCCCCGGAGGGTTCGAGGCATTTGCATTCCCCCATGTTCCAAAAGTTACGCACAGCGCGCCCTGGCCGCCTCGCTGCTGGCCGAAGGTACTTCCCGGCTGCATAACATCGAATTTTGCGACGATACCCGTTCGGCCATCCGCTGCATCGACGCGCTCGGTGCCCGGTACGGCGCACCGGAGAGCGCACGCTCGAAATCGACGGCGGCCTCTCCCCGCAGGCGACAAACTCTACGTCGGCCAGTCGGGGCTTTCCACCCGGCTCTTCACCCCGATCGCATCCCTCTGCGACACGCCGATCGGAGTGGTGGGCGAAGGACCGCTGCTGCACCGCTCGTTCCGGACGATGATCCGCACGCTCCGGGCACTGGGCGTCCGGGTTCACGACCGCAACGACCATCTTCCCCTCCATATCAAGGCCCGATCCGGGGCGGCGAGGTTCAGGTAGAGGGCTGGTTTCCTCCCAGTTCATCACAGGACTGCTGCTGGCCCTGCCGATCGCCGAAGAGGAGACGACGATTCACGTTCCCCACGTAATATCGACCCTATATCGACATCACGATCGACACGGCCGAGCGCTTCGGCATCGAAATCCTGCATAAAGACTATAAAGAATTCTACGTGGCCGGAGGACAACGCTACCGGCCTGCCGAGTTCGAAATCGAGAGCGACTGGAGCGCGGCCGCCTTCCTGCTGGTGGCGGGGGCCGTCGCGGGTGAAGTGACGATCCGCAACCTCTCGGTACTCTCCCGACAGGCCGACACAGCCGTTATGACTGCCCTCATACGGGCCGGCGCATCCGTCATCGACGAGGGCGACACGATCACCGTCGCACACCGTCCGCTGCAAGCCTTCTCATTCGACGCGACCCAATGTCCGGGGCTTTTCCGGCCCTGGCTGCCCTGGCCGCTTCAGCTGAAGGAACGAGCGTCATCAAGGGAACCTCCGGCTGGAGAACAAGGAGGGCAACCGCGCCGAGTCGATCCGCGAGGAGTACGCCAAACTCGGCATCGAGGTCGATCTCGACGAAGAGGATACGATGAAAATCCGGGGCGGACGCATCCGGGGCGGACACGTGCACAGCCACGACGACCATCGCATCGCCATGTCGCTCGCGGTAGCGCTCTGAACGCCGACACCCCGTCGTTATCGAAAATCCCGCATGCGTGGCCAAGAGCTTCCCCGACTTCTTCGAACGGCTCGAATCCCTGCGTACTGTGGAATAAACGGACCGACTATGCCGACACGCCGGGAAATCATCGCACGGATCGAAACGCCGCTCACCGCCCTCTACGGCGAGCGCGAAGCGCGGCAAATCGCTCGGATCGTTGTGATGGAACTCGGCGGACTCTGCCTGACCGACCTGGTCGCCGAACCGGACAAGGAGCTCGGAATCGACGAACTCGACCGGATCATCGGCGAACTGGCCGCCGGCCGTCCCCTGCAATACGTACTGGGACATACCGAATTTTACGTGCTCGATTTCCAGGTGCGGGAAGGGGTGCTGATCCCCCGTCCCGAAACCGAAGAGTTGGTCCGCTGGATCGCCGAATCCCCCGCCCCGGACAATCCCGCCGTACTCGACGTCGGCACCGGCAGCGGCTGCATCGCCGTCACACTGGCCCGGCTGATCCCGGAGTCCCGTATTACAGCCGTCGATATTTCCGAAAAGCCCTCTCCATCGCCCGCGAAAATGCCCGGAGACTCGATGCAAAGTGGATTTCCGACAAGGCGACGCCCTCGGGGAGCTATTCCCCGGACAACGGGAACAGTTCGACCTGATCGTTTCCAATCCCCTATATCCCCGCAGCGAAAAGCCTCGATACGCGTGAATGTTACGGGTTACGAACCGGCGGAGGCGCTCTTCGTCGAGGACGGAGATCCGCTGATTTTCTACCGGGCCATCGCCCGCAATGCCCGGCGGCTGCTCCGTCCCGGCGGACGGCTCTATTTCGAGATCCACGAGAACTTCGCGGACGAAACGCTCCGGATGCTGACCCGGGAAGGGTTTCCGGATACCGCCGTGCGCCGCGACCTGAACGACAAAACCGCATGACATGCAGCCTGCAAAGAAGATAAAACGCGACAAAACGCCCGAACAGGCTTACGCGGCCTTGATCCGGCTCTGTGCCCGGAGCGAAAAATCCTCGGGCGACGCCCTGCGGCTGATGCAGCGCTGGGGCGTGAAGCCTTCGGCCCGGCAGGGCGTGCTGCAAAAGCTCCTCGCCGACCGATTCATCGACGACAACCGCTACGCCGAAGCCTTCGTGCGCGACAAAATCCGGCTGAGCGGTTGGGGCGCCCGCAAGATCCGCACCTCGCTCCGGCTCAAAGGCATCGCCGCAGCGATCATCGATGAAGCTCTTGCCCGACTGGATCCGGCGAACCAGTCCGAACGGCTGCGGACACAGCTCGAAAAAGCTCCGACTGACCCGATACTAAGATACTTACGATTTGAAAACCAAACTGATCCGCTACGGCCTTTCGCTCGGATACGACTACGACGCCGTACTCGATGCCGCCGGCGAATTGATCCAAACAAACGACGAACCATGCGACGACTTCTGATCTCCGCGCTGCTGCTGTGCAGCGCTCCCGTTCGGCCCAGCACCTCGCCCCGGAAGATTACATCTTTCCCCTGCGGAACGTGGCCGGGCTTTACTCCGCCAACTTCGGCGAAATGCGTCCCAACCACTTCCATTCGGGCATAGACACCAAAACCGATGGCATGACGGGAAAACCCGTACTCGCCACGGCCGACGGCTATATCTCACGCATCGCCGTCACGCCGGGCGGCTATAGACGCGCCATCAACATCACCCATCCCAACGGCACGACTTCCGTATATGGCCACCTCTCGAAGTTCAGAGACGACATCGAAAATACGTACACGAGGAGCGTTACCGCACCCGGCGAAACAGCATCAATCTCTATCCCTCGGCCGACCGGTTTCCGCTCAAACAGGGCGAGCAGTTCGCCTGGTCGGGAAATACAGGCTCGTCCGCAGGCCCGCACCTGCATTTCGAGATCCGCGACTCCCGCACGCAGCGGACCCTCAACACCATTTCCAGCGGCGCGATCCCCACCCGCGACGACATTCCGCCGCGCCTGGTGAAACTCTACTACGTCGAGGTGGACAGCGTGCGCGGTGTCCCGGTGCACGCCCGCCCCGCCCGTCGAGCTGGTCGAAAAACGCCCGGACGCTATGCGCTCAAACAGGAAGGAGCACTCTCCGTCGGCGGCCGAGGTTACTTCATCCTGGAAGCGACCGACCGCAAAACGACGTATCCAACACATTCGGGCTCTGGCGCATACGCGAATTTGCAGACGAAGATCCGATCTTCGAGCTTCGTATCGACGGCTTCGCCTTCGACCAGACCCGCTACTGCAACGCCGTCACCCACTACCCCATGCAGGTCGCCTCGCGCAACGAAGTGATCCGCCTCACCCGACTCGACGGCTGCATCGACGATTTCTACCCGTCTTGAAAAACCAGGCCCTGCTGACCCCTTCGGAAGGCCAGAGCCAGCAGATCCGCATCGAAGCCGAAGACGACAGCGGCAACCGCTCGATACTCGAATTCCGGACGATCCGACAGCCTGCACAGCGGGATTTTCGCGCCGTATGCGATTCGACGGCTCTCATCGTCGATAACCGCCGGCCCTTCTCGCATACAGCAGGAGAGGCATCGGTTCACATCCCCGCCGGCGTCTTCTACGAACCGCTCTTTTTCAGTCAGTCGAGCCGCCCGGCCCAATTCGCCGCCGCGCCGTCGGTCGCCGTCCTCTCCCCTCTATTCGATCCTCGATTACGACACGCCTCTGCATACGGCGGCTACGGTTACGATCCGGGCATATGTTCCTCAGAACTTACAACCCCACACCACCCTGGGTTTCGTCCGCAAAGGGAAGGTTTCCTATGCCGGAGGAAAATATAAAACGGCGCCGTCACCCTTTCGACCCGCACATTGGGCGACTTCTGCGTGGTGGCCGACACCGTTCCGCCACGCATCGAGCCCCGCTTCAAAGCCGGAGAGCCGATCAGAACGCGCAGCATCACCTTCCGCCTGCGAGACAACTTCTCCGGCATAGGCAGCTATACGGCCACACTCGACGGGAGTGGATCCTGCTCGAACGCAATCCGATGCAGGGCACCATTACCCACACCTTCGACGACTCCCGCACCCAAAGGCCGGAGCTACACGCTCCAACTGACCGTCACGGACAACTGTGGCAACAAAACCGTCTGGAAACGGACGATAACCCGATAACAATACCGATATTTACATACTTCAGACACTGCCCGCAACATTCAGACGGCCGACCGGAAAATCGGCCAGAGCTTTTTTCAGACAACGCACTGCCGGATTACACGGCTCCGTTCATCTTCGGTCCCTGGCGAATCCTCTCACAAGCCCGGCACACCATGACAACGAAAGATCCGCTAAACAGTTATTGTTTAGCGGATCTTTCATCTGTTTTTCTCAAGTGATTCCGGAGCGGTTCGAACGCTCGACCCACAGCTTAGAAGGCTGTTGCTCTATCCAACTGAGCTACGGAACCAACGTTTGCAGCACATAATCGCATAGCAGCAAAGGTAATACAAAATCCTCGCTTATGCAAGCAACACGACAAGTTTTACCTCTTATCCAGCAAGGTATCAAATAGTTAATACAACACAACGGAAAAAATAGTTCGCACCCAAAATTCCAGCACTTTTTCCTTTTATCTCCGAACCGTACACCGACAAAACAACATTTCCGCACATCAAAATTTCACACAATTAATATTCTGAAAAACAACACACTACAAACATCCCCTCTTTACACACAAAACTTTTCACCCAAATTACAACGAATATAATTTTCGATCCGGCCGTCGGCCGTTGCAGAAAACTTTGTTTTGTGGAACTTTGCGGTGGCAATACCCCAGAGCGTGTTGTGTATTAGGAAACATTCACTAACTTTGCAGTGCCGTCCCCGACGGATGGCGACATATTGTTTAGTGAAAGTGTTTCGCTAATCCTTGACGATAAAATTTGGCGATTTTAAGGAAACAAGGATAGGCAATACAGACACTCATCACCGTGTATAGCTATATCGGTTCTCGATATACTATTCGGTGTGGGGTATTGTTTATTTGTTTCCGGCCACGCCAAATGCCTGTCGTCAGATAAACGAACGACTCCACACTTGAACTGCTTATACATATATATTAGGGATAGTCATTTAATTCCTTCAATTTGAGTTAACCAGCAGACTTTCCCTTATTTTTCCGATCATACTCATCGTTTTTTATATCATCGGCTCTGTTTTTAGGGCCGATTTTTTCATTTTCAGTCACGTCTGGAGCTACCACTCCCGTAAAGTCGTGTTCCATGCGTGGAACATCAGGCTGCAAGAGCTACTTGGACTGACTCTCGTCTTGCAAGGTTTACCACATTTGCTGTGTGGATACCGAAGAAGATCAGCATGATCTCTGTCGATTTTATCCTTGCAGCAATCTTTCGCAGACCATAATGCTCCTTCTGAGTTCCAAAGAGCCTTCCATTGCTGTAGCTCGAACGCGTGCAAGTTCTCGTTTAGTAGCGTTCTTAACTTCATTCTTTCCAGTTCGTCCTTTCTGAGTGAATGAGGTTTCAATACCATTCTCCTTGCAGAAAGTTCTGTTGTCATTACCCGAGTAACCCTGGTCGCCACCTATCTTTTACATCAACGCCTGTAAGTTTCTTCGACAATGACACACAGTGCTTAAGTCTCGTTCCTTCATTGAATGCATTGAATGATAGCTTCTCAATAAACGATATTCCGTCAATCAATATGTTGTTGCACTTCGCTCCAAATTCGACTATCTTGGTCTCCTTGCCTCTGACTATCGGTCTGATGTAAGGCTTGCTGAGACTTACAATACGGTTAGGGATACTCTCACGAGAGTCACCACTCTTGAAGTGGTTCTTCTGCTGACGATATACCCTTGTGACAGTCTCAAGCATATCCAACTGCTTGTAATTCAATAGTTCTTCATCCGGATGGACGCGCATCTGTCTGCGGATTTCTCCCAGTATCTTGCCCAGCAATGCAAGCAGTCTCATTATCATCTTTCTGGTCTGCTTATGAGTATGTTTGCGCTGCTTCCTATATGCCAGGTTCGCCTTGTCGATATCATTGTACTTTGTTCTCATTCGATGCTCACCAAGCTGAGAACTGATACCGCACATCATCTTGTATGCTCTATCTACACATTCCCAAAGCAACTTCACGTCAGTTGGAAAGCGCATCAGGCTTTCATAGCAGCTGGCATCTGTATAGACAGTATCAAGGTTCTTCATGTACGGCTTCCATGCATCTGCAAGTACCTTCTGCTGCTCCTGAATCTTCAGTTTCTTGGACAATTCTACCAGAATGCTGTCGATCAGCTTGTAGTTTGTCAACTGGTTCTCAGGACTGATCCTGATCCCGCAGAAGATCTGATAATGGATGTTTCCATTCAACGCATCCATCAGCTTCGGAGCTGACAATCCTGTATACATCTTCAAGAACGCCAACGCCACCTTGCCCTCAGGTGTGAAGAAGGACTTTCGTCCTCGCTTCACTCTCAAACTCTTCGGCTTCTCTTCTACTAAACCGAACGATATCGCCATCTCTCGAAGAGGAAGAAGTGACTTGATCCGTCCAAGTTCCGATGTTTTGAAGCTCTCTTCGTATCGCTGATAAAAATCAAACTCTGTAAATGCAATCTCTTGCTGAATGTCAGATAAATTTCGTACTTTTGCCATGAGTTATTTTTGCTCATTTCCTCCAAAAGTCACTTTTCCAGGGTGTTCGGAGGAATTTTTAATTCCTGTAGCTAAGATATGAAATTTTTATCACATTGACAATCAATTTGTTATAATTTTAAGCCTATTTCGCGACTGTCCCTATATTACTGAATATCAAATATTAATATCGGGAATTATATAGTTATGATACCATATAGTTCCCGACAATTGTAAGCGTTAGCCTATTCTTTTGTGCAACCTCTATCGCATCGTGTTTTAATTCGTCTTCATCCTCTACCGCATCTAATACTTTGTCTGCTAACCATAGAGTGAGAAGTTCATTTTTATCTATATTGAAATATTCTGCCAATTGTATTACTTGTGTCCGTTTAGCTCGTCTGTCTCCGCGCTCTATTTTGCTGAACATCGGAGTATCTATTTCAAGTAGTGCAGCCAATTGTCTTTGCAGTACTCCGTGCTCTGCTCTTAATTCTTTTATTCTTTCTCCTAATAACATACTTCTTCAATTTACGAATTTGACATGAGTTAATCGGATTTTATTATCCGCTATAATATGACGGAATCCGTTATAATTTCCGCTATAATTGGAATAAACCGTCAAAATCTTCTGTTATGACTATTCTTTTAAGAACCATATCCGTCCTTTTGCGTAAATAAGTTTATCCACACTTAATGCGCTAAGTATATCTCCTAAAAGTCTCAATTGCTGTTCATGCGTCTTAACTTGCGGCATTACATCTTTGATATATTCATAAATACTATCACGTTTCGCTCCATCTGTACCGGCATTCTTAAGATACTGCAAAATCATCTGTTTCATTTTCTCCTTATCAAGTCCTTTCTGCTTAGTATAACCCTGCAGTTGATTAGTGGCCTTTGCAATCCCTAAAGATATTGTATAATTGGGAGCTTCGCCCTCAATAGGTCCTCTGTTTAGTAAATTCTGCGCAACATCCTCATGAATAGTTCTGCCCTTTTGGACTGCATCTAATGATATGCAGTCCCATAAGGTCAGTGAATCGTTGGTTTTGAGTAAATTAGTATATTGTTTATTTATTTCATTGCCATAAATGCGTACCGACACTTTTCTGTTTTTAGCGTCAATTTCATAATCAGGCATTGGAAAATGGCGACGCCATTGTTCATTAAACATTTTCTTGATACCTCTACTTACTGTGTCTATCATGTTGAAATCAACCATTGCCCTACAAAGACACTCATTGCGGAAATATGCTTGAGGCTCTTCATTTGTTAAAGCATTTTCCAAACTACCAGGAATGAAACTCCTGCATTGGAGTAATAAAGGTAAGTCGGATTTTCTACAAAATTGATTCGCTGCTGCATCGTGTAATCTTGATGGGCAATGCAGTTATGAAGAGCTTCACGGATAGTATAGTCGTCATATTGCTTCATCGTGTCTGGGAAGAGCGTGCCTCCCGGCATTTCACGCATGGTTAGATTTTCAATCTTTGATAAGATCTCATCTACGGTTAATATAAATGGCACGGTGAAGTGTTCGTAATCCACAACATCTTGCTTTTCATCCCGTCCGTCCAAGTCACCTGAACAACAGCTGGACGTAGCTTGAAAGCGGATTCATATTTACCAAGAAGAATAATTGCAGCACGAGTGATTCCTCCGTTCTTCATTATGCCGCACTTGCTCAAGAATGTTTCCACTGTCCATGCATTTACTTCGGCTTCAGGGATTCTGCTGTGTACTTTCTTGAACATCATACGAGCTTTAGCTATGGCAACTTCATCAAGGTCGTCAATCGTTGCATCAGATACAATTTGTGCCGACCAATCCGTTTCACTGAAAATTGGTTCATCAAGAATTGTACTCATGCGTTCAGTAGTCATTTCTACGAGAGAATCCTCTATTCGTTGCCATGCCTTATTATGAGCAAACACGGGCCGTTTGGGTAGATGTTTGGGAATATGTATAACCCATACTTTACGATTAGTATCATCTGTGATAAACTCATCTATATATAAGTCTTCTGTTGAAAGATTTACGCATCTTTCTGTTAGACGCAATATTGCCTTTTGCTTATCATAGTTATAAGTGTCCGTTCCAACAATCTCCAATGTCTTGTCATGAACGCCTATCACTCAATCTCCTCCATCCATGTTGGCGATAGCCGACACGTAGGAAATAACATCATTCTTTTCGTCCCCACAGAACGAGTTCTTAAGATTCTTAAATTCCTTCCATTCACAGCGAGCATTCTCCTGTGGGTACTCGCGGAGAAGGTATTGTTGTAGTTCGAGTTCGGTCATAGAAATATAAATTAAATAGAGTCTTTTACCCTCTTGCTCAGGAGGTCCCATTAAAAAGATTATTAGTAGTAGACCAATTGTGACCACCAGATTAGATCTGCAAAATGCTTACCCATCTGCTTCTAAAACTCTTCCTTAAACGGGGATGGCTTTTTGAACCAGCCCCTTTGTCTTGGGACTGTTCAATCTATATGACACCGATGTTAATAAAATAATTTTATTAAACATAGTTTTATACATTCTGAATTGTTCTTGCATCACACGTTATCATCCCTGTTTGCTTCCGGGCTGGCATTTACCTACTCTCCCGCTTTTGCAGTACCATCGGCATAAACGTTTTTACTTCTCTGTTCGGAATGGCAAGAGGTGGGGCAACGCTATTATAAACACCAAATTTGTTCTCTTTAGAGTTGTTCAAGTCAAATGACCTTTCCAATTCCAACTCTGGACGAGTTAGAAGAATTGGCATTTCCTTCTGTTCCTCTTCCCTTACAATAATTGAAGCATTCTTTGCTCTCGTTGCTGCCCAATTTCTAAGCGCAGCAATTTGCTCTTTCATCGTGGTAGACAACGGCACTGTTTTTAAAATCGCATTCATTAGATGCGTTGTCTTAAGTTGAGGATTCTCTGGATTTTCAACATAAGCATCAAACATCGCTTCTTTAATACACTCTTCAATTTCTGCACCATTAAAACCTTCAGTATTATTGGCGAGAGACTCCATAGGGTAATTATTCTTTATCGGGTTTTGACCTTTCTTGTTAAGATGAATGGTAAAGATGTTTTACGCTCCTCCTTTGATGGAAGATCAACAAAAAATCTCATCAAAACGCCCTTTGCGCAATAATTCTGGAGGAAGTTGATTGATATTGTTGGCTGTAGCAACGACAAAAACAGGAGAAGTCTTTTCTTGCATCCATGTCAGAATAGTTGAAAAGATACGCGAAGTCACACCGCCATCAGTAGATCCACTTGATTGAATACCGCTAAGTCCTTTTTCTATTTCGTCAATCCATAACACACATGGCGCGACTGCTTCTGCAGTTGCTATTGCTTTCCTAATATTATCTTCGCTACTTCCAACTAATCCTTGGAATACTTTGCCAACATCCAAACGTAGTAATGGCATATTCCAAAAAGAGGCTATACTTTTTGCCGTTAAACTCTTGCCACAACCAGGGACACCAAGCAATAATAAACCTTTAGGCTCTTGCAATCCCCAATCTCTTGCTCTCTTTTGATAAGCTATTTGGCGTTTGAATAGCCAATCCTTCAGAACATCCATACCACCAACATCTTTCAAACTTTCATTTTTGGGAAAGAAATCCAAGATGCCTGATTTGCGAATGATTTGCTCCTTTTCTGCTGAAACTGTATAGGGGGCATTTTCTCCAAGACTATCTTTAACAGCCGCTAAACAAAATGCAAGGTCTGCTTCCATCGAGGTCATGCCTAATGCTGCATCTACCATTTTGTTTCTCATCTCAACAGAAAGATTCTTCTTAGTTTGTCGTTCTACAACAGCCAAGGTTCGCTCCATGTCTGTTCTATCTGGTAGAGGTATATTAAGAACAGTTACATATTTCTCCAGTTTTGTTGGTAACTTGTAAATAGCAGACAAGATAATTGCATGAGTGTTCGTGAATTTTGCATGCTCAGCTATCTTACGGATGTAATACTTGATTTTGTCCTCTTCAATGTAATTGCTCAGATCTTCAAGAATAAAGATATCTTTAATTTCTCTATTCTCATTCTTATAGATATACTTCAAAGTCATTTCTGGTTCATCGTATTCTTCTCCATTTTACAAAGAGCCTTCTGGAGTCTTCTCCATCAAGCCCTCTACACAATTCCAAGTATAGATACGCACCTTCTTATTATCTGTGCGTAAAAGGTCTGCAATTCCCTCTATTTTCTGTTTTGTCCTGTCATATTCAAAACTATTCAGATAAAACACGGTGTAATATGCAGATAGCATATCCTTGATTTTTGTATAAATTGATTCCATAGCTATTTCTGTTCAATAGTTTGAATATTTACTCGGCGAGGCTTAAGCTTTCCTGCATATTTCGCAGGTATAGGTTTCTTTGTCATCACACGCTTGTTTCCTAACAGCTGTTCCAAAACATCCATTGCGTCATGAGCACGCTCATTGACATCGTTAGGCAAATAGTCGGAATCTGTTACTATCGTGCCATCTTTAAGGATGGTGAACTTTATTTGCGCAACAGGTTCCGTCTCATTTTTATCTTTAGAGCGTCCAACCATATAGAAGCTATATACCTCTTCTGAGTTTGGTGTGAAATGTTCATTCTCCTTGTAATTAAACCCTTTCTTCTTAAACTCTTGAATTAATGAGTTCTTTGCATATGTGGCATTTAATGCGTAGAATTGCTCTTGAAGTTCTAATACCTTTTGGGTGGCATTAGGCATATAATACGTGTTGTAAGTGACTTCATTTGTTGTAAGGTTCTACTTTAATGCAAACTCACCATATAGGCGAGATTTCTGTTTAGCATCCGAAACTGTTAGTATGTTATCTTGGATGGTGTATTGCCACCCCAAAGCATCGCATGCGGACTTTAATACGTCCACATGCATTACCTGAGGGTTGCGCACAAATCTTGATGATTCGAATCTTGACATGTTATGATAACTTCTTTACTATTTCTTGTATGTTGTTTTGATTCACTTGAATTAAGCGTTGCTGTGTTCGCTTTTGCTTTGCAGTAAATTCTTCCTTGTGATTGAAAAGTGTAGGATACCTAAACAAATAACTGCTAATACCAATTGATAAATCAAAAGCATTATCTCTGTTACGTGAAGGCATGACTGTAAGCATTTCCATTAGTTTGACGAGTTCATCATCTTGAACTATAGCAAGCAGTTTGTCATTCATAGGAGTCTTCTTTATCTCCTGATTAATGAATGCCTGACTAAGTCTTGCTAAATACAAAGATAGACCGTCTTTAGTTGCTTCTGGATCTTCACTAAGAATACCACTTTGCTGCACAGCACCTATTGTTCTTGGGCTTGTTTGTCTTTGCTGAGGATTATTTCCCTTAAAGCCTTCCTTTCTTCCTGGAAAAATCTTCTGTTCTTTGACGTGTTCAACCAACTGTTTGTTGTTGGAAAGAAGCTCAGCCAATGACGGATCATCAACGGAATTTGTGTTCATGTCCTTCTCAATGATATCCAACTCTTTCTTTAACTCTATCTTTTTCTTGCTATTAACACCTATGGTATTGGCAAGAGCGACGAGTTGTTGTCCAATTGTAGTCAGACGCTTACGTATAGACGAAACAATACCTTGATACTTCTTTTCTTCTAACAGTTCAACTATAGGGAGATATAGTTTTTATTTCAGAATTATCAATGCTAAGGAAGTAGTCCATTCTTTCATTTTTGTAACTTTCAACAGCTTAGACTCAATTCCTCAATTTCTTTCTTAATACGCTCTGCATATTTTTCTGCAAATTCAACTTGGAAACTAACGTATTTGCTTTTGCTATTGATGGGTTAGCCAATGCCATTTCTTCACGTCTAACATGTGTTTGATGCTCAGAAACATAGAATGACAGGACATTGAAGCTGCCTGAAAATAGTATCTTTTGATCTCCCTTTACTTCAATGACATTCTTAAAATGAAACTCTGGCAATTGAACGTAAAGAAGTTTGGATATTGATCTGCGAGCATTTTATTCCTGGCTCAACTTCTTCATCTATCATAGGTTTCTCATCATTTGGAGATTGAGCTGGTTCGGAATAAGCAATAAATATGCGCTTGTTTTCATCTGCCAAGAAATTCTCAATAAGAGGACCTCTGTCATTCATAAATGCAGATTTTCTAATCCATGGACTCATAAGCCATATTTCATCTGGATTATCTTCCTTGAAAATCTTCTGCAATTCAACTTCAAATGAAACAGAGTCGTACAAAGCTTTCTTATGAAGGCGATCTTTTGTCTTTACTGTTGTCTTCTTTGCAGATTTTGCAATTGAAGTTTTTCTACTTTATTGCTCTCATTTTCAGCATTTGTTTCTTCAACTATTTGCTCCTCTTCTGCCTCTTCATCAACAAGACGCTTTTCAGCCTCGATAATGTCAGAGAAACATTAGCTTTCGCTTCCTTTGCAGCTTCTTCATCAAGTATTTGAGTGTCAAAATTCATTTCGCACTCTGACTTTATACATTTATCCAACAACTGGGATGCCAAGGTAGCATCGCTATTGATGTATTCTGCGACAACAGGATTAAGGCTGTTTATGTTTTCATCAAATGCAAAGCTCTAACAATACCAGTACTTACACCTTGCACAAAGCATATGTACATTTTATAGCTACCTTTATGTCCTTCTTTCCAATCTGCACTTTCAGCAAATAACGCTCTCGGGGATAATGTACATCTTGAGCCTGTACAGCCGCATATTCTTTTATTTCATCTATTGTTAAAGACAAATCTTCACACTTAGTGTTGATAAATTTTATATGCTCATTTACTGTAGACAATGCATTTTTAATAGTTTTCCAATCAGCATGGTCTGAATCCACAAATATGTCAAAAGACTTTTGGTATGTGTCAGGACGTTCACCTTTGTCAGCATACACCTTACCTGCTTCGGTAAGAGCAATATAGTCGTCGTCACCTTCAATAGCATTAAAGATCGAAGTCCATCCAAAGCTTTTGACAAGATTGACTTTTCTGCTTTGTCATTAACTACATCTAATCCAAGGATTTGACCAATGGTGCTAAAAGACGAATGGCCATCAATTAGCAGTATGCCAACTATTCCTTTTTCAATTGCAGAAATTTTAGCAGGTCGTTGAGTTGTACCAAAATATGTAGCCTTTACAAACTGAAGCTCGTAAGGGAAATAGCCGATGATTCTTTCCGAAATCTTTTTTCGGCATAAACTGCTTTGCTATCTTAGTGTCTAAACTTTCTACAATAGCAACTTGCTGTTTTTTATTTGTCTTTTGTCTTCTATTTTTCATCGTAATGCGGCTCTTAATTGTTCAACAGGAAATGTCTTCATACTCTGAATGGATGCAGCATAGTTGCTATTGCTTTCGAATTGGCGTTTGTTACCGACAACAATAAGCAATCTGCGAGCACGAGAAAGCAACATTTATACGCTCTATCTCTTTTGCAAAACCAATGTTATTCTTAGCATTGCTTCGGACAGTTGATACAATAATAATGTTACGCTCCATACCTTGGAATCGGTCGACGACATCCATTCTATAACCACAATCCTTATATTTGCGCTTTATTTCACGGCTTTGAGCACTATAGAATGTGATGATACCAATCTCTTTGTCTTCAGGCTTCTTTTGAGCCTTCATGAACTCATCAAAGCCTTCCGATTGTTGCAGAGCTTTCAACACCATATCAATAGCCTTCAACTCACCTTCATTCTTATAACCTGGGTTTAATCGGGTTTCTGGTGTGGTTACGTCTATCCAAATTGCATGGTATTCAGGTTTAAATATTGGTTCGAGGCTTAAGCCATGCCACCTACTTCCCTTATTGCTAAGATCAGGATCATCCATGGATTGCAAGATACCACATTTAAGGCCACCTGTAGCAGCCAATTCTTCTTCGTAGAATTGCTTAATGGTATTCATGATGTCTTCATGCATACGGTACTGCGTATCAAGTGTTGAAACGATAGTCTTACGAACCTTTGCAGCCGATTCGAACAATCGCTTAAACTGTGATTCTGCCTTACGAAGCTTTTCTGCCAATTCTTTTTGGCCTATCTTTCCAATGACGAATCAATGGTATTTTCGTCTAACATCGGAGGCAACTGCTTATGGTCACCAATGATAATAATCTTCTTACCGAGAACCAACGGAACTGCCATTTCAAGAGTCGCCTTTGAAGCTTCATCCATGATAACTACATCAAAGAACATGTCATCATTTTGATTGCCACCAAAAATGTCGCAATATGTTCTCATAAAATCCGTAGAACCACAAATGCTACATGTTGCTGCAACAAGATTTACATTTTTTTTGTACAACCGACAGAATTGGCTCCGAGACTGTTGATCTTGGTCTTCCAGTTCTTTTTCCATGCTGATGTCGCAGTAGCATATTTAGGATCATTAGAAATGGCATTGCAAATTCTGTCAATCCATATTTTCGCAGCATTATCGCCATTTTGTTTAGAATCTGCAGTCCAACTATCAATAATAGGTATAGAGAATCTTCGACCTTCTGGCTCAAGTTTATCTGGCTTACCAATACGAATAGGACGAATACCAGGCTGCCCCTGCAGTCTTTCAAGTGCATTGTCTACAAGGTTCGTCTGTGATGTGAGCAGAATTTTGCATTCTGGATTCCGTCTTATTGATTGCCAAATTATTTCAGCGATAACGGTTGTTTTACCTGTTCCTGGAGGACCTTGTATCAAAGCCAAATCATTAGCAAGAACAGATTTGGCGACAGCTTCTATCTGTCTGTCATTTGGAACAGGCCTTGATATGCAGTTTTTCTTAATGTCTTCAACTGCATCAGTTATGCTAACAACAGTTTCTCCTGCATACTTAGGATCAAATATGAAACTTTGCAGGTTTTCGTTTATTGGCTTGTGATTGAATTTTGATGCAGGACGTAGAATACGATTCATTGCACGGCTCTGACGAAGCAATTCCATTGCCTCGCCCATCGCAGGGAATTGTATGTAATCTCCCTTTGTTATGTGAAGGTCACCAGAATCAATGCCATCTTCCGCTTCGGTATCAAGTTGAATTATAGCAAAGTCAATTCCTCGACGCTTGCATGTACCAAGTTTCGGACTATTATATTTCAAGAAAGCACGTTGCTTGAATTTAACCATACGCTCCCTTGAACGGAATTTGCTTGAAGCAAACTCTTCATCATCGATTACTGAGACTTCGTCGTATTTCTTTCCATTTACGAAATTGACGTACTCTTCGCGGTATTCAGATTGGAGCTTCTGCTCCAATTCAAGTTTAAGCGATTTATCTTCTGTAAGACTCCAAGTTGTTACACCCTTGTCGTTAGACTTTTCAAAGTTTAACTTGATACCGTATATACCTGAGATACAATCACGAATAATCGCAATAATTTTCTCTCGTTCCTCTATAGTAGTGAAATTGAACTCAAAATCCAATCGTGTTGCATCTTTCTTCAATTTATATAAAGTGAAGTTTTACGATTGTCTGCAAGTTCAACACCAACCTTCTCGAACAATGATTTTCTAAATTCTATATCATCACATAAGAATATAACAGAGGCAGACGGAGTGTACTTTGGAAATACAATTTCGACGTCTTCGCCTAATTGTGATTGTATAGTTTCTTTGAGAGTATTGTATTCCTCTTCTGTCTTAGGATACAAAACAATGCTTGATCTTGGTACATCAACAAAGATAGACTTGTTTTCGTAATTGTTATACTTCAAGTCCGCCAGAATCATCTTGTCAATAATTGGTCTAAAAGCATATTGATATACGCTGCTTACGCGCTGATCGGGATAGTTTTACAAACCTGATTAAACAAAGAACCAACATGTTGTGCTTGTTCGATGTCATTGAGGATCCAACAATAAGCATCTCCTTTTGGGCTTGCAGAATCTATGACGATTTCTGGATTAAAACTTTGTGGACTTATCGAAGCTCTACAACTAACAAATGATAGTTTAGAAAATATCTGTTCTTTGGTAGTGAGAGGCTTTCTAGACGTAACAATATAGAAGTTGCCAGCAGCTTCTATTTTGCAGTCAAAAGACAAGTCGGATCTTACAGAATTTATGTCAAAGGAACTCTCTGATGGGCGCAAACCGACTTGAATTTGAGTTGTATTTCTGACCTCAGCAATACCCTTACACAATTTATCAACAATTCGATTCAAGATGGCAATTTCACGATCTGTAGAAGCAACGAAATCATTATCTCCTTTTTATTAAAGAAGATCCGAAATTATGAAATTCTTGCTCAATATCAGCAACAATAGATGCAAGCTCTTCTGGGTCAGAAAGGACTTCCAATGAACCATGCACATAGTTTGTTACCTGCTCTTCTGCAGAATAACAGTACTCCTTTCCTATACTCTTAATTGCGTCTATTGTGTCGCCAGGAATGATTTGGTAGCTATCAAACGAAATCGTACAGTCTCCATCTTCTAATTCTACTGTAGGCTCAATTTCACACTTCCCTTGAAGTTCGTCTTCGATTTTATCCTTAAAGTTTTGGATATAACTATCCATGTCAAAATCAAGTCGAACTAAACCATTCTTTTGCTTAGTGACTTTCTCGATTTTTATCAAATCTCGTTTTGCGTCAAGAAGTGCATTTAAACCATCCAAGTATGCTTGCCACATTTCCTTATCCTCCTCTATGTGAATTTCAATTGGAGGAATTGGTAAAGCAAAACAATCTTTTAGGAAATTGCTAATCTCTTCTGTGTGGTTTAACCAATATGAACCAGCTCCACTTATCAGACGAAGTTCACTTTCGTTCTGATCGACAAATTTTATCTCACATTTTCTCTTTGAATACTCGTTTTCCTCTGGAAGAACGATATTCTTCTCAGATAGAACTGGATTAATCAATGAAAATCCATCACGAGCCAATTTTGCTGTTAAAGAGATATTAATTTCATCAATTTTTATAGCAAGCTCATCTAATAGCTTACCGTCTCTATTTTTGCCGTCTATGAATAAAGCAACACTCATGTACGCCCTTAATCTGTGCAACCATATCTTCAAAGCTCGTTGAGTTGTTCTTGTTATTGAAATCAACGTTCTTTTCAGAATAACGCACAAAGAGAGGAAATACAGAACCGTCATCGACATTCGAATAGACGTTCTCGTCGAAAGTTCTTTCTAATTCCATATTTGATTTGTTTTATTGTAAATATACGATACTGATGTTTCTGTCAAACATATTTAATTGTGCACGAACAATAGAGTCGTCCTCTATCATGACAACTACACCATAGTTCTCAAAGATGCAGCTTGAAGTGGTGCACCTATTGCAAGGGCATTTTCATCGTAGCCATATCCTCGCAGTTCTACAATGTTTCCTTCTACATTAACTATTTTCATTCTTTTAGGTGCCATCTGAACATTGTTCTTCCAAAGTGGATGAACCCCATCAAGATTATACATGGTTACAGTATAGCCTTCTTCTCCTTGTATGTTTTTGATAACGAGTCGACGATTACAACCATAGTTGTGTCCGGAAATATCTTGTCCGTTCTGGAAACGAATGTGATCAGAAGAGTCAAATACAACTTGTCCATTTGAAGGGTAATTATTTCCTTCTAAAAGGTATCTTACAAAAGAGTTGCTCATTGTTGGAACTATTTTGAATTGTCAAATTTTGAACACAAAGATAGGAAAAGAATCTCATACGATTGTTAGAATAACGAAAAATTACACCTATTCTACTCCATAAAAGGTTTTTAGGCTTATTTTTTCCGATAACTTTGCTTGTTTTCGTTCACTCCACGGAAGGTCAGACGATGAGCCCCCCCGAGCCTGTACCGACATGAACCTCTGCTGGTCCGCCAGCGGCAAGGGTGAAAACGGCACCCAGCAATTCCGCCTGTTTTCCATTTACCTGTTCCTGCGGATCAAATACAGCGTTGACAAACTCCTCGTCCGTGATCTGGCCGTTGAAATGGCTTTGGGCCACATCATAGTCTATTTGGAATTTGATGTTCTCAAAAGCTCATCACCGACCCGTGTCCAGATGTGGAGCGACGGATTCCGATAGTTTGAGACATTGATACGTACAAGTTCGGCACCGGACGAGGCTGTAACGTTGGGGATTGGCCTTGCGGTCAAGCAAACTTATCTGTTTCCTCTGTCTATCTATGATTGCATCCTTCTCCTTGAATTGCCGTTCTGCCGTTTCTGCCCTATGAATGGCCTTGTCAATCTCTTTTGATAACCATTCCGTAATTGTTCTATATCCGCTTTATGTTTTTCTTGTAACTGGGACTTTTCTGCCATGAGTATTTTAATCTGATTTTTGAGTTTGGCAATCTGCTCGTCCTTATTCGCAAGTTCTTTCTTAGCTTTTGCCAAATCACCTTTACCAAACCATGACAGGACTGTACTTCTACCTTCTTTTGCTTGCTCAATATCAGCCTGTAATTTGGCAATGTCTTCCTCATACCTATTCATCTGTTGCTTGTAGTATTCCGAGTTCGCCTGATGCTTGGCGGTAGAGCCGACAATTCCACGCTGTAACCCAAACGGTTTCATGGCCTTGGCATAGTTGTTCTGGTATTCATGTAATTTGGAACGACGCATCACATCGTCCGCCGACAAACGGGGTCCGGACTTCGTTTCATATTTCTTTTCGCCCTCCCGCTTCCTGCGGATACGCTCTCCGGTTACAATGGGCACGACTGTGGCGTGCAGATGCGGGGTCTTCTCGTCCATATGCAGCACGCAGGACACAAGATTCTCATCACCAAAGGTCTCCTTTAGCCATTTGAGATTGACATCAATCCAACTGCCCAGTTTGCCGTCATTGGCAATTTTCATCATCTGCTCATGTGTTCCGGTCAGCATTATGCGTATTGCCTTTGTCTGGTTCTTGCTGACTTTGCGGCGCAGCTGGCAGTGTTAATACGGTGCTGGATTGCTTCTGTGCGATTGGCTACTCCATCAGGAAACGTAAGCAGTTCCCTGTTCTGTGATGTTCGTTTCGCATCGGCATTTGCCGGAACATATTTCTTTCCTTTAGCATCCTTCCTTTCTATATGGCATGACATTCCACTGTCATTGCCGCTGCCACGTTGCAGGTGGCAGACAGCGTATTGTGTATTACTCATATCTGTTCGTTATTTTACTATGATTCTTATTGTAAAATCCCGTCCTATGTGCCACAAGCAACTGGGTGTCGAGGACATCCCTCCCTTATGGGTTTTTTGACTGCTGGACGCGAAGCGGAGGCGGTGAAAATGCCCTAATAAACTACGGGATTTTACAAACCCTTTTTCAAGGACAGCGAGCTGTCCAATCCATCAATTATCATATCTGTTCTGCATCCACCAATTCCAACCCAAGTTCGTCAATCAATGTCTGCAAGCCGGGGTTACGGTCAATCATCCGTTGAAGTATCATCTGAGGGGTGTCCTCCATCAGAAGGAAGTCCGCAATGTCCAATCCTCGGGCACGTTGTTCATCGGTTGCCATATCTTCCAGTACCGTACTGACCGATACGGACCGGCAGACATTAGCAAGCATGGAAGTCTTCTGCTTCCACTGCTCCGTTGCACCAAGGTCTGGCATCAGTACCACATCCCGATGCGCCAGTACACGAACGGCCTTTTCGTTGAAACAGCCGTTCTTTCCTCCAGTCGCCAGCCACAAGCCGTCCGGCATGAAGTGGGCTGCGATGAGTGCCGTCTTCTCGCTTTCCACGATGAAAACTGTCTTGTCGGAGTAGCGGACAAGAAGATGTTCGCCAAAGAAACACTGGCATAGGTTGAAGCCGGACAGACGCAACTCGGTATGCACCCAGCACACGTGCGGATGAGGAACTTTCAGCCGATGCCCGGTCTTGGCGTCATATCCCATAATCTTACCTGCATGTACCTGTCCGTTGGAATCCACCTGCCAGAATACAGCTGAACCGTTCCATTTTTGGAAGTCCCGACCTGGTAAAGTTTGAAGAGCCTTTCACCATTGCTTCTGCCAATCGTGTCGGACAGGAATGTGCACAACGGGTTGATGTCATAGTGTGACAGGGAACGCTGCATGACTGCCGAATCCATAAAGACGGAGGACTGACTGGCTCTGTTGGAGTTACGGCTTGCGGTTTCCACTCCCGCCTGAATTGTTCCGATTCATCAGGATGTTCCCGAAAGAAGTCCTTTGGTGTGTAATGGTAGCCGCAACTGTGCTCGTGGTCGCATTTGCCGACATGGGAAGGGAAGTCAATCTCTCCCGACTCGTCGATATAACGGGTGAAACAAGCCTTGCGCCTGCATTCGGGACATGCCTTCTTGCTGCCCCGATAATACTTTCAAGATGAAATCTATAGTTGTCCATGATAATTTCTGAAATTGATTTGCAGTAATTTCAGTCTTCAGTCCTTTCAGTTTTGCAGGAGCTGACGGTATGCTCCATCCCGAAACTGAAAACTGAACATCCTGAAAGCTGCAAACGGGGGTTACACATTGCAGTTTTCATCCTCTGTCTGTTTCATGGGGTATATGATACTTTATCGTAGACTCCTGCCTGATCTTGTGGATGAGCCTGTTTTTGCAAGTTCTTTAAGATAGTTCATCACCGTGCGCTCCGTTACCATAAGTTGTCTTCCGGCATCAAGGGCTTCGGCTGTGGTAAATGTATCTTTAAGTAGGGCGAGCAATTCCAGCGACGGCTCGTCACAGGCATCGTTTGCCACATATTCGCGTATGCGCCTGTAAGAACCTTCGAAATAGTCATTCAGCCGGATAGCACCTTCAGTGGCAGCCGTTGTTACGACTTGCAGACGACTCTCACCACAGGCGTAAAACAGAACTTGAAGAATCAGTGCCAGGCGTGCCACTTGCACAGGGCTTTTCATGGGACGCGATTCCACAAGAGCTTCATCCCTGATGGCATTGATGCGTTCGATCGTATTGTTGTGCCAGTTGAAGAAAACCCTTTTCGCTTCCGCTTCCATGCCTATCAGATGAGGGATATTCCCTTCATCATTCACTTCATAGTCAAGGGAGAATACTTTTCCATGATTGCCTCCCATGTCCTCCATGCAGATGCCGGATTGCTCCCTGTATCCTCCTCTTCGCTTTCCGTCCACCGTGGCACCAGATACGACTTGGGCATCACGAACAGAATGCGGTCAAGCAGCCCGTTATCCTCGTATCCCTTTTTTGTTTTTCTCATGCACACGCCTGGTCTGTGTCGTGCCGACCATGTTGATGCACGGATTCTCAATGTGTATGGGAATGGGATTGCTGACACGGGTCACATCTATGGCACTATTGCTCCATGCGGACAGAAGCTGCTCTATCAACTGCCCCTTGTTGTAGCGGTTGGCTGAATTGAACATGCCCATAATCTCATCCGCAAGTATGGTTATGCCACGGGGACAGTTGTGATGGGCAAGCATCAGGGCTTCCGGCGTGAAATCGGACACGATGGTTCTTCTCAATACAGGCCTGTCCATATCGTTGTTGCCCTTGCTCTCTTTCATTGTATTCTGATAGGCGGCCATTTCAGCCTTGAATTTCTCCAGTGCCCGGCAGTCCCTTTTGCGGAGCGGACGGAATACGGCTTCAAGCGGCGGTGTCTTGCCGAGTCCCGGCCGCCCCACCATGATGATATAAAGGGCAGCGTTGGTTGTCCAATGTACTTTTACACGGATATTGTAGGTATTGCCCAACGCGGAAGCCGCAGCCGACAGCATGGCTGCGGCAAGATACTCCACCTTGAAGTTCTCGTGGCGCACCATACCAAGGATGACGCACTGCACTTTGGCAGGGAAAGCGTCAATCGGGAAATCCGATTCCGCAATGCCCTGCGCCTGTGCCATCACCCTGTTGCATATATCCTGTTGTCTGATACCCATAATCACTTTTCCTTTCGTTTGCAATAGGATGTCACACTCTCAGACTTGCCTCCGGTCTGTACCCTGCGGATGTCGGACTTGGCATACATGTTCTTGTTACCTACCTTGATGGGGACGAGATAGCCGCGCTTCGCCCACAGGTTGAGCGTGCCATCACAGACGTTCAGCAACTCACGGACTTGTTTCGTGTTAAGGTAGATTTCTTTCGCTTCACGCTGTATCGCTGCTTTCTGTTCTTCCTGCTGCGCCATAATAGTGCGCTGGATGATTGATTCGGCAAACATCTTGAGGTCTGTGGGAGTTACCTCCAGTTTCACGTTGGCTCCCATATCGACCAGACTTTCTATGGTAATCATAAAATCATTTGTTTAGGAATTTACAATGACCATCTGCATGTTCCCTGATGCCCCGCTTCCGATGGCTTATAAAAGTGAAGCACCGCCAAACCCTCGGGAAAGGATTGACGGTGCAAAGGTATAGGTGAATTAAAAGTAATTGAAATAAAACGAGTTGGCATATTTGTCATGACAAAAGACAATTATGACAACACTAAAATGGGCTTATTTTACTTCATTTCCTGTGGATTGGAGCTATCTATTAACGGCTTCGGCAAGTTCGGCTTTAAGCTCAGAAAGTAATGTCTGACAGGAATCACCATTTAGCATTACGCACATTCTGTTCACTCCGTTTTTCATAACGTGCTGCGTTGTAGTCAACAGATGGATAGCCTGACGATAGGAACTTTCGCTCTTAATTCCACCCACGCCATCAAATTGAATGATGAGCGCAGTTGCATACTCTTTCGCACTACCTATGTCTGTTAGCAGTCCAAGTTCATTCAAGGCATAGTAGGTTAAAGCCTGTTCCGCTGCCGTATCATATTTTGAGATGAATTTTCGGATAATATCAATGACAATGTCTTTATTGGCACAGTTGAGATAATTTACAAGGGGCATTTCCTTTGCTTTCTGCCGACCTCTTGATTTTGGGGCATCGTTTATTGGCATGTCACCAAAGTATTCTGTGTTAGCTTGTTTTGTCGTGTGCTGTTGCTGCTGTTCAGGTTCGTCTGTCATATCGTTGGTTACATTCTCATTTGTTGCGGATTGCAACGCCCATTCACCAATGGTTCCATTTTCAATGGCTCTGTTCATGGAAAAGTATTTGTCCCAGTCAGCCTGGGTTCGGAAGCCGTTCTTGATGGATACCTGTATTATCCGTTCGACTACCCAAGAACAACTCTGCCTGTCCATTCTGTCCGCTTTAGGATTGGCTGATTGTTTGTTGACCATACTGACCATTGCCTCGAAACTCTTTCCGTAATACAGCCAGCTAAGTACAAGCGGTGCGGAAAGGATAATGCCATGTCTTTTGGACTTGCTTCTAAAAAGGATTTGACTTTGTTCCAAAAGGACGATGAAGTTCCGTCTGATGAATTATTCTCTTCCCTCTGCTTTTGGAATGCTTCAACAATCTGTTCCGGGACGGATTCTTCACTGAACAGCAGGCTTATGTTGTCAAAATTTTCCACACTGTCATCGCCCCAGCACAATTCCCATTCCGTCTTGACCTTGGGCAGCTGTTTGAAAATGGCACGGCAGATAGCGAGATAATGCCTCTCGTCCCCGTTTGTCATCAGACGCGCGAAGCGGTTGTATTCTTCCTGTGGCTGTTCTTCCACTGGAGAATGTCAGCCTTGAACTGGTCGTATATCAATCGGGATTCAGGCATAGTGTTATCTGCAAGTAGTTGGATATAAATGGAACATAGGGATAGAATAAAATACAGCGGACAGGCGATTTTAATCCAGCAGGTTTACCAGTTCTTTCTTGATTTCGTCATCGATATGCCTGTAACGGGCAAAGGCACGGCTCCTTCCGAATGCCCCGACATGGAGGCAATCAGGTTCGGGTCTTTGACCTGCTTGTAGAGGTTGCCGATAAAGGTCTTTCGTGCCGTGTGGGTGGTCGCCACTTCATATAACGGTCGTGCCACATCCTCGCGCGTTTTCGGATCGAGGACTCTAACCATGCGGTCAATACCCACATACTTAAGGATTTCCTTTATCTTCTTGTTATAGCCGAAGTGCGAGAACCGGGGAAGTAATGCGCCTTCAAGTCCTTATATCTCTCAATATGTCCAAAGCCTTTTGGTTGAGAGGGACACGGACTGTATTGGCGTGCTCCATTTTGGTTTTCTGCGGAATGTATTCTACGCAACCGTCCACGACATTGGCTTTGGTAAGTCTGTTCAGGTCGCTTACCCGGCAACCTATCAGACACTGGAACATGAAAATGTCACGATAGACCGGATAGGAATTGCCCAAACCGCTTAAATCGGCGTAATAGACTTTGTCCCTCTTCAAGGGTAAGGTAAAACGGGTCGCCGTACATAGGCTGGGCTATCTGGTACTGGTCAAAAGGATTGTTCCTTGTGAGCTTGCGTTTGATGCACCATTTGATGACGGTGCGGATGCGGTAGAGTGTACCCGACATGCTGTTCTCGGAGCGTTGCTGGGCGACATCACGTGGCAGCTCGTCTTTATAGAATACGGGATACATTTCCATATACCTGTACTCTTCCTGCATCCACAACTTGAAATCACGGATGTCATCAGTGGTAATGGAATCTATGCAAAGATGGAAGCCCCGCTGGTGCATGACCTCCTGACGGAAACGCTCGTAACGCTGTACCTTTTCAGATTGTCTCGATGGTGCTTCCAGCTTTCTGCGGCAAGGGGTGTCTCGTCCATGTACTTCTGTATCTGGTAAGATAGCAGATACTCGTCTGCCGGATTGCCGCCACGGAAGTTGATATTCGGGTGGTGGTATTCCTCAATAAGTCCTTTCAGCCAGTTGCCGTCCACTCCACGATGGTATTTCTCGGCAATAAGGTGCGTAATGTTTTGGATGTCTTTTCAAAGCCCATCCGTTTATCTTCCGACACCAGTGCGACACGGGGCTTGTACCCCTGCCGTTCCGCACTCCAGTGGTTGGGGTTTATGGAGAGTTCGCTAGCAGCCTTGATGTCAACGCCTCCCGCGTCACGGACTCTGAAATAAACTCGTGCCTGGTCAGTGACATTATTCTTGGCGGCGGTCTTTCTTATAAATGCGGTAACTTTCATTATGCGTCCTCCTTACTTTATCATTTCCACAAGTTTGCGTTTCACCTCATCGTCAATCGTGCGGTAGCGGTTGAATGCACGGCTGCCCTCCACATGTCCCGACATGGATGCTATCAGGTTGGGGTCGGGAACCTGTCTGTACAGATTGCCTACAAAGTCTTCCGTGCCGTGTGGCTGGTGGCTACCTCGTATAATGGTTTATGCACGGTATTGTAGCCATGTGTGTCAAGGATGGTTACCATTCTGTCTATACCGCAATGCTTCAACAGTTCCCGTATGCCGAGATTGTACTGGTGTATGGGCTTGAACGGTAACAGCTTGCCCGTACTTGATTCATAACGTTCCAGTATTTTCAATGCCTTGGGATGAAGCGGTACTCTGACTGTCTTCGCCTGACATTTCTTGGTCTTCTGCGGCATATACTCCAGAAATCCGTCCTTGATGTTGTCTCTCGTCATTCTGTACAAATCACCCACACGGCAGCCGATATAGCAATGGAACACGAATATATCCCTGATAACTGCCAGTTTAGGGCAGTCGTTCAAATCCGCATCGTACAGGATATTTCTTTCTTCAGATGTCAAATAGAACGGATCACCGTATGTCGGTTCCTTGCATCCGTAAAGCTCATATACCTCGTTGTCGGAATACTTCATTTTCTTGCACCAATGGAGAAAGGTACAGAAGAGGTTCATCGTGTTGATGATGGTCGTATTCGACAATGGTCTTGGAGCATGGTTGATTAACATACGCCCGGCATAGAAATCAGGATGCTGCTGGCGCAACAGGTATTCGTTGGTCACATAATCCCGGAAACCGTTCATCTGCTCCAATGTGACGGTTTCCACAAAGAGGGTGAAATCGGCATTACCTAATATCTCACGTTGATATTCATGGTAACGTATCATCTTGCGCTCGAAGCGGATAATATGTTCTTTGGTTCTGTCCGCACCGTCAAACTTTTCCAGATATTCATGGATGCGGCATATTAGATTCGGATGGTTGCGTTCGAAAGCCCGTGCCGGATGCAGTACATCCTCGATGGTCTGTTTAAGCCATGCGCTGTTTGCCTTGTCCGAAAAGTCTTCTCCACTTTCTCGATGATGGAGGCAATCTGTTCGGGCAGCAGTTTCTGTTCAACGGCAGGTACGGCTGTCGTGCGCTTGTAACTGAGAGTGTCGGAATCCCAGTACTTGTCATGGACTACAAGAGGCGAAACAACCTTTATATCCACGTTCTTCTCACGGACACGGAAACAGATGCTCGAAGTCGAGGAACTGTTCTTTTCAGATAGACGGAAACTTTCATCGGCAATGCGTTTTGGGATTACCTTGCAAAGGTAAATAAATTCCCGTATATGTTCCCATATATCCCGAAAAACTTGTAGCGGATTAAGACAAATTAAAGAGTGCGTCCCGAAAGTGATACCACATAAAATGCTGTATATTAGTGATTATATTTTCTCTTGTTATGCTTTTCTTTTCATTTTCGACTTTCCCAATCCGTTGTCAAAACATATATTGCAGTTCCACGCTTTTTGTTCAAACCACCGCAGCAGGAGCCGATACGGTAAGTAGCAGGAATGATCAAATTTCTACTTATTAAATAATCTTATTATGAAAAACTCTTTTATTCGCAATCGCCGTACTGCTTGTCTGCGGCTGTACCGACAGCGGTATCGATGAAACGCCCTACGGAGGATCGGATAACACCGAGAACCCCGGCGACGGTAACGACTCGGAGGATGAAAACCGGACATTCCGGAATATTCGATCAACGGAAGCGTGCAGAAAGGGCAGTTCATCCAAGGCTCTGTCGTCACTATCCAGGAGCTGAACGAACGACTGCAACCGACCGGTAAAAGTTACCAAACGCAGATTCTCGACGACATGGGCTCGTTCGAACTTACATCGGATATTGACAGCCGCTACGTAGAGATCATCGACGAGGGTTTCTATTTCAACGAAGTGACAGGCAATCTTTCCGATGCCCCGCTGACCCTGCGGTCTCTGTCCGACCTTGCAATGGAAGGAAAGTCGAACGTCAATTTGCTCACTTCGCTGGAAACGCCCGCATCAAGTACCTTGTTTTGAACGAGGGCCGGACCATTCCGGATGCACGCCGGACGGCCGAGCAGGAAGTGCTCCGATCGTTCTGCATCCCGCAAGACGAACTTCCCTCGCCGGAAGGCTTCGACAAGATGGACATCGCCCGTCCGGGTGTCGGCAACGCCATCCTGCTGGCTATTTCCGCCACGCTGCAACACGGACGAACGGTTGCCCAACTCTCGGAAATCGTTTCCAAAATCGCGACAGACATCGAGGTGAACGGACAGATCAAAGACGAAGCCCTGCTCGCAGCCGTACGGAGCAACGGTATGGGGATTAAACCTGCGAGAGTTACGAGAAATTTGGAACGACGTTATGAAGAACTCTCCATTACGGATTATGCAATTCCACCGTTCGACGAGTACTTGGATATTGACGGCAACGGAGTGATCGACAAACTGGATGATTGGTTCGACCATCCGTTTGAAGAAAGGTTTGAACTGATTTTCGAACCGTACGATATCGAAATGCGCAGCTTCAACGTGCAAGTCACCCCAAATTTCAATGATACATGGTATTATGTGGGAATCACCACTGCCTCGTATTTCGATTCTTACGACGACTGGCGCCAATTTATCCAAGATATGACCCCAGAGAACTCATACTCGCCGAGCTTATATATGGATAGAGAAATATTGCAAATAAATTGTATTCCGGGAACAGAATATACCCGTTGGTTGAATTAAAAGTTAGTAAAATGACAAATGAAAGGTTGTGCATATTTCTGGTTTTAGTAACTTAATAGCATCAAACTATTGAGTTCAAACCGTCGTATGCACAACTTCATCGAAAAATTCACAAAAATCAACGACATCTGCAAGAAATTTGCAGGAAATCGTGTAAATGAACATGGCAATGTATCTCGCCGTGGAGTTATTCCCACCTTTTCTGATTTGGAAGTTATAGCTCTTTCTCTTACAGCCGAAGCATTCGGTTATGACAGCGAGAACAACCTCTTTAAGAGATTGGCTGAATCTCCCGAACATATCCCTAACCTTATATCCAGAAGACAGTTCAACGTCCGTCGCAAACTCACGGCTTGTCTTGCAGAAGACATCCGCAGGGATATTGCCAAGAGCATAGACGGTGGGGAAAATGTCTTTGTGATAGACTCAAGCCTGTCAAAGTATGCCAGCTGGCACGAGCCAAGCGTTGCGTTATGGGAAATGATAATCCGCAAAGCGCACCTTCCAAAGGCTTTTGCGCCTCCCAACAAATGTATTACTATGGGTATAAGCTCCACGCTATCTGTGGAATAAGTGGTGTTATTCACTCTTATGATATAACGGCTGCAAATGTTCATGATATACATTATCTGGATGATGCAAAGTGGGATTATCACGACTGTCTTATGCTTGGAGATAAGGGTATTTAAGTGCTGAGGTGCAACAAGACCTTTTCGAAACGGCTCATATCAAGCTTGAAGTCCCGTATCGCTTGAACCAAAAGAATTGGAGAAATCCTTCGTGGGCTTACAGGCGTATCAGGAAGCGAATCGAAACCGTTTTCTCTCAACTTAACGACCAATTCATGATGGTACGCAATTATGCAAAGCAGACAGGCGGACTGTTTACACGTACTGCCGCAAAATCGCTGCTATGACCGTGCTGCAATACATCAACTTCTGTAACCATCGTAAAATTGGTCTTGTTAAAGATGCTTTATTTTAATTCAACCAACGGGTAGAATATGTAATTTATGGATTCCTCGACACCAATGATTTTCCAAATAATATATTCATTGCTCGCGTGACGAGCAAACCCTGCCGCGCAATATGAACGCTACCGTGCAGGCGGAATGGCAACTCTATGACGGGACGGCTCTGGAAACACTCTACCCAGATATTTACAAAGGGGCAAGCGACCATCGGGTATTTATCTTCCAGGTTACCCCGACAAGCCCTGAAACAATCCATACATGGGGCCTTCTGCATGTCGCACGATCAACACAACTGAATCTTTCAGATATGCAGATCCTCGACTATCTCGAAACCGGCACATTGTTCGGCTGGAAAAATGTCGAAAATGGTTATTATTTCCTCCCCGCCGAAATGGAAACATTCGGATTCTACTATTGCGGACAGGATGAAAGCGGCGCCTGGGGCGAATTATACTACGAAGAATTAACCTTCACCGAAGACGATCTGTGCGATCCGAAGAGTGCTCCAAACTCGGGATTTATCAACGGCAAATCGGCGGTTACGCCAAACCGTACCGCCCTGATCGCAACCGCCTTCACTGCACCTGTCCGCTTCTGCAAAGCAGCCGAATACGGCCGGACACCCCATCTTTTACCAAATTGATCCATTTTGTTTCCCGGCAGATTTGGCAATTCGGTTTTTTGTTTCTACCTTTGCTCCCTGAAAGCCCCGAAAAGTGGGTAGCGTTTATTATTTTACTTAAAAATTTTATAGCAAATGGCTGTTAAAATTCGTCTGGCACGCCACGGTAAGAAGGGTTACGCCTTCTACCACATCGTTGCCGCAGATAGCAGAGCGCCACGTGATGGTAAATTCATCGAGAAATTGGGTACCTACAATCCCAATACGAATCCTGCTACGATCGACCTGGACTTCGAGAAAGCACTGGGCTGGTTGCAGAAAGGCGCACAACCCACCGACACCTGTCGGGCGATACTCTCCTACAAAGGCGTAATGTACAAGCACCTGCTGGGCGGTGTCGCTAAAGGTGCATTCTCCGAGTCGGACGCCGAGGCCAAATTCAACAAATGGCTGAGCGAGAAGCAGACCAAGATCGAGAACAAGACCAACAAACTGGCGTCGGACGCCAAATCGGCCGAGAAGAGCCGTCTGGCCGCCGAGACCAAAATCAAGGAAGAGCGCGCAGCCGCTCTCGCCGAGAAAGCCGCTGCCGAAGCTGCCGCACGTGAGGCCGCCGAGCTGCCGCTGCCGAATCGGCTGAAGCAGCAGCTCCCGCAGAGGGAGCTCCTGCCGAGGCATAGTTACAACCGTTATGTTGTTGTCGGTTGCGCGCGTGAGTAAACTCTTCGGAGTTGAAGGTGGGGTTTTACTGAATCTCTACACGACGTTTCCCGATGACTTCTCAACAGAGGAACCGCTGTTCGTGAAGATCGATTCACTGGCGGTTCCTCTTTGCGACCGCTTCGAACGGAGGGGCAAGACCAACGCATTGGCGACATTCGCGGATATCGACTCCGCTCGTCGGGCGGAAGAGTTTATCGGGCGGGAGTTGTACCTCGAGCACGAGGACGACGAAAACGATGAATTCTACCTGGAAGATTTGATCGGATTCCGGGTACGGATCGGTACGTTGAAAGGCGAAATCACGGATTATTACGACAGCGAGGCCAATCCTCTCTTCGAGGTGGAGATCGGCGGCAAACGGATCCTGGTTCCGGCGGTCGAGGAGTTCATCGCAGGCATCGATTTCGAGGGCCGTACGGTGAAGATGGTACTGCCCGAGGGACTGATCGAACTGTAACGAGAATCGGTGGAAAACCGGTTCTTCCGTGACCGGATATTTCCGGCAAAACGCGCCTTTCGGTGCGGTCGAAAAGTAAAATTTGCGCAAAAAGTATGGCACGTGTGGTTATCGGACTCTCCGGCGGCGTCGATTCGTCGGTAGCGGCCTACCTGCTCCAACAGGCCGGGCATGAGGTTATCGGACTCTTCATGATCAACTGGCACGACACTACGGGCACGCTCGAAGGCGACTGCCCTGGCACGACGACCGGCTCTTCGCCGAACTTGTCGCCCGACGGCTCGACATTCCGTTCCATACGGTCGATCTCTCGGACCAGTACCGTCGCCGGGTGGTGGACTATATGTTCTCCGAATACGCGAAAGGGCGCACACCCAATCCCGACGTGCTCTGCAACCGCGAAATCAAGTTCGACGTTTTTCTGAAGGAAGCCCTCAAGCTGGGAGCCGATTTCGTGGCTACGGGACACTACTGTCGCAAGGCCGAAGAGACGGCGCCCGACGGCCGGACGATCTACAAATTGCTTGCGGGTAGCGATCCCAACAAGGACCAGAGCTACTTTCTCTGCCAACTTTCACAGGAACAGCTTTCCCGGGCGCTGTTTCCGGTCGGCCACCTGCTCAAACCCGAAGTGCGACGCATCGCCGAGCAAATGAAGCTCGCTACGGCCAAACGCAAGGATTCGCAAGGCATCTGTTTCGTCGGCAAGGTCGATCTACCGGTCTTTCTTCAACAAAAGCTCGAGGCAAAACCGGCAACGTCCACGAAATCAAAGCCGATTGGCCCAAATACGGACAAGCCGTCCCACTCGTCGGCAAAACGGAGGATGCAGGGATGGGCACGGCGGAACGAACGGCTTCGGATAAAGTGCCACCCTACGCGGTATAAATCCGGCGAATACGGACTCGACAGAATGTCCGAACCCGGCGACAGCTCCGACGGCAACCGCTGCGAAGCGTTCCTCCATGCCGACGGATGCGGAGCTGGCCGCACTTGCTGCTCCTTACCGTTATACCGTGCGCGACGGTAAAAATCGGACAGCACAACGGAGCTCACTTTTATACCATCGGCCAACGCAAAGGGTTGGGGATCGGCGGCCGCAAGGAGTCGCTTTTCGTACTGGCAACCGACGTGGAGCAGAACGTGATCTACGTCGGCGAGGGGACGACCATCCGGGACTTTACCGCCGGGCCTTGCGGATCGCTCCCGGCGAGCTGCACTGGATCGACCCGCTCCGGGAATTGAAAACGGGCGAAAGCCGTCGTTTCGATGTCCGTATCCGTTATCGCCAGCCGCTGCAAGGAGCGGAACTCTTCATCCGTTCGGACGCGGCCTACCTGCTTTTCGACGAACCTCAGCGTGGAATCACGCCGGGACAGTTCGCAGCCTGGTACGATGGCGATGAGCTGGTCGGATCGGGCGTCATCGCCGAATAACCGAACTTCTCCCGATAGCGTCCAAGCGACCGCCGCAGAAGAAGAAGCTCATAAACACGGGCCATTTTACCGAAACCCCGGCAAAACAGGCGACAAACAGTCTTCACAACCCTCCGCTCCACGCTCAAAATACAGGCAGCCATCACGTACCGTACCGGCCGATTTCCGACAAGCATTTCCTCCCAAGCCCCTTTCCACAAGGAGGCAAAAGAAAGGACAGCCAGAACACGCCCCCGGCGAACGATGACAAACAGCCTCGGGAAACAAGTCTGAAACCCGAACCCAATATAATCGCCATACTTGTTGCGGCAATCGGAATTATCCCGCCCGCTTCCTCGATCGTCCGCAAAGAGCGGGAAACGAAGAAATGCCATCCGACAAAAAACCCCCCTCGGCTATTGAGCCGAGGAGTGTCAATACAGACCGATTTCGGACTTAAGTCGAAAATATTGAAAATTCAACCTTCGAAAAGTCGCCGCATTCCGTACGACCAGTCGAAACGGCCCGCACCCTATTGCATCTCCACGATCAGCGAACTATAATCCGACCAGTTCTTCTGATATTCGGCTTTCGTCCCATTCGGTACATCTATTTTATAGGAATCCAGATCCCAACCGCCGGGTTTCGGGAAGACGCCTCTCGAACCGCTCTCCAACACCGGGAAAGAGCCGGACGCAATATCGTCGAACAAAACGGTAATCTTCTCCAGGGTCATCTGATCCCAGGAACTCCTCGTATTGAAGGCCTGATCGCCGATACGCTGAATACTCTTTCCGATAACGACCGTTTTCAATGCGGTGCATTCCGCAAACGCTTTCGCGGCAATCTCGGTAACTCCATCGCCGATATAAGCCTCCTGCAAACCCGTACAATAATTGAAGGCCCCTTCGCCGATATAGGTTACCTTGTCCGGAATGACGATACTTTTCAGGGCGCTGCAATCGTCGAACGCATTATACTCGATCTTTTCAGGCTTTCCGGAAGCTCGATGGAAGACAGTGCCGAACATCCGTTGAAAGTATTCAGATTGATCTTGGACAGGTTGTCCCCCTCGAATACCACGCTGGTCAGGGCCGTGCAATTCTGAAAAGCACCTCCGCCGCCGGTTTCATTCCACAGATTGCGTCCCACCTCGACAACGCTCGCAGGAATAACGATTTCCTGCAGCCCCGCCTCTCCCGAAAAAGCGGCATCCGTAATATAGATCACGGTACCCGTATAAGCCCATCGCCCTTCACCGGTAGCGGAATCATACGTACTCTGTTCGTCGAGGAATTTACAATCTTCGCCCCAGAAACGCGGATTGACGGAACTCTTCTCCCAATCCAGTTGCCGGGTAGCCCTATAGTCGATATACTTCACCTGTTTGACGACCAATTTACGCATGACGGTCCTTTCGTCGTCCGAAGCGAACACCAGAATTTCGCTCTCGGGATCGGTGATCGCAGCCGGATCGTCCGGTGCGGAAACCGTGATCTTTTTAGCCGACTTGTCCACGGCAACCTCGTATCCGCTGTGCGAAATGCACTCGATGGCGACCTGCACGTTCAGAGGATTCGTCAATTCGTACTCCACCTCCGCCGTCGCACCCGGGCCGCAATATACCGACATCTCCTTTACCCGGTCAGAACCCGAAACAAACAAAAGGTCGAATTTGTCCTTGTAATACGGCAGCTTGATCGATGCTCCGGTTTCGGCCAGCGTCAAAACGAGATAATCCGGATCGGAAACATCTATGTCGCTGAACATCGAATCGCCGTCCTCACCGGGATCGCCCGTAGCCGGGCCCAATTTATTCCACGTTTGGCCGTTGTCGTAGGAAATATACCAATAACCGTCGTCGCGGACCTCCAGTTTCGGCGTGACGCCGTCATCGCCCTGATCGCCGGCACTGCCCTTGAGCGAGGCCAGCCACTCCTCCTCGGTCCCCTGATAACCGTTCTCTACGGCAAGCTCATAAGCCGACTTACCGTCGTCGCCATCGTTGCCATTGCTGCCATTGAGCGAGGCCAACCACTCCTCTTCGGTTCCCTGGTAGCCTTTTCGACGGCCAGTTCGTAAGCCGATTTACCGTCGTTGCCCGTATTGCCCTTGAGCGACGCCAGCCACTCCTCCTCGGTCCCCGATAACCGTTCTCTACGGCAAGCTCATAAGCCGACTTGCCGTCGTCGCCATTGCTGCCGTTGAGCGAGGCCAGCCATTCGTCGAGCGTTCCCCGGTATCCTTTCTCCACGGCCAGTTCGTAAGCCGACTTACCGGCCATTCCCTGAGCCAGAATCTTGCTCCCTTCGTCGTCCGTGAGCCATTCGCCGTCGAGCGTCCAGTAATAGAGTCCGTCGGTATCCTGTTCGACACCGATTACAGGGGTCGTACCGTTCTGTCCATTTTCTCCCTTTTCCCGTGATAGATCGTCACCGGGCCGCTTTTGCTGAAAGAGATCGTATAACCGACCGTTTCACCGTTTTCCACGACCGGGACCACTCCCGTCACATAGTCGTTGCCTTGCAGGGCCTCGACAATCTGTTGCAGCGAAACGATATTGGTATTCAGCCGGCTGCACAGCTCCTCCAGCGCTGCCAGCCGCGACCCCATATCTTCGTTTTGTTCCACATGGCCACTTCGTCATACTCCGTACAGGAAACCAGCGACAGCAGGCCCAAAATCATGCAAGTTATTATCTTTCTCATAGTATTCTCCGATTAAAAATTGACACCTGCCCTCACGATGAAACTGCGATTCCTGACATTCTTGTAGCCGACCATCTGGCTGTCGTTCCCGTACATCGTATCGGTTTTGTCGATGTTGATCAGGCCGATCTGGTAAGCGACCCGATCCCGAACCGACCGAACGTAATATCGGCTCCGCACGAAAGCCCATGTCGTGACGCGAAAACCCGCCTTTTCTCCGAAAACCGGAATCTCCTCGGCACCGACCTTGCGCTTCCCGCCGACACCGACCGCATAATAGAATCCGGCGTGCGGAATCAGGGCAAAGCGTTCGCCCAGGGCGACGGTATAATCGATACCCACAGGAATTTGCAGGTAGTTCATCGTAGTACGGCTATCGTCGAAGCCACGGACCTCATACCCTTTGCTTATAAAGGTCAATCCCGTCCGCAGATAGAACGGAAATTGCCGGCTCAACCGAATCCGATCGCTGACACCCACCTCGTAACCCGGCCTCGTCGATGAGGTCAAGCCGTAAGAAGTGATCCACGAAGTGCAATATCCCGCATGTACCCCGATCATATTCGCCGGATACGAGCGACGCGGCTTTGCAGGAACCGTCGCAGGGACCGTCGTTTCACAAGGCATCGCCGCCGCGTCGGCAGGCACCCGCACCGGCTCCTGCTGCGGCACCCGCTCCTCTTCGGAGGGAACGACCGCAATCGGCTCCGGCTCCGTTTCGCTATCCTGCTGCGCCACGATATGCAGATAGAGCACGGTGCTGACGCTGTTGCGAAGTTCGGGGAAAAAGTGCTCCAACATATAATTATACGGTTTTCCGCCCTGCAAATCCATCAGTTGCTTTTTCCGGCCATCGACAATCCGATTATCGTCGTCGTAAATCCACAGCGGCGTATGGTCGAGAATATCCAACACTTCGTCGCGTCCCGCCATATCGGAAGCCGCGACCTGTTCCCGCAGCATTCCCCACGCGATGCCTTCGGCGTGATATTCGATCAAAGATGCGGGTATGTTCCCCTCGCGGACCAGATAGGCCTTCAACTCTTCCGCCCGTCCGACCGACAGCCGTTCGTTGGCTTCTGCCGTTCCGTCCGGCGAAGCATACGAGCGAATAACGACCTTTTCGACCCGGTCGTTTTTCAGTGCCGCTTCCGTCAGATTCAAGAAACGCTCCATCTGCGCCCGATTGTCCCGAAACGACAGATCGACATTACGATACCCACGGCGATAAAAATTTTCATGGAATCCACCGCTTCCTGCGCCTCCACGCCTCCTGCGGCTAATACGGCAGCAAATAAAAAGAATAGGATTTTCTTCATTCGACATTCAATTATCATCGATTAAACACTATTAACCAACAATAAACCGGGACGTTATCCTAACGTCCATCCTATTTAATCGTTCCACTGAACGCCTCAAACGGATAATACATGGTATAAAACCATAGGACGACAAACAGAAATAATTATAATTATCTGAATTGTAATATAATTACAAATTATTCTTGTACAAATTGCAGAGATGATGTATATTTGCAGCTATAAACCAACGATTTAACCAACGATTAACCGACAATATCGGGAAAGGAGGGCCAAACAACTCCGCGCTCTTTTACAAAATATGCGGAAACTCCGAATACAGATCACCGGAGTTCCCGCATATTGTTCAGACATCGCACCGTCTGCTCTTAAAACGACTGATTCTAAGTCGTTCTTTCTTATCCAAAGCTTTCTGGACCGACGGGTATTTCATCCTGAATTTGGCAAACGTATCCCGCGAAAGGCCGAAATGTCTGCAAATATAGCCGATGGACTTTCCCCGGTCGAGCATTGCGATAACGGTTTGCCGATTTTCAATCAATACGTTCAGTTTGGTATAACTTCCGTAACGGCGTCCCAAGACCATCCCTCGGCACGCCGCAGCGCCAGTGCCTCGCGCGTCCGCATCGAAATAAGATTGCGCTCAATCTCCGCGACGAGTCCGAAAGCGAAGCACACCACCTTGCTGTTGATCGTGTTGTCGAACGAGTAGCCTTCCTTGGTCGTATAAAGATTTATTCCCCCTTTCCAGACATTTGCCCATAATCGCCATAATGTCCGTAAGCGTTCGGCTCAGGCGCGAAATCTCCGTCACGATCAACGTATCGTTCTTTTAAGACGGCGCAACAGGCCGCCGAGCTTGCGGTCTCGCTCGCTCTTCTTGCCACTGACGACTTCCGTCACCCAATGATCGACAACAAGCTTTCTGCTTTCGGCGAAGCGCCGGATCTCATCCTGCTGGTTTGCAAGATGCTGTTTTCCCGTGCTGACGCGTAAATAACCTATTATCATAATACAAATGATTTTAACCGAGGCAACGTCGCCTCGGTCGGTAAAGTAAGCGTATGCTTCGGGAGCGCCGGAATACAAAACCTTCCGGCATAAGCAGTCCGGACCGGCCGCAAAGCCCGGAAAACGAATAATAAATTAGAACCCTACATCCGATTTACTCGGATATGTTTCGGGTTCCGAAACCTTTCGGTCGGAACGGTCGTTATTCTCCGCCAAAGGGAACATTTACGATTGCGGCCTCTCCCCTCCGCAGAGGAGATTTCACGTGCGGCACGGAGCTCGGGAAAACGATGAGCGAAAACGAGTAAACCGTCAAATTATGCGACTGTTGTAAATAAACGTCCCGAACGTTTTATCGCTCCGTTTTAATCCCGCGATTTTCGTATCCGGCCAGGGAAAAACGGTTGGTTTACGACCGAGCCGCAAGCCGTTCCATAGGATGATGTCGTCTGCAGCATGGATTCCGCCGCTCCGTCTTTTCGATCGGAACAGACTGAGAGATTTCTTGCCGCAGCCCCAAGCACTTTAATACCGAACCACCCGTTCCCTATGCTGTCGGGCAAACCGCCACAAAGACCGAAAGCAAGCCATTAAAAGCCAAAGTCCGGAAGAGCGTTACGATAACGATTCGCTCTTCCGAACTTTGGTTTGTCGTGCAGTTAAGTCGCCTCTTCACCTTCGGAGCCCCTGTCAATCCGCTCCGCCGTGCCGAAGAAATAGTGCAAGACCCACAGGAAAAATAATCCTTCGAGAAACAGCCGACTCCGAGAACGAAATATCCCCGTACCCTTTGCAGGGTACGGGGATATTTCGTTCTCGGCACCGCCCGCCCACAGGCAGGAATATCAGGGTAGTGCCGCAATCGTTTCAAAAGCCTCTCTCCAGACAGCATTTTTCCTGTACACCTCCACACTGCCGGCAGGTACATAAAGAATTTTAGCAGGAAGGCCGAAATTATCTTTCCCTAGCTCCGGCGGAATAACGGCCAGACAGGTAACGACAGCCATATCAAGATAACTTGGAAAAGCTCCTGTTTCAATCACCGTCACGCCATCGGGAATAGTTACATCCGTCAATTTATGACACTGCGAAAAGCCCCGCCACAAATAGTTTGCAAACTCCCCGGCATGATAACACACGTTAGATTATGACATCGAGCAAAAGCGCTGCTCGGAATAGTCGTTACCCCCTCGGGAATACAGACGCTCTGAAGACTTTCATTCTCGTAGAATGCCCATTCACCGAACCTCACCATACGGTCAGGAAGGTGATACGCTTCAAACTCTGACAATGCCAGAAAGCCCAATCTCCCATACTTGTCACACTTTCCGGAATAACAACTTCCGTCACAAAGCTGCATAACATAAATGCATAATCTCCGATGCGGGTCACACCTTCGCCAATCGTCAAGGAGGAAATCCTGTTCACATGCGGATACCAAGGCGGAGTTTCCGAAGTACCTCCATCTCTATAATCGGGCATAGGTCCCTCCCCGGTAATCGTCAGGACACCATCCTCCGTCAAAGTCCATGTAAGCTTCCCGGTCGTTCCCCAAAATCACCGCCGCCGAATCGCTGCCATCGCAAGAAGATAACCCTACAGGAAACAGCAGGCAAAAACACAAAGACCAAAATAAAAATCTTCTCATAAGCTGAAAATCATTAAATCCCCTAAAAACAGTTCGCCCAATAAAACAATTCGACATAAATATATAAAAATTATTCAAAGAGCGCCTATTCGGCAATATTTGCCATGGTGATTGATTATACGATTTAGTGTATCCCCCAGGATTTATCAGGATTTAGTTCGTCATCGCCTCATTTTTTACAGCGACAATCACGCCCCAAGCTCCATAATATCGTCCTACTAATCTCTTTCTCAACGATGTACTTCGTCATAGCATACAATAACCACAAAATACATCCGTAGCAAACATGCTCGATCATCATCGGTGGTCGCTGCTCTATGCCCTGCTCCTCCTTATCCTTTATATGAAAATCGATTTTACAAAGACTTTTAACCCAAAGCGTTATGTGACAAAGGCAATGACGGGCCGACGGTCGCCGGCACAATTCGTATGTTTTTCAACTTCCCAAAACACCTTCCCTACCGGGACCGAAAGAGATTTCAGACCAGAACTGATCAACACGTCCACGACACACCAACGGATTCTCTCTCCGCACCACACAAACCTCAATCGCGAATACACACGAACCGCGATCTATCGCCTACATAAATTTAACGCTTTTAATACGGGTGTCCCGCCCGGCGATTTCACGTTCGACGAGGCCCGTCACCACATCTGCGGCATCGTGCCAGCGGTTAGCACGGAATTTCCAGCGGTAAGTGGTCAGATGGGCATACAATTCGGGCCAGCGCAGCGCCCAGTCGCAGGGAAAACGTACCGTATGAACCACCGTCGCTGCGTTCGAGAGGATGCGGGCTTCCTTGTTAGCGGACTGGTGAAACCACTCCACACGAACCTGCGGCGCTAAAGCCTGCACCGCGCGGGCAAATCCCCGGCCTCCGTTGGTACTCTCGATCAGTGCCGCACGCGTACCCGACTCGCGGAGCATCGTTCCCACCAGTCCTTCGGTCATCTCCATCGGTTCGCGCGAATAAACCGCATCGGTAACGCAGATCACCCCGTCCGGATCGACGACATAACAGAGCGAACAGAGGTAATCGTCGCCCGTATCGGCCGTATCGGTATAGTTCGCCCGGCGCACGATGTCGCGGGCAGCTCCTCGTAAGTCAGGAAATTATCCCCGTAGAGCAGCCCTTCGCGCACCGAAGGACGCCCTGATACATACACTCGAACCGCACGGGATCGAGCCGCCGCTTACCACGCAGCAATTCCGCGCCGTGAAGCTCCTCCCAGAGCGCTTCGCCCGGTTCACGGGGATCGACCGGCGACGGAGGACGCGTTTTGAGAGCTTCGAAGTTCAAATAGAGCCAGGTATCGGGCGGCAGCGTATCGAGCTGCGCCCAGTCGGTGAACTCGACGAAAGGCTCCCGGCGGCAGAGCGTGCCGATCAAATCCTCCTCGTGCCAGCGCGTGAAGACGATCAACTCGCCGGAGAAGTTGTGCATACGGGTCTTCACGACCGAGGTGTACCACTCCCAACAGTTCTCCCGCACGACGGGCGAATTGGCCTCCATCGCATCTTTGTACATATAGTAATCAATTTTGTCGCAGATTAACAAAAACGTTAAATTTGCGCTAAAGATTGATTGACAGCGTTATGGAAAAATCGAAAAGAGTAGTCGGTTACGCCCGTGTTTCGACGGAGGCACAAGACATTACCCGTCAAATTGAACTTATTACGGCCTATTGTAGCGACCGAAATTATCATCTAATCAAAATCATTCAAGAGAAAATTTCGGGAGCCAGAAAGGACAGGAAAAGTCTAAATGAACTTTTAGATGTGGACGATGCGGTCGCCGATATGATTATCGTGTCGGAACTCTCCCGTTTATCGCGTGAAGATGATATTTTATCCGTTCTTTCAACGATAAACGAACTTTTGAAACAAGGTGTCGATATTCTGTTTTTGGATAAGCAAGACCGCATTTATAAGGCTGGAACTATTTTATCCCTTTACGACATCATTACGCTGTCAGTAGAAGCCAAAGCAAGTGCCGACGAACGCTACAAGATTGCAGGTCGGATGCAGACGGGTTTACGCTCCAAACTGGCCGAGTTTAGCAATATGTTTGCAGGCGGTACGGTTCCTTTCGGCTACAAAGTCATTCACAATCCCGATTACAAACTGAACCAAACGCCTAAAACCTGCTTGTCGTCGATGCCAAAGAAGCCGAAGCGGTAAAATACCTTTTCAGCAGCTAATCGACGGCAATACGATACGGCAGACTGTAAGGGTTTACAATAAATTATACCCTTACAAACTCTCTTATTCGGGCATCTGCCGCATTATCCGCAATCCCAAATACAAAGGGGAGATATACCGACGGGGAAAATTGTACGGCCAAATTCCCGAACTGCAAATCATCACGCCCGAAGATTTCGACAAGGCCAACAAACAGATGCGTGAAAACAGCCTGTTTCAAAGCAATGCTCCGAAATACTATAATCCGCTGAAAGGTTTGCTGTTTTGCCCGTGTGGATGCGGTCTTTACATGAAACCCAACCACAACAGCTATCTAATCTATCGTTGTTCAAGTGCTTATAACGACAAACAGAAATGCGAAAATTACGGCGTCAAATGCGCTTATATCCTATCGTCCGTTTGGACTTGTGTAAAGGAAACCTTGCACACCGAGGAATACAAGCGTTTCAATACCCAGCGGGCAAATGAATTGCAGGGGATAAACAAGCAGATTCGGGAAACAATCACCCGAAAAGTCAATAGCGTCGATGAACTGAAAACGCAATCGGCATCGTTGATTGCCAAAATCAAGAAACTGAATAATGATGACCTTATTAATGAATTGGAAACCGATTATAATGTGCTTTGCAAACAAATCAAGCAAACCGAGCAGGAAATTTCCGAACTGAACGGACAGATAGCCGAAAACGATGCCGAAATAAAACGGAACGTGGAGCAGAAAGATTTTAGCAAGATGGAGCAGTCGGCCTTATACAAGGAAAATTGCAAAGGCCGTCTATCATTCCCTCTGCCATGCGTGGCATTTTGGAAATAGTCTTTAAGGACGGCATGACACGTTACGTGCTGATTAAAAGCACCGAAACGGCGGAACCTACCTTTGCCCGATACGTTCAAAGGCGACATGGAGCGTAAACAAATTATCGTTCCGTCCTTACGAACCGACAAGGATAATCCCTATTCAGCCCAGCCGATGAATTTGCGCTACACGTTCGACGAATTTTTCAAAGCTATGCCCGTCGAAGAATACGAGATCCCGATAACGGAATGAAAAAAGAGGGCGATTGCTATAATGGCAATCGTCCCCTTTCGGTTCGGCTAAACGACCGAACAATTAAAGATGTTCCCGTAACAGATCAAGGATTACTTGTTCTTGTGTCTGCGTAGAGGTTTTGCGGGCATTTTGATTTTATCCGCCTGCCATTGGGCAAGTTTTTAATTTCTCCTCTATTTCAAGCGTGTAGGCCGCAGCATCTTCGGCTACATTGTAACCGTCTTGGATGAATGAAATCAAATACTTTTAGCGAGGAATTTAGCCGTGAATTTTCACTTGCCGCTTCAAACCATTTGCGGCTCTTGGCACACCACCCGTCAGCCTCTTGCAGACATTGGGGCATTTCACGGGTTTTAAGACTTGCCACCAAATCTTTGGCTTTGAGTTTGTTGTTGCCACACGCCCAAAGCGAGATTGTCGAAAGCGGGAAATTGCGTCGTTGCAATTCCATAGCAAAATCAAAGGCCGCATTTGTTTCCTTAATGGCCATTGCGGGGCTGCCATGTAGTCGGAACCTTTCCACGTTTTCGTGCAAATGTTCATTTCGGCAATGAGTAATGCAATGGCAATCTTTTATTCAGCGGTTCAATGACTACTAAATCTTCAAGCGGCAAGCCTAATTCAAGGTAGGCTTTCAGACGGTGCTGACCGTCCAAAACAGCGTAATAATCCTTTGCATGTTCATCGGCAATATCGTTGCCGTCCAAATCGGTCAGATGACCGTTTGATTTTATGACCTCTTCACCGTTCACCGCCGTAATGGGACACAATATCCCATGCTCGGAAATAGAATCCTTTTACTTTAATTGCTTTTTCGTCGGTAGGACGATTACCTTTAATAAACGCGAATTTATTCGCATCCGAAACGTTCAGAACATTCAACTTATTCATCGTGTTTTGTACTCCTTTACAGAGGGGCTTAAATTAGGGACAGTCGCGAAATAGGCTTAAAATTATAACAAATTGATTGTCAATGTGATAAAATTTCATATCTTAGCTACAGGAATTAAAATTCCTCCGAACACCCTGGAAAGTGACTTTCGGAGGAAATGAGCAAAAATAACTCATGGCAAAAGTACGAAATTTATCTGACATTCAGCAAGAGATTGCATTTACAGAGTTTGATTTTTATCAGCGATACGAAGAGAGCTTCAAAACATCGGAACTTGGACGGATCAAGTCACTTCTTCCTCTTCGAGATGGCGATATCGTTCGGTTTAGTAGAAGAGAAGCCGAAGAGTTTGAGAGTGAAGCGAGGACGAAAGTCCTTCTTCACACCTGAGGGCAAGGTGGCGTTGGCGTTCTTGAAGATGTATACAGGATTGTCAGCTCCGAAGCTGATGGATGCGTTGAATGGAAACATCCATTATCAGATCTTCTGCGGGATCAGGATCAGTCCTGAGAACCAGTTGACAAACTACAAGCTGATCGACAGCATTCTGGTAGAATTGTCCAAGAAACTGAAGATTCAGGAGCAGCAGAAGGTACTTGCAGATGCATGGAAGCCGTACATGAAGAACCTTGATACTGTCTATACAGATGCCAGCTGCTATGAAAGCCTGATGCGCTTTCCAACTGACGTGAAGTTGCTTTGGGAATGTGTAGATAGAGCATACAAGATGATGTGCGGTATCAGTTCTCAGCTTGGTGAGCATCGAATGAGAACAAAGTACAATGATATCGACAAGGCGAACCTGGCATATAGGAAGCAGCGCAAACATACTCATAAGCAGACCAGAAAGATGATAATGAGACTGCTTGCATTGCTGGGCAAGATACTGGGAGAAATCCGCAGACAGATGCGCGTCCATCCGGATGAAGAACTATTGAATTACAAGCAGTTGGATATGCTTGAGACTGTCACAAGGGTATATCGTCAGCAGAAGAACCACTTCAAGAGTGGTGACTCTCGTGAGTATCCCTAACCGTATTGTAAGTCACAGCAAGCCTTACATCTGACCGATAGTCAGAGGCAAGGAGACCAAGATAGTCGAATTTGGAGCGAAGTGCAACAACATATTGATTGACGGAATATCGTTTATTGAGAAGCTATCATTCAATGCATTCAATGAAGGAACGAGACTTAAGCACTGTGTGTCATTGTCGAAGAAACTTACAGGCGTTGATGTAAAAAAGATAGGTGGCGACCAGGGTTACTCGGGTAATGACAACAGAACTTTCTGCAAGGAGAATGGTATTGAAACCTCATTCACTCAGAAAGGACGAACTGGAAAGAATGAAGTTAAGAACGCTACTAAACGAGAACTTGCACGCGTTCGAGCTACAGCAATGGAAGGCTCTTTTGGAACTCAGAAGGAGCATTATGGTCTGCGAAAGATTGCTGCAAGGATAAAATCGACAGAGATCATGCTGATCTTCTTCGGTATCCACACAGCAAATGTGGTAAACCTTGCAAGACGAGAGTCAGTCCAAGTAGCTCTTGCAGCCTGATGTTCCACGCATGGAACACGACTTTACGGGAGTGGTAGCTCCAGACGTGACTGAAAATGAAAAATCGGCCCTAAAACAGAGCCGATGATATAAAAACGATGAGTATGATCGGAAAAATAAGGAAAGTCTGCTGGTTAATTCAAATTGAAGGAATTAAATGACTATCCCTAAATTATGCTGCATCCCTTGCCCAAGCGTTTGCAGGTCGTCGGGTTTATCCCATTCGACACTGCAAAAATACTATTGTCAGCGACCCTTTGCAGGAGTAAAAACAGCCCATTTCCTACTACCTAAAATCCATAGATAGCGGATTCAGTATGCGGCAGCTTGTTTGCATAGGTTTTCAGCACTCCTTTCAGCGATTCATCGCTATCCTTAAAGTTTACATTTCGTGTCAGCCGCATAAAATAGAACAGACGGGAAATAAGCAACATTTTATTATAAGATACCTCTTTATCGCATCTGTGTTCATTCGCCGCACCTCGATTCGGCAATTTCAAAGCATCGAACAGATGTATGAACTTATCCGCCGCAAAGCACATATAATAGGATGAATTTGTGAATGTCGTTGTGTAGGTAGAATGATCTATTATGCGGTAAAACTCCTTGTCTTTCCACTCTTTGAGTTTTTGCCTTAATCCATACATAACTGCTGCTTTTACATTTGGGTCTGCTTCGCGGCTCTTTTTACCCTTTACGCGGAATGTAATCTCAAAATCTTTTGAATCTCCGATATAGTCCAATATTTTGGTTAATGATTTTGGGGGGAGTTTAACCCAAAACATTTGGTAAACTTTTCAATCGACCAATCGTAAACAAACAGCACAGCCCACCAAAATTTATTTACGTCCAATCCGAAGCCTTTAATTGTCGCTATAATATCCGTTTCCTGCAAAACATTTCTTTTGTAAACGGGGCTTTTATCTTCTCCTGACAGACCCTATCCCAAAATCTGCGTGGGAAAGTGTCTCTGACTTCATCACCCATATAATTCCAAGAATCGGTAATCGCATATACATATTCCAACTCTTTTCTTCTTGTTCGTCGGCTTCATAAAAGACAAATCCTAAATCGTCGGTTCTAATACTCATAATCCAAATTATTTTATTTCCAAATTTAGCGAATTTCGCTGAAAAGCCCTCATTTCGGCTCCCGATAAAGAATTCCCCGATTCATTTGTTTGCTGAAAATAACCTCTGTACCTTTACAGAAGCCAGCAAGAGGGATAAGGGCGATGCCTAAATCTGTCCCCTGCTTCGTGCTCAAAAGTGGCACTTATACCACTACCTACCCAACCAACACCTAATTTAGGCTCTCGGCTCTGAAGAGCCTCAAACCCGATTTTCAGACTATGCTGTACTATGTAACGCAAAACAAATGATTCGACAACCGAAAAGCCGCCAAAGCCGCATTAGGCTCCGCCTGCTTTCGGAAATTATTAAAAACAAAAGAAATACTATTTACTAATTACGTCGCTAACGATGAATTATACAACGATTCCAAAATCAATTTGCCAGCTTCAGACGGGCAACGGCAAACCGACCGACATTTACGTTTGAGCAACGATTAAATGCAAATCGGACTACAAGACACAGACAAGCCATATAACGGAAGAAAGGCTGTCCCAAATAACGGGAGTAAATATCCGTACCGTCAAACGGTCTGTCCAACGATTAAAGGAGTGCGGAGCAATGCAGGTTACAACCCGCATAATCGACGGATGCAAACGCCGTAATTCCTATTATATAGCCAATCCCCAAACGGATTTCTATTTCGTGGATAACCGATTCTTTACAAAGAGCCACCCGCCGAAAATTGCGGGCTTTCTGCTCTTATTAAAGGCTATATGTCTTAATAATACGAATTCTATCCTCCTTTGAAATATCGGACAGATTGCCGATGCTGTCGGAATGAATCGTAATACGGTTTCCGCTCTTATTAAAGAGAGTAACGGATTAGGTCTGATTAAGGCCCTGCCGAACGGCTACGAAATAACGGATGATTGCTTTATAAACCCGCCGCAGAAAGACACGGCACACGCCGTCTATAATGAAATATGCCGATTCTGCATGACAAAGGGAACGAATCCGCCACAATGAAATGAACGGGCAATGAATCGGATTCTTACTAAATACAACATTACGAATCTGTCGGCCGATAATCCGCTGTCGGTTACTTATGCCCTTAATGAACGGTGCAAGATGATTCCCGAATCCGTGTCGCTGGCTTATTTCGTTAAAGTGTTATGCACCCAAGACCCGATAAAGGCAAACAAGCTACATTCACAATCTTTTCTACTCACATAATATACTTTCGTTCAGACGCTCCGATTTTATAGTCGGGGCGTTTTGCTTTGATACCCCGACCGAGCGGACAATCCCTATTTTTCACCCCTCCCCATTTTCGGATGGAAAACCGAATTTTATCTATTCCATTAATAGGATTCCACATAAAACAGACCACCCCTATTTATGCCCGAAACCATCTAACAGCATAAGATTATTGATATTACATGAAGTTGGATTACTACTGATAAGCGATAAACAAAAACTTAACCGCTATGTACGAAACACAAGAGAGAGCTAAACGGATTACGGACATCCATGTTTTATGGGGACAAAGCACGGTTATCGAAGAGCTGATCCAAGCGGGGAAAATCGACGAGGAATACCTCTATCCCTTTAATGGGGACGAGGTGTTGGAATGGTGGCTTGTTACTCCGTGGCTGGCCGAACGACTGAAAGAGCAGGGCGAAATCATCATCGACGAATTAGGGTGTCGTTGGTGGGGACGGCTGACAAGCGGGCAGGCTATTTACATGGACGGCGTAATACAAGAAATCTGCGGGAACGATTAACCCAACTTACAACTAACAAAGTTTCGATTCCATACTCCCGACTATTGGATAGAAACTTTGTTTTCAAGAACTTTGCACAATAAAAGCGCAGCAAATTTCCATAGAGTGTTCTGTCTTTAGAAACATTTTCTATCTTTGTGTCGTTACCGAATAGGTAACTAACATATTAGTAACGTGAAAGTGTTTCGCGTTTACTCTCACATAGAAATCTGACAGTTTCAATAGGTACGGGAGTAAGCAAGACAGACACTCTTCATTTGTGTAGCTATATATCATCCCGATATATACTGCCAAGTGTGGGGATTTGCTTATTTGTACCAAGGTTTTGTCAGAACCTCTATGTGGATAAGCGAACAACTCCACACTTTCTTTTGCATATAACCCACCGCAACAGGAGTTGATACGGTAAGACTTGAAACACTTGTTCAACTTAAATAATCTTACTATGAAAAATTATTTTATTTGTGCTTACTGCAATGATGATTTGCAGTTGCTCGAAAAGCGAAACAGAAGACAACACCAACCCAAATCCAGAATCATCCGTAACAGGAATGTGGCTGACCCCGACGCATTGACCTTTGAATCAACGGGAGGATCGGAAACTGTTTGGCTTAATCTCAATTATAGCGGAACTTCCACAAATGCTCAATGGAAACTGACGGGCGGCGAATCTTGGTGTACGGCATCTAAAACGAGTGGAGGAGACAACGAACAAATCACTTTCGAGGTAACAGAGAATAATGATCCAGATGAACGAAATGCAACGTTTACTTTTACATGTGGATCGGTTTCGACTAAACTTGTCGTAACGCAGAAACAAAAGGATGCCTTGACTGTTACATCGTCCAAAATTGAAATGGACTCCAATGGAGGAATTGCGATAGTTGAAGTCAAAGCCAATATCGACTATGAATATGAAATAGGAAAAGACTGCAAGGATTGGGTAACACTCAAGGAAACTCGCGCACTTCAGACAACAATGCTTTCATTTGATGTTGCCCAAAATACAGACTTTGAAAAGCGGGAAGGAACGATTACTGTTTTAGCGACGGATTGTCCGAAACCATAACTATCTATCAAGCGGGAGAAGAGCCTACTATTGTACTGACACAAAATAAATACGATGTTTCAGGTGATGGGGAAACGATAAAGGTGGAAATAAATAGCAATGTTGATTTTCAAGTAACGATTCCATCTGATGTAGATTGGATAAAAGAAACATGGACACGGGCTATCTCGACACATACAAAATATTTTAAAATAGCTACTAATTCGCCTAATCAATCTCGAAGTGCGGAGATTTTATTTACAAATACGGAATATAGCCTTTCAGAAAAAATCATCATCAATCAAAAAGCGGCATCTTATGTAACCGTTCATGTCGTTCAAAAGGGAGGATTATCTGATGTACTGGTTGATAAAGAATTAAATCCCGAATCTATTATTTCCATGAAAATAATAGGGAATTAGATGCCGAGGATTTTTGACAATCCAGAATATGATAAACCTAAAGAATCTCGATCTTGAAGAAGTGAACCTAACAGAGCTTCCGACAAAGGCTTTTATAAAATGAAAACCATTGAGAATCTTATATTACCGCATACATTAACGATCATTAACGACAGTGAATTTTATCAAAATTCACTGAAGTCGATAATAATTTCCTCAAATGTGGAAACGATAGGAGAATATGCATTTTACGAGTGTCCATTAAAATCCATTAACATCCCAGCGAGTGTAAAGGCGATAAACAAAGCGGCTTTCATGAATTGTTCATCATTAGCAACCATTACCTTTCAAAAGGTTCTATGCTGACAAAAATATGCGGAGGAAAAGGTTTTGAGCCATGGAGAGAAATATTATTATGGAGCATTTGCAAATTGCACGGCATTAACTTCCATTGAGATTCCCGCAAATGTAGAAATCATTGAAGAAGCGGCGTTTAAAAATTGCACAGCTCTAACGACCGTCACATTCGAGAATAACTCAAGTTTAAAACGATATGTGGAGCAACCTATGACTATTCTTATTACGGCGGAGCATTTTCTGATTGCATTTCGTTGATTTCCATTGAAATTCCTGCAAGCGTAGAAACGATTGAAGCGACAGCATTCAGGGGTGTTCCAAATTGGCAACCGTAACCTTTGAGAAAGGGTCTCAGTTGAAAACTATCGGGGGTGGTTATTCTTCTTCTTCTGATTATTATGGTGCTTTCTCGGATTGTTCGTTCTTCCTTGACCTCCATTGAGATTCCTGCAAGTGTAGAAACTATTGAAGCGACAGCATTCAAGGGGTGTTTGGCATTAGCAAAAATTACTTTTGAGAAAGGAATCAATCTCAAAAAAATTAGCGGCGGTTATTCTGAAAATAGAAATACAGATGGCTATTTTATGGGCATGGGGCATTTGCAAAATGCACGGCATTGACATCAATTGAAATTCCTGCAAGTGTTGAGGTAATTGAACCTGAAGCGTTCTGGGGTTGTTCCGCTTTAATAACAGTGTCCTTTGAACACGAATCGCAATTAAAAATCATTCAAGGCAGTTACGAAAAAATCTATGTAGGTCACAGTCCTAACGGATATAACCGCTATTATCGTAGCGGTGGTTTCAGAGGACTTGCAAATCTTACGACATTCGATGCCTCTAATTGCTCGCAAATAGAATCAATTGAACCAAGTGCCTTTTATCATTGTTCTAAACTGCAATCGGTCAAGGTTGGTACAATGATTCCACCCACTTGCGGCATTGATGCTTTCTCAGAATTAAATTCATATACCATATTGACGGTACCAAAGGAAAGCATTGAGGCATATAAACAAGCAAATGAGTGGAAGAATTTTACAAATATTACAGCATTAAATTAAGCTCAATATTTTATGAAAACTCTTGATTTAATATTCTTCGGACTAAAGGGAAAATAAACGGGCCAAAGGCTCTAAAAGAGTTGGAATCACTCGGAGTTATAAAAGGCAATAAGATAGTTTATGATGATAATGATAAAATCTTAGAGGCTAAAATATATGCAATAATTGACAAATATTTCGGGCAACACTGATTTGTAAATTGAGTGACAGACTTTGTAAAAGGTTAATTTATAAGACCCTTTGCAGAGTTTGTCACTTTCTTATTTTGTTTATTCCGCTAATAATCTTATCTTTATAAAGATAAATAACAATTAAATTTTAGCTAAAATGAACAGATACAAACAACCTAAAACAGAATGAAAGACCGACGCATGAGAGGATAAGCAGATAATCCAAAAGGCGGTTAAATGGAGCCAAACAGAGGGAATAGTCCTGCTTGTAGGAAAACCCAAAGACGAAATATTTCCCGAAACATTTATTTACCTGTTTGCCCCTAATATGGCAGACATAACAAAGCCCGTCGAAATTATCCTTACAAAGAACCGACAATACATATTTGGATGAAAGTGCGAACTTAACGAAATGGACGGGATAATCGGCACAATGACGGCTAACGAGGCACAAATCGAGTGAACGGGCGAAAAGGTGAATTTGTTCGACTACCACGTGAAAGCCGATACAATCCTATTCCAATACGTCACACCCGACGGACGGGACGAGGTAGTGAGATTCCCGTTAGCGGGATTTTGCGAAAACTATCTGATGCAGTTTGTAAAATAATTCGGTGGAATTGAATTGCATCGTATCTATAAAGGTTAAGGAGAAAGGGCCGAAAAAATGCGGCGTTTTCCCTTATACATAAAATTTCAGATTAAAACAAGGCAAATTTTTCGTTCATTAGTTAGTTTGCGACAATTTTGATTATTTTCTGTAAAGGTCGTCGAGAATGAAGCAGTCCACACGGTTGCCCGTGAGCGCCCCGCGGCCGACAGAGAGCAGGCCGCCCCGGTGACCGATGATCTCCACCTCATCAGCCGTACGCAGGTACTCCGGAGGCCTGGCTCCCCGCTTGATGGTCGTTTCCGGGAAAAAGGCCGCATATTCGGGCGAATCGATGATACGCTGCACGCGCCGGTTGAACTTCGAAGCCAACGAAGCCGAATAGGAGGCGATGGCGATCCGCAGATCGGGATTGCGCCCCAACAGGTAGGCGGGCAGCAGGGTCGAAGCCCGACGCTCTTGCCATGCTGGGGCGGCATGGTGACGATAAGCCGGCGGACGCGCCCGGCGGCGAATGCCTCCAGTACGCGGTAGTAGGCCTCGTGAAACCACCGGAACTCCAGAAAGGGATAGACTCCGGCGGCAAACAGGCCGAACGGAGGCAAATCCCCCGCAGAAGCCGGTTCTGCGGGGGACAAGTCCTTCAATACATCTATATTCATAGGTCAGTAGTTTTAAGCTCCGCCCGGTGGCACGGCGCTGCCGAAGGGAGGCGGAGGGTTTCGATACGCACGGGTCGGCCGGATTCCAGAATCGCCGCATCCGACAATCGCAGAACAGCGTTCAACTTTTCGAACGACAACGGAAAACGGAACCGCCCGTTGCAGCGGGTATCGAAACCAAGAACAATGTGTTCGGAAAAGACCGCAGGAGGCGCCGCTCCGGATGGGATGTGCGATCTTGCGGAGTCGAATCAGAAGAGGTACTCCTTAAGCTCGGAAAAGGAGAAATCGTTGGGGCGTTCCCCGCTTGGTCGGATGTATGGAATTCCCACCAGACGGGAACCAGGTCGTCGATTCGATCGGCGTCGCCTTCGGGCAGACACTCCTTCGAACGATAGATTACGATCGAGGCGACGAAACGACACTCTTCGAACAGTAGTCGAATGAAAACGAACCGGAATAGAAACTCTTCTCCCCGATTTCATCCAACAGCTTGCGAGCGACGATACCGTATAACTCCGGAATAATTGGATAGGTCATCGTAAAAGAATTTAGTTCAATAAAAATTTTGCATAAACAAAATAAATCGTTTAACTTTGCAAGACAAAGATAAGTTCAATTTTTGAATTTAATACAAGAGAATCAAAATATTTACCATAAAAATTTTGATACGATATGACGGGGATCGCTTAAAACTATTGAGAAAGACAATAGGTCTGACACAAGAGCAGTTAGCTCAACGATTAGGCATCGGAAAGGCCGCCCTTTCGATGATCGAAACGGGCAAGGCGGCGCTCTCGTCCCGGAACAAGAACATCCTGGTTCAAGAATTGAATGTCAATCCGGACTGGCTCGACAGCGGAGAAGGGGAAATGTTCAATGCCGAACCCGATCTGACCGCCTACATGCACCGCACGGACAATTCGCTGCCGCTGCAAAGCGTCCCCTCTACTCCATAGAAGGGACGGCGGGCCTGGTGCCGCTCTTCGCCGATCACGCGCAGACGCGGCCCGTCAATTTCATCCACATCCCCAACCTGCCGAAATGCGACGGTGCCATCTATATCGTGGGCGACTCGATGTACCCGCTGCTCAAAAGCGGCGACATCGTACTTTACAAACAGCTCAAGGATATCGGCGACATCTTCTGGGGCGACATGTACCTGCTCGATCGACATCGACGGCGAAGAGTACATCACGGTCAAATACATCCAAAAATCCGAGCGGGAAGGGTACGTGAAACTCGTCAGTCAGAACCCCCATCACGCCGACAAAGAGGTGGCCGTGGACCGCATCCGGGCCCTCGCCCTGGTCAAGGCCAGTATCCGGATGAATTCGATCCGGTAGCACGAAATCGCGCGAGCCGTTACGGGCCGTACCCGAAACCGGATTTCGGTGCAGCGTTCCAAATGTTCCGGTTGCGATGCCCGCAGCCGGGATTTCTTCCTATTTATAATTACAAAAGCACAAAAAGCAAAGTTTTAACCAAATAATATTTTTAATTACGATTTGTGAGTTTTATCCGGAATATATTTCGTATATTTGTGGCATTATATTATAATGTTTTCGACAAAGGAAGGCAGGGTCGAATCGATCGAAACCGTGCCGGACACAGAAAACGACCCAATAAAGCAACCTTATTATATTACTAATTCACATACAGCAATGAATGAAAACAAGGTACAAGAGCTGCAAGATGTCGTGATCCGCTTTTCGGGCGACTCCGGTGACGGCATGCAGCTTACTGGCACGATCTTTTCCGACACTTCAGCCTTGCTCGGCAACGGAATCTCGACATTCCCCGACTATCCCGCCGAAATCCGCGCCCCGCAAGGTACCGTAGCGGGTGTATCCGGATTCCAGGTGCACTTCGGAAAAGACAGCTCAACCCGGGCGACTTCTGCGACGTACTGATCGCAATGAACCCTGCGGCACTGAAGGCGAACCGCAAATGGCTCAAGCCGGGTGCAACGGTAATCCTCGACGAGGACTCCATTACCGAAGAGCACCTTCGGAAAGCGGGTTTCGCAACGCTCGACCCGATCCGGGAGCTGAACCTGGAAGATTTCAACGTAGTCGTTCCGAACATTACGGAGATGACCAAGGCGGCTTTGGCGGATTCCGGTCTGGACAACAAAGCGATGGTCAAGTGCAAAAACATGTTCGCACTGGGTATCTGCTTCTACCTCTACAACCGTCCAGAGGATCATGCGAAACACTACCTCGATTCAAAATTTGCGAAGAAAAATCCGGCTATAGCCGAAGCCAACAAACGCGCTATCGACGCCGGTTACAACTATGCCGCCAATACGCATCAGTTCGCCAATACATACACCGTGGCATCGGGCCAGATGGAGAAAGGCACTTACCGGTCGATCAACGGCAACGTCGCCACGGCATGGGGCCTGTGCGCCGCCGCCGAGAAGGCCGGACTGCCCTCTTCTGCGGTTCGTACCCCATCACTCCGGCTACCGTCATTCTCGAGGAACTCGCCAAACGTAAGGACCTCGGTGTGAAAACCGTACAGGCCGAAGACGAAATCGCGGGTATCTGTACGGCCATCGGTGCTTCGTTCGCCGGTAACTTCGCCGTGACGACCACGTCGGGTCCCGGTCTTTCGCTGACGAGCGAAGCGCTGGGTCTGGCCGTAATGACCGAGCTTCCGCTGGTAGTCGTGGACGTACAGCGCGGCGGCCTCGACGGGTCTTCCGACCAAGACCGAGCAGAGCGACCTTCAGCAGGCCCTCTACGGCCGCAACGGAGAAAGCCCGGTAGCGGTCATCGCCGCCTCGATGCCGAGCGACTGCTTCCACTACGCATTCGAGGCCGGTCGCATCGCCATGGAGCACATGACGCCGGTAGTGCTTCTCTCGGACGGATTCATCGCCAACGGTTCCGAACCGTGGAAGATCCCTTCGATGAAGGATTACCCGACCATCAGCCCGCCGATCATCGACAAAACCGAGGACGGAGGCCCTTTCATGCCCTACGCCCGCAACGAGAAGCTGGCACGCAGTTGGGCATTCCCCGGCAAAGCAGGTCTGGAGCACCGTGTAGGCGGACTGGAGAAAGACAAGCTGAAAGGCAGTATCTCGATCGACCCACAGAATCACCAGGAAATGACGAACCTGCGTGCCGCGAAAATCGCCAAGATCGCCGACTACATCCCGCACCAGACGGTTTACGGCGACCCGGAAGGCGATCTGCTCGTAGTAGGTTGGGGCGGTACACGCGGACACCTGCAGAATGCCGTCGATAAGATGCGTGCCGAAGGCAAGAAAGTTTCGCTCTGCCACTTCAACTACATCAACCCGCTGCCGCACGGCGTCGCCGACATCTTCAAGCGCTTCAAGAAGATCGTGGTTTGCGAGCTCAACGAAGGACAGTTCGCCAACTACCTGCGCGGCAAATTGCAGCAATTCGACTACGAACAGTACAACAAGTGCGAAGGCCAGCCGTTCACGGTGACCAAGCTCACGAACAAGTTTCACTCTTTACTGAAATAAAGCCATGGCAGATTACAAATATACTCCGGCAGACTTCAAAAGCGACCAGGAAGTAAGATGGTGTCCCGGCTGCGGTGACCACGCAATTCTGAATGCCGTACAGCGGGCCCTGCCCGAAATTGCCGACCAGACCGATACGCCGCACAACCTCTTCACGTTCGTCTCGGGCATCGGCTGCTCGTCGCGTTTCATCTACTACATGAAGACCTACGGATTTCACTCCGTGCACGGACGCGCCAACGCCATCGCTACGGGTGTGAAGACTGCGAATCCGCGTCTGAACGTTTGGGTTACCTCGGGCGACGGCGACTTGCTGGCCATCGGCGGCAACCACTTCATCCACGCGATCCGCCGCAACATCAACCTCAACGCGATCCTGTTCAACAACGATCTACGGTCTGACCAAAGGCCAGTACTCCCCCACTTCGAAATTGGGCAAAATCACCAAGACCTCGCCCTACGGCACGGTCGAAGAAGCCGTTCAACCCCGGCGAACTGGTGATCGGTGCGAAAGGCACGTTCTTCGCCCGTTCGATCGATATGGAGGTGAATCTGACCAAAGAGTGCCTGATCGCAGCGGCGAAACACCAGGGTATGTCGGTAACCGAAGTTCTGCAAAATTGCGTGATCTTCAACGACAAAACCCATGCGGCCTTCGCTGGCGACAAGGCTACCCGTCTGGAGCACACCATCACGTTGCGCCACGGCGAGAAGATGCTCTTCGGTGCCAACAACGAAAAAGGTCTGGTGTTCGAGGATATGCGCCTGAAAGTCGTAACGGTCGGACAGGACGGCTATACGCTGGATAAGCTCCTGCCGCACGACGCCCACACCAAAGACACGACGCTGCACTCGATGCTGGCCGCAATGAAATATCCCGACTATCCGGTCGCACTCGGTGTAATCCGCTCGGTCGAGGACGAAATCGTTTACGATCAGGCTGTCGAAAAGCAGGTGGAAGAGGTGAAAGCCCAGAGCAAGATCCACTGTGTGGACGACCTGCTCCACTCGGGCGCTACTTGGGAGATCTAATCTTCACAGATATATTCGAAACAAAAAAGCTGTCGAAAACGACAGCTTTTTTGTTTCGATAACAGAGAGAACCGGTCCTTACAGGAAATATCTCAAAGTTTCAGCACTTCATCGACTCCCATATCCTTATAGGTGGACTCCAACTCCTCGCCCCGGTCTGAAATAACCAAGAGCTTGTCGCCGACCTTCAGCGCGGTATTGCCCTGCGGGACGAAATAGTCCCCGTCACGATAGACCATCATCACCAACGTATGCTCCGGCAGGTTGATCTCCTTGAGCGTAGTGCCCCTGAAGCATCGATTCATTGACAAGGACCTCGGTAAATATCGACGGAATATCTTCGTGGACATCGACCCCGAAGGCAGGACTCTTTCGGCATACCCAAGCCCGAGCAGATTCGCCATCCAACTTACGGTCGTACCCTGCACCAGCAGCGAAAGAATCGTCACCAGAAAACCACATTGAACCACAACCGCGCTCCCTCCGTACCGGCCAGCAAAGGATAGTTCGCAAAATAATCGGCACGGCACCGCGCAGACCGACCCAGGAAACATAAAGACGGGCTTTGGTCGTAAACTTGCGGAAAGGCATCATACAGGCGAACACCGTGACGGGACGCGCAATGAACATCATGAAGGCTCCTACCAGACAGCCCAGCATCAGCACGTCGGGCTGCAAGAGTTCGTCGAGGTTGACGAGAAGACCCAGCGTAAGAAACATCACGATCTGTACCAGCCAGGTGAAGCCGTCGAAGAAGATCGTCAGCGAACGTTTCTGCGTCAACTGGTTATTACCCAACACCAATCCTGCCAGGTAAACAGCCAAGTATCCGTTCCCGCCAATCAGGTCGGTAAACGAGAAGGTAAAGAAAACGAAAGCGAGCAAAAGCACCGGATAGAGCGAATGATTGCTCAAATTGATCCGATTGATTGTCCATACACCGATCCGGCCGATAGCGTAGCCCATCAAACCGCCGAGCACCATCTGAATGACGAACTTTACGATACTCATCGGTACGCTCACGGCCTCCGCACCGCCGGACAATACGCCGATCAGCACAATGGTCAGCACGTACGCCATCGGGTCGTTCGAACCGCTCTCCAGCTCCAGCAGAGGGCGCAGGTTCTCGTTCAACCCCTGTTTCTTGCTTCGCAGGATGGAGAAAACCGAAGCCGAATCCGTCGAAGACATCGTCGCGGCCAGCAGCAGCGCCGCAGGAAACGATACGGCCAGCCCGACCCATGGGGCAATGAGCGTGACGAAACCCGCTACGATCACCGCTGTCATGACGACTCCGGCAGTCGCCAGCACGATACCCGGCCCGATCACCGGTCGTATCTCCGAAAACTTGGTATCCATACCGCCCGTAAAAGGATGATACAAAGAGCGATCATACCTACGAACTGGGTCGCTTCAACGGAATGGAACGAAATGAAATTGATGCCGAACAGCATGCCGACCCCAGGAAAAGAGCAAGGCCGGGCGCCGAAACGGTAGGCCGCCTTGCCGGCCATTACCGCGACGAATAGGAGCATGGCTCCAATCAGAACAATGTTCTCCGTAGTAATGATATTATACATAGAAGTCCTTATTTATTTATAATAAAATGCCTGCCGCATACATCCGCTGACAGGCTCCGCACCCTATTGGGGAATGAACAGATAAGTAATCGTCCCCGATTGTCGGGCAGGCGCCGAATCATCGATATTGAAAAGCGAATTGCGTGCAGCTCCCAACGCAGCCTCCCGCATACAGTCGTCTCCGCCGGAAACGATCTTGGCAGCAACAACCTCGCCCGAAGGATTGACCGTAATGCCGACGACCACTTCGCCGCCCCTTCGCACTGGTAGGCCGGAACCTCCAGATAACGGCGCGTCCGCACGGGATCGGTCAGCGAAAGGAGACGGTAACCCGCCCCTTGGCGCGGCTGTCCTGCGCCCGGTCGTCCTCGCCGCTGCGCCCCATACGCTCCCGGATCGCACGCTCCTCGGCCAATCCCTGCTCATAAGCGTCCCGGTTGGCCTGCATCCGTTCTCCGACCGCTTCGGCCGACTCCTTCAGCGACGAAGTCATGGAACCGCGATCGTCGTGCGCCCGTTCGTCGAGTGCATTTTCATTGAGTACTGATTGCGCACATCCCGCCAGTCGCCGCCTTCCTGCGCCTGCTGGCGGGCCCACCTCCTGCTCGAGACGCATCTTCTCCGCCTCGAGCTCCGCTAAAGTTTTCGTATCAATGATTATGCCTTGCACGGAAGGTTTGGCCCCCACGACGATTTTTCCCGCCATAAAGGCGATCGCAAGCACCAAATAGGCAATCAACGTAATACATAACCCAACCCGGTGGTCGTAAGCCCATTCGCCCGCATCAGTCTTTTTCGTTTCGAAGGGAAGATGCAATTTGGGAGGACGGGGAGTTTTATCGGGTGCTGCCACGGAGTTTCGGTTTATCATTAGTTTAGGCAAAATACGATTTTTGAATAATATTTCCTATATTTGCGCGCAAATAATGCGATAAACATTTCCGAAAATGACGGTCGGCCCCACACACGTCGGGACCCGGCAGTCAATGGGAATGTATGTTGCAATTTGAATAAATTCAGACTATGGCTGCCAAACAACAAACCCTCAAAGCCCCGATCTCGTTTTCAGGCACAGGTCTTCACACCGGAGTCAAAGTGACGATGACGGTACACCCCGCCCGGAGAACAACGGCATCGTTTTCCGTCGCATCGACCTGGAAGGCAAACCCGAAATTCCGGCCCTGTGCGACTATGTTACGGATACCTCGCGGGCACGACCATCGAAAAGGATGGCGCACGCGTTGCGACCATCGAACATATCATGTCGGCCCTCTGGACCCTGGGCGTGGACAACGCCACGATCGACGTCGATGCCGGCGAAACCCCGATCATGGACGGTTCGGCCAAAGAATATGCGAAAACGATCGTCGAAACCGGCCTGCAACCCCAGGAAGCCGAACGCACCTACTACCACGTCACCGAAAAAATGGTCTATACGATTCCGGAAAAAGGCGTGGCCATCATCCTTTACCCCGACGACGAATTCTCCGTATCGCTGCACGTGGACTACAACTCCAAGGTGATCGGCAACCAGTACGCGACCTTCAATCCCGAAGACGACTACGCCTCGAAAATCGCGCCCTGCCGCACCTTCGTCTTCCTGCATGACCTGGAGCCTCTGATGAAGATGAACCTCATCAAGGGCGGCGACCTGGACAACGCCATCGTCGTGGTCGAAAACCCTGTCCCGGCCGATCAGCTCGAACACCTCAAGAAAATCTTCAACAAACAGGATATCCGCATCACGGGCGGCTACCTGAACAACCTGGAACTTCGTTTCAACAACGAACTGGCCCGCCACAAGCTCCTCGACCTGCTGGGGACTTCGCGCTGCTGGGCGTACGCATCAAAGGCCGCGTCTGGGCAACCCGCCCCGGCCATTACGCCAACACGGAGTTCATGAAGCAAGTCAAACAGACTATCCGCCGCGAAGGAGAGAAACCCCGCTTCCAATACGACTGCCGCAAACCGCCGGTTTACGACATCAACGACATCCGCCGCATGCTGCCCCACCGTCCGCCGTTCCTGCTGGTGGACCGTATCTTCTACATCGACGATACGATGGTCGCCGGCATCAAGAACGTCACGATGAACGAACCGTTCTTCGTGGGACACTTCCCGGAGGAGCCCGTCATGCCGGGCGTGCTGATCGTCGAAGCCATGGCGCAGTGCTGCGGAATGCTGGTATTGCGCAATATTCCGGATCCGGAACACTATTCGACCTATTTCATGAAGATCGACGGTGTAAAATTCAAGCGCAAGGTCGTTCCGGGCGATACCCTTCACTTCGAAGTTCAACTTCTGGAGCCCATCCGACGAGGCGTAGCCGTAGTCGAGGGCAAGGCTTTCGTCGGCGAAACGCTCGCCTGCGAAGCCACGATGATGGCCCAGATCGTTAAAAATAAAGAGTAACCGCACATGATAAGCAACCAGGCATACATCCATCCCGACGCGAAAATCGGCAAGAACGTAACGGTGGAACCTTTCGCCTACATCGCCGGCGACGTAGTGATCGGCGACGACTGTTGGATCGGTCCCGAGCCGTGATCCACGACGGAGCCCGCATCGGCAAAGGCTGCAAGATCCATACGGCCGCTTCGATCGCCTGCACCCGCAGGACCTGAAGTTCGTCGGTGAAAAACGACGGCCGAAATCGGCGACTACAACGAAATCCGCGAATACGTCACCATCAGCCGGGGCACCGCCTCCCGGGGCAAGACCGTCGTCGGCAGCCATAACCTGATTATGGCCTACGTGCATATCGCCCACGACGACGTGGTGGGCAGCCACTGTGTCATGGCCAACCGCGTGTCGCTCGCCGGAGAGGTCGAAGTCGGCGACTGGGCCGTCATCGGCGGCCATGTAGCCGTACATCAGTGGACGCGCATCGGAGAGCATACGATGATTCAGGGCGGCGCGCTGGTGGGCAGGACATTCCCCTTCATCACCGTCAGCAACGATCCGGTACGTTTCGCCTGCGTCAACCGCGTGGGATTAAGTCGCAGGGGATTTACAGCGGAGATGATCGGGCAGATCCACGACGCCTGCCGCATCCTCTTCCAGAGCGGTCTGAACTACCTGAACGGCTGCGAAGAGGTCGAAAACAGATTCCCCAAAGCCCCGAACGCGACCGGCTCATCCGGTTCATCCGCGAATCGCAGCGCGGTATCGTCAAACCCTACTCGCCAAACAGCGAAAAGACGAATAATTTTTCCGTACAAAGATTTGAAAATCGAAAACATTCGCTACATTTGTAGCGTAAACGGGTACAGAGGGTAAGGGGACGAGCAAGTCCCCTTATTTCGTAGATATATTCACCGCCTTCGACCGGCGAATCATCCGCGCAACTCTCTCGCCCCGCCTGCGCACGAACACCCGCTCCGTCGGGAGAAACCGGCAGTTGCGGGCCATGCGGGTACCCGATTACAGCTCCTGCTACAACAGGGACAAGATTCGGGCGCGAATAGTGCTCCTTGCGATGCAATGTTCGAAGAAAACGCAGGACGCAAGACGATGAAAACGAACGGGAAGCGACGATTTCCTACATTTTCGTCAAAGCCGAACGCCTCCGGGCCGGCCGCAAAAACGACTGAACGAACTTCAAGTTTTCGCCGGGGAAGGACAGATGTCCGGATTTGCACGAACTGCCCGCACCGGAAAACGACTTTATTGATAACATCAGCAAATATGATCGATTGTACGAAAATCACCGAAATAGCCAATGCCAAACTCGTCGGCACCGACTTGTTCGTAGTGGATTGCACCTGTTTGCCCGCCAACGAAGTGGAACTGCTGATCGACAGCGACACCTCGGTAGGTATCGAAACCTGCGTGGAGCTGAGCCGCGCGATCGAGGCCGAATTCGACCGCGACACGGAGGATTTCTCCCTCACGGTAGCTTCGGCAGGCATCGGCTCGGAACTCAAGCACCTCCGCCAATACCGCAAACTGATCGGCAAGCCTGTCGAAGTGCTGCTCAAAAGCGGCGTGAAGATTCTGGCGACGCTCGACGAGGCGGACCAGGAGGGACTCACCCTCTCCTACGAGGAGAAGCAGGCCGTAGAGGGTAAAAAGCGGAAACAGACGGTGCGGGTTACGCGCCGCTACCCTTTCTCAGAGATCAAATACACGAAGGAATACCTCGATTTCAAATAGTGGAAATTCAAAATAAACAAGATAAAACCAATGGATAATCTTAATCTTATCAGCAATTTCGCAGAGTTCAAGGAGCTTAAAACATCGACAAGGCCACGATGATCGGAGTCCTCGAGGACGTTTTCCGCCACGCGCTTCAGAAGCAGTTCGAGACGGACGAGAATTTCGACGTGATCATCAACCCGGAAAAGGGCGACCTGGAGATCTGGCGAAACCGTACGGTCGTGGAGGACGGCGCGGTGGAGAATACGAACATGCAAATCGCCGTATCGGAGGTTAAGGCCATCGATCCGACCTACGAAGTGGGCGACGAATACGTCGATCCGATCAAACTTGAATCGTTCGGACGTCGGGCCGTGTTGTCGCTGCGCCAGAACCTCGCCTCGCGCATTCTCGATCTGGAGAAGGCCAGCCTTTACGAGAAGTATTCGGAAAAGGTCGGCGAGATCGTCACGGGCGAAGTGTATCAGGTTTGGAAAAAAGAGGTGCTGATTCTCGACGACGAGGAGAACGAACTGATTCTCCCCAAGGCCGAGCAGATTCCCAACGACTATTACCGCAAGGGCGACACGATCAAGGCGATCGTCAAGAGCGTCGAGATGAACAACAACCAGCCCCGCATCATCCTGTCGCGCACGGCCAACCAATTCCTCGAGCGGCTCTTCGAGCAGGAGGTCCCCGAAATTTTCGACGGTCTGATCACCCTCAAGAAGATCGTCCGCATCCCCGGCGAGCGTGCCAAGGTTGCCGTGGAATCGTACGACGAACGCATCGATCCGGTCGGTGCCTGCGTCGGCATGAAGGGATCGCGCATCTACTCGATCGTCAAGGAGCTGCGCAATGAAAATATCGACGTGGTAAACTACACGACCAACCCGCAGTTAATGATCCAGCGCGCGCTGAATCCCGCCAAGATTTCGAGCATCACCATCGACGAGGAGAAGATGACCGCTTCGGTCTATCTCAAGCCCGACCAGGTATCGCTGGCCATCGGCAAGGGCGGCCTGAACATCCGGCTTTCGAAGATGCTGACCGGCTACGATATCGATGTTTACCGCGAAATCGAGGAAGAGGACGTGGCCCTCACCGAATTCGCCGACGAGATCGACGGCTGGATCATCGACGCCCTGAAAGCCTGCGGCTGCGACACGGCCAAGAGCGTGCTGGAACTGCCCGTCGAAGAGATCGCCGCCCGTGCCGACCTGGAGCTGGAACAGGCACAGAAAGTCGTCGAGATACTGAAAGCGGAATTCGAGGAGTAATCCGTCCCATCGCACAAAAATTAAAACCGATATATGGGTAACGAAAGAAAATTAAGGCTCATTCAGGTTGCAAAGGAGTTCAAGGTGGGACTGAATACCATCACGGACTTCCTGCAAAGAAGGGTATAAAACCGACGGTTCGCCCAATACGCTGGTGGAACCGGACGTCTATGCCGTTCTGGAGAAGGAATTCGGCGGGAGCCGAATTACCGGCAACGAACGGAAAGCATCCGGGAGCGAATCTCCCAGAAGCAGGCTACGATCACCCTCGAAGAGGCACAGAAACAGACGCGCGAAGAGGAGCAGGAGGTAATTATCAAAAGCAACGTCATCAGCGTCAAGGACGAACTGCCCCAGCCCAAAATTCTGGGCAAAATAGATCTTTCGCCCAAGCCCAAACCGGCTCCGAAACCGGTAAGCAAACCGGCGGCAGAGCCCGTACCGGAGGCTGCGGCTCCGAAACCGCAGCCGGCACCGCAACCGGCCGCCCCCAAAACGGAAGCGGCACCTGCCTCCGAAACGGCTTCCGCAGCCAAACCCGAACCGGAAGCGGCGCCCAAGAGCGACAACATCTTCCGCCCGCCGTGCAGACCCTCACGGGCCCGCAGGTACTCGGCACGATGGACGTATCGGGATTCACACCGGGCAACCGCCACAAACGCAAACGCCTGAGTAAAGAGAAAGTGGACGTGACCCGTACGCCGGCAGGCAGCCCAAGCCGGGCAGCAACGGCAAATCCGCCGCACAGCCCGGCCGCGGACAAGGCCCGCAATCCAACCAACCCCGTCCGGGAGAGAACAAGAAGACCCGCAAGGACAAACTCAAAGCTCCGAAGCCCGTCGTTCGGCCCGAAATCAGCGACGAGGAGGTTTCGAAGCAGGTGAAAGATACACTGGCCCGCCTGACGTCGAAAAACGCCAAGAGCAAAGGTTCGAAATACCGCAAGGAAAAACGCGAAGCCGTAGCCGAGCGCATGAACGAAGAATTCTAGCGCGAAGAGCAGGAACGCTCCATCCTGAAGGTCACCGAATTCGTGACCGTAGCCGAGCTGGCTACGATGATGAACGTTTCGGCGACCGAGGTCATCACGGCCTGCATGAACCTGGGCCTGATGGTGTCGATCAACCAGCGTCTCGACGCCGAGGCGCTCGTGGTCGTAGCCGAAGAGTTCGGCTTCAAGACCGAATTCGTATCGGCGGACATCCAGGAAGCCATCGGCGACGACGAACAGGACAGCGAGGAAGACCTCGTGCCACGACCGCCGATCGTAACCGTCATGGGACACGTCGATCACGGTAAGACTTCGCTGCTGGACAACATCCGCAAAACCAACGTCATCGAAGGTGAGGCGGGCGGTATCACCCAGCACATCGGTGCTTACAGTGTAGAGCTGAACGGCCAGAAAATCACGTTCCTCGACACCCCCGGCCACGAGGCTTTCACCGCCATGCGCGCCCGTGGTGCCAAGATCACCGACGTTGCGATCATCATCGTGGCGGCCGACGACAGCGTCATGCCGCAGACCGTCGAGGCTATCAACCATGCGCAGGCCGCAGGCGTCCCGATGGTTTTCGCCATCAACAAGATCGACAAACCCGCAGCCAACCCCGACCACATCAAGGAGCAGCTTTCGCAGATGAACTACCTCGTGGAGTCGTGGGGCGGCAAATACCAGGATCAGGAAGTTTCGGCCAAAAAGGGCCTGAATCTCGACAAACTGCTCGAAAAAGTGCTGCTCGAAGCCGAAATGCTCGACCTGAAGGCCAATCCGAACCGCCGCGCTTCGGGAGCCGTCATCGAATCGACACTCGACAAGGGCCGCGGTTACGTGGCTACGGTGCTCGTACAAAACGGTACGCTGCACATAGGCGACGTAATGCTTTCGGGCATACACACGGGCCGTGTGAAAGCGATGTTCAACGAAAACGGCCAAAAAGTGACCGAAGCTGGCCCTTCGACGCCGGTACAGGTGCTCGGTCTGAACGGTGCTCCCCAGGCAGGCGACACGTTCAACGTCATGGAGGACGACCGCTCGGCCCGTGAAATCGCCAACAAACGCGAGCAACTCCAGCGTATCCAGGGCATCATGACCCAGAAGCACGTGACGCTCGACGAAATCGGACGCCGCATCGCCATCGGATCGTTCAAGGAGCTGAATATCATCGTAAAAGGCGATGTCGATGGTTCGGTTGAGGCTATGTCGGGTTCGCTGATCAAGCTCTCGAAGGAGACCGTGCAGGTGAATGTGATCCACTCGGCCGTCGGTCAGATTTCGGAATCGGACGTTCTGTTGGCGGCGGCCTCGAATGCCATCATCGTCGGCTTCCAGGTCCGTCCGTCGGCATCGGCACGCAAGCTCGCCGAAAAGGAGGAGATCGAAATCCGCCTCTATTCGATCATCTACGATGCGATCAACGACATCAAGGATGCCATCGAGGGTATGTTGGAGCCGGTGATGAAGGAAGAGATTGTCTGCTCGGCGGAAGTCATGGAGATCTTCCGAATTTCCAAAGTCGGCACCGTCGCCGGATGCGTCGTCCGAGAAGGCAAGCTGACCCGCCACACCCCGATCCGCGTGATCCGCGACGGTATCGTGATCTACACGGGCAAGCTCGGCTCGCTCAAACGGTTCAAGGACGATGTCAAGGAGGTGCTCACGGGCCAGGACTGCGGTCTGAACATCGAATCCTTCAACGACATCCGCGTAGGAGATGTCATCGAAGGTTACGAGCAAGTCGAGGTAAAACGCAACTAACCGAATGCAAGGAATCTTATAAAAAAAAAAAAAAAGAAATGAACACTCAGATTAAATTCACAACGGCAGCCGAAGCCGTGAAAGTCATCTAATCGGGTGACCATATTCACCTCAGCTCGGTCGCTTCGGCCCCAGTGCCTGATTAAGGCCATGTGCGAACGCGGCGCCAACCACGAATTCAAGGATGTGCACATCCACCACCTGCACACGGAAGGGCCGGCTCCCTATGCCGATCCGCAGTTCGAAGGCATCTTCCAGCTCGACTCGTTCTTCGTGGGCGGGAACGTGCGCAAAGTGACGCAAAGCGGCTATGCGGACTACATTCCCATCTTTTTGAGCGAAACCCAGAAGCTCTATCGCAGCGGCACGGTACCTTGCGACGTAGCGATGATCCAGGTATCGACGCCCGACAAACACGGCTACGTTTCGCTCGGCACCTCGGTCGATGCGACCCTGGCAGCCGTGGAAACGGCTCGTACGGTGATCGCAGTGGTGAACAAGCACGTTCCCCGTTCGTTCGGCGACGCAATGATCCACTCGTCGAAAATCGACCTCTTCGTACAGGACGATACCCCGCTGGAAGAGGCACATTTCACCGAACCCAACGAGATCGAAACCCGCATCGGCAAGCACTGCGCAGCCCTGATCGAGGACGGCGCGACGCTGCAGATGGGTATCGGCGCTATTCCGAATGCGGTTCTGGCACAGCTCGGCAACCACAAGAACCTGGGTATCCATACCGAAATGTTCGCCGACGGCGTGCTTCCGCTGGTGGAGAGCGGCGTAATCAACGGCGAAGCCAAGAATATCGACAAGGGCAAGATGGTCTCGACGTTCCTGATGGGTTCGCAGCGCGTCTACGACTTCATCGACGACAACCCGGCCGTATTGATGATGGACGTGGGCTACACCAACGATCCGTTCATCATCGCCAAGAACGACCGCGTAACGGCCATCAACTCGGCACTCCAGGTGGATATCACCGGTCAGGTTTGCGCCGATTCGCTGGGTACGAAATTCTATTCGGGCGTCGGCGGCCAGATCGACTTCGTATACGGCGCTTCGCTGTCGAAAGGCGGCAAGGCGATTATCGCCATGCCTTCGGTCACCAACAAAGGCATCTCGAAGATCGCTCCGGAACTGACCTGCGGCGCAGGCGTGGTAACCTCCCGCAACCACATCCACTGGTTCGTCACCGAAAACGGCGCCGTCAATCTCTACGGCAAAAGCCTGCAGGAGCGTGCGCGGCTGATCATCTCGATCGCCGATCCTTCGGCCCAGGAATCCCTGGACCGGGCAGCATTCGAGCGCTACGGACAGCACCACCACTACGTGAAAACTACATGGGCAAATAATAAACCTGCCCTTCAAAGGCCCCGGATGCAACATCCGGGTTTTCACTTTCGGCCGCGACCGGCCAATATATCGACTCTGCGGTATTCGTACTCTTGCGCGGGCTTTCGAAAACAATACCCCGATGGACAATACGAAATATTCGCACCCAAAACAGAAAAGTCTGCTTCCCAGCAGACTTTTCCACACAATCTTTAACAAATAAAATTTCTTGGCAAAATTTTTCTCTAACCTTTCATCAACCCTATTACCACTTATCTCTTTCACGTTACAAAGATCGCCGTATTATCCATATTCTACAATCGCCGAAACAGGCTAAAACCACAGAAAACCATCCCCATTACAAGGGATAAGCTACCATAAGCCTCCTTCGGACAGGCAAATATGAATCCACAATGCCCCACGATGCCACAATAGATCTCTCAAAATCGGGCCGCCGCAAGATACGACTTACGGATGATAATGCCAAATAATTCTTTATATGCCTCCTCAATGTTCCCCGTTGTTCCTACCTGTCCCTGCGGACAGCGGTGAAAACGACTAAAACTCCGGCCGAAATCGGATCGTGTATTTTACATCGAGAGCGTATCGAGATTATGTTGGAACGCCTCCCAATAACGCCCCACCTGATAACCATCGACAAACCCATGATGGAAACTTACAGCCACAGGCATCGTACGGCGTCCCTGCATATCGACCATTATCTTTCCGAATACCGACAAAGGGATATTCTCGCCTGCATTCTGCGGAAACTGGAACTGTAACCCTGTGAAGCTATACCACGGATTCACACTTATAACAAACGTGTCCTTCTCGGAATCGGCTCCGTACGCATCTCCTCGCCCCGCGGCTGCAATGATCCCTCGCGCTTCAGCGACGAACTCCTCCAGCGTATCATTATAGGGAATGATAACCGATGCAAAGGAGTGATCCTCACGCGCAACCGCCGTATTGAGCCTGATCCGATCATATAGCCAGACCTTTCCATCGACCTGCCTGTACCTCAATGCCTCAATGGAATTGACAGCCCGTAGCGAAGCGTACATCGCATAGTGCGAAAACTTGATACCCAGCGCTTTCGCCCGAATATACGTTTCCGTTACATCGACCTGCGATGTAACACTGTAATAAGGATTGGCGAAATCCCGGAAAAAGATAGTTCTCCCGACGATTCCAATTATCAATATCTACCGGATGTTTCATAGTCGCACATAATTATCCCCAAACTTACAAAACATACGGAATTATCCGCGAGTTTTTCGGCGAATAATATGGATCATACATTCAAACCGGCCCGTGGCAGCGAGCGGCATCTTTACCGATCGTCCTCGGTCCCGATTCCATATCGACATATACTCGTCCTTTCCACAATTTTTTTGGAAACAGCAAACTCCGGACTATATGGGATATAGTTGGGTCAGATAATCTGTTTACCAATAAACAAAGTATAGGAAACGATTTGACCGTCGGGTTTTTGAACGGTATATGTAGTTTCTCCCTGAAGTTCCAAACCTTTTCGTTGCTCTTCCCAGGTTATTTCTTTGACAGGACGATTATTTATGGCTACAATTATATCACCGATTTCGATACCGGCTTGCTCCGCGACTCCTCCTTTATATAGGCCATTGACAATCCAGCCACCGCAAATATCCGTACGGTCAACAGTAGCCATATGCGTCACCGACGATTGGGCGTAGGTACCCTGATTCTCATTGCGTTTAACCCATACAGAAGAACTTACCGGATCCAAAACAATGTCGTAGAGCGACCAGATTTCATTACCTATTATACCTATATAGGGTCTGTCCGACGATAATGCCCCTTTCATTGAGCGAGTAATCTATCACGAGATTTTCGAGCGTATC
>SCPP01001648.1_pt1:165000-332960 | contig 332960 bp, 456 predicted proteins | sample 6106811 | NCBI WGS metagenome assembly SCPP01 (sample SAMN10720449, study PRJNA508395) | human gut metagenome | isolation source: Participant 2 stool, 15 month | host: Homo sapiens | collected 2018
CCTTTGAGTTTCATTCTTGCGAACGTACTCCCCAGGTGGATAACTTATCGCTTTCGCTTAGTCACCGACTGTGTATCGCCGACAGCTAGTGATCATCGTTTACGGCGTGGACTACCAGGGTATCTAATCCTGTTTGATCCCCACGCTTTCGTGCCTCAACGTCAGATATAGTTTGGTAAGCTGCCTTCGCAATCGGTGTTCTGTATGATCTCTAAGCATTTCACCGCTACACCATACATTCCGCCTACCGCAACTACTCTCAGCTCAACAGTATTAGAGGCACGTTCAGGGTTGAGCCCCGATATTTCACCTCTAACTTATCAAACCGCCTACGCACCCTTTAAACCCAATAAATCCGGATAACGCTTGAATCCTCCGTATTACCGCGGCTGCTGGCACGGAGTTAGCCGATCCTTATTCGTACGATACTTTCAGACAGATACACGTATCTGCGTTTACCCTCGTACAAAAGCAGTTTACAACTCATAGAGCCGTCATCCTGCACGCGGCATGGCTGGTTCAGGCTTACGCCCATTGACCAATATTCCTCACTGCTGCCTCCCGTAGGAGTTTGGTCCGTGTCTCAGTACCAATGTGGGGGGTTAACCTCTCAGTCCCCCTATGTATCGTCGCCTTGGTGAGCCGTTACCCCACCAACTAGCTAATACAACGCATGCCCATCTCTAACCATCGGAATTTTCAACCATAAAAGATGCCTTCTATGATATTATGGGGTATTAGTACCAATTTCTCAGTGTTATCCCCCTGTTAAAGGTAGGTTGCATACGCGTTACGCACCCGTGCGCCGGTCGCCACCAGATATTGCTATCTATGCTGCCCCTCGACTTGCATGTGTTAAGCCTGCCGCTAGCGTTCATCCTGAGCCAGGATCAAACTCTCCATTGTATAAAATGTTTTTGTTAAATCTTCGCTCTAATCTCAAAGGTATTGTTTGAAATCACTCTCGTATGAGAGTGGATAAAACTTGCTGCTCAATATCTTCAAAGAACGTTGTTCTATATATTTCTATTTAGAACGATTCTGTTTTTCATTGGATCGCCTCTTTCGAGTCTCTCCTTCTCTCCTCTCATTTTTCAGTCGGAAAGTGAGTGCAAAGATAAAGCACTTTTTTCAAACTTCCAAATTTTTCGAGAAGAAATTTTTAAAAAAACTTTTCAGAACTTGTCGCTGTGAGTTGTGTTTCTCTCTCAAAGCGGTTGCAAAGATAAATGCATTTGCTCTAATTATCCAAATATTTTCACTCTTTTTTCACACTATTTTCGCCGAATCGACACACTTGACTAAACATAAACATATTAAATCGAAAACTTTTTCAGATGCAAAACCTGCCTCCACTCCATCCAGCCCGAAAATAGATGGAAAACACGTTCGAGCAAAATAAGAACACAAGGTCGGGAAAGACAAATCCGCTCGAAATCCCCGACAACAATCCCCGCCATTTCACTCCTCAAGGAATAAATAAACACAAAAATTCTGGCTTTACCACTCCTTCAGAAATATTTCCGACAAAGTTTTTCCAGCTTTTCTCACCCCAATGCTGTTGTTCCTGCCGTTCAATATAAATATCATCACAAACGGCAGCTACAAAATTCGGTGGTTTCTCCCAATAATTTTCGATTCATTCTTCCCGTTTGTACGCAGGCACACCGGTTATTCCACCAAATTCAGCAAAAATATGGACAACAACCACAAAACTCACTACGCAAACGAAAATTAACCAAATACCTCCACAGCAATACCTGATTTATATCTCGACATACCGCCCTTCCTTCACCCTGAAGCTGCCCGACATCCTCCCTTCCGAAAGAGATTTAGCTTGCCCAAACTATAAGTTGCCGCCAAAATCAGCGACAAAACAGTCGTGACAGCTAAAATATATAACTGTCCAACGATAAATACTCTGAAAATTACTCTTATCTCGAAAGGCAATAGAAGGAGATTCGACAATCCTTACATGCAAGTTGGCAAGTTGCCTCACTCTACTCCATCTTTCGCTATCTTCGGAAGAACAAGCTACGGTTGTATGCTGAAATAAATTTGGCTCGCCCCGCTTTTCACTATCTTTGCAGAAGATAGGATGTGACTCGGCAATCTTTGCGTGCATGCCCGCACGACTGCACCCTCTCTTTACTGCCTTTGACTGCGCGATCACCCTTAACTTATAATGTTCCGATGAAAACGCTTATATATATTATAGGTATATTTTTCCTGCTGACCTCCTGCTATCAGCAGGAATTTCACCCGGAATCGGGAGATTTGATCTTCCAGGTCGGGATCGCCGGCGGAATGACGGAAGCCATCGCCGATGCGACAGGCGGGGAGTCCGATCTTTCGTTCACCCATGTAGGAATCATCACGGTCGAACCGGACGGTATTTATGTGCTGGAAGCAAAGTCCGAGCCTGGGGTGACGATGACTCCGCTGCAAAATTCCTCGATTCGTCCGCTACAATCGAAGGCCGTCCGGCTGCAGCGATAGCCCGCATAACTCTTCCCGAACGCAGGGAGCTGGCGACCCGGGCGATCGGCGAAGCCAAAAAGTATCTGGGCCAACCCTACGACGACTCCTTTCTACCCCATAACGGCAAAATGTATTGCAGCGAACTGGTCTGGGAATGTTATTTGACCGGCCCCAAAAGCGAACATCTTTTCACAGCCCGGCCGATGAATTTCCGCACGGCCGACGGTCGGTTGCCGCAATTCTGGATCGACCATTTCGCAGCAATGGACGAACCGATACCGGAAGGGGTCCCGGGCACGAATCCCCAAGACATGTCCCGGGAAAAATTTCTGAAGATCGTATATCGATATTGGCAATAACCCGAAAACCCGATAAAACTGAGATCTCCGACACGTCGATCTCCACAACCGAATTCTCCGGACCGTCATCGCACCCAAAAGCCAGCATCCCAAAAATTACAGAATAAGAATTATGAGGTTACGGCCCAATATGGGTAAAATAGCTGAAGCAGAAAACGTCCGTCTTATAACGACCGACCGCTACCGCAACAAACAGCCCTGCAAAATGGACTGAAATGCCGATCTTTCCTCTCCTTAAACCAATCGTTATGTATCTTATTCCTGATGATTTCAGTCCGGAACGGCTGAAGGGAAAAACCATCGAACAGGTCTGTTATTCGATCAATCAAATCGGATTGTTCTGGGAAAATGGAAATATTCAGATTATGGGATCGTTTTCATTCTCTCGCAACGGAGAACCCATGTGTACGAAGAGATTTATCCCGTCACCGAAGATCCGGGATTATTATGTCTGTTGCAGCAACAAATAACAGATGCGAACATTTCCAGTGCAAGAGATTCTTTGTCGTTATATTTCAGCAACCAATCGGTACTGGTTCTTCACTCCAATCCCCATTTTGAATCATTCATTATAGACGATCGAATCATCGTATGAAGCGGGCGCAGCAAGTAAACGACTGAAAAGAACAGATGGAGAAAATTGCATTTCCTCGACCTGTTCTCCGGAAAAGCCGTGAATTTTCGCGCTGTTTCAGAACAGACAAAAACTCATTACGACAGCCTCCTTACCGAAAGAATTACCAGCAAAATCATACCCCGGAATCAGTCGCGGAATTTCTGCGGGGTGGGGCAATTTTGCGCTCGAATGGTTCCGTCGTTGAGAAATGCGACGTAATCGAAATCGTCGAGATAACGCCGACCCGACAGACCGTTATAATCCAAGATCCGGCCCGGCACGAAAGAATCCAGCGAACGCATCTTGAAAATCGACGGGCTTTGCAACGGCAGCGTTTCGTAGCCCAGGATCACTTTGCGCGATATCGGCAGCCGTTCGAAACGTTCCAAAGACCTCGTCGAGCTCCGCCGCCTGCATGACTACGCACAGATTGTCGAAATCAAGACGACCGCTGCGCTCGAGCCATTTTTCCCTGGCCTCTTCGAAAGAGCGGTAATGCAGAAAATGGATCTTTATATCGGGTAGCGTGCCGTTTCCTTTCAGCATGCCGACGGGATAGCGACGCGCCCCTCGTACGCATAGGGACATTCGCACAGTTCCGCCTGCGAATAATAGCGCAAATCCGCCACATAGTCGATAAAATCCCGCAGGATTCGAAAACAGATTGACCGTCGGGGAATTGAAACGCAGCCGCAGGTCGTGCGCCATAACACCACACAATCCAGCGAAAGGATCGACGGGGCGAGATTGGTCAATCGCCGCACCAGCCGTTTGCGGTAAAACGAATGCCTCACCGCGATTATCTTTTTACGCCACCAGGTTGTTATACCCGTTAAAAACCCCCGAGAGTTTCGTCCCATATATATACAAAATTATTACGCGATTCTTTCTACTATTATGTCCGTGTTTTCCCGCAACAGAGCCAACAATTGATTGTTGTCACTGCCGGGTTTGGCCTTGACCACCATCGTAACCCGGTAGGTTATTCCATCGCCGCCCACGACCTGCGGCACGACTTCGTACGACACGACCATATAACCGTCCGTCCGTATCCGGTCCAGCGTGTCCGCTACACCGGTCCGGTCCGATGCCGAAAATACGACCACCATCCGGCGCGATCCGAGCGAACGGAAAACCAAACTCAACCCTCCAGCGCGACGAGCGTCAGGATCGTTGCGGCAAGAGCCAGCCACGACATTCCGGCGCCTGCGGTCAAACCGATACCGGCCGTAGCCCACAGACTCGCAGCCGTCGTCAGTCCCCGCACGATCTGGTGGTTGAAGATGATCGTACCGGCCCCGATGAAACCGATACCGCTCACCACCTGCGCCGCGATACGGCTCGGATCGAGCGACACGCCGTCATGCGTCAAAATCTCCGAAAAGCCGTACTGCGAAACGATCATCATGAGCGCACTCCCCAACGAAACGAGAAAATGGGTTCTGAAACCCGCCTCTTTCTCCCGGTACTCCCGGTCCAGACCGATTATCGTTCCGAATAGCGCAGCCAGTACCAGGCGCCAGACAAAATCCCATATCATCGTATTTTCCATCCCCGTCATCGTTCAATTTCGATAGGCAACTATTCATCCCTGTACCACGACCGCTTTCCTGCCGATTTCGGCGATCGGTCACAACTCTGCGGCCGTTTTTCAATACGGCCCCACCACACCTCACCTCACAAGGGAGTTCGAAGAAAAGTCGAAATATCGGTAGGTTTCGAACCTGTGCCGATCGGTACATCAAAATATATTATTAAAATGCAAATATACGAAATTTGAATCCGCAGCCAAGAAAAGACCGGCAAAATCCTCGTCGTCACCGCCAGGCATACGAAAATATCTGCCAGAATACCCCTGCACACGGGTTCTCCGCCGATAAAACCGGGAACGAATACCTTCCAGGCGGCACACGATACGGACCGGCATATATCCGATGCCCTTCGCCGGCAACCCACAGATCCCGGGATATTCGTACGGCTCCTCCCCTTCTTCTTATGAATCCCGATTTTACCCATAACGCCATACAGATAACTTTTTCGCCCCGGCAGAATGACAGAATAAAAACTTTTCGTATCTTTGTGGGCTATGTATAACTAAACTAACTATTACCGACATGCCTAAAATGAAAACCAATGCCGCTGCAAAGAAGCGTTTTCTTTCACCGGCACAGGAAAGATCAAGCGCAAACACGCTTATCACAGTCACATCCTGACCAAAAATCGACTAAACAAAAGCGTAACCTGTGCTATTCGGGCACCGTTTCCGCTGCCGATGAGGCAAAGATCAAGAATCTGCTGGTGAAATAATTCATCGGGCCGGATTCGCAATTTTATTAATCAAGGGACAAATCAGCCCCGAAGAACGTGAGAGAATCACGTCGCTGACAGTCCGTCAAAACTTATTTACTATGCCACGTTCAGTCAACGCTGTTGCGTCACGCGCAAGGAGAAAAAAAGTTTTGAAACTTGCCAAGGGTAACTTTGGTTCAAGGGGAAACGTATGGACCGTAGCCAAAACACGGTCGAGAAGGGTTTGCAGTATGCTTACGCACACCGCCAGCTCAAGAAGAGAACATTCCGCAGCCTGTGGATCATGCGTATCAATGCAGCCGTCCGCGCGCAGGGAATGACCTATTCGCAATTTATCGGCAAACTCAACGCCAAGGGCATCGTCCTCAACCGCAAGGTTCTGGCCGATCTGGCAATGAACGAGCCGAAGGCATTCGAAGCAATAGTTAATGCAGTAAAATAGCAGGCGCCGTCCGTCGGCATCGATGCCGACGTTACGAAGGCCATGCAGTTGTCGAAATCCGCGGAGCGATCCGGACTTCTCCGACCGCAAATCAGGCGGGTAACGATCGAAAGACCGTTCCCGCCTGAATCTTTATCCCCTTCCTGCTCCGGATTCGTTTCCAATTCGGACGACCGCAGCGGAGCGATAACGATAGCCGGAAAAATACCAATGAAATCGCTTCCCGGACATAACTGTCTTCACCGAGCCCCCGACAGAAACGTTTTTCAGCCGGAGATAGCACCGACCGCCCTAAAGTTTTCAGACCGCAGCCTATGGTGGCTGCGGTCTGACTTATGGAAAAATGGGCGAAAAGTTACGTCTAATCCACCGACGATGCTTTCGTCTTCGCCTCTTTGGGTTGAAAATCGATTTGATAGAATTTGAATTCGGGCTTAGTGATAGCGCCCGTCGCAGCGTCGATACCCCAGCCGAGAACATCGAGCAGATTTATAACCGATACGGCGTTAAAGTTTTTGTTTATAATGATCGGGGAGGCCGTATAGTTCGGTGATTCGATCTTTACGACTGTTTCGTCGAAACCTCTTCGTATTTTTGTCGTATAGGAAAAGTGACATTGGTGTGTTTAAGCCCATCGATTGTCAGAGTAGCCTCTTCGGAAATCTCTCCGTCAAAAGTAACTTTGGCTTTCGAACCACAGAAAATAGAGGCACAAGAACTCATCAACAACCCGACGCAAATCAATGTAATAAACGGTTTCATTGTTTAGCATAAATAATTCCGTGTCCCCTCGGCATGGTTTATTTACAGGTTGAAATAGAAATATAAAAAGCGTGGGACAGAACTTATTATTTGCTTCTGAGGTCTTCGACTACCTGTACGTCAAATAAATGAGTAAAGCCCACGCTGGTGCGTGAGCGTTCACACTTTACTCTTGACGTACTTTTGAAATTGTCGAAGTTTCAGAAGCAAGAAATAAAGCTAACGCTTTTATATGTATGTACCGACACTTTTCGTGCGTGAACGGTACGGGAAATCAAAAAAGCTATTATCGTTATCTATTCATAGGCAAATGATATTAAAATTTCACTGTTACAAATATAAACAAAATTTCTTAAAATAGCTTTAAGCCAAAGCATAACACCACAATTTTCAGCAGATCAACCTCCGAACGATACAGATCATATTATCTGCAAAGAGAAGCAAAAGAGCTTAAACAAGTTTGGCTTATCTCTTACCCTTCATTATCTTTGCTCCAGATAGGATGCGCCTCGGAAAAACTATGGGCAAGTTCTCGATTTCTCGCGGTTTTACTATATTTGTTCTATTAAGACTAATTACTATGGAATCACTCAAGGAACTCTATAAAATCGGTACCGGACCCTCGAGCAGTCATACGATGGGTCCCAAGAAGGCAGCCGAAGCATTCGTCAAACGGGCTTCCGATGCCGACCGGTACAAGGTAACGCTGTACGGATCGCTGGCAGCTACCGGCAAAGGGCACATGACCGACGTGGCGATCCTCTCCGTGCTGGAGCCCGTGGCTCCGACCGAAATCGTCTGGCGTCCCGACATCTCCCTGCCGTTCCACCCCGGCATGCGTTTCGAAGCCTTCAAAGCGGGAAAACCGTGGACGATGGGTGATTTACAGCGTCGGCGGGGCGCTCTGGCCAACGAGGAAAACGCCAAGAATCCTCCTGCCAACATCTATCCCATGACCCATATTTCCGAGATTCTGAGTGGTGCAACCGCGAGGGGCAAACCTTCTGGGAGTATGTCGAAGAGTGCGAAGGCCCCGGAATCTGGGATTATCTCGATGAGATTTGGACCGCCATGTGCGAAACCATCGTGCGGGGCTGACTGCCGAAGGAGTCCTTCCGGGCGGACTCAAAGTTTCCCGCAAGGCCAGCACCTACCTGGTCAAGGCCGAGAGTTACACCGACACGCTGCGCTCCGCGCCAAGCTCTATGCCTACGCCCTCGCCACGGCCGAAGAGAACGCTTCGGGCGGCACCGTCGTCACGGCCCCGACGTGCGGATCGAGCGCCGTCATGCCTGCGGTACTCTATCATCTGGTGAACACGCGCAACTTCGCGTCTGCGCATCCTGCGTGCCCTGGCTACGGGCGGACTGTTCGGCAACGTCGCCAAAACCAACTCGTCGATCTCCGGCGCCGAAGTCGGCTGCCAGGGCGAGGTCGGCGTCGCCTGCGCCATGGCTGCCGCCGCAGCCTGCCAGCTTTTCGGCGGCACTCCCGCAGATCGAGTATGCGGCGGAAATGGGCCTCGAACACCACTTGGGACTTACGTGCGACCCGGTTTGCGGACTGGTGCAGATCCCCTGCATCGAGCGCAACGCCGTCGCCGCAGCCCGTGCGCTCGACGCCAACAGCTATGCCAACCTCTCGGACGGCCACCACATGATCAGCTACGACCGCGTGGTAGAGGTGATGAAGGAAACCGGCAAGGACATTCCGAGCCTCTACCGCGAAACCTCCGAAGGAGGCTTGGCCCGCAACTATACCCAAAAATAGAGCAGGTTACACACCCCTTTTATGAAACATTCGAAACTTTTCATTTTCGCCATTATGACGACACTTGCAGTTTCGGGATGCAAGCACCAGGCGGCAACGTATCCCACGGACACGCTGACCACGAAGAACGGGAGTCAGCTGACGATTACCTTTTTCAAACACGCATCGCTGGCCATCGAAACCGAAGGCCGCCATATTTACATCGATCCGATCAGCCAATACGCCGACTATGCGTCGCTGCCCAAGGCCGATCTGATCCTCATTACCCACTCGCACTACGACCATCTGACAGCGCGGCCGTCGCCGCTCTCTCCACCGCAGCCACAACCGTCGTGTGCGACCGGACCAGCAGCGAAACGCTGGGAGGCAAGTGCCTGACGATGAAGCCGGGCGATACGCTCGCCCCGCGCGACTACCTCTCGATCGAAGCTGTTCCGGCCTACAACACCTCCGAAGACCGTCAGCAATTCCACCCCCGCGAAAGAGAGGATTGCGGTTACGTCCTGACTATCGGAGGTACACGCATCTACATCGCCGGAGACGGGGAAAATACACCCGAAATGAAAGCCCTGCATGGCATCGACATCGCCTTCCTGCCCGTCAATCAACCCTACACGATGACGGTCGATCAAGCCGTGGATGCAGTCAAGGCGATCCGTCCCGCGATCTTCTACCCCTATCATTACGGCGAAGTCGAAGAGAAACCGACATCGACCGACTCTCCGGAACTGACCGACATAACGGAAATCCGCATCCGGCCTATGGAATAGCGTTTTTCCAACCCGATCGGTCTTCCCTTCACATAAAACGGAGGTCCGGCGACATATTTCGCAAAAGCGGCAGGACACCCAAAACGCTGTCCTGCCGTTTTTACGCTTCGGTCGCTCCGCAATCATAACTCCCGCCCTCGATATGTTCAAACAGACTCCACCCTCTGCCTCACGGTACGCATCGGCACTTCCCTCCGGAACATAGAGATTCTTTATCGAAGTACCCTCAAACACCTGTATACCCAGCAGAGGAGGCACCCCAGCCCGACAATAAACATCCGTCAATGCCCGACACTCATAAAAAGCCTGACCTCCGATCTTGGTCGTCCCTTCAGGAATAACCACCTCTTCCAACGCGGAACAGCCGTAACAAGCCATCGACATAACCTCTGCCACCTGCGGTAGTGAAATATGCTTCAAACTCGTTTTTCATCGAAAATGGCACTCTCCCACACCTCCATTTTCGCCTGCGACAGATCCAGACAGGCTACTCGCGGCAAATTCCGATATATAAAACGAATATCGTCGTCATTCAGAAATCCCGACACCCGAAGCGTTTCGATCCGTAGCAAATCGGCATCCTCCAGCGCCAAATCCAGCCCGCCGGCCTTCGGAACTTCGACGGAGGCCTTCGTCGGATCTGCCTCTTCACCCCCGTCGCCGTTATCACCGTCATCGCCACTATCGCTGCCCTCGCCGCTATTATCCCCGTCGCCGCTACCACCGGACGACTCCTTTTCGGGAGTGTAATCACTGTTCCGTCCTGCAATGTCAAATAGACGTTCTGTTCATCCTGCGTCACCTCCGTAATCGCAGAGTCCGCCCCGTCTTTGCCGTGATAAATCGTAATCGGATCGCTTTTACCGAAAGACAACTCGTATCCGACCGTCTTCCTGTTCTCGATCACAGGCTCGACCGAAGTGATGTAATCGTTCTCATTCAACCGTTTGCATAACTCCTCCAGCTCCTTCATCCGGTTTTCGCCTCGATCCGTTCCGTCAGAACCGAATCATCGTACTCATCGCTGCAACCGGTCGTAACCAGGCATGCCGTGACAGCCAAAAGAACAAAAATTTCTTCATAATAAAAATTTTATAAAGATCGGTCCCGGCCTCGGACCCCGTTTATAAAAGAAAGTGTGGAGTCGATTTCGTTTATCTGATAGAAGGCTCTGACAAAGCCCAAGCAAAATAAACGACGCAATACCCCACACTTGAGTAGATATGGAGTATGGGAACACTAAACGTATCCCTTGCCATAATCTAAACAAGAAATGAGTGCTGTTCGTCCATCCTTTTGCTTGTGAAAACTGTCAGATTTTCTATCAAGGACAGTGCGAAAACACTTTCAGTATGTCTGCCGAACGCATTACTACGCTCGACGTTGCAAAAATAGAAAATAATTCGCAGATGAACAACCACTCATTCGGGGTATTGCCCATATAAGCTATACGCAGAAATAGATTTTACTCTATCTCATCCACATTCCCCGACCCTGTTCGCGGTCTTTGATCTCTATTCCTAAGCGCTCCAAAAATTCTTCCGCCTTTTGCCGAAACCATTGCAAAATGGGTATCAAGTCGATGACCAGTTGAAACCCACCAGGGCCTTTTTCATCCCGCAGGAGCCGGGCTTCCGAGTGTTCGTTTTCGAAGTGCTGGGAATGCTCCGATGAATAGAGCTTTCGGAGAAATGGACAGGCAGCATATTCACGAGGTCGCAGGCCATCTTGTCCGTGAAGCCTATCTCCTGCAATACTCTCCCCTCCGGATAAGCTGAGGCGTGTCGGGAAACCAACCGTAAATGCGGTCTATCTCGCCTTGCAGTCTTTTGGCGGTCTGTTCATGCTCCCGCCTCTCCCTGTCTATCGTCTTGTTCAGCCTCCGTATCTCGGAGTGCAGGCGTTCGTTCTTTTGGGTAAGGTCATCTATCTGCTGTTGCTGCCGCTTGACTTTCGACGTGCCGATCCTCGAGCCGATACCGTCGAGGATGGTCGTACCTACCTCGGCGGTGGAGTTCTTCAGCTTCTCGGTTCTCAGCTCTCCTTTTACCGCTTTCAGTTCCGCTTCGGCTTGTTCTTTGGCTATCCGGGTTTTCTCGGCCTCCTGCTTCTGCTTGGCGATAATGTAGTCCGTCCGTTCCAGATGCTCACGTCCGGTCTGCACTTTGGACGTGCCGCGTTCCATGCCGAGCGCTTCGGCCCATATGGTCTGCATTTCGCTCATGTCCTGCGGCAAGAGTTTGCAAGACTTGCCCGTGTTGTGGTTCATCCTGTCCCACACGATATGGGTGTGGTAGTTCGGCTTCCATGAGGTTTCATCGTCGGGCATTTCGTAATGTCCCTCGTCGCGGTATATGAAGATTTGCAACGGCGTAATGCCCCATCGCACCTTACACACATCGCAGAAACGCTGCAACTGCTTCATTGCGGTATCTTCCTTGACGACCACCACGCCCTTTTGATTGGCGTGCTGTCACGGACTACGGTTACCTTGCCCGTCTTCTTGTTCACCCGTTCCCGGTCTTTGGTCTGCACAGCCCGGCCTGTCTTTTCTTGACTATTGCAGCTATCAGCCTGTTCGTTCTTCAAGCGAGGTATCGCCCAGTTCAGGCGATACCCATTCCTCGTTTTTCGCCATGAGGTCGGTACGGATGTAGATCTTTCCCTTGCGGATATTAGCGAGATATTCCGCTAACCGTCTGTTGTGCGCCCCGCTCAAGGCAGGGCTTTATGTTGATGGATGTCTTTGCCATAATTGTCAGTGTTATGGAAAGAGCGTCTGAAAGACGTTCTTCCCATTTGTGAAATGAATGCAATGATTACATTTGTGCGGGCCTTCCGGCGGTCATCAGTCCGAAAGACCGCCGCGGGAGTGCAGAGGAGTAAACCCTTTGCCGGGTTGAAGGCAGGACCCTCGCGGGTTTTCAGGGCAGAGCCCTGAATCCTCGGAAGTGCCCACAACTACCGAAGCGCAGCCGGTAGTTATAGTTCGCTATATCAAGGCAAGCCTTGAAGTTTCCTTGCCACTCCCTCCGCTCGTCCGACGCCCCCCCGGTATCGGGCTATCGCACCTTATGCCCGTGTGGTTGCTGTTTGCGCTGCACTTGTTGGTGCTGCTTCTCTTGCAGGTATTCGTTCAGGTATTTGTGGTCGCGGTAAAAACGGACTGGTCGATCACTTCGGACGAGGGTAAGGATTCTCCCAGTCGGGCCAACGCTTTCTGCCCTGCGTCGTCGTTGTCGAGGAGGGCATGGACGACCCTGTGGCGCGAGAAGAACGAAACAGCCTTGTGCAGATTCACCACCGAGTTGAGCACGATGCTGTCAATCGACGGTAACGGGTTCCTTTCAGCGAGATAGGACAGAAAGTCGATAAATCCCTCGAACGCCATTGCCATATCGCTGCCGTTGTCAAGTGTCGTAATATGTTTGGGCGAGGAGCCGCCTTTGAACCGTGCGGAGCGGAGCTCCACCCTCCGGCGTCGTTGCGGAAACCGACGGCGAAATACTCTTTGCCGCCGATCGTGTAACGCACCTCGCGGCAATAAGTCCGGCGATGGCAGGGTCTATGCCTCGCCCCGTGAGATAGCTGACCAATGCCGGATGGATCTGTTCGCGGTCGGAGAGGATAGCAAGGCGGAGCGCTTCCGGTCAGCCTGTCTTTTGCGATTGGTCGGAAAGGGATACAAGCGTTCGTGTTCGCCTACTACGAGCTTTTAGACGGCCTCGCCCTCGGCACAACCCTCCATACGGGGCACAAGGTCGATGATTGAGCCGCCCTCGCCCGTTCCGAAGTCGTGCCAGAGGTTCTTGTCGTAACTGACACTGAAGTGGGAGTACGTTCCTCACGCAGCAGCGAGGTACATGCCCCGGTTGCCGCGTTCTCACCGGGGTTTGATTCCCCGTACCGCGAGGTAAGCCCGAATACTAATGCGTCGTCTTATTTCTTCGTAATTCATGGTGTCGGATTTTTTTGGTTGTTTTATTATTTTGCCTCATTAGTATCCACTAAAAAATCGCTATAGTTTTTTTGAAATGATTGATATTTAATTTGTTACAAGAGATTTTCTTGCAAACGGACTTGAATTTACTTTTGCAGTCTACATCAGACTGTTATGTTTAAAGACAAATACGTTTTTACTCAATTAGTTCAATTTCTTGACCGCAACAAGTTCAATCGTTTATCTGCTAAGTATCAGGAGACAGATACGTAAAGTCATTCACCTGCTGGAATCAGTTACTTGTAATGATGTTCGGACAACTCTCAAAAGCGAAAGCTTACGCGACCTTATCATTGCTCTTGAAGTTCATTGGAGCAAATTATACCACTTGGGTATGGGCAAGTCCGTTACCCGAAGCAATCTTGCTAAAGCGAATGAGGGTCGTGACTATCGGATTTTGAAGAATACGCCTATCATTTGGTGGCGGCGGCACGTTCCAAGAGTACCGAGAAGATGTTCGGATTTACCGGTCATGTATATGCCTTTGACTCCACAACGATAGATTTATGTCTTGAAGTATTCCAATGGGCAAAGTTTCGTAAGCATAAGGGCGGAATCAAAGTACATACGCTGTATGATATTGAATCCCAAGTCCCAGCTTTCATATCACGGTGGCGGCAACCAATGATATAAAGGTAATGCCTGAGATACCATACGAAAAGGGGCGTATTACATCTTCGACCGTGGGTACAACGACTTCGCCAATCTCTACAAGATAGAGCAGATAGAAGCAACGTTTGTAATACGTGCGAAGAAGAACTTGAAGTTCAAACAAATCTCATGGAAACGGAGGCTTCCAAAGAATGTTTTATCCGACTCTACCATTGAGTTTGTCGTCTATAAGAGTAGTAAAGATTACCCAGCTACACTCAGAAGAGTGGTTTATCTTGATGAGGAACAAGGTCGTGAATTCATGTTCTTGACAAACAACTTTGAACTTCCTGCATCGGTCATTGCAGAACTTTACCACAATCGTTGGAATATTGAACTCTTTTAAATGGTTGAAGCAACATCTAAAAATCAAGAAGTTCTGGGGTACGAGTGAAAATGCTGTCAGAATACAAATCTACTGTGCCGTAATTACTTACTGTCTAATTATATGTGTAAAGCACAATATGAAATTGGAACGGTCGGTTTATGAAATCCTCCAAATTGTAGGAATCTCACTTACTGACAAGACTAATCTCAAAGAACTCTTTGACAAATCAAATATCAACAACGTCAATGAACGATGTGATTCAAGTAAACCAAGTTTATTTAATTTTTAAGCGTCCATAATTTTTAGTGAACACTAGTGACATCCGCTACCTGGTGAACACGCTCGATCCGAAAGGCATTCCCGTCGTGACTCCGGCCGGCGTCCTGGGCGGACACCTGGACGCCATGAAATTCTGCGAGCATATCCCGCAGGAGGAGTACCCCGCCGGAGCACTGGCCGCAGCCCTCTACCTCTGCTCGGGCGTACGCGGTATGGAGCGCGGTACGGTATCGAGCGTCCGCGACGAGAACGGCAAAGAGATCCTGGCCGACGTCGAGCTGGTACGCCTCGCCTGCCCGCGCCGCGTATTCACGCTTTCCCAGATCAAATACGTCATCGACCGTCTGGAGTGGCTCTACGAGAACCGTCACCTGATCGGCGGTCTGCGCTTCACCTACGAGCCGCCCGTGCTCCGTTTCTTCATGGGCGGTCTGGAACCGACCACCGACTGGCCGGCACGCCTGATGGAGAAATTCCGCAAGGATTTCGGAGACAGCTTGTAGGAAAAGCCTCCCTACCGATAAACAAGTGTTTGCAGCACGGCATCCGAGCCCGCTGCAAACACTTGTTTTATACCTCCGGCAAATCACTTCGCCCGCACCGCCTGCGCACGCCGTTCCAAAATGGCCGGCGTGTTCTTCAACGCCCACTCCACCAGACTGTTCAGATACGGCATCAGATCGCCCCGGAATCGGTCAAACGATACTCGACACGGGGCGGCACTTCGGGATAGACCTCTCTGTGGACCAGCCCGTCCGCTTCGAGCGAACGCAGGGTGACGGTCAGCATCCGCTGCGAAATATCCCCGAGCGAACGTTGAATGTCGTTGAAACGCATCGTCCCGTTCGAATACAACGTCGTCAGCACCAGCAGCGACCACTTGTCACCGAGGCGGCTCAAGATATCCCGAATCGGGCAAATTCCCTCGTGTAAAAAAGTTTTCATTATTTTGCGGTTTTATCTCGTTGTCGTTCAACATCGGTTACCTTTTGTAACTCGCTTACCAAAAATCACCTCTTGCAGAACCCGATTACTTATTTTATGTTTGCACTACAAAGTAACTAACATATCATTAATAACTATAAAAAACTCAAAAATTATGGCAAAGAAAGTAGCTGTATTGGTCGTAAACCCCGTCAACGGATCGGGCTTGTTTCAGTATTTGGAAACCTTCTTCGAGAACGGCATTCCCTTCAGGACATTCGCGGTAGCGGATACCACGAATGTAAAACCAACTCGGGGCTTCGCCTCCAGACGGACGATATAATCGCCTCACTCAAAGGCCATGAACACGAATACGACGCCCTCGTATTAGCCTGCGGCGACGCCATGCCCAAATTCGCGGAAAACGCAGACAAACCCTACAACGTGGATATGTTGAGCGTCATCAAAATTTTGCGGACCAGGGAAAACGATCGCAGGGCATTGCGCCGCAGCACTGCTCTTCGACAACCTCGGCATCGCACAGGGCAGACGGGTGGCCCTGCATCCGTTCCTCAAACAGGTCGTCAAAAGCTGTATCGGAACGGACGAAAAGCCGTCATCGACGGCAACTTCTACGGCACAGAACGAGAATACGATTTCCTGCCTGCTGCCCGAACTGTTGAAAGTCCTGAAATAATCCCCGAATCGTAAACATCGAACGAAGTCCCGGCTTTTCATAGGCCGGGGCTTTGCAATTATCGAAACTTCCGCCTCCGCTTATCGGAAATCCGACTGCACCGCGATACACAGTCCGAAAACTGCCCGTTTCCACACAACTTCCACATTTGGGGCACGATTCCACAGTCATCGGCCACACGAATATCGCAACAACAAATTATCAATCAACATTTTGAATACAATGGCACACGATTGGATATTTCTAATTGCAAAACCAAATTCCAATACCAATGAAGACATTCAGACTTATTCTGGCTCTCGCAGCCGTAGCGCTGACCGCAGTGTCATGCGTCGAAAAATCAGGAAAATACCAGACCCTGCTCGCCCAACGGGACTCGCTGCTCACCGTCGAGCAAAAGTACGATCAAACGCTGGAAATCCTCAATGAGATCGAAACCGGATTTCAGTCGATCCGCGAAGTCGAAGACCGCGTGATGACTCAAATAAGCGACATCGAAAACAAGCCGCTGGACAAAAAACAACAGATGGTATCGCAGATCAACCAAATCAAGGGTATCCTGCTCCAAAACAAGGAGCGAATCGCCGAACTCGAAGCACAATTCGCACAAAGCGGCCGCAAGAACGCTTCGCTGGCCGGGACGATCAAACGTCTGCAGGAAGAAATGACCCGGAAAGTCGCACAGATCGAATCGCTTCAGACCGAGCTGTCCCAAAACATCGAGATCGAGGAGCTCGCCGGTACGGTCGAGGAGCTCAACAAGGACATCGCCGGATTGAACGAAGTCACTGCCAGCCAAAACTACGATCGAGGAACAGGATAGTCAGCTCAATGTCGTCTGGTTCTGCATCGCCGATATGAAGCAGCTCAAGGAGGCTCGCATCGTCGAAGGCAACGGACTCTTCAAAACCAAGAGCATCATGGATGGCGACTTCGACAAATCGGCATTCACATCGGCCGACCTGCGGAATCTGACCCGAATCGAAACGGGCAGCAAAGCCCAAGCTGCTCACCTCGCACCCCAAAGAGAGTTACACGCTCACACCGGGCGAAGACAAACTGGTAACGCTCGAAATCACCGATCCCGCAAAATTCTGGAGCATATCGAAATACCTGGTCATTCGGAAATAAACCGATTCCGACAGACCGAATACCCTGCCCGAACTGCAGGGGTATTTTTCATCCGGAAAGTATATCGGACCATAACCGTCGGCCCAGATAAGAAATCTCGGCAAAGCTCAAACGACGCTCGAAACGGAGCAGTGAACGCTTGCGTACACTGCCCCGCAAGGAGGAGGAAAAGGAACTTAAATAAATTTGGGGCTGCGCTCGGCTTTCACTATCTTTGACATAGTCTTAAATAGGATGCGCCTCGGAAAATTGGGAACAAGTTCCCGTTTTCTCTCGGCTTTCACTATCTTTGCCCTATGATCCGATTATCGCTCATCATCGCCACTTACAACCGCTCCGCAGCGCTCGTCGAAGCGCTCCGGTCGGTCGTGCGGCAGGATTTCCCGGCCGCAGAGTGGGAGTGTATCGTCGTGAACAACAATTCGCAGGATGACACGCTGGCCCGGTTCGAAGCGTTCGAAACAGAACATCCCGCAATCAACCTTCGGATCGTAACCGAAACCCGGCAGGGCTCTCCCATGCCCGCAACCGGGTATCGACGAAAGCCGGGGCGAATACATCGCCATCATCGACGACGACGAACGCATCAACGAACAGTTCATCTCTTCGTACGTCGCCCTCTTCGACGCCTACCCCGACGCTGCATCGGCCGGAGGCCCTATCATACCCGAATATCCTGCGGGATGCCCGGCCTGGATGTCGAGTTATACCGAACGTCCGATAGCCAATCCGATCGACCTGGGGCGAAAGATCCGCCCTTTCCGAAAGGACGTATTCCCGGCGGCGGCAACATGGCACTGCGGCGTTCGACGGTCCAACGATACGGCGCCTTCGACCCTTCGCTGGGGCGGACCGGATAGCAACTGATCGGAGGCGAAGAGAGCGATCTTTTCAGCGGTTGGCAGACGCCGGAGAACGTTGTTACTATGTTCCGACAGCAATTATGTGGCATATCATTCCGCCGCGAAAGATCTCCCGGGAATACTTCGAATCGTTATGTTACCAGGTCGGACGCACCCAACGCCTGCGGGCCGGAATGAGGGGGCAAACCGTGCGTCTGTTATCGGGCGAAGCCGTCAAGGGGTGCGACACTCCTGTTGGCTCTCGGCTTCCTGTTGCGGTTCTCCGTCCCCAAAGCCCGCTATCTGCTCCTGATGCGGAGGCAAATCACACGGGGAATATCGGGTCGAAAACCGTAAGACGCAGGCTTGGGGATCTGCCAGTGAAAATACCGGCTGCATCGCTGCAAACCGGTATCAGAAAATTTTGCTGTACAAATATGTTCTCCGGATGCAGGACTTGCCGCACAGAGCCGTACATACGTATCCGCTATTCCAGTGAAACAGGCGGCGGAACCCCAGACCATAGTTCGGACGAGTGTCCGGCGGAGGAACATCTTTATTTATGTTTCCCATGCGGCGGAGGCGTGCCGGGCTTATGCCACGGTCGGGGATGTTTATGGGGCTTCGGAGCTTTTGTGAGGCGGATGCGGCCGTTCATGAAAATGGTGCACCGAAGGCGGATTCGGGTGACGAGGGCGACGGGAGGCACACGAGGTGACGAGCATCGCCGATAAACAGCGACCAGAGTCCAAGCCAACATTCGTTTTGCTTTCATAATTCTACTCTTTAAAAGTGGCACAAACAACTACCGTAATGCAATAACAAAAACAGTCGGCACGCCGATAAGAGTTTCCTTTAGAACAGGTATTTCTCCGACCGTACCTTCTCGACCAGCTGGAACGCGTGCTGCCACGCCTCCTCGCTGAAAGTCGTTCCGACCACTTCGATCACCTTCCCGGCGACGATGGCACCGATCGTACCGCACTGGCGCAGCGTCAGTCCCTCGCATAACCCGGAGAGGAATCCGGCGGCATACAGATCGCCCGCACCCGTCGTATCGACCCGCTTGGCTGCGGCCATGATGCCCACGTGGACCACTTCGCTGCCCCGCTTGATCAAAGCCCCCTTGATACCGACCTTCACGACGGCCAGCTCGCACAGCTCCGAAAGCATCTGCAAGGCATTGAGCGGCTCGCCCTCGCCGGTGAAGGCTTTCGCTTCGTCCTCGTTGGCAAAAACGATATCGACGTAATCCTGAATGAGCGAGCGCAGAAATTCCAGGTTGGCCTCCACGACATTGAAACTCGCCAGGTCGATCGCCACCTTCAGACCGCAGGCTTTAGCCGTACGGACCGCACCGGCAATCAACTCGTGATCCTGCACCAGATAACCTTCGATATAAAGACAGTCGTAACCTTCGAAAATAGCGGACGTAACCTCTGCCGCACTCAACTCCAGCGCAGCCCCAGGAACGTCACCATCGTCCGTTCACCATCGGGAGAAATAAGCGACACACACCTTCCCGAGCGCTCCTTCCCCCGGAAAATAAAGGGTTCTATACCCAGGTTCTCAAGAGCCTGAATAAAGAAATCTCCCGTCTTGTCGGTTCCCACCTTGCCGATAAAGCCCACGTCGCAACCCAACCGGGCCATCACCCGGATCGTATTCCCGGCCGATCCGCCGAGCGAGAGTAAGGCAGACCGGCGACCGATTTCGAAATCTCGGTCTGCAAGGCCGCATCCACCAGGCTCATCGAACCTTTCGGCAAATTGAACGTATCGAGTACTTTGTCGGTCTTCAGATTGACCAACATGTCTGTCAGAGCGTTTCCTATTCCTATTACGCGTTTCATGAAGTCAGTATTGTTCGAAAATAATGTCAGATAGAGAGGATGCGCACCAGATCCACCGCTCCACGGTCGATAGTCCGGTCGTGGCTGACGGCACGCGAAGGGAACATAGACGATCTGCCCGTTGCTCAGACCGATCATCACGTTGCGCTGCCCTCCATGAGCGCTTCGATGGAGGCTTCGCCCATACGCGAAGCCATGATACGGTCGATTGCCGACGGCGACCCGCCCGCTGGATATGTCCCAGAATGGTCACCCGGGCATCGTACTGCGGAAACTCCTGCTTCACGCGTTCGGCAAGCCCCATGGCACCGCCCGTAGCGGGATTCTCGGCCACCAGCACGATCGCCGAATTTTTACTTTTGCGGAATCCCTGGTTGATGAGCTCGCCCAGTTGATCGACCTCCGTGTCCATCTCGGGAATGATCGCGGCTTCGGCTCCCGAAGCGATCGCCCCGTTCAACGCCAGATAGCCGGCCGTATGTCCCATAACCTCGACGAAGAAGAGGCGTTCATGGCTGGAAGCCGTATCGCGCAGTTTGTCCACCGCCTCGACGATCGTATTGAGCGCCGTATCGTAGCCGATCGTAGCGTCCGTACCGCCAAGTCGTTATCGATCGTACCCGGCAGGCCGACGATCGGCACATCGAACTCCTGAGCGAAAATACAGGCGCCCTTCAACGAACCGTCCCCGCCGATCACCACCAACGCATCGATACCGCTGCGCTTCATATTCTCATAAGCCCGGCGGCGCCCTTCAGGGTCATAAACTCCTGGCTGCGGGCCGTCTTCAGCATCGTGCCGCCCTGCTGGATGATATTGCTCACGGAATCCGATTGCAGGTCGATGATTTCGTCATCGACCAATCCCTTATAACCGCGCATGATACCTTTACGGAATACCCGTTATAGATCGCCGTACGCGTCACGGCACGGATCGCGGCATTCATCCGGGAGCATCGCCCCCGAAGTCAGCACTCCGATACACTTAATTGCAGCCATACTTTTTTTTTACTGAAAAAACGTTCAAATATACGAATAAGTCGAGAACAAAAGCGAATTTTATTCGGTTTTGTCGAGCGGGAGTATATTCGGGGTAAGCCAAATATACGAATAAGTCGAGTGCCGAGCAAAATTTATTTTAGCTCGGCCGAGCGCGAGTATATTGGACGAAGTCAAATATACGAAAACAACCGTCCTCCGCAACTTTACTCCGAGGGAAACGACCGTCGCACGCGGCAGTCCCGCTCCGCCGGAGCCGGGAAATTCCGAACGTCCGCACCTTCCGCCACACAACTTCCGTGCAATATGCCTTGCGGCGTGCTCCTTCGGTCCGCCACAAAACCGGAGCCTGACTTTTCCCTCAGGAAAAAGATCCGGCTCCGACCTGAAAAAACTTTTTATTTCGATCAACGCTTTTATTCAAAATCAATCAAAATCATCGCATTCGGCCGCAGGTTCCGTCGCGGTAATCTTCACGCCTTTCGAACCGACACGGATATCGACTTTCTCACCGTCCTCCTTATCCTCCACCGCGATCTTCACCCGGCCTTCCCCGGCACTCAAATCAACCATGCCTTCGGGTGTATCCACTCTTAACAAAGAGTTATCGGCAGATCCGGGGTCCGGCAAAGCCGGTAATTCCATATCCGGATCGTAGCTTTCCGTCCTTATCTCATACCATTCATATCCCCGCTCACGCTCCCGGACCGCAGAAACACCCAGGCCGATAATAATCAATATCCAGATTAGGAAAGTCGTCAGGACGGCCCGGCGGCTCGGTTTGCGGGAAGCAATCAGGCACATCAACACATAAATCAGCAACAGCACCGGCACCAACGCGGTCATAATCCCCAGCGACACCGTCCAGATGCCCGCATCGACAGACACAACCTCCGGACCGGCCATCCCGACAGCAAACAGACCGATAATCAATGCGCATGCACCCAGAATCAACCCGAATACCAGCAAGCCGGCCAGGAGTTTCAATACGATCAGGACGACCTGCCCAAGGCATAAACGGCCTTGGCAACGACCGGTTTGGCATCGGCATCGACATCGTGATTCGCCGCCGAAGCCTCCTCGATGGATTGTACGGTAATCCGCTGTCCGTTTTGTTCGAGCTTCTGACGCGCAGTACGGGCTGCCGGTACAGCGAACCACATAATCAGGTAGCAAATAAAGAACACGCCGAGCAAGTTGCTCATCAGCGGCAAAGCCACCAGAAAACGGAATCCATCCCAACAACAGCAACAGAATGAGCGGCAGGAACATCAGCAGACGGATCCACGTGGGACTGGTCCCGAAATACTTGGCCACACCCGAACAGACACCGCCCAGGCGCGCCTGGTCCATATCCCGGTACAGGCGACGCGGAATCCGGCCTTCGCCGCGCGGGCTTCACGGCCCTCCTGTTCCCGAATGGCTTCGGCAGACCCCATTTGAGCGATAATCTCCTCGACCAACGATAGCTCCACCACTTTAGAATTATCCTGGTGCGAGAGAATCAGCTCGGCGATACGGGCCTCGATATCCTCGACGATCTCCTTTCCGCCGTCGGTATTTCTATACGTATCGTTCAAGCTCTCCAGGTAACGCGAAAGCACCTGAAAGGCATCGGCCTCCATCGTGAAGGCAATCCCGAAATACTGCATTTCTTAACCTCTTTCATCGCGATCGGTCTATTTGAGTTCGTTATTCGCTGCACCGCGAGTAGAACCGCCGCTCGTATCGGCAGAATTCACACTGCACGGTCCAGCATAGGAAACGCTTCCGGCGCTCGACGTTCGGGATTGCAAAGCCTGCTCGCAATAGACCCGAATATCGGCAGCGCTCGACGCCTCCGCCTCGCAGAAGTGTGCGACCAGCTTCCGGGCATCGATCGACGCAGCGGAAGAGGCTTCGAACACCGCTTTCTGCACCGCCCCCTGCAACAGAATCGACGATGCACTCGAAGCATCCGCTTCCAGACGGTCCGCATCGATCTGCGCCACGACTTTAGCGCTGCTCGAAGCGTCGATTTCACACGTTTCGACCTGTGCATCCACACGGATCCTGGCTGCGCTCGACGCTTCGATCTCCAGCATTCTGCCGGTAAAGAGTGTCTTGGCCACGATCTTCGCAGCGGAGGAAGCCTCCAATTTGCGGATATTTCCGTTGTAAGGTACGCGCACCAGGATCTGCTCCGAAGGCACTGCATGAATGCGAGGAGCGACAGTAATCTTCAACTCGCCACCATCGATCCCGACCCGCACGTACTCGATCAGGTTATCATCCGCACAGATTTCGATATCGCCGGGCTCGTCGGTAAGCAGGACCTTCACTCCGCGCGAAGCATCGATGGTATGAAAGTTTCCGACCGCCACGGTGCGGGTTATCAGATTTCCGCTTCCCTTGATCCGGGTTTGACCGAAGATACTGCCTCCGCACGCTGTCGTACCGAACAGAACGGCCATCATTGCCAACAGGGCCATCATCAATTTTTCATCGTTTTCAGTTTTTTAATTAATCAATCGGTTATGCCGGGTCGTTTTCCCGGTGGCGAATCATTTGAATTTGTCCTACCAGTTCCTCCCACGCTTCATCCAGCGAAGCCAGGTACTCCCGCCCCTTGTCCGTAAGGGAATAGTACTTGCGGGCGGTCCCTGCGGGACTCTTCCCACCGGTAAGTGAGCAGGCCCGCATTCTTCTGCCGCGTCAGGATCGGATACAGCGTCCCTTCGACCACGATCATCTCCGCCTCCTTGAGTTCGGCGATGATCTTCGAGCATAAGAATCCCTGCGAGAGGATCGCCAGGATGCAGTAATCCAGAATACCCTTGCGCATCTGCGCCTTTACGTTATCCTCAACCATATCATCGTTGTTTATACATTGAATTTCTTATTTCATGTTTCAGCTCCGGGTCCGGTCCGCATATCGGAAATACGCAACCCTTTCCCCGGGCAGTTTCCGGCTGTCCCGGATTCGGCCTACCGGGAATTCCCTTCGAGCCGTTTGGGACCTTTGGGTACGACGATCCACAACAGGATATAAACCCAAATCGACAAACCGCCGACCAGTACCAGGAGCAGCGTCGCCAGCCGCACCTTCCGACGGGAGTCCCAAATATCGGCTACTCCGGCGCACACACCGGCAATGACTACATCGTCCGACGAACGGTACAATCTCGCATGATTTCTTTCTGCTTTCATAGATTTCCATTTTAGAAGCTGTTTGAATTTTATTCGAGATTATTCGAAAGCCGTTTTCGAGTAGATTCTTTTTGGGTAGTTGCCGTAAATTGCGGGCTATTTTCAAAACCAGCTAAAAGAAGATACCGAAAAGAGGCTCAAAGAAGCCGAAACACTTTCTCACAGCGAATGTTCAACTCATCTATAAAATTCAAAACAGATTCTTAGATTTCGAAGAGATACAATTCAAAGGTTCCGACGGAATCACGATCCACAGGATGATGTAAACCCACAGCGACAGACCGCCGAAAAGAATCAGGAACAGCGTGATAAGGCGCAGGATCGTCGAGTCGATCCCGAAGAACTCAGCGATTCCGCCGCACACGCCTGCGATCGAACGATTCGTCCGCGAACGGTACAAGTGCCGGGAACTGACGCACGAGGCACTCTCCGCATCCACGGACGCCTCGTCTCGCTTCTCCCCGGTCGGCAGCTCGCCGAATTCCGAAGGATCGCCCATTTGCGCCATCGCCCCTGCACCATCTGAAGGGTAACGACCATCATCGGCGATGAAATCCTGGACCGGAAAATCTCTGCCAGTCGGGCTTCCACATCGTTGAGAATTTCCGGATCACCGGCCGGCAACCGCCGACGGATCGCATCCAGGTACTTTCCAACCGACGGTAAGCATCCTTGTCGAAAGTAAATGCCTGGGAAGCCAAATTTACGCTAATAGTCTCTTTCATGGTCAATATCTATCATTAATAAATGAGTTGTATATTCTTTACAGTTCTATCACACTACAAATATAATGTAAAAGTAATTACCATGCAATACATAGTACTATTTTTTCAACAAAAATTTCGTTTACCAATAATTTCACCTCTATAATATAAAAGCGCCAGAGGTAAACCGGACGCTTTAACATAAGATAGAAAGACTAAATATATAATATTTCCACGAAACTAATAAATGCCTCTTTCCTTTAATATCATCCCCAACCACTTCCATCCTTATATTTAAATAATATAATTTGGGTAAGAGCATTCCCTTTACCAACTTCTATTGTACCATCAGAAAACACATAAAGATAAGACTTAGAAAATCGCTTCCTATAAATCTTTTTACCCGTATTATTATCCACAACAACTACTTTGACTCCATTGGTAAAATAATCACCAAGTTCTGCTGCCTTAAATTTAACAATCACATCTAAATAATTGTTCTGTTCTATTGCCGCCAATGAAACATTTCGATATAAAGTAATTCCCTATTGGCTTAACACTCTCGCCTTCACTTTGCGCAAAAGTGGAAACGGTTGAAAAATAAACAAGAATACAACGAATACTTTTTTCATGATATCAAAAAACAATTAGATAAAGAACAAAACACAATCATTAGACCTCATTTCCATTAAAAATCATCAATATAAAAAAAGTGGACAATTCGAGAGAATTGTCCACTTTAGTAGCGGGAGGAGGACTCGAACCTCCGACCTTCGGGTTATGAGCCCGACGAGCTGCCAACTGCTCCATCCCGCGATATATCGTTTATTCGATGCGAATATTCCGCTTTTGTGACTGCAAAGATAAAAAAAAAATGGTTCTGCCAAATATTTCGACAATAAACCCAAAACAAATACCGATTAAGCAGGCCTTCAAGCCGATGAATCACTCCTCGCGCTTGCAGCCGGCACCAATCAATTCCGCCTGAAAGCTCGCATACTCCTCCGGAGTTACGAATTTGTCGGCACTGATCGTCAGCTGTCCGACCGGAGTATCGATCCGAATCCGAACATCATCGCTCGTAACGATCTTCAGGTTCTTTATCTCGACATTCAACCGTCGGGTCTCTCGACCACGGACCACGGAGAGGTGCAATACTCTCCTCGATCTCGATCGCTCCATTCTGAATAGACCACCGATCCTGATCGCGCATCTTCCGAAACACAGGATAGACCAGTACCGCAACAGACAACAAAAGAAAATAGCCGAATATCAGTTTCCAATGGAGCGAGGTAAATGGCAATTGCTCCGCAAAAGATTTTCAACAGCAAAAGAACAGAAGCATTGCGACTCCCATTACCAAAAGAAGCCGACGAAAACGCGTCTGTCTCGTATCGTCATAACCGTATTTACTCATGGCTCGATTTTTTAAATGCCGGATAAAAGCCATCCGACTCCATTCCCTACGACTCGAATATACGAAAATTAGCGAATATACTTCCCCGACCCCAGAAAAATTCCGCAATACGGCTCTACAACGATGTTCTGCCACAACAGCGCCTTCTCATAGAAACCCTACTTCATACGCCTCCTCACCGCTCCATCCGGACATACAATCGGGAGCAGACGAACGTCAGACGCCCTTGTCGGGCACAGCCGCCACTGTCTTCGACACTAAAGCAGCCGCCACGACCTCGGCTAGATCCAGCACCTCCCGGCCGTCAGCTCCGCGTGCGATAGCTTTTTTACAGAGCGGACAAGCCGTTACGATCGTCCCCGCTCCCGTAGCGCTCAACTCCTTCGCCACGGAACGCGCCAAGCGAAGCTGCTGCGCGTCCGAAATCGCCGTATTGGCCACCGAAGAGCCGCAGCAGAGGGCGTGTTCCCGCGTCTGGGCCGGTTCGAGCAGCACGCCCACCGCTTCGATCACCTCGCGCGGCTGGTCGTAAATACGGCTCCCGCGTCCCAATTCGCAGGGGTCGTGGTAAGTGAATGTCTGCGCCCTCGGCGAAGCTGTAGGCGGCCGTCCCGGATCAATCGCAGCATATACTCGGAATGGTGCAGCACTTCGATTCCTTCGAGATGATACTCTCCCGGAATACCTTCAGGCAGATCGGGCACGAAGTGACGAGCGTCGTAATCCGGTGCTTGCGGAAAAGCGCAATGTTGTAATCCATCATCTTGCGGGCCGAATCGGTTTCGCCGGCCAGCTTCAGCGGCCGGCCGCAGCAGACGCCGCCCTCCTTGTCCGCCCACCAGACCTCTTCGCCCGAAGCCTTGAAAATCCGCTCCATCGCCAACAGGATACGGGGCGTCAGCAGGGTCATACACCCGGCGAAATAACCCACGCGGCCCTCGCCGGCCGAACGGTCCACCCTGAAAATACTCGTAGCGCTTCTCATCGGGCGTATTGCGCATCGTGTCGCGGGAATTCAGACGCAGCGTATTGAGTTCGATCCCCACCGGACAGCGCTGTTCGCAGCGGCCGCACATCAGGCAGTTGTTCGCCACCGACTGACGCAGGTGGTTATACCGCCGGTCGCGCAGGAAATAGACCGACTGCACGTCATTGATTCCCAGCACGCTCTGCAACTGACAAGGGTCGATGCAGATGCCGCACCGCGAGCAGGCATCGGTCTGAAAACGGTCGAACGATCCCTCCTTCTCGGTCGAATGCAGCTTGTAGCGGCGCAGAAAAATCAGGGAATTTCGGTGAAGATATGCATATAACGCGAGAAGCGCAGCACTATGAAAAATAGCCCCAGACAGATCGAATAGGCCCACCACAACGGCTCGTACAGCGTCTGCAGGACGATCGGATTGACATTATGCGCCATCCACTCGCCGATCGTACCCGTGAGAAATCCCCGCCGCCGTGCAGAGCGCAGGTGATGCTTTCGGCCAGCAGGCGGGCCGGGAAGATCAGCCACAGCACCGACAGGGCGATTCGGTCGCCCAGTACGTGCCTGGTCGTGCGGTGCATGCCCATCGCCTGCGAATAGATACGCTTGCCGAAAGCCAGCGTCACGCCCGAAAGTACGAACAGCAGCAGCAGATCCATCAGGAAATCGAAGACCGGCTTGTGCGGCAGTTCCGTGGCGAAATATTTGAAAAGACATGCCCATGCAGCGGAACGTACCGGAACCCCAGGTAGGCGACCGTTTCGATCCATCCGACGACGATCAGCAGGAACCATCCGAAGGCCAGGCTCATGTGCATATAGCCCAGCAAGGAATTGACCTTGAAGATGCGGCGGTGCAGCAGCGATTCGCGCACCACTTCCCAGACCGCCAATGGCGTCTGCCGCGAAGGAATGCCCTTGACGATCCGCATGCGGTCGGCAGCCGAAAGACCGAAGATCCAGGAGCCGTATTTGACGATCAGAACGACGAACATCGTCACGACGCCCACGATGAACGGAATAGAGAATGTCGCGTAAAAAGTCATCGTAAGAAGTCCCCAGTTTACGTTTGATGAGCATCACCACGGCCCGCGTATTGATTCCACGAGGACACACCAGGCGGCATTTGCCGCACAACATGCATTTGTTCATCTGTTCATAGACGCCCTGATATTCGCCCCGGCGCACGAGCGTATGGAGTTTGCGGAAATTGAAATCCGTAAGGTTGCCGGCCGTACAGGTCGCCGTACAGCCGCCGCAGCCGATGCAGGTCTGCAATTCGGGCATCTCGTGCAGGATCTCGTCGCTCTTGCGCAGGTTGTTGCTGTCGATGTCGATCACGCGCGGCTTGTTGATCGCATATCCCCAGTTGATCGCTGCCATGACTATACCCTCCCCAGATAAGCCGTCAGGGCTTCCACTGCCGCATCGGCCTCGTTCAATGTTTCTCCGATATTCTTCGGCGCCGTGACGGTACCGGCGTAAAGATCCCGTCCACACCGCTGCGGGCGCTGTTCAAGAAGAGGTCCTGCGGTTCCATGAAGCCGCTGGGCGCCTGCCTCAACCCGGCCGAAGCCGCGAAATCGGCGTTCGAATCGTTCGCCCGCATCCCGACGAGCAGCACCAGCATATCGACGCTCATCCGCAAAGGACGCCCCGTCAGGGTATCTTCGGCCTTGATCTGCAACCGGCCGTCGGGTCGGGCTCGCTTCCGAAATACGTCCGCGCACGAAATGAATATTATAATTCTGTTGAGCCTCGCGGTACATCTCTTCGTAACCTGGCCCAAACATACGAATATCCATATAGAAATTAAAGACGGCGGCATCCGGAAACAGCCGCTTGAGTTCCATGGCCTGTTTGACACCCGTGATGCAGCAAACACGCGAACAATGCGCCTGGCACACCTTCTCGTCGCGCGATGCAGCAGGGCGATCCGACGCGGACGGCGACCGCTGGAGGTAGTCACATTCCCTTCGTTGAGCATCCGCTCGATGTCGGCCGAAGTGAAAACATTGTCATAAACCCCGTAGCCGTATTCCTCCTTGAGCCGGGCATCGAAAAGCGTGAAGCCGGAGCAAACGACCACCGAGCCGCACTCCAGGGTGCGGCCGTCGGCCAACGTCACGCTGCCGGGGTGATCGACACCGCTTCGGCGGAAGTCATCACTTAGACATCGCGTGCCGCCAGTCGGCGACGCAACTCGGAAAGCACCTCGGACGCAGGCGTCAGCGACGGAACAGATGATACCATCCCGGAGCTTGCCGCCCAGATCGGGCTCTTTCTCGACGATCGTCGGACGGATGCCGCGATCCGCAAGCCGCAGTGCGGTCTGAATACCGGCGACACCGCCGCCTACGATGATAACCTCTCTTTTCATTGTGCCTTGATATTATAGATCATATCCTGAACGCCGCAATTGACGGCCGAAGGTGCCGGTTTCCCGATGAATTTTCCGTGGCGCCCCAGGTATTTGGCCGCAGGATCGTAGTCGATGCCCATTTTTCGAGCAGCGGCTCCACATCCACCTGGTGCATCTGCATACCCAGTTCCCAGGGATCGTAACCCAGCACCAGACCGGCCATCTCCTCGTACGTCAGTACCGGAATACCTCGTCCGTCCTGACCGTAGGTGACGCCCTCCATCTCGGCGATCGTATATTGCCATTTGTCGAGGAACATGGCGCATCCCGGACAGTTGGCCACGATGAAATCGGGCTTGTAGGAGCCATGCTCTCGAGTTTCTTGTGCGAATTGGCCACCGAATAGCCCCGGTTGGCCTGCACCAGGTAGTTGCGGAATCCGAAACCGCAGCAATGGCGCCGCTCGGGATAATCGACGCACTGGCCGCCCCACGCATCGATCATACCGGCGAGCACATAAGGAAATTCGAACCGCCGATACCCGCCTTGGGGAAAATCTTGGCGTAGTGGCAGCCGATATGTTCGACCACCCGCAGCGGCTCTCCGGTTGCAGCATTGACCAGCCGGTATTTCGCCTTGCGGGCGATCTCCTCGCGCAAGTGGAAAACGATGTCCGAAGTGTGGGCCAGGCTTTTCGGCTTGCGGAACTCGCGGCCGGTAGCCTTATAAAGGTATTCGCGCGTCTGTTCCTCCTTCTCGGAAACTCCTCCCAGGTAGCCAGTATCTCGGTATAGATGCCGAACGAAGTGATGCACGAAGAGATGAAATTCTCATACCCCGCATCGGTCATCAGCGCGAACTGCCGGGCCACGACCGTCATGATCGTATCCAGCGGCACGATGTCCGAATGGTAGCCGATGCCCGTACACGAGGTGTGCAGCGGATCGTCGAAGACATCGCGTCCCAGATCCTTTTGCAACATGTTCAAAACGCCTTCGCTGCCCGGAAAAAGTTCTGACGGATGCAGCTGCGCACATAGTAATATTTATCGTCGGCGATCTCCTTCTGGTAATCGCTCCAGCTCGACCGTTTCATACGCTAATAATGTTCGTTGGAATTTTTGGTGTAGGTATCCATCATGTACTCGTCGTCCGCACCGTCGTATCCCATCTCGCGGGCCTTGCGCTCGGAATGCTTTTCGATCGTGTCGAAAAACTCCTTGCCGCCCGTGACGTCGAATATCCGGTGAAGTTCCTCCATGGACCGGTCGTCCAGCTTGCGCAGCGCCCCGGCACCGGACGGTTGTAAGCGGCAGAAAACTGTCCGTAAATCTCCTCATCGTTCTCGTAGATCCACTCCCAAACCGTACCCTGCTCGGGATGCAGCTCGGGCTTCACCAGTTTCGGGGTCACACAGTAACCCGTACGGAGGATATTCTCCCCGATCGTGCGCTTGAGGGCCAGTTGCTGCCGCCCCTTCTCGCTCTCGACGAAGAAACCGAGCTTTGGGAAAGCGTCCGCAGCGCCTGGATGACATAAGCGGGAGTATTGCCTCGGGGACAGCGGGGCCGGCACGACATACACTCGCCGCAATACCAGATCACATCGCTGCGCATGAGCTCCTCGATCGCATCGTCGTCCTGCGTCTGCACGATATTGACGATCTGACGGGGATCGTAATTGTAAACTCCGCCGCCGGGCAGACACCCGTACACACGCCGCAATTCATGCACGAATGAAGGCCCTCCCTCATCCGCACATCTTCCATCAGCATGTCGAAATACTTACCCATACAAAAGATAACTTCGCAGCAGCAAAGTTATCCATTCCCCAGGTACCGTACAGTAGTAGAAATACCTATTTTCGCCGTCTGTAATGTTCGAACGCAAAGGGTAAGGAAACTCCTTCCCCGAAGCAAACGCCTCGCTGTCAATAATTTCCCATTCCCGTTCATCCCACCTCGGAAAACAGGTATCGCCCTGGTAGGCATGGAACACCCGCGTCAGGTAGAACTCGTCGCACAGAGGCAGCGCCTGAGCATAGATCTGCGCCCCCGATGACGAAGACCTTCTCTTCCGGGCGGAAAAGCGCCAGCGCCTCGTCGAGCGAATGCACCACGTCGCATCCTTCGATCGAAATATTCTGCCGCGTGACGACCACGTTGCGCCGACCCGGCAGCGGACGTCCCAACGACTCATAGGTTTTGCGGCCCATCACCACCGGATGTCCCGTAGTGACGGCCTTGAAATGCTTCAAATCTTCGGAAATATGCCACAAAAGGCGATTATCACCGCCGATCACTCCGTTTTCGGCCACTGCGACGATAATGGCAATCATGTCTAATCAATCGTTTTTCTTTTAATATCAGTTCGAAGCCGGATACGGATGGCAGGATCCGCTGTTTCGCATCCAGCAAGGTCAGCGTATCACCCCCTTCTTTCAACAGGTTGATCGTTTCGTCCCCTCTTCGGTCACGAGCTGCCAGACGGTCGCATCCGCATTTTCAGGAATCCCCGTAACGTATATCTGCGGCATCGCCTCACGGACACCTCTCCGGCAGGCATCGACTTCCGAATAAAACCGCTCGAGTGTGAACGTACCGTCGCCGCTGTGTTCCCGGCTTTCGATCGTAAGCTTAACACATGTTATTCCGTCGCCGGAAGCCGCCGGAAGAGTTCCTTCATATACCAGCACCTGCCGGCCGCCCAATCCCTCCGGGTCCATCGAAGTTCGAGGAACTTCCGTTTCGACCTTACCGCCTCTGTCCGCATGCGAACACGATGCCGAAAACAGCGCTGCGACCGACAGCATATACAGAATTACCCGCATAGCTAAAACGACATCGGAGCCTTGATCGCCGGCCAGGGATCGTAATTCTCCAACGTGAAATCCTCGTAACGGAAATCGAAGACCGACCGCACCGCCGGATTCAGCCGCAGGGTCGGCAACGGCCGGGGCGTGCGGGACAGCTGCTCGGCAACCTGATCGGCATGGTTCAGATAAAGGTGCGCATCACCCAGCGTATGGACGAAATCGCCCGGACGCAATCCGCACTCCTGCGCGATCATCATCGTCAGCAGCGCGTACGAAGCGATGTTGAACGGTACGCCCAGAAACGTATCCGCGCTCCGCTGGTAAAGCTGACACGAAAGGCGCCCTCCGGCCACGTAAAACTGAAACAGCACATGGCAGGGCGGCAGCGCCATATCGTCCACCTCGGCCACGTTCCACGCCGACACCAGCATCCGCCGCGAATCGGGGCTGTGTTTGATCTGGTCGATCACCTGCCGGATCTGGTCGATGCACCCTCCGTCGGGACGGGGCCAACTGCGCCATTGATACCCGTACACATGGTTCAAATCGCCCGGACGGTAACCGTCGATCGACGAAGGCTCTTCCGCCGCACGGCATCGAGAAAGGCCTCCCGCTCCAGCGGCAAAACCCCGTGACGGACACAAAGTTCGTTGTAATAGCGGTAAGCGTCGTTGTCCCAGATATGGACCCCGTGATCCAACAGGTATTTTATATTGGTATCGCCCTGCAAAAACCAGAGCAGTTCGTAAATCACCTTTCAGGAAAACTTCTTGGTGGTAAGCAGCGGAAACCCAGCCTCCAGGTCGAAACGCATCTGGTAGCCGAAGATGCTGCGCGTACCGGTTCCGGTACGGTCGCTCTTCACAATGCCGTCCTTTCGGATCTTACGGAGCAAATCGAGATACTGTTGCATGGTCGAATCAATATTTTTTCAACGAGGCGTTGCCCTCGGAGTCGATGACCGCATAGACCGGATCGGAGTGCCACTCCCCAAGGCACAGCACCCGCAAATTTCCTTCGGAATAGTCGCGCGGCTGGTGCATATGGCCGAAGATGAAATAATCGGGGCGTTCGGCACCGGCATATTCGCGGGCATATTCGATGAGCGGGTCGGTAATATGGTCGCCCATCTCGCTTACCAGATGGCTTTTGCGGGACTTGCCGCTCCACCACTGCCCGAAACGCATCGCCCAGTCGGGATGCACGAGCCATGAAAAGGAAACGGATCGTTTTGGAACGGAACACGGCATTCATAAAGCGCAGCACAGGAAGATGATCGATCTTCATATTGTCGCCGTGCGCCAGGAAAACCCGTTTGCCGGCAAGCTCCATGATCCTGGGCGAAGTATAGACCTCCACTCCGCACTCCGCTTCGAAATAGTCACGAACCCACATGTCGTGATTACCCGTCATGAAAACCACCCGAATCCCCGGTCGGTCAATTCGCACAACTTTCCCAATACGCGCACAAACCCTTTGGGAACGACCCGTTTGTATTCGAACCAGAAATCGAAAAGGTCGCCCAGAATAAAGACCGCATCGGCATCGCGGAAACTTCGTCGAGCCACGCCACGAAACGTTTCTCGACCGCACGGGCGCAGCCGGCCCTCCCGCGCCCAAATGAATGTCCGATGCGAAGTAATACATAGCCTATTCGAATTGCGCTTCGAGCGCCCGTTGCAACCCTACCGTAAAGATCGCGGGCCACTACGATACCCTCACGATCGATCAAAAGTTAGCAGGCAGTTTCTGCACGTTGTAAAGCCCAGTGCGGGAGAATTTCGTCCCCGGAAATCGCAAACCGAAATCCAGGGAAGCTGCTGCTCCTGCACGGCGTTGATCCAGATATCTTTCGAAACATCCACACCGATCTGGTAAATTTCGAATCCCCGGTCGGCATATTCGGCATAAACCTCCTTCAATTCGGCGTTGATGGCGTTGCTGTTTCCCAATTCGGCCGACCAGAAATCCACCAGCACGACCTTTCCCTGCAACGAACTCAAACGCACTTTACGGCCGAACATATCGGGCAACTCGACATCGGGAAAATTCGTTTCGGCGATATTCGACATCAGATTTTGCCGCGCATCCATGCGGGCGATCTCACTGGCCAGCAACGGCAGGTAGGAAGACTCCGGATAACGCTCCTCGATGGCTTCCGCCACCATGCGGTAGTAAATCACATCTCCGTCGAGGTTGAAAAGGTAAGTTTCGCCCGGAAGCCGCTGGTACAAGGCATATACCCCGGCCAGGAAGTCTTATGCTCGACGATGAACTTGATCTGTTCGTGTTTGATCCGGCGGTATTCGGCCCAATATTCAGACTCGATCCGTCGAATCTCCTCGTCGGTCATCCTGTAAGTTTCCGGCGAAGAACTCAACGCATCGAGCCGCTGCATCCCGGCCACAAACGGCTGATAAAATCGGCGCAGCAACTCCGACTCCTCAGACCCTTCGACCGTATAGTTGTGCACCACACGTCCGACCGAGCTGACCGTCAAGCGATCTCCGCCCTGCAGGAACAGGGGAATCTTATCGCCGTTGCAGACCAGGTTGTAAAGCGCCGGGTACGGTCCACATCGCACAATTCAATTTGTAATTCCGGTTTCATCCAGTTGCGCCGAATCGATGAGCGTCTGCGCCAACGGAGTAACCTGCTCGAGATAGATCATCCGGCAATCCGAACCGACTATACGACCCGAAATCTTAACCGTAGAAGAGTGACAGGAAACCGCCAGGAGCGCCCTGCCAGAAAAACGATCGAAATAAAAATCTGCTGCGCATGTTGCGAGAAAATGGTTTATCAAAAACGGAACCCTATTTCGAGGTATTGTGCCGTGCGCCCCCGTTCTTGCCGTTGAAATTGCGCGACTGATGCTGATTCCGATTCTTCTGTTGCCGTTGCTGCGCTCCTTCTGCCCTTTCTGGCCTTTTGCGGATGCGCCATAAAGGGCTGTTTATAATCGCTTCGGATATTATTGAGAGCCACTTCGTCGATTTGGATCGCATTTCCGGACATTTTTATGTCTTTTATGATAACCTCGTTATTCGGATGTTCCTGATTGTACTCGTAGCTCTTGGTGCGCATGTAACGCGCCAGGTTATCGACGGTCCGCGTGACTACCTGGGGATTCTTCTCATCGGCCAGACGCCGGATCATCCGTTCGACATATTTGCCGTAATGCTTGTACTCGATATGTCCCGACGAATAGGGCATACGCCGGGGCACCGTGGTAAGTTCCTGGCGCGAAGGCTGCGGATAGGGGAGTCCACATCCAGTTGAAAGTCGGACATGATGAACAGGTGATCCCACAGCTTATGAGTGAAGTCGGCCGTATCCCGCAACAGGGGATTCAGGTTTCCCATAACGGCGATGACCGCACGGGCCTGCCGGTTGCGCTCGCGGCGGTCTTCGATCTGCATCAGCGAATCGACCATTTCGTGAATATGGCGGCCATATTCGGGCAAAAAGCTTCCGTCTTTATAATTATAATTTTTGCATAATTTTTGCGGGAGTTCGGTGGCATTGTTATTGCGAACCGTTCCAATAACATTCTGAAAAGATTTCGCGGATATAAATTTCAAAGCGATCGTAAATTCACCTTTGAAATCAACTTTATCTACAAAGTTGGATTCCTGCGAATAATATATTAACTTCGTCACAAAAGTACGTAAAAAAATCACAAAAGCAAGGTATGGCAAAAGTTTTAATCCTGGATCAATCGAAAAGCATACGCAACACGCTGCGAGAACGGCTGGAGTTTGAAGGAATAGCGGCGGAAAGCGCTGAAAATGAAGCGGCGGCATCCGTATTATGCGAACGTATCCCTTTCGATCTGATCATTTCGGATCATGAAACGAGGCTTCCGAGAGCGACGTACCTTTCATCGTACTTTCCTCTGAAGCGACGGTCGATTCGGCTATCAAGGCACTCCGGAACGGAGCGCAGGACTACCTCACCAAACCGATCGACATGAACCGCCTGATGCAGTCGATCCGGCAAACACTCGAACAGGCAGCCGAAGCGCCGCGCACGGCGGCAAAAGCCAAAGCGAAACGCAGCTCGGCAGGTCACACGGAAGAGATCATAGGCACTTCCGAGCAAATGCAACACGTCCGGCGTCTGATCGACAAAGGTCGCACCGTGCGACGCCCGCGTTCTGATCACGGGCGAGAACGGCACGGGCAAGGAACTCGTCGCCCGCTGGCTCCACGCCAAAAGCAACCGGGCCGGAGCGCCGTTCGTTGAGGTCAACTGCGCGGCCATTCCTCCGAACTGATCGAAAGCGAACTTTTCGGCCACGAACGGGGCGCATTCACCTCGGCCATCAAACAGCGCAAAGGCAAGTTCGAGCAGGCCGACGGCGGCACGCTCTTCATGGACGAGATCGGCGACATGTCGCTGGCGGCGCAGGCAAAGGTGCTGCGGGCCCTGCAAGAGCGCAAGATCAGCCGCGTAGGCAGCGACAAAGACGTCGATGTCGATGTGCGGATCATCGCGGCGACGAACAAGAACCTGCGAGAAGAGATTAAAAGGAAATTTCCGCGAAGACCTTTTCCATCGTATCGGCGTTATCCTGATCAAAGTACCGCCCTGCGCGAACACTCGGAGGATATTCCCCTGCTGGTCGATCACTTCATCGATATGATCTGCGAAGAATACGACATGCCGCGAAAACCGATGGATAAAAAAGCGGTCGAAATGCTCCGGCAAATGCCGTGGACGGGCAACATCCGCGAACTGCGCAACGTCATCGAGCGGCTCGTGGTCCTGAGCGGCACCAAAATCACACCGAACGACGTAGAACTCTACTGTTAAACATTTCAGAGCAACTCGAGAATCTCACCGGGGCGGTCCACTACGTGGTCTGCCCCGTGTTCATAACTCCGCCCGGTCGCGGAAGCCCCAAGTCACACCGACCGACCGGACACCGGCTGCCCGGGCCGTATCCATATCGACGCCCGAATCCCGGCGTACAGCACCGCTCCGGATTCCGCATCCGTATCGGCGAGAATCTCCCGCACCACCTGCGGATCGGGTTTGAGCGGGACTCCGGGCGCTGACCGAAAACCGCATCGAAACGGATCGACGGGAAATAGATCCGCACCAACTTCTCGGTACCGATTTGAAATTTGTTGGAAGCGACAGCCAGCCGGACTCCACGCTGCACCAACTCCCGGAGCAATTCCGGAATACCCTCGTAGGGACGTGTAAAACGGTCGATATGTTCGGTATAGTAAGCCACGAAATCCGCACGCACCGCCGCCACCGTTTCCGGCGTGCGCAGCTCCTCGGGCAGCGCCCGTTCGACCAGCCGCATAACGCCGTTGCCGACAAAACCGCAATACTCCTCATAGGTATGCAGGGCAACCCCGCGCAGCCAGCACATGATCGCAGCAAGCCGCCAGATCGCCGATCGTATCGAGCAACGTCCCGTCCAGGTCGAAAATCATCAATTTCGTATCCATATCAAGTCCTTGAATTACAAATAAATAGTCGAAAACGGGCAGGAGCCGTGTTCCTGCCCCGTAAAACGGCCCCTATCGGCCGAAACGCCCAAAGCCGAGCCAAAGATACGAATAAGCCGAGCGCAAAAGCAAATTTATTTGCGTTTTGCCGAGGCGAAATATCTAAAATTACAAAGGAGCCGAGCACAAAGGCGAATTCATTCGCTTTTACCGGTCCAAGCGCTTGAAACGGCCCCGAAAAAGGGACAAAAAGCTGTCCGAAGGCAACGATGCACGCGAAACATTTTGTTATTTCGGGATTTTGAGTTTACTTTGTCATCATCGTATAAATCGGACAAAACCTATGAAAACAGACATCGAAATTGCACGCGAAACGAAATTAAATAAGATAGAAGACGTAGCCGAAAAACTGGGGGTTCCCCGCGACGAAGTCCAGAATTACGGCCGTTACATCGCCAAGGTACCCATCCACCTGATCGACAAGAAAGAGATGGAGAAGCACAACCTGATCCTGGTTTCGGCCATCACCCCGAATAAGGCGGGCGTCGGCAAGACTACGGTATCGATCGGCCTGTCGCTCGGCCTGAACAAAATCGGAAAGAAAGCGGTGGTCGCCCTGCGCGAACCCTCCCTGGGTCCCTGCTTCGGCATGAAGGGCGGCGCAGCCGGCGGCGGCTACAGGCAGGTGCTGCCGATGGAGAACATCAACCTCCATTTCACGGGCGACTTCCACGCCGTGACATCGGCCCACAACATGATTACCGCCCTGCTCGACAACTACATCTACCAGAACCGGAACAGTTGCGAGGGGCTGAAAGAGATCAAGTGGAAGCGGGTGCTCGACGTGAACGACCGCATGCTGCGCAACATCGTATCGGGGCTGGAGGTTCGGCCAACGGCATCCCGACAGAAACGGGATTCGACATCACGGCCGCCTCGGAAATCATGGCGATCCTCTGCCTGGCCACCGACATCGACGATCTGAAGCGCCGCGTCGGCAATATCCTGCTGGGCTACACTTATGACGGCAAGCCGTTCACGGTGAACGACATGGGCATCGCAGGCGCCATCACCGTCCTGCTGAAGGACGCCCTGCTTCCCAACCTGGTGCAGACCACCGAAAATACTCCGGCCTTCGTCCACGGCGGTCCGTTTGCCAACATCGCCCACGGCTGCAACTCCGTGCTGGCGACCCAGATGGCCCTGACCTACGGCGATTACGTCATCACCGAAGCCGGCTTCGGCGCGGATCTCGGTGCGGAAAGTTCTTCAACATCAAATGCCGCAAAGCGGGCTTGTCTCCGAAACTGACCGTTATCGTAGCGACAGCGCAAAGCCTGAAGCTGCACGGCGGAGTTCCCGAAGCACAGATCAAAGAGCCCAACAAGGAGGGCTGATCCGGGGATTCGCTAACCTGGACAAGCATATCGAAAACATGAAAACTTCGGCCAGCAGGTGATCGTCACCTTCAACCGCTTCGCCAGCGATACGGACGAAGAGATCGCCCTGGTCGCCGAACACTGCAAGGAAAAGGGGTCGGCTTTGCGGTGAACACGGTCTTCGCCGACGGCGGGAAGGCGCAGTGGAACTGGCCCGGCTGGTTGCCGAAACCATCGAGAAAACCCGTCGAAACCCCTGAAATTCACTTACGAAGAGAGCGATTCGGTACGGAAAAGGTGCGAAAAATCGCCGAAGGAATCTACGGAGCCTCCTCGATCGTCTATACGACGCTGGCGGAAAAGAAACTCAAGGAGATCGAAAAGCTGGGCATCGCCCACTTCCCCGTCTGCATCGCCAAAACCCAGTACTCCTTCTCGTCCGACCCGAAAGCGTACGGCGTAGCGAAAGATTTCGAACTGAAAGTCCGCGACATCATCATCAACAACGGCGCGGAGATGATCGTAGTGGTCATGGGCGAAATCATGCGGATGCCGGGTCTTCCGAAAGAGCCGCAGGCCCGCCACATCGACATCGTAAACGGACTGATCGAAGGATTGAGCTGATTCTGCGGGGTGCGATAAAGATCGAATTTTATCGCACCCCGATTTTCACGGCACAAGTTCCGCAACAGTCCGTCCCGATTTGGCGGATTCAACTATTATTTCTATTTTTGAGTGTTGTAAAATCGTTGAATTTCTCGACTATTTTGCGCCCGGCATAACGAATCGACTCGCTCTGCCCTGACTGATCGAAAACACTTCAAATAATGGCAAAACGCATCCCGACCCCGGCCGACATCTTCCGATTCTACGTGGACGGATTCCGCTCGATGACCCTCGGACGGACGCTTTGGGCCATTATCCTACTGAAACTCTTCATCATGTTCGCCATTCTGCGACTTTTCTTCTTTCCCGACCAACTGGCCGGCATGAGCCAGGAACAGCGCAGCGCACACGTACTCGAACAATTAACCATTCCCGACGTTTCCGGCAGTGAGGCCGCCGCAAGCCCTCCCGGACAGCGGAAACGAAGACTAAAACTCAACTAATTATCTCAAAAGTATGTTGTCGGACTATCTACAAACCGTCGATTGGTCGCGGGCCCAATTCGCCATGACGGCGATCTACCACTGGCTGTTCGTCCCCTCACGCTGGGATTGAGCATCATCTGCGCGATCATGGAAACCATCTACTACCGCACGGGCGATCCCTTCTGGAAACGCACGGCGAAATTCTGGATGCGCCTGTTCGGTATCAATTTCGCCATCGGCGTAGCCACGGGCCTCATCCTCGAATTCGAATTCGGCACCAACTGGTCGAACTACTCCCACTTCGTCGGCGACATTTTCGGCGCGCCGCTGGCCATCGAAGGCATCCTGGCCTTCTTCCTCGAAAGCACGTTCGTAGCCGTCATGTTCTTCGGCTGGAACCGCGTCAGCCGAGGCTTCCATCTCTCCGCCACCTGGCTCACGGCCGTCGGCGCCAATCTGTCGGCCCTCTGGATCCTGGTAGCGAACTCCTGGATGCAATATCCGGTAGGCTGCACCTTCAACATCGACACCGTCCGCAACGAGATGACCTCCTTCTGGGACGTACTCCTCTCGCCCGTAGCGGTCAATAAGTTCACCCATACGGTCACCTCGTCGTTCGTGCTGGCCGCGCTGTTCGTCTGCGCCGTCTGCGCCTGGTACCTGCTCCGCGGCCGCGAACAGAAGATGGCTCGCAAGAGCATCGCCGTCGCTTCGGTTTTCGGTCTGGTATTCGCTCTGATTACCGCATTCACGGGCGACCGCTCGGGAGCGATCGTGGCCCGGTGCAACCGATGAAACTCGCGGCTCTCGAAGCCCTTTACGACGGAGAGGAGGGGGCAGCCCTGACCGCAGTCGGCATCTTGAGGCCCGAAGCCGAACGCTCGAACAACGAGGATGCCTTCTATTTCAAGATCGCTATTCCCAAAATGCTGTCGCTGATGAGTTTCCGCGACGCCGACGCCTTCGTGCCGGGCATCAACGACCTGGTGAACGGCAACCCTCAATACGGCATCATGCCGACGATCGAAAAGATCGAACGGGGCCGCGTAGCCATCGCGGAACTGGAGCGTTTCAAACAGGCCCGCGAAACAGGCGACGAAGCGACCCTCGACGAGATACGGGCCAAATTCGATCCAGACACCCCGAAGGAGCCGTCTTCCTGAAAGAGTATTTCGCCTATTTCGGCTACGGTTACCTCGACTCGCCCGCGCAAACCGTACCCAACGTACCGCTGCTTTTCTACTCGTTCCGCCTGATGGTCGGCGCAGGGTGTCTTTTCATCCTGGTGCTGGCTGCCGCCTGGTGGTTCAACCGCAGGGACACGCTCGAACGCAAGCGCTGGATGCTGTGGGTGCTGCTCCTCTGCATGCCGCTCGCCTACCTGGCCTCCCAGGCAGGCTGGATCGTCGCCGAAGTGGGCCGCCAGCCCTGGGCGATACAGGATCTGATGCCGGTCGGTGTCGCCGCTTCGCGCATCGCCAGCGGCTCGGTCGCCACGACCTTCTTCATCTTCCTGGTGCTCTTCACCGCACTGCTCGTGGCCGAAATCAGCATTCTCTGCAAACAAATCAAGATCGGACCTGAAAAAGAGTAAAAATTATGGATACTTTGGCATTGCTGCAACACTACTGGTGGTTCCTGATCTCCCTGCTGGGAGCTTTGCTGGTCTTCCTGCTCTTCGTGCAGGGCGGCCAAAGCCTGCTCTACACCATCGGACGTACGGAACACGAACGCAACCTGATCGTCAATTCGCTGGGCCGCAAATGGGAACTCACGTTCACTACGCTGGTAACTTTCGGCGGCGCGTTTTTCGCCTCGTTCCCGCTTTTCTACTCGACCAGTTTCGGCGGAGCGTTTTACGTCTGGATGCTGATTCTGCTGGTCTTCGTCCTGCAAGCCGTTTCGTACGAATACCGGCGCAAACCCAATAACGTATTCGGAGAAAAGACTTTCGACTGGTTCCTGAAGATCAACGGATTTCTCGGAACGATCCTCTTGGGCGCCGCTGTCGGCACATTCTTCACGGGTGCGAATTTCACCGTCGATCGGTTCAACATGGCCAACCTGGGCGGCGACACCACGATCTCGCAGTGGACCACGCCGTGGCACGGTCTCGAAGCGGTGCTCGACTACCGCAATGTGGCGCTGGGACTGGCCGTGCTGTTCCTCTCGCGGATGCTGGCGCTCCACTACTTCATGAACGACATCGACGACACACAGATCCGCGAACGCTCGCGCCGCCGCTCGCTCTGCGCCGCAGGAACATTCCTCGTGTTTTCCTCGTATTCCTCGTAAGCCTGCTCTTCGCCCAGGGTTGGAGTGTCGATCCGGCGACGGGAATCATCGCTCCGGAACCGTATAAATACCTGCACAATTTGCTGGCCATGCCCTACGTCGGCATAGGGCTTCTGGCGGGTGTGGCGCTGGTTCTCTGGAGTATCTGGCTGGGCTGGCGCGGTAGCCGCAAGGCGATCTGGCTGAGCGGATCGGGAACGGTCCTCACGGTGCTCGCCCTGCTGCTTACGGCCGGATGGAACGATACCTCCTACTATCCTTCGCTGGCCGATATGCAGTCGTCGCTGACGATCTACAACTCGTCGTCGAGCGAATTCACCCTCAAGGCCATGAGTATCGTATCGCTCTGCATTCCATTCGTCGTCGCCTACATCGGCTACGCTTGGTGGGCCTTGAGCCGCAAACCCCAAGACGGCTCCAAAGAAGAACTCAAATACTAAAGACACTTCGACGATCCCTCGATCAGCGGGCCCGGAAGAGTGATCTTCCGGGCCCGCTGCAAAATGGCAAAACCGTCAATTCAGGTTTTTCTCGATAAACTCCTTCAAAATCACCGCATGGTTCTCAACCCTGTTCTTCGAGGCATAGAGCAACGTCACATCCGGATAGGTCCGAATGCGGTCGAGAAAATCCTGCATGGCAGCCGAACTCCCCAGCTCATCGAGGTACTTGCGCCGAAACTCCGCCCAACGGCCTGCCGGATCCCCGTGATACCACACCCGCAGCGACGTCGAAGGAGCGATCCGCTTCGCCCACAAATCGTAATGAAACGCCTCTTTGCGAATGCCCCGAGGCCAAAGTTTATCCACCAGCACTCGAAATCCGTCTCCGGGACTTTCAGGGTCGTAAACCCGTTTCAGCCGTACTTCCATATTCTTATGGTTTTGCAAGTTTTTAATAATAAATAGGAGTATAAAATTCATTTCTTTTGATGACGGCGAACATGCGGGCCACGATTTTAGCACGTAACGCATTGATTACCGACATTTTGTTCTTTCCTTCTTCTACTTTCCGCATATAGTAGGCCTTTAGTTCACCCTCTTTACGATGAGTTACCGATACGGCTGCCATATGTAGCAGTTTCTTTATCTTCTTGTTGGCCCTATGCGAGACCTTGTTTTGGAGTGCTGGCTGCTCCCGGATGTGTATGAGAACGGAGCGACACCTGCGTGACAGCAGAACTTTCTGGGATTGTCGAAGCGGGAGAACGCTTCTGTTTCGATAATCACATTCAGAGCTACCACTTTACCTACACCGTCTATCGACATTAAAGTTCCATCTGGCGCGCAAGCACTTCCGTTGAGCCTATGATCTTCTCCATTTCAGCAGTGATCGCATCGATAGCCGCTTGTAGTTCCTGTATTAAGCCTTTCATCCGCTTTGTTTTCTTGCGATAAAGCGCCGCCGGCATAAAATCTTTCTGATCGTACATCTGGCCTTTGTATTTAGCCAGGTCGGTAACGTAAAGCGCACGCCCTCTCCAACTGTTTAAGCCTCTCTATCTCCTCGGAGGGACGGTCGTAATACTTAACCTTATCTCCGAACCGTGAAGCGTAAATGGCTATGCGCTTTGCATCCACCTTGTCGTTCTTGCCCGCTGCATACCGGATGAATATTTGATCTGGGACGGGTTCTCCAACCAAAGTTTGCACTCGACCGACTTGCAAGCACATACCAGAGGGAAAGTATATTGCCCCGTATGTTCGGCACAGATTAAAAACTGTTCGTTATCCATTTCCAAATCGTTCTTCAACTCGCCGATCAGTCTGGCGACAGCCTGCTGGTGGTTGCTTACCTGTTCTTCGCGCAGAACCTTACCCTCGAATAGTACGCAGAAGTCCAGTTTCTTTTGCTGACGTCAACCCCGATGAAATAAAAATTGTCCATTACTTTTGTTTTGACCATCAAATTGAGAGAAAGGAACTTGAACCTATCCTAACTACCTTAACAATGAAAGGTTAAATTCTTATTCAGGTCTCGGTTCAAGAAAGACAAAGAGTCCTAATATGGAAATGAATCTTGAATTCTTATCGATACCTGGTTCACTCCCTGCCTCCCTTTCTTTTAGCTAACCTCTTCTCTACAAAATTACCAACTCTATCTCATCTCCTGTTTACTGCGCAAATCTAAGGTACTCGATTCGTCTTAACAATCTGTACTCGCTTCAACAAATAACGGGCAAAATACCCCGGACAACTTCAAAAATACCGATATGTATAAAAGATGGATTCATCACACCATCCGAACACGTAAATTTCCTGGCCAAAATCTGTTCGGAGCCTGCGGCCAGATCGTAAACGGCGCCATCGCCTATCTCGCCCCTGACGGCGGCGGCCCCGTCACGCCCACACCCACGCTACCGACCACCTGTTCATCGTCACGCAGGAGAAGCCAAAGTGCTGCTGGACGGACAAGAGCGAATCATCCGCGAAAACGAAGCGTTCGTCGTCAAAGGCGGTATTCCCCACTCCGTATGGAACAACGCACAGGCAGAAACCGTCATGATAGGCATAAGGCTGAAAACAACGAAAATGGTAAATAAGTCGATACACCGCACGAATCAATTTCGTATACCGTGCCCCAATGCACTCATTCTATCCTGGTAACTGAAAAGCCGCAAGCAATGTTTGCGGCTTTTCAAATTTTATCGTTTGAAAGATCAGGGATTGCGGATCAGCTTCACAAAACACCTCTCCCCGATCCGGCCGGAGGGTACAAATGTCCCGAAACAAAAACGTATCGGCCATTCTATCGCGGCAGCCCATTCGAACGACTTTGCCGCGTTGCAGAGACAAAAGCTGTGTTTCCGTACAACATTTCGCCCCGGTTCCACTCTTCGGCAGAGCGCGCTCGACTTCGCGTTACCGCATGCCGCCCGTCCTTCCTCCGTCGGACCGGAGGCGACCTTGCGAACTCCTGATTTTCGCCTGCCAGCCATACGACCAACTTTTATCTTAAGACCGTTCCGGACAAATTTGTCCACCCCGAAAATAAAAGGTTGCAAACGAATGTTTGCAACCCAGCCGACAACCCGGTCGTTTGCGGAGAGAAGGGGATTCGAACCCTGATACGCTTTAGACGTATACGAGCTTTCCAGGCGCGCCTCTTCAACCACTCGAGCACCTCTCCTCGGATGGGCAAAGATAATGATTTTTCCGGCAATCGACCAAATTTCGCTCCTACTAATTCACCGTCCGGCACGATATTTTCCGGCCACTGTCGGCAAAGACGCTCCCGCATGCTTCAGAACCCGGGCAAACGGCATTCATTCCCCTGGCTCCCGCCCATTCGCCGTCAGGCAAAGGCCGCGTGCCTTATAGCCGAAGAACGGCCGGCACGGAACCGACCCTACCCAAAACGAATCTCCAGGCGCAAACGGTATAACGCCGTCGCACCCGCTACTTGTCCGCAACCATCTGCTTCCACTCCGGATGCCGCAGAATATAACGGGCCATGAATCGACACAGCGGAACCACTTTCAGCCCCTGCCGTTTCAAATCTTCCAACACCGCCAGTGTCAACTGCGAGGCGATACCCTGTCCGCAGAACCGATCGGGAACGCCCGTATGGGTAACGGCGATACACCCGGGACCGCACTCCTCGTAATCCACCGCTGCCGTAGCACCGCCCAAATCGAATTCATAACGTCCGAGCGCCTTATTATTCTTCAATTCATACTTTTCATAACCATCGAATATTGATTGTATGCAAAGAAGAACAAAATCCGCACCGCAACCCACATTTCGGGAAAAAAAACCGGACCGGGCGATTTGCCCGGTCCGGTATCGCAATCCGCACGAATCGGCTACGCCTTGCCGGCCGATCCGAGAACTTTCTCGCATTTGTGCATGTAGAGCTTCTTCATCTCCTCGCGGGCCGGCCCCAGGTATTTGCGGGGATCGAACTCTGCGGGTTTGTCGGTCAGCACCAGACGCACGGCGGCCGTCATGGCCAGACGGCTGTCCGAGTCGATGTTGATCTTGCAAACGGCGCTCTTGGCGGCACGACGCAGCTGCTCCTCCGGAATGCCGATGGCATCCTTCAACGCACCGCCGTGCGTATTGATGATATGCACGTACTCCTGCGGCACGGACGAGGAGCCGTGCAGCACGATCGGGAACCCAGGGATGCGCTTCTCGATCTCCTCCAGGATGTCGAAACGGAGTTCGGGCGGCACGAGCACGCCGTCCGCATTGCGCGTGCACTGCTCGGGCTTGAACTTATTGGCTCCGTGCGACGTGCCGATCGAGATGGCCAGCGAATCCACACCGGTCTTCTTCACGAAATCCTCCACGTCTTCGGGACGGGTGTAGGTGTGGTGCTCGGCCGAAACCTCGTCCTCGACACCGGCCAGCACACCCAGCTCGCCCTCCACCGTCACATCGTGCTTGTGAGCATACTCCACGACCTTCTTCGTCAGCGCCACGTTCTCATCGTAAGGCAGGTGCGAACCGTCGATCATCACCGACGAGAACCCATATCGACGCAATCCTTGCAAAGCTCGAAAGTATCGCCGTGATCCAGATGCAGCACGATCGGAATGTTCTTACCCAACTCCTTGGCATACTCCACGGCACCCTGGGCCATGTAGCGCAGAATGGTCGGATTGGCATACTTGCGGGCACCCGACTACACCTGCATAATCACGGGCGACGAAGTTTCGACGCACGCCTGCACGATGGCCTGCATCTGCTCCATGTTATTGAAATTGAAAGCGGGAATGGCATACCCACCCTTGATCGCCTTGGCAAACATCTCGCGGGTATTCACCAGGCCCAATTCTTTATAAGATACCATAATTATATAATAATTTAAGAATTTATGCGTTTCAATCTTTACAAAATTAAACATTATTTCCTAAAGAACAGGCACTTTCCCGAATAAAAATAAAAACAGACGGGAGAAAAAATAGCGCTCAAACGGAATATTCTGATTTTATTTTAGTAAATTTGCGAATAATTGGCAATTTTCTAACGCTACAATAAAGACCTCAACACCATGTCGGAATTCATCTATCAAGAACCATTCCCGATCGAATGTGACAAGACGCAATATCGTCTGCTGACCAAAGAGTATGTCAAGATCGTCGAATGCGACGGACGCCGCATTCTCAAGGTCGATCCCAAAGGTATCGAACTGCTGGCCCGCGAAGCCTATACCGACGTATCGTTCTACCTGCGCCCGGCCCATCTGGAGCAACTCCGCCACATTCTGGAGGATCCCGAAGCTACCGACAACGACAAGTTCGTGGCCTACACCATGCTGCTCAACCAGACGGTCGCCGCCGAAGGCGAACTGCCGACCTGCCAGGACACCGGCACGGCCATCTGCATCGGCAAGAAGGGCGAGAATGTCTTTACGGGAGCGGACGACGCCGAATGTATCGCCCGGGCGCCTACGAAACCTACAAGGAGCGCAACCTGCGCTATTCGCAGGTCGTGCCCTTCACGATGACCGAGGAGAAGAACTCGGGCACGAACCTGCCCGCACAGATCGATCTCTACGCCGACAAAGGCAACGAATACAAATTCCTGTTCATCACCAAAGGCGGCGGCTCCGCCAACAAAACCTTCCTCTACCAGCAGACCAAAGCGCTGCTGAACGAGAAATCGCTTCTGGAATTTTTCCGCTCGAAACTCATGGATCTCGGCACCTCAGCCTGCCCGCCCTACCACCTGGCCGTCTGCATCGGCGGCACGTCGGCCGAAATGTGTCTGGCGACCGTCAAGAAGGCTTCGGCAGGTTACCTCGACCAGCTGCCCACCTCGGGCAACGAAGGAGGACGCTGCTTCCGCGACCTGGAGTGGGAACAGAAAATCCTCCAGATCTGCCGGGAGAGCGGTATCGGCGCCCAGTTCGGCGGCAAATACCTCGTACACGACGTGCGGGTGATCCGCGCTCCGCGCCACGCGGCGTCGTGCCCCGTCGGCATCGGCGTAAGCTGCTCGGCCGACCGCAACATCAAAGCCAAAATTACCGAAGAGGGCATCTTCCTCGAACAGCTCGAGAAGAACCCGGCCCGCTTCCTGCCCAAAGAGGCCCCCGCCATGTCGCCCGCCGTGGACATCGACCTGGATCAAGGCATGGACAAGGTGCGCGAAATCCTCTCCAAATATCCGATCAAAACGCGCCTGAACCTGCGCGGCACGCTCATCGTGGCCCGCGACATCGCCCACGCCCGCATCAAACAGATGCTCGATGAGGGCAAGCCGATGCCCGAATATTTCAAGAAACACCCGATCTATTACGCCGGTCCGGCCAAGACGCCGAAAGGAATGCCTTCGGGCAGCTTCGGACCCACGACGGCAGGCCGTATGGATCCTTACGTGGATCTGTTCCAGGAGCACGGCGGCTCGCTGATCATGCTGGCCAAGGGCAACCGCTCGCAACAGGTGACGGACGCTTGCCGAAAACACGGCGGATTCTACCTCGGTTCGATCGGCGGTCCGGCGGCTGTGCTGGCCAAAGATTCGATCAAATCGGTCGAAGTGGTCGATTTCCCGGAACTGGGTATGGAAGCCGTCCGCAAGATCTACGTCGAAAACTTCCCGGCCTTCATCATCGTCGACGACAAGGGCAACGATTTTTCGCGCAGCTCAAACACTAAACGCTCCGCCCCGGCCGTTATAGGGGCAACCAAGGAAACAGACAGTCAATGAAAGGTTTTTTCTGTAAAATAACCCTCGCATTATGTTTCGTAATCTTCGTCGGCTCCGCAGCAAGAGCCGACGAGGTTACTTTCAGCGCCAACGCCCCGATGGTCGTCACGGCAGGCGAAAGTTTCCGGGTGGAGTTCTCGCTCAACGCCACGCCCGACGACGATTCGTTCGAAGCGCCGGATTTCGGGGCGTTCGACGTACTGGCCGGCCCGGCGATCTCCCAGGGACACTCGATCCAGATCATCAACGGCGCGATGACCAAAAACGTCAATTATACGATCACCTACGTATTGCTGGCCCAGGACGCGGGCAACATCACGATCGGTCCAGCCTCGATCAAGGTCGATAAAAGATACAAGACCCAGCCTCTGCCGATCGAGATCTCCGACAAACCGTCGGCAGGCAGCGCCGGGCTCCGCAGGAAATTCAGACTCTTCGGATGAAAGTATCGAGGAGGAAGCCCAGGGACAGATTGCCAAAGACGATCTGTTGCTGCGCGTCCACATATCGAAACAGTCGGTCTTCAAAGGCGAACCCCTGCTGGCGACCTTCAAGCTCTACCGCCGGGTGGCGATCGTGGGCTACGAAGACATTAAATTCCCCTCCTTCAACGGCTTCTGGACGCAGGACATCGACGTTTCGAACGCCATGTGGCAGCGTGAAACCCTGAACGGCAAGGTCTATGAATCGACAGTCGTAAAGAGTGTCTGCTCTACCCGCAGCAGGCGGGTACGCTCGTGATCGAACCCGCAACGATCACCGCCATTGCACAAGTTATCGTACAGAGCCGCCGCCATATCGATCCGTTCTTTGGCGGCGGGCACGAAGTCTATAATTTGCGGCGCAAGTTGCAGACGCCCGCGTGAACATCACGGTCAAAGAGCTCCTGCGGGCGCTCCGGCCAGCTTTACGGGCGCCGTCGGCAAATTCTCCATGGACGCGTCGCTCTCCGCAGACCAACTGGCGGCCAACTCGGCCGGGACCTTCACGGTGAAAATCACGGGACAGGGCAACCTGCCTTTCATCCAAGCACCGAAACTGACGCTGCCCGCCTCGTTCGAGCAATACAACGTCAAAACCACCGAATCCATCCAAACGGCGACTGCGGGAACCTCCGGCTACCGGCAATTCGAATATCCGTTCATCGCGCGCGCCGAAGGGACGTACCGTATCGATTCGATTCTTTTCACCTACTTCAATCCCGACCGCCGGGAATATGTGACCCTCTCCTCGCAAAGCTTCCCGCTGCAAATCACACCGGATGCCAACGGCGGAGAGAGCTACATGGTCAAAGGACTCTCCAAGGAGGACGTTCAGATGCTGGGACAGGACATCCGTTTCATCCGCCTGGGCAAGGCACACCTCCAGCCGATGCACGAGCCATTCTTCCTGAGCGGACTCTATATCGGACTGCTGGGTGCGATTCTCGTCCTTTTCGCCGGAACTTACATCGCGCTGCGCAAGCAGATCCGCGACAGCCAGAATGCGGCTTTGATCCGGGGCCGGCGGGCCAACAAAGTGGCCATTCAGCGTTTCAGAATAGCCAAGAACTATATGGAAGAGCACAACCAGCACGCCTTCTACGAAGAGATGCTGAAGGCTTTATGGGGGTATATGAGCGATAAATTCAATATCCCGGTAGCCAATCTCACCAAGGAAAACGTCCGCGAAGAGCTCCACAAGCGCGGGGCTGCGCCGGAAGACACCCAGCTCTTCTCGGAACTCATCACCCGCTGCGACGAAGCCCAATATTCGCCGGTGGCTTCGGCCCGTATGAGCGACGTATATCGGGACGGCCTCGAACTGATTTCCCGCATCGAATCGATCATCAAACGCTAAAAGCCATGAAGCGATATATTCTCTTTCTCCTCGCTACGCTGTTGAGCGCGGCAGTTCCGGGGCAGACTGCCGCCCGAACCGATTCGCTGGCTCAACACCCGCAATCGGAGCAAACCGCCTCGGCAGCTTACGCATCCGATCCCGACAAGTTGTGGGATCAGGCCAACACGGCTTACATCAACAACGACTTTCCTACGGCAATTTCGCTTTACGAAACGATTCTGTCGAGCGGCAGGCAATCGGGCAAACTCTACTATAACCTGGCAAATGCCTATTTCAAGGAGCAGGAAATCGGTCGGGCGATCCTCAACTACAACCGGGCGCTGAGGCTCAATCCGGGAACGAAGACATACGCTACAACCTGCAAGTCGCCGAGAAAATGACCAAAGACCACATCGACGCCGTCCCCGAATTTTTCGTCAAGACCTGGTTGTCGAATCTGCGCAACCTTTTGAGCAGCACGACATGGGCCGTCCTCTCGCTGGTCTTCCTGGCGGCAATGCTCGGCTCGGCGCTTTTCTATCTGCTCTCCGTCGTCTGGTACGACGCAAGATAGATTCTACGGCACCGCGACAGCCTTTCTGCTGCTGGTACTGACCCTCTGCTTCGCAGCCATCGACCGCCGGGAGGCGATCGACCGCACATCGGCCGTCGTACTGCGGGATGCCGTCGCCGTCAAAAGCTCTCCCGATCAGAACTCGACCGATCTCTTCATTCTGCACGAAGGCACCAAAGTAGAAATTTCGGACCGTCTGAACGGCTGGTGCGAAATCACCATCGCCGACGGCAAAAAGGGCTGGATGGAGTGCTCGACGTTCGAAACCATCTAAAACCGGATCCGCCCCTGCGAATCAAAATTTCCAAGAACGTGTCCAGACTGCTTCAAGACGTGACCGGAGAACTGTCGAAACTCCCAGGCATCGGACGCCGCACGGCGTTGCGCCTGGCGATCCACCTGCTGCGCATGGAACCCGATTCGGTAAGCAACATGACACGCAGTATCGACCGATTCCGCCGCGACATCAAATACTGCAAATTGTGCAACAACCTCTCGGATGAAGAAATCTGTCCGATCTGCGCCGACCGGGAGCGCGACCATACGACCGTCTGTGTCGTAGAACAGGTCGCCGACGTACTCTCGATCGAAAATACCCGCCAGTACCGTGGACTCTATCACGTATTGGGCGGTGTAATCTCTCCGATGCAGGGCATCCCCCTTCGGACCTGAAGATCGACCTGCTGATCGAGCGGATCGCCCAGGGACAATCCGAAGTGATCCTCGCCATCTCGACCTCGGTCGAAGGCGAAACAACCCTGTTCTATCTGCTCAACCGGCTGCGCCAGTACCCGCAGGTGAAAGTCACGTCGATCGCCCGGGGATCGGCTTCGGCGACGAACTGGAATACGTGGATGAACTGACGATTACTCACGCACTGATGAACCGGCGGGAAATCGAATAGGAAACTCGCACCCGGAAAATCCGAACCTCCGCCAAATACAAGCAACCGCGAATATCCGAAACGAATATTCGCGGTTATTTTTCCACCGGGCCGACATTTCACCGCTGATCGACGAAATGAAGCTTATCGGTATCGAATCCCTGTTTTCGACCTGGTCCAGAATCCGGACCAGCACCTGCGTAGATAATCGAGGTCGGCGAGCGAGAATCCATAAATATTTGGCCGATCGGCCGCTTACGACGACCCACTGCCGCTCGGCAGCGGAATCGCATGCCGACATCGTATAGTCGCTATAAAAACCAACAAGACGAAACCCGCAGGCATTCGTAATCGGCAGACAACCGACCTTTTGCACTCGAAATCCGGTCCCGGCCCGTTCTGCCGTCCTTGCCCCGATAGACGATTCGCATTTTACTTTCCGACAATAATCGGTAAACCACCCGGGATCCGACCGTCCCCTCCTGAAACGGATGATCGAAACGAGCGATCTCGTACCACTCGCCGACATACAAATCGGGATTCGCCCACGGTCCACTGCCGACAGCGGCAACGCCCGGTCCCCGACCGTACGCGGCGCCCGCCACAAGCGACATCGCCGCAAACAGCATATATTCGATTTTCACCCTGGTCATAACGAGGGTGTATCGCATATTCTATACCGGATTACGTCTATTGCAAAGATTCCTGCAAACTTTTCAGCGTTCGGTAAATTCCCTCGGCATCATAACCGCACTGGGCATACAGTTGCGCGGGCGTTCCATGTTCGACAAAACGATCCGGAATACCCAGGTTCACGACCTTCGGCAGATAGCCGTGCTCGCAGAAGAACGCGACGACGGCTTCTCCCACGCCGCCGCGCAAGGCTCCGTCCTCGACGGTCACCACACAACGGAACTTACGTCCGACCTCGTGCAGCAACTCCTGGTCGAGCGGCTTGGCGAAACGCAGGTCGTAATGGGCCACCCGAATCCCGTCCGCCTCCATACGCGCAATGGCCTCGGAAGCAAAATTGCCGACCGTACCGATCGTAAGGACCGCAATCCGCTCCCCGTCCTTCAGGCAACGCCCCCGCCCGATTTCCATCGCTGCGAACGGCTCATCGCGCCAGGCGACGCCCGCTCCGTTACCGCGCGGATAGCGGATGGCGAAAGGCCGACCGGCCTCGAGCGCCGTAAACATCATGTTCCGAAGCTCCAGTTCGTTCATCGGCGCAGCCACCGTCAGATTGGGAACCGTACCGAAATAGGCCAGATCGAAAGCGCCGTGATGCGTCGCTCCGTCCTCACCCACCAGACCGCCCCGGTCAAGGCACATGACCACTGGAAGGCGCTGAATCGCCACGTCATGAATCACATTGTCATAAGCCCGCTGCATGAAACTCGAATAGATGTTGCAGAAAGGCACCATGCCCGCAGCCGCCAGTCCGGCGGAGAAAGTCACGGCATGTCCTTCGGCGATACCGACGTCGAAACAACGCTCCGGCATCTCTTTCATCAGAATATTCATCGAACTGCCCGACGGCATGGCAGGCGTTATCCCCACGATCCGCTCGTCGGCACGGGCCAGATCGAGCAGCGTCTGTCCGAAAACATCCTGATATCGGGCCACCTCGGTCTTGCTGACGATCCGCTCGCCCGTTTCCGGATTGAATTTGCCCGGAGCGTGCCATACCGGCTTATTGCACTCGGCAGGCTTATAGCCCTTTCCTTTTACGGTCATCACATGCAGCAGCTTGGGACCCTCGATGCGCCGCAAGGCCGCCAGCGCCCGCACCAGTTCCGGCAGATTATGCCCGTCGATCGGACCGAAATAGCGGAAATTCAGACTTTCGAACAGATTGCTGTTCTTCAACAGCCCTGCTTGACGGCATTGCCCGCTTTCTGACAAAACCGCAAAACAGCCGGCGTATGGGACAAAATCCGCCACAAACGGCGTTTGATAGCGTTGTAGCGCCTCGACGTCGAAATCTTGACCAGGTAGTTCTTCAAAGCCCCGGTAGCCTGGTCGATGGCCATGTTGTTATCGTTGAGAATGACCAGCAGGTTGGTCTGCTTGCTCGCTCCGGCGTTGTTCAACCCTTCGAACGCCAGACCGCCCGTCATCGAACCGTCGCCGATCACGGCCACCACCTGCCGCTGCTCGCCCTTGAGTTCCGCAGCTTTGGCCATACCGAACGCCGCCGAAATCGACACGGAGGCATGTCCGCCGCCGAAAGCGTCGTAAGGACTCTCGACATACGCGGGAAGCCGCTGATACCGCCCAGCTTACGATTGGTCCGAAACGCCTCGCGGCGCCCGGTAATGATTTTATGGGCATAGGTCTGATGCCCCACGTCCCACGATTTTATCGTCAGGAGTATTGAATACGTAGTGCAGAGCGACGGCAAGCTCCACCGCTCCCAGGCTCGAAGCCAGGTGTCCCGGATTGGACGAACATTGCTCGATGATGTACTGACGCAGTTCGTCGCAATACTGACGAAGTCAGAGCCCGACAACTTCTTCAAGTCATCGGGCGAATCAATCCGATCGAGCCATTTATATTCCGAATGCATCATGGATAGGCAAAGATAGCATTAAAAAACGACATTTTTTCGAAATTTTTCCTATCTTCGCATTATCAAATTCCGCTCCGCTTATGAAATACGACAGAATACTCCTGAAACTCAGCGGCGAATCCCTGCAAGGGATTCAGAAATACGGTCTTTCGACCGACGTGCTCCACAGCTATGCGGAGCAAATCAAAGCCGTCGTCGGAACGGGAGTCCAGGTAGGCATCGTCATCGGCGGCGGCAACATCTTCCGGGGACTTCAGGGCGCCCGCAAGGGGTTCGACCGCGTGAAAGGCGACCAGATGGGGATGCTGGCCACGATCATCAACTCGCTGGCCCTGCAGTCGGCCCTCGAGGACAACGGCGTGAAAGCGAAAGTCCTCACCTCGATCCGGATGGAACCCATCGGAGAGTATTACTCGAAAGCCAAGGCGCTCGACTACCTCGAAGCCGGATACGTAGTCATCATCGGCGGCGGCACGTCGAACCCCTATTTCTCGACCGACTCTGCATCGGCGCTGCGCGGCATCGAGCTCGAAGCCGACGTCATGCTCAAGGGTACGCGCGTAGACGGCGTCTATACGGCCGATCCGGAGAAAGACCCTGCTGCGGAGAAGTTCGACGAAATCACCTTCGATGAAGTTTATCGTCGCAACCTGAAGGTTATGGATATGACCGCCTTCACGCTTTGCCGCGAAAACGGCCTCCGGGTCATCGTCTTCGACATGGACACTCCGGGCAACCTGGAAAAGGTGCTCGCCGGAGAGAAGATCGGCACACTGGTCAAACTCTGAAAACCTATTATATCGCTATGACCGAACGTAAAACCCAATAACAAACGTCTTATCCTGATGATCGTCCTGCTCGCGGTCGTCATCGCCCTGATGTGGCTGCTGCCCGACGGATCGCAGCCCGCAGCCCCCGCAACGAACGCTCCGAAGACCGAACAGACCAAGAATACGAACGATGCGCCCGACGACATCGAGGCTACGACCCTTGTTAAAGCCGGGACACAGGCACCCGATTTCCGGGTGGAAATGTTCGACGGCACGACCTTCACCCTGGGCAGTCTGCGCGGCAAAGTGGTGCTTCTGAATTTCTGGGCGACCTGGTGCGGTCCCTGCCGCGAGGAATTGAGCCGCGTACAGAAGGACATCATCGACCGCTTCAAGGGGAACGAAGACTTCGTTTTCCTGCCCGTATCGCGCGGCGAAACCCGCGAAACGGTCGCCGCTTTCCGGGAAAAGATGGGTTATACGTTCCCGATGGGACTCGACCCCGAACAGAAAATTTACAGACTTTACGCCTCCAACTACATTCCGCGTAATTTCCTGATCGGCAAAGACGGCAAAGTTATTTCCGCGACCATCGGTTACATGAGGCCCCGAATTCGACGAACTCATTCTTCTGATCGAGCGACAACTCAACTCCGCCAACTAAACAAATACGACATATGGATACCAAAACCATTCTTTCCGAAGCTTCCGACCGCATGCAGAAAACGATCGAGCACCTCGAAGAAGAGCTGCTCAACATCCGGGCAGGCAAGGCGAGCCCGACCGTGCTGAACGGAGTTTTCGTAGATTATTACGGATCTCAAACCCCGATTTCAGGCGTGGCAAGCGTCACGGTACCCGATGCCAAGACCATTCTGATCCAGCCCTGGGACAAAACCTGATCCGCGCGATCGAAAAGGCGATCATCGACTCCAACATCGGGCTGACCCCTCGAACAACGGCGAGCAGATACGCCTGACGATTCCGCCCCTGACCGAAGAGCGCCGCAAAGAGCTGGTCAAGCAGGTACGCCAGGAGGCGGAAACCGCCCGCATCAGCTTGCGCAACGCACGCCGGCGACGCCGTCGAGGCATTCAAGAAGGCCCAGAAGGAGGGCATGCCCGAAGACGAATCGAAGGACGGCGAAACCCAGGCGCAGAAGCTGCTCGACAAGTTCACCAAATCGCTGGACGCGATACTCGACAACAAGGAAAAGAGATCATGACCGTATAGATACGCTTTCTCCGAGAAACCGAACACCCCGACGCATAAACGCCGGGGTGTATCTTTCATCAGAGGGGGATTTTTATATCAGGCACCCCACCCACTCAAGAAAACTCGCCCGTCATGCCTCTGCGATTCGAAAAAATCACCACGCACAAAAACGCTTCCTCGACCTGCTCCTGCTGGCCGACGAACAGGAATCCATGATCGACCGCTACCTGGAACGGGGCGAAATGTTCGTAGCCCGTGACGACGGACAGGTCGTCGCCGAATGCGTCGTCACGGACGAAGCCGACAGAATCGGAGAGATCAAGAATCTGGCTGTACCCTCCAGTATCAACGGAAAGGATACGGACGACAAACGCTCGAATTTCTGGAGGCGTACTACCGGGAGCGTTACCGGACGCTTCTCGTCGGCACCGGGGATGTTCCCCGCACACCCGTTTTACGAACGATGCGGATACGTTCGCTCGCACTCGATCCCCGGCTTCTTCACCGATCATTACGACCACCCCATCATCGAGGACGGCAGACAACTGGTAGATATGGTCTATCTGAAGAAGTCCTTGTAACCCGGCACACACCGGCTCCGCCTGCACAAAATCGTCCACAACGGACAAATCCCGCCCGATCGGGCTATTTTTACCGGAATCGTCTAAAATTCCGCCTTTTAATACCTTCGCGGCAAGACAACTATGAAACTCATTCTTAAAATATCGCTCGCATGCCTGCTCGCAACAGGCTGCGCATCGAAAATTTCCGCCCAAACCTACGTCAAACTCAACGGACTCTATGCGCTCGTGGGCGTAGTCAATCCCGCCGTCGAATTCACAATCTCCCCAAATCGACCTTCCAGACCGAAATAGTCGTTTCGCCGTGGAGTCGGTAAACAATCATCACGCCCTCTTTGTATCTTCATGGTCGAATACCGCCGTTATTTCAAGGAGCACAACCGGGGCTGGTACCTCGGAGCCAATATCGGTATGCAGGCTTTCGACCTCTCGAAACCCTACGTCGAAAACTGGAAGCTCAAATTCGAAAACCGGTACAGCAAAGGCTACGGATTCATGATCGGCCTCTGCGTCGGCTACGAACACATCTTCCGCGAACGCTGGGTGCTCGACGCCTACTTCGGCTGGTCGTGGATGAGCAGCTTCTACAACGGCTATTCCATGGACGGGAAAATCGACATGAACCCCGGCCATCAGGTCGAACAAATACCCCGATCCGTTCAACGGTTCGTCGGAGTGGTATCCCAACAAGATCGGATTGTCGATAGGATACCGTATTTTCAATCCGCACAAGAAAAATAGTTCGGCAACAACTCGTCCTGCCTCCGCGCTCCCCAACCGATTCGAATCACCCGCCGCACGGACATCGCTTCCGTATCGTCATTTTTCAACCGTATCCGTAATTTTTCCCGGTAAATTTTGGCGGGAATTACTTATATTTGCAGCGGAAACTCATTCGCCCGGGAATACATCCACTTTTCCCCAAGAACGTTTCCGAACAAAATATAAACCCCAAGCAAATATCCCTAAACAATGAAAAAAATTCTTTTCACGCTGTTCGCCCTGGTATTGGCATCCGGTATCGCCGCCCAAATTCCCGAACCCGATTTCATTGGCGAAGTATTGGCGATTCATTCGGACGGCACGGCTGAAAAATTGGAAAAACACAATGTCAAAATGCGCACCGGAGCCGGAGTGTATATAGCAGGTCTGGCCGTCAATAAGTCGAAAACTAAAATTCTCGTCGCAGGTAGTCAAGCCAACGTACGCTTCGCAGCCGACGAACCGGTCAATCTGATTGTCCGCGCCGTAGACAACAAAACCGACCCGATGTCGATCGTACGGGTATTCGCCATGAAGAACAACCGAAAACAACGCTCGGCAGTCATCTCGGCCGTAGGTTCGTTCAACGTCACATCCAACGATATGGAGTACCTGCCCTTTACCGCAGAAAAATACGGAGAAAACTCCTATTACCTGACTTTCGGAGATGCCCTGCCGGTGAATACGGCATCATCGTCACCAACCCCAACAATGTCGATGAAAAATGATCATCGTATCGGCTTTCGGAATCGATTCGGAAAAATGCCTGCTGCATCCGGTTCCGAAACGGCAGAGGACACAGAGTAAAACATCCGGCAAATACGGCCCTGGAAACGACATTTCGATATCGCACTCCACGACAGCCTACAACAAAGAACCCCGCCGCAAGCATTGGTCTTGCGGCGGGGATCTTCCATTAAACGGGGATTACTTGCGGTAAACCTTGGTATAGCCGTAAATCGCCTCGTCACCGAGCTCTTCCTCGATCCGGAGCAACTGGTTATACTTGGCCATACGGTCGGAACGCGACATCGAGCCGGTCTTGATCTGACCCGCATTGGTCGCTACGGCGATGTCGGCGATCGTCGAATCCTCGGTTTCGCCCGAACGGTGCGAAGTAACCGACGTATATCCCGCACGGTGCGCCATCTCGATAGCGTCGAGTGTCTCGGTCAGCGTACCGATCTGGTTCACCTTGATCAGGATCGAGTTCGCGCATCCCATCTCGATACCCTTGCGCAGGAAATCCACGCTGGTTACGAACAGGTCGTCGCCGACCAACTGACACTTGTCGCCCAGCTCGGCCGTCAGCATCTGCCAACCCTCCCAGTCGTTCTCGGACATACCGTCCTCGATCGAGTCGATCGGGTATGTGGCAACCAGGCCCTTCAGGTACTCGACCTGCTCCTTCGAAGAGCGCTTTGCACCGTTCGCACCCTCGAACTTCGTATAGTCGTAAACACCGTCCGCATAAAACTCCGAAGAGGCGCAGTCCATAGCGATCGATACGTCGCCGCCCTCGCTCTTGCGGCCCGGCTTGTAACCGGCAGCCTTGATCGCTTCGAGGATCGACTCGATCGCATCCTCCGTACCCTTCAGCGCGGGTGCGAAACCTCCTTCGTCGCCTACGGCCGTCGAGAGGCCCCGGTTGTGCAACACCTTCTTCAGGCTGTGGAACACCTCGGCACCCATGCGAAGACCTTCGCGGAACGAGGAGCGCCCACCGGACGGATCATGAACTCCTGGAAAGCGATCGGAGCGTCCGAATGCGAACCGCCGTTGATGATGTTCATCATCGGCACGGGCAGCGTCTTGGCATTCACACCGCCGATGTAGCGGTAGAGCGGCAGACCGAAATAGTCGGCGGCAGCGCGGGCTACGGCCAGCGAAACACCCAGGATGGCGTTGGCGCCCAGCTTCGATTTGGTCGGCGTACCGTCCAGCGCGATCATCGTCTTGTCGATGCCCACCTGATCCGTTACGCTCATACCGACGATCGCCGGAGCGATGATGTTATTCACGTTCTCCACCGCCTTCTCGACGCCTTTGCCCGAATAACGGCTCTTGTCGCCGTCACGAAGTTCGAGCGCCTCGTTCTCGCCCGTCGATGCGCCGCTCGGAACGGCTGCGCGGCCGAATGCGCCCGATACGGTTCTTACTTCGACCTCGATGGTCGGGTTACCTCTCGAATCGAGGATTTCTCTTGCATGGATCTCTACAATCTGCATAGTTGTAAATTTTTGAATTTTATAAAAACAATTTCGTTTTCAACGGTCGTTTCACAGGTGCGGCATCTACCTGCAACCTCGGTTGTCTGCCGGATCGCACCCACCGGACGCACGAAAAGTCGCAACGAGGCGGATCCGAATTCCGAACTGCCGCAGCGCAATCTGTCGAACCGTGCAAAGATAACGATTTTTACAGACAAACTGTTATTCGAATAACATTATTTCTCCCTTCGAAGTCGGTTATAAGAAACGGCAAATCCGACGCCAAAACTTATTTTATCAACGAAAACCTTTTTATCACCGATATTTTCTTATCTTCGGTATAGAAAACTAACCCTAACTTCGATCGTATGAAAAAACTTTTCCTCTGTTTGCTGGCGATAACGGCAGCGATCTCCACCGCATGGGCACAAACGCCCAAAAAGAATATTTTCGGCCTTCGGGTCGGTATGGATATGAGCAAAATCAGCATCCTGGATACCGGTTCCGGAGAGAAATACCTGTCGGAATTACGGACCTCATTCAACATCGGCCTGACGGACCAGGTCCGGCTTTTGAACGACAAGCCCTTCTATTTCCAGTTCGGCCTGATGCTGCACAACAAGGGAGGAAAAGTCCAAGCTACCGACGGCGGCTCGGACATTGAGCTCTCCCTGAACGCAATGTACCTGGAACTTCCCGTCATGCTCAACTACCACATCCGGCTCGCCCCGAAAGTCGCTGTCATTCCTTTCGCCGGATTCTACGGATCGCTGGGTGTGGACGGCAAACAGTCCTTTGACGACTTGGGACTTGAAATCCAACAGAATTTGTTCGGCAAAAATAAAATGTTTCAACGCGGAGACTTCGGCGGGCGGATAGGCATCGGATTAAGCATCCACTCCGTCTATATCGGCGCCTCTTACGGCGGCGGTTTCCTCAACATCGCCCAGGAAGACGACACCTCCAAATTCCGCAACCGCAGTTGGTCCCTCTCCGTCGGCTACGATTTTAACCCGTCTGTCTTTTTATTTCATTACCGAAAGTCCGTATCGGGACCTCGCCCCGGTGTTCCGAAACAGACATAAAACGGCCCTGAAGAAACTTCAGGGCCGTTTCTTATCGTTTCACGGAAAGCGGCAGGTCCGCGCCTCCGGCATAGAACATCACCAGATCAACCGGCACCGTCCCCTGGTTTTCACCATAGTGGAACGTATTCACCAGCTCGACGATACCGCTGCCCGCCGAAAAGTCTTCGACAGACCGTTTTCCGCAACAACGGTAAGTTCGCCTTGCAGCACGACACCGGCATTGATTACGGGATGACGGTGCATCGCCAGCCGTTCACCGGGAGCGATCGTAATCCGAAGAATCGTAATACGGGGCGTTCCCGCAGGATAAGACGGCAGCGCCGTGCCGTCCCAACTCTCGGAAGTATCGACGATCGTCGTGGAACCGGTCCGTGCCTCGCGGGAGTCCGCCGACACAACTCCGCCCGATTCTCCGCCCGGATCGCCGCGCAGCTCCCGCAACGGATTACGGGACACTATTTCAGATTCTTCTTGCGGATCACCTCCAGCATATCGTCCGTCATGCTCGACAGATCCCACTCGGGCTTCCAACCCCACTCCTCACGGGCGCAGGTATCGTCGAGCGAATTGGGCCAGCTTTCGGCAATGGCTTTCTTCACCGGATCGACGTCGTAATCCATCGTGAAGTCGGGCAGACGCTTCTTGATCTCGGCATAGATGATCTCCGGCGTGAAGCTCATCGACGCGATGTTGAAACTGTTGCGGTGTACGAGCTTCGTCGGATCGGCCTCCATCAGCTCCACGCAGGCACGCAGCGCATCGGGCATGTACATCATGTCCATATAGACATCGCCCGGCAGGGGCAGGTGAAGCGGCCCGAACGGATCGCTTCGTAGTAGATCTCCACCGCGTAGTCGGTCGTACCGCCACCCGGAAGGGTCACGTTGGAAATCAATCCGGGAAACGCACCGAACGGGTATCCACACCGAAACGGCTGTGGTAATAGTCGCCGAGCATCTCGCCCGTCACCTTGCATACGCCGTACATCGTCGTCGGACGCATCACGGTATCCTGCGGAGTCTTGTCCTTGGGCGAAGAGGGACCGAACGCGCCGATCGAACTGGGGTGAACAGCGCACAGTTATACTGACGGGCCACCTCCAGCGAATTCATCAGCGCACCGATATTGACCTGCCATGCCGTCTGGGGCTTCGCTTCGCCAACAGCCGACAACAGGGCTACCAGGTTAAAAATCGAATCGATCTTCTGACGCGACACCATTTCCGCCATTGCATTGGCATCCAGGGCGTTCATCACCTCGAAAGGTCCCGACTCGGCAAGCTGCTTGCACTCGCGCACGTCCGTTGCGACCACATTGTCGTTTCCGTAAATTTTACGGAGATAAGTTGTTAATTCGGAACCGATCTGGCCACCGGCACCTACGATTAAGATACGTTTCATATATTTTTAGTTATAAACCGGAAGCAAAGATATAAAATGATTATCAATTCCGAACTTTTTCTTCGCACTTTTCAAATCATAGAATCCGGGCCGCTTCCCATCTTATTCATACTCCATCCGTACTATGCAAAACGTTCTCACCGCAGAAAGACATGCCCCGGCGAAGAAACCCGGGAAAATCAGCCGGTACCCGGCCGGAAAGCATCGCTACCGGCGACAGGCATCCTCGCGCCCGCTACCGTTGTGACGCAGAAGGACCATTACTGAATCGTCCATGCATTGGCAGGATTCTCTTCGCCGTAGCCCATCACCTCTTTCCAACTGGTCTTCAGTTGATCTCTCTTAGCCTCGGACTCGACGATAATCGTCTGCGAATCGTAGCCGGACCAGTAGAAACCGGACTCGTACGTGCCATAATTTTGAATGCAAGTAGTCAGCAACGGACAGTTAGCGATATTCACTTCAGCCGTGCCGCCGACGTAGAGTAGCGCGAGCTTGCTCAATCCGGATACATTCAGCGACTTCAGCGCTGCGGGTTCTCCGTAGCTATCCATTACGCTCACATATTCCAAGTCGGTATATTGAGTCAGATCCAATGTCGTCGGACCAACCGGTTCATGATTAGCATATTTGATAATCGACTTAAAGCTTTTAATTCCGTCAGGCAGTTGGATCGAAGTATAGCCTGCGGTCGGCGACATAGTCACATCGGTCAGTTTCGTAAAAGCCGACAGGTCAATGTCGCCCAACGAAACTTGCCATGCATTGATCGACAACTTTGTCAGATTGGTACACAAATCCAATCCGTCGAGGGTAAGTCCGGTAGCATCCATAGAAGTCGTTATATTGATCTCCGTCACCTTAGCCAGCATCTCCTCCGTAATCACCGTATTGATATCTCCGACGGGATTGACGGTTTCGTCGTCCAGAATAGCCTTGCGCAGCACGGCATTCATCGACGCAGCAGCCTCCGTACGCTCCTCATCGACGCACCACCAGGTAACGGATACGCCATAGTCGGAATACTGGCTGGCCATCGCAGACTTTTGAGCCAGCGTAGCGATGATCATGGTACCGTCGGCGAACATATTCGTACCGCTGGATGCATAGTCAGCCGATGCGAAAGTGGTAATGGGCATCTCGTGGATGTCCACGGTCGTCATTTTGGGGCAAGACTGCAACCAGAACATTTCGACAGTCGATGCGGAACCGGTCAAATCCAAAGTTTCGAGCGATTTGGCTCCCTCGACAACCACTTTCTTCAATGCCGGACAATTGGAAAGATTGATCTTGGACAAGTTGGCCTGGTCGTTGGAGAACTTGAGCTCAAACGTCGTCAAGTTTTCAAGCCCACTCACATTGAGACTCGACCACAAACCATTGGCCGGAGAGAGCGACACCCTTGTCAGCTTCTTATTGTTCGACAGCGTAATACCATTCAGTTCGTCGCAATTCGAATTGACAACAAGCACCTCAAGTTGGGGAAACGCTCAATATACATCAAACTCTTTACCTTGCCCCGAAACCAGTCGAATAAATTTCCGTTACGCTTTCGGCCTCAGCCTGCGAGAGCAGACCGTCTCCATTCGCATCGTATTCACTCAACAGATAAGCACGCAGGTTGGTGTCCATGCCCGAAGAGAGGTCTTCCGCCTTGAACTCCGTCACATTATAGAGTTTATTGGCCGCCGTGGTCAGCGGAGTCGTGAACTTACGGGTCAAAATCTCTTTATTCACATCACCGGCATCCCAACTGTAATAACTGTGAACGATCTTCAGCGAAACACCCTTCGTAAACTCGATCCCGGCAGGTACGACAAAATGCACCTCGGTAGCAACATCCGTCTTGAGCGTTACGTCCGATGCACAAGTCACCGTAATGGATTTACCCTCGCCCGAGAAAGTCATGGCAGGCACTTCACCACTGAAATCCAGCGCATAAGCACCGGCGATAGACTCGTCGTTGTTACCCGTAAGGATCAGTTTGTTGAACGTATCGGTACCCGTCAGTTTGAAACGCAGCACGGCACCCACCGAACGGAACGCCAACGATGTATGATCTTCGCCTACGGCCGCCATCGGGTTGAGCGTCGTAGCGAAAGTTCCTCGGCGAACGTCTGCACGGCAGGAATCTCCAGACCGGAAACGGTCGTTCCTTCCAGCGTAGCACCTGCAGCATAAGGATAATAGGCGAAAGCCTTCGCAGCCTCCGTACCCTCAGCATCGGTCGCATCGCCCGTGAAAGTCGCGGATGCAGCGTTGTCATCCTTGGTGGTAAATTTCGCGTTCACGAACTTCGTCCCGGAGAAAATACCGAGCGCATCGTTCGCCGACCACCGTACATCAGCACCTTCCAACGAAGTACGGGTACCTTCTACCGAAGCGGTGATTTCATAGCTCCTTGCTTAACTTCCGGCGCAACCGTCGTATCCTTCGTACAGGAAACCGAAGCAGCCAAAACGGCTGCACAACCAAAACAAGCTAAAATCTTTTCATAATAATTCGGAAGGTTGAGGGGTTATTCATAGGTTTCCTCTTCGAACGAAGCGACAGAATTGCCGAAACCGTTCTCGATTGCAAATTCTGCAATACTTAACTCCGGAGCGACGTATGTCCTCCGTTCCGCAACATTTAATTTTTCCATAAACGATTAAAATAATTAAGGTTAATAATTGATGAATTTTCAGCAATAAAATTATTATTTTTTTACTATCAAAACAATTTCAAAGTAAAAGAAAGCAAGATTTCTTTGACATTCAAAATATTACATCTTGAATATCAGCATCTTAAACACTAATCAATTGTGCTTTTGTTTATAGAAATAAATTGTTAAATCAGAAAAACCAATACATTTTCCAGCCTGGCAGGAAAAGACACAACCTGTATAAAAAACTAATGAATTAATTTTGTGTCACTTACACAAATACGAAGAAAAAACGGGAACGCATTCTGCGATAAAAATCCGCCGATTTTTGTTATTTCATTTTGTTATATACTTTTGCACCACTCGAAATCGAGAAAGTTGCTGTTTTAGCTCAGCGGTAGAGCACTTCCTTGGTAAGGAAGAGGTCCCGGGTTCAAGTCCGGAAACAGCTCGAAGAAAGAGGGTGTCTGACAAACCGCAGACACCCTCTTTATTTATTTTATTCGTACTCTTATCTAGAAATCATTTCCGAATATGCGATTCTCGGAAGATAAAAACTTGCCAGCCCCTTTACAGCCTCACGCTCAATGCAGACGCCATAGCTAATTCGAACGACTTTGCCGCGTTGCAGAGACAAAAGCTGTGCTTCCGTACAACATTTCGCCCCGTTTCCACTCTTCGGCAGAGCGCGCTCGACTTCGCGTTACCACTTGCCGCCCGTCCTTCCCTCCGTCGGGCTGGAGGCGACCTTGTGAACTCCTGATTTTCGCCTGCCAGCCATACGACCAACTTTATCTTCAAACCGCTCCGGACAAATTTGTCCACCCCGAAAATAAAAAAGGTTGCAAACATTCGTTTGCAACCCAACCGACCTTCCGGTCATTTGCGGAGAGAGAGGGATTCGAACCCCCGGAGCCTCGCAGCTCAACGGTTTTCAAGACCGCCGCAATCGACCACTCTGCCATCTCCGGGTGCAAAGTATAACGGATTTTCGATTCTGCCAAATCTTTCCTCCGGGTAATTCCAAGTCGCCCGGTCAAAAACTCTCCTGAAAACAGGATCCGATCCCGAAGCATGATATTTCGCCTCTCCTTCAAATCCTGAATCGAATCCAATTCTGACCAATTATATCCACTTTAGTCCATTTTTAAGAAATTACGAACAAAACATTTTCCTACCTGAGTTTGTTTTCGTACTTTTGCCCCGTTTTAAGACAAGCATTTTTGAAAGCATGGATGAGAATCGCTTCGAAACTCGTCCGAGCGCATAAACTTACCACAGAAATCAATATATTTTTCAAATTATCAACTAAAACTTTGATTATGAAGCAACTGCTACTAACGATCTCGGCCCTGCTGTTCGCAACGGCGGTCTGCGCCGAAGGCTACCAGGTGAATACCTTGAGTGCAAAACAGTTGGGAATGGGACACGTGGGAACAGGTATGAAACTCAATTCCGAGTCGATCTATTTCAACCCGGCTGGAACCGCCTTCCAAACCTCCGATTCTCCTTCTCGGTCGGCATCACGGGTATCAAATCCAATGCAACGTACCTGTCGAACAACGACTACCGGGGCAATCCGCAGATCCAAGCCCACTCGGACAACAAGATTTCGACGCCGCTCTACGCCTATTTCAACTACAAAGCCACCAAAAATCTGGCCGTCGGCCTGGGATTTTATACCCTTACGGCTCGTCTATGAACTGGGGCGACAACTGGGTCGGAGCACATCTGATCCAAAGCATCGACCTGCAAGCCTATACGTTGCAGCCGACAATCTCCTACAAATTCTGGAATAAACTCTCGGTAGGTGTCGGCATGACGATCACCTGGGGTACGTTCGACCTGTCGCGCTCCATGTTCCCCGTCGGCGAAGCGACGAACAATACGATCGCCGGATTGCTGACCGCCGCAGGGCAGGGACAATACGCCGAACTGTTCACCCAGGCCGGAGATCGCTCCCTGGTATCCGCCCGGCTCAAAGGCGACGCCAAACTGCGATCGGCGTAAACGTAGGTATCCTGTGGGACATCACCCGGAATGGACCCTCGGTTTCTCCTATCGTTCGAAAGTGAAGATGAAAGTCGCAAGCGGCACGGCTAACCTCCTGTATGCCTCTCCCGAAATCGGGCAGGTCCTCCAGGCAACGGGAATGATTCCCGACTTGAGCAGCGCTTGCGTCGAAACGGAACTCCGCTGCCGGCCAACCTCGCTTGGGGCGTGAGCTTCCGACCGACCCCGAAGTGGGAAATGGCTTTCGACATCCAATACGTCCTGTGGAGCGCCTATAAATCGCTCCACGTAGATATTACCGACCCGACGACCGGGGCATCGGTTTACGATCTGCCGACGAGCATCAAGAACTATAAGAACACGGTGGCCACCCGTATCGGCGTCCAATACCACGCCTGCAAATTCGTCACGGCACGCCTGGGTATGTACGTAGATGAAAGCCCCGTACGGAGCGATTTCCTCAACCCCGAAACCCCTTCGATGACCAAAGTATCCTACACGGCCGGCGTGACGATCAACCCTGCAAAACGTATCGATCGATCTGGCATACGGATATATCACCTCGGCAGACCCGGAGCGGACGGGATCGTGCGACTACTACAATTCACTCACTTACAAAGCGGTCTATGCACAGACATACGGGCAGCTCATCGCAGGCGGAATGGCCCCGGAGCAAGCGAAAATCCAGGCTCATACCACGGCAAACGACAAGGCTATCCAGCCTTTTCGGGCAACTATTCCCTGTCGGCGCACACTTTCGCTATCGGAGTGAACCTGAAATTCTAAAACCGTCCCGATTTCCCGTAAAAATCACTATATTTGCAGTGCGTACCTTCCCGGTACGCACTGTTTCTGTTTATCGGGATCTCCGGCACGACACACGCTTCCCGACCGAAAGCCAACGATTCCTCCCGGCCGAAACGACTTCGGGAGGAAGCCGGACAGTTTTACAAGGCTCCATAGTTCAAGGGATAGAACGGAAGTTTCCTAAACTTCAAATTCGCGTTCGAGTCGCGGTGGAGCTACTATCTTCTCTTCAGGACGACCTACCCGGTCGTCCTGTTCGCATATTGCTCTCCATATAATCCGATCGAAAGCCAGCTTTCAACGGCATACCGCCGATCATATCGACATCCGAAATAGTTCCGTTCGATCCGGGTTCTTCCATTGCGGCCACAAAACGAGCCAGAACAATTCGGTGTCCCGGTTATTCGCCCGACATGGCTTGAACTGCGAAGCGACCAAAAACTCCGCAACGAAGTCCGCCATCTTCCGGAAGCAGGTGACAAAACCCAAAAAACGGGAGCAGACTTTCCGTCCGCTCCCGTTCGATTATGATAAAATTATCTATTACTTGGCAGCCTGAATCGCCTCCAGATCCTCCTTCAATCCTACGACCAGATTGTCGTACTCCCGCATACCGGTACCACCGGGAATCAGGTGGCCGCAAATCACGTTCTCCTTCAGGTTCTCCAACGGATCGACCTTGCCCTGGATCGCAGCTTCGTTGAGCACCTTGGTGGTCTCTTGGAACGATGCGGCCGAGATGAAGCTCGAAGTCTGCAGCGCGGCGCGGGTAATACCCTGCAGAATCTGCGTGGAAGTCGCAGGAACGATATCACGCTCCTTGACGAGATTCAGGTCACGACGCTTGAGGCTCGAATTCTCATCACGCAACTTGCGCATCGAGATAATCTGCCCCGGCTGTACGGCCGTAGAGTCGCCGGCATCCGTTACGACCACCTTGTCATAAAGCTCGTCGTTCACGTCCATAAACTCCCATTTATCGACGATCTGATCCTCGAAGAAGCGGGTATCGCCCGGATCTTCGATCTTGACTTTCGACATCATCTGGCGTACGATCACCTCGAAGTGCTTGTCGTTGATCTTCACACCCTGCATGCGGTACACCTCCTGCACCTCGTTGACGATGTACTCCTGCACCTTCGTCGGGCCGAGGATATTGAGAATATCGCTCGGGGTGATGGCACCGTCCGAAAGCGCACCGCCGGCCTTCACATAGTCGTTCTCCTGAACGATGATCTGACGCGACAGCGGCACCAGGTAACGGCGTACGTCGCCCTCTTTCGACGTGATGATGATCTCACGGTTACCGCGCTTGATCTTGCCGAAGGTCACCTCGCCGTCGATCTCCGAAACGATGGCCGGATTGGACGGGTTGCGGGCCTCGAACAGCTCCGTAACACGCGGCAGACCACCGTTGATATCGCCGCCCGATTTGCCGACGGCACGCGGGATCTTGATCAGGATATCGCCGGCCTTGATCTTCGCATTGTCCTTGACAACCACGTGGGCCGACACCGGCAAGTTGTAGGATTTGACCTCTTCGCCCTCCTTGTTGATCACCTTGATCACGGGGTTCTTGGTCTTGTCCTTGGATTCGATGATTACCTTCTCCGAAAGACCGGTCTGCTCATCGCGCTCGTCACGGTAAGTAACACCCTCGATAACACTGTCATAAACAGCTTTACCCTCATGCTCGGAGATGATTACCGCGTTGTAGGGGTCCCACTCGCAGATCATGTCGCCCTTCTTGACCTCGGCGCCATCGCTCATATAGAGCATCGAGCCGTAAGGCAGGTTGTGCGTATAGAGTACGATTTCGGTCTTGGGATCCACGATGCGAAACTCCGACTGACGCGAAATGACGATGTCCACGGCTTCTCCCTGCGGATTCTTGCCCTTCACGGTGCGCAGCTCGTCGATTTCCAGACGGCCTTCGTATTTCGAAACGACATTGGTCTCGACGGCCGTACCGCCGGCCACACCGCCGACGTGGAACGTACGGAGGGTCAGCTGCGTACCCGGCTCACCGATGGACTGTGCCGCGATGACGCCGACCACTTCGCCGCGCTGTACCATGCGGGCCGTAGCCAGGTTGCGTCCGTAGCACTTCGCACAAACGCCGCGACGCGATTCGCAGGTAAGCACCGAACGGATTGCGACGGACTCCAGCGGCGACTTCGATCGCTTCGGCAATCGACTCGGTAATCTCCTCGCCGGCCTTGCAGATCACTTCGCCCGTAAGCGGATGGATCACGTCGTTCAGGGCCGTACGGCCCAGGATGCGGTCGTAGAGGGTCTGCACGACGTCGTCGTTGCGCTTGATGTCCGTAGCCGTCAGGCCGCGGAGCGTACCGCAGTCCTCTTCGTTGATAATCACGTCCTGCGCAACGTCCACCAGACGGCGCGTCAGGTAACCGGCATCGGCTGTATTCAACGCCGTATCGGCAAGACCCTTACGGGCACCGTGCGTAGAGATGAAGTATTCGAGCACCGAAAGACCCTCCTTGAAGTTCGAGAGAATCGGGTTTTCGATGACCTGCTGACCGCCCTCGACACCTGACTTCTGCGGCTTGGCCATAAGGCCACGCATACCGCTCAGCTGACGGATCTGCTCCTTCGAACCGCGGGCGCCCGAGTCAAGCATCATGTATACCGGGTTGAAACCGTCGTCGTCCTTGATCAGCGTGTCGATCACCGTCTTGGTGAGTTTCGTATTGATATTGGTCCAGATGTCGATGATCTGGTTGTAGCGTTCGTTGTTGGTGATAAGACCCATGTTATAGGATTCGATCACCTCGTCGGCACGCTCGTATCCCTCCTGGACCAATTTCTCCTTCTCCTCAGGAATAATCACGGCATCGAGGTTGAACGACAGACCGCCCTGGAAGGCCATCTGGTACCCCATCGCCTTGATATCGTCGAGGAATGCAGCCACCTTGTCGGCACCCGCCTTCTTCATCACCACGGCGATAATGTCGCGCAGCGAACGCTTAGTAAGCACCTCATTGATATAACCGACCTCTTCGGGCACCACCTGGTTGAACAGGATGCGGCCGATAGTCGTTTCCTTCAGTACCCGCACCTTGTTGCCGTTCTCGTCCACGTCGCTGACCATACATTTCACCTGCGCATGCAGATCGGCCCGCTTCTCGTTGTAAGCGATGATCGCCTCCTCGGGACCATAGAAAGTAAGGCCTTCGCCTTTGACCCTTGCGGGGCTTGGTGATGTAGTACAGACCGAGGACCATGTCCTGCGACGGCACGGTGATAGGCGCGCCGTTCGCGGGGTTCAGGACGTTGTGCGAACCGAGCATGAGCAGCTGGGCCTCCAGAATGGCGGCATTGCCCAGCGGCAGGTGCACGGCCATCTGGTCGCCGTCGAAGTCGGCGTTGAACGCCGTACATGCCAGCGGGTGGAGCTGCATTGCCTTACCCTCGATCAGCTTGGGCTGAAAGGCCTGGATACCCAGACGGTGCAACGTCGGGGCACGGTTCATCAGCACCGGATGCCCCTTTATGACATTCTCCAGAATACCCCAGATCACGGGGTCTTTCCGGTCGATGATCTTCTTCGCGGATTTCACCGTCTTCACGATACCGCGCTCGATGAGCTTGCGGATCACGAACGGCTTGTAAAGCTCGGCCGCCATATCCTTCGGAATACCCATCTCGTGCATCTTCAGCTCAGGGCCGACGACGATGACCGAACGGGCCGAATAGTCGACACGCTTACCCAGCAAGTTCTGGCGGAAACGTCCCTGCTTGCCCTTGAGCGAATCCGACAGCGACTTGAGGGCACGGTTGCTCTCGTTCTTCACGGCATTGCTCTTACGCGAGTTGTCGAACAGCGAATCGACGGCCTCCTGCAGCATGCGCTTCTCGTTGCGCAGAATCACCTCCGGAGCCTTGATCTCGATGAGCCGCTTCAGACGGTTGTTGCGGATGATGACACGACGGTAGAGGTCGTTCAGGTCCGACGTGGCGAAACGGCCGCCGTCCAGCGGCACCAGCGGGCGCAGCTCGGGCGGAATCACCGGCAGCACCTTCAGCACCATCCACTCGGGTTTGTTCCGGCCTTCCGAAGCACGGAACATCTCGATCACATTCAGGCATTTGAGCGCCTCGCTCTTGCGCTGCTGCGAAGTCTCGGTCGAAGCCTTGTGACGCAGGGCATAGGACATGGAATCCAGATCGACCTGCTGAAGCAACGTATAGATCGCCTCGGCACCCATCTGGGCGACGAACTTGTTGGGATCGCTGTCATCGAGCGACTGGTTGCCCTTCGGCAGCGCGCAGCCACGATGTCCAGATACTCTTTCTCCGAAAGGGTCTGCAACCGTTCCACACCCTGCTCGGCGGCAGCACCGGCGTTGATTACCACATAGCGCTCGTAATAGATGATCGCCTCCAGCTTCTTGGAAGGGATACCCAGCAGATAGCCGATCTTCGAGGGCAGGGAGCGGAAATACCAGATGTGCACCACCGGCACCACCAGCGAAATGTGGCCCATGCGCTCGCGGCGCACCTTTTTCTCGGTCACCTCCACGCCGCAACGGTCGCAGACGATGCCCTTGTAACGGATACGCTTGTACTTGCCGCAATGGCACTCGTAGTCTTTCACGGGACCGAAGATACGCTCGCAGAAAAGACCGTCGCGTTCAGGCTTGTAGGTACGATAGTTAATGGTTTCGGGCTTCAGCACCTCGCCGCTCGACTGCGCCAGAATCTCTTCCGGCGAAGCCAGTCCGATCGAAATGGAGCTGTAACCGTTATTCACTTTATTGTCTTTATTGAATGACATAATGCAATGCTTTTTTCTTATCCTCTATATACTACTACCTACCTTCCCTTACTCCAGCTTGACCGACAGGGCCAGACCGCGAAGCTCGTGCAGCAACACGTTCATAGCCTCCGGAATACCCGGTTTGGGCAGGTTCTCGCCCTTGACGATGGCCTCGTAAGCCTTGGCACGCCCCATCACGTCATCCGACTTGATGGTCAGGATCTCCTGCAGGATATTGGCGGCGCCGAAGCCTTCGAGCGCCCAAACCTCCATCTCACCGAAACGCTGGCCGCCGAACTGGGCCTTACCGCCGAGCGGCTGCTGCGTGATGAGCGAGTAGGGACCGATCGAACGGGCGTGCATCTTGTCGTCGATCATGTGGCCGAGCTTGAGCATGTAGATCACGCCCACCGTAGCCGGCTGGTCGAACTTCTCGCCCGTACCGCCGTCGTACAGGTAAGTACGCCCGCTGTGCGGAATACCCGCCTTCGCCGTGTACTCGTTGATCTGGTCGAGCGACGCACCGTCGAAGATCGGCGTTGCGAACTTCAGGCCCAGTTCACGGCCCGCCCATCCGAGCACGGTCTCGTAAATCTGTCCGAGGTTCATTCGCGAAGGCACGCCCAGCGGGTTCAGACAGATATCGACGATCATACCGTCCTCGAGGAACGGCATATCCTCGTCGCGCACGACACGGGCCACGATACCCTTGTTGCCGTGGCGTCCCGCCATCTTGTCGCCCACCTTCAGCTTGCGCTTCTTGGCGATATAGACCTTGGCCATCTGGATCACGCCCGTCTGGGGAGTTCGTCGCCGTTGGTGAGGTTGTATTTCTCGCTTGATCGCGGCATCGGCCTTCTTCCATTCGATCGTATAGTTGTTGATCGTCTTCTACCAGCGCATCGAGGTGGCTGTCGCCCGTCCACTTGCAGGTCCCCAGGTTCAGGTACCCCATCGCAACGCCCGACTTCTCGTCGGTGACTTTGCGGGAGAGCTCATCGAGCAGCTTCTGGGTGAATTTCGTTCCGGCAGGATAGAGTTCCACGCCGAAGTAATCGGTGATACCCGTAGTCGTCTTGCCCTGAAGCAGCGTATAAAGTTTGTTTACGAGCTGCTTGGTCAGGTCGGCGACCTGGGCTGCGAACTTCGTCGAGCTTCTCGATCTGCAGCTTCCCCGAGCTCTTTCCCGCACGCTTGTTCTCCTTGCCGGCACGGCTGTAAAGCTTCGTGTCGATCACCACACCGTGCAGCGACGGCTGCGCCTTGAGCGAAGCGTCCTTCACGTCGCCGGCCTTGTCGCCGAAGATCGCACGGAGCAGCTTCTCCTCGGGCGAAGGATCGCTCTCGCCTTTCGGAGTGATCCTACCGATCAGGATATCGCCCGGATGCACGTTGGCGCCTATACGGATAATACCGTTGGCATCCAGATCCTTGGTAGCGTCCTCGCTCACGTTCGGAATATCCGAAGTCAGCTCCTCGAAGCCGCGCTTGGTATCGCGGACCTCCATGATGTACTCATCGACATGGACCGAGGTGAAAATGTCCTCGCGCTGAATACGCTCCGAAATAACGATGGCATCCTCGAAGTTGTAACCCTTCCAGGGCATGAAAGCCACCTTCAGGTTACGACCCAACGCCAACTCGCCCTTCTGCGTCGAATAACCTTCGGTCAGGATCTGGCCTTTGGTCACCTTGTCGCCCGTCAGTACGGCGGGTTTGAACGTGATTGACGTATTCTGGTTCGTACGACGGTAGCGAGGCAGTTCATAAGTCGTAATTTCCGGCTCGAACGAGCAGATCACCTCCTCTTCCGTCCGCTGGTATTTGATCTGGATCTTGGTTGCATCCGCAAATACCACCTCGCCGTCGCCCTCAGCCACGATCTGGATGCGGCTGTCGGTAATCATGTCCTTCTCGATACCCGTGCCGACGATCGGGGCTTCCGATGTCACCAGGGGCACGGCCTGGCGCATCATGTTCGATCCCATGAGGGCACGGTTCGCATCGTCGTGCTCCAGGAAGGGGATCAGACTTGCCGCGATCGACGCGATCTGGTTCGGAGCCACGTCCATCAGGTCCACCTCGCTGGCGGTAACCACCGGGAAATCGGCGCCTTCACGCGCCTTGATGCGGTCGGGCTGCAGGAAATGGCCCTCGTCGTCGATCGGAACATTCGACTGGGCGACCACCTGCCCCTCCTCCTCTTCGGCCGAATAATATTTGATATCGGCATTGTTGAGATCCACCTGTCCGTTGGTCACGGTACGGTAAGGAGTCTCGATTAATCCCATGTCGGAGATCTTGGCATAGACGCAGAGCGACGAAATCAGACCGATGTTCGGGCCTTCCGGCGACTCGATCGGGCAGAGACGTCCGTAATGCGTATAGTGCACGTCGCGCACCTCGAAACCGGCGCGGTCACGCGAAAGACCGCCGGGACCGAGGGCCGACAGACGACGCTTGTGCGTGATCTCGGCCAGCGGGTTGATCTGGTCCATGAACTGCGAAAGCTGCGAAGTGCCGAAGAACGAGTTGATCACCGAAGACAACGTCTTGGCGTTGATCAGGTCCACCGGCGTAAAGACTTCGTTGTCACGCACGTTCATACGCTCGCGGATGGTACGCGCCATGCGCACGAAACCTACCGAGAACTGGTTGAAAGCTGCTCGCCCACCGTGCGGACACGGCGGTTCGACAGGTGGTCGATATCGTCGACGTCGGCCTTCGAGTTAATGAGCTGGATCAGGTACTTGATGATGGCGATGATGTCCTCGCGCGTCAGCGTGCGGATCGCCGGATCGATGTCCAAATCGAGCTTCTTGTTGATCCGATAACGGCCGACATCGCCCAGGTCGTAACGCTTGTCCGAGAAGAAGAGCTTCTCGATCACGTCGCGGGCCGTAGCCTCGTCGGGCGGCTCCGAAGCACGCAACTGGCGATAGATATACACCACGGCTTCTTTTCGGAGTTACACGGATCTTTCTGTAAAGTATTGTATATAATAGAGAAATCGATACCCGACAGATTCTCCTTATGCAGCAGAATCGTCTTGGCACCGCTCTCGATAATCTGGTCGATATGCTCTTCCTGGAGCACCGTTTCTCGGTCAACGATCACGTTGTTACGTTCGATCGAAACCACCTCGCCCGTATCCTCGTCCACGAAATCCTCGACCCAGGTCGAAAGAACCCTGGCGGCCAACTTGCGGCCGACGGCCTTCTTCAGAGCGGCTTTGGTCACTTTCACTTCGTCCGCGAGATCGAAAATCTCGAGGATCTGCTGATCGGCTTCGAAACCGATGGCACGCAGCAGGGTCGTAACGGGCAACTTTTTCTTACGGTCGATGTACGCGTACATCACGTTGTTGATGTCGGTAGCGAACTCGATCCACGATCCCTTGAACGGGATGATACGAGCTGAATAGAGCTTCGTACCGTTGGTGTGCATGCTCTGTCCGAAGAACACGCCCGGCGAGCGGTGGAGCTGCGAAACGATGACGCGCTCGGCACCGTTGATGACGAACGTACCACGTTCGGTCATATAGGGAATCGTACCGAAATAGACATCCTGCACGACCACGCCGAAATCTTCGTGCTCGTCATCGGTACAATATAGTTTCAATTTGGCTTTTAAGGGAACACTATAAGTCAGGCCGCGTTCCAGACACTCTTCGATCGAATAGCGGGGCGGGTCGATATAGTAGTCGATGAACTCCAGAACGAAATTGTTTCTGGTATCGGTAATGGGAAAATTCTCCTGAAACACCTTATACAGCCCCTCGTTCTTACGATTCTCGGCCGTGGTGTCCATCTGGAAAAAATCCCGGAACGATTTAAGCTGTACCTCCAGCAAGTCGGGATAAGGCACCCGGTTCTTGACTGTCGAAAAGCTAACTCTTTGTTGTGTTTTGTCGTGGACATCGGTAAAATCCAAATTAAAGTTGAAGGTTTAAGTATTCCGGGGGAAGCCCCCGCAGCGGACCTCTTCTAATCCCGCTAATGCCCCAGTGTAAACAGATTACACCCTGAGAGCATCCAAACTTCCAAAGACCAGACACAGCTCCTGTCGGCACTTCTAATCTTTAGACCAGAAAAGGCATAGAGCTTACAGCAGCGTAAGCCCTATACCCTGAGTTTGTCCTGAAACTTTTAAGTAGAAACTACTTAACCTCAACTTCAGCACCTGCCTCTTCGAGCTGAGCCTTGATCGACTCGGCCTCCTCCTTGGAAACACCCTCCTTGATTGCTTTCGAGCAGCATGAACCAAAGCCTTGGCATCGCCCAGCGACAGGCCTGCGATATCCTTCACAACTTTGATAACCTGGAGCTTCGACTGGCTAGCGTTCTTCAGAATCACGTCGAATGCGCTCTTCTCAGCGGCAGCAGCCTCTCCGGCGGCGGCAGCAGGCGCTGCAACAGCAACGGCTGCAGCTGCGGGTTCAATGCCGTACTCCTCTTTGAGGATCGTAGCCAACTCGTTTACCTCCTTAACTGTCAAATTTACCAATTCTTCAGCTAATTTTTTTACATCTGCCATAAGTTCAATCTTATTAAATTTTGTTTGAATTCTTGTTTGTTAATTTCTTTCTTCGAGCGTCTTTACGATACCCGCAATCTTTTGGCCTGCATTAGACTGCAATGCAGAGATAACATTCTTCGCAGGAGATTGCAGCAGGGCGATGATATCGCCGATAAGCTCCTCCCGGCTCTTAATGTTGCACAGAGTGTCCAACTGGTTGTCGCCTACATACACGCAGCCTTCCACGTACGCCGCTTTCAGTACCGGCTTGTCGGAAGTCTTGCGGAACTCCTTGATCAGCACCGCAGGCGTCTTGCCCGTGTGGGCGAACATTACCGAGGTCGAACCCTCCAATACTTTCACCAAATCAGCATCCGCTTTCTCCACCCGCTCCAGCGCTTTGGCAAGAAGCGTGTTCTTTACGACCACCAGCTTGATGTCGCTTTCGAAGCACTTGCGACGCAACGACGCAGTCTGCTCAGCATTCAAAGCCTCGATGTTCGTAATGTAAAAGTGAGGATACTCGTTGAGCTGCTCGGCGAGGCTGTCAATGACAACCAATTTTCTTCCTTCGTCATCTCTTAAATCCTCCCTCTTATTTAGTTTCTACTGATTTAGCATCGATCTGCAAGCCAGGGCTCCTAGTCGTCGAGAGGAAAATACTCTTAACATAAGAACCTTTCGCTGCAGCCGGTTTCAATTTCATAATCATGCTGAGCACCGTATTCACGTTATCGGCAATCTGCTCCGCAGAGAACGAAATCTTACCAACTGAAGTGTGGATAATACCGAACTTGTCCACTTTGAAGTCGATCTTACCCGATTTTACCTCACTTACAGCCTTTCCAACTTCCATCGTAACCGTGCCGGTCTTGGGGTTCGGCATCAGGCCGCGGGGACCCAGAATACGGCCCAGCGCCACCAACCTTGCCCATTACGTTCGGCGTGCAGATGATCACATCGATATCCGTCCAACCGGACTTGATCTTCGACGTATTCATCCAAACCTACGTAGTCGGCACCGGCAGCCTGCGCTTCGGCCTCTTTTCGGAGTACAGAGCACGAGAACCCGTACCTGCTTACCCGTACCATGAGGAAGAGTCACAACGCCTCTCACCATCTGGTTGGCCTTACGCGGATCCACGCCCAGACGCACATCAACATCCACCGAAGCATCAAATTTCGTAAAAGTAATCTCCTTCAGAAGAGCGGCAGCCTCCGAGAGCTTGTAAGCCTTTTCGGGCTCGACCTTCGCGTAGGCAATTTTTGATTTTGTCAACTTACTCATTCTTGTAATTGCAATTACTTGTTAGGAAATTCTCCAACGACGTTGATACCCATACTGCGCGCAGTACCAGCGATCATACGCATAGCAGCCTCGATCGTGAAACAGTTCATATCGGACATCTTGTCCTGAGCGATCTCACGCACCTGATCCCACGTCACCTGACCGACCTTGTCGCGGTTGGGCTGTGCGGAACCCGATTTAGCTTTGGCTGCCTCCTTGAGTTGAATGGCTACAGGCGGCTGTTTTACGATGAAGTCAAACGACTTGTCGCTGTAAACCGTGATGATGACCGGAAGAACTTTTCCCGCCTTGTCTTGTGTTCTGGCATTGAACTGCTTGCAGAAGTCCATGATATTGACTCCTTAGAACCCAATGCGGGACCAACCGGGGAGAAGGATTGGCGGCACCACCTTTGATCTGCAATTTGATAAATGCAGCAACCTCTTTTGCCATAGTTTTCCTTGGTTAATTATTCTTTTCTACTTGTGTGAAACCCAACTCCATAGGAGTCTTGCGCCCGAATATCTTCACCGATACCGTGAGTTTCTTGCGCTCGTTGTCGACGGCCTCAATGGTACCTTGGAAGCTTGAAAAGGACCATCTGTAACTTTGATGGTTTCGCCGACAAAGAATGGTCTTTCGTTTTCTTCCTCCATCGAACTCAATTCATCGACACGCCCCAGGATGCGGCTGACCTCCTGCGGACGCAGGGCGTAGCGATCATCTTGCGGCTGTCCTCCTTGGTGTCACCCAAAACCGAGCACGTTGGGAATATTACGAATGATAATAGGGATCTGACCGACAAAGGCGGCTTCAATCAATACATATCCCGGATAAGAAACCTTCTCTTTGGAAACCTTCTTACCGTTACGGATCGTATAGACTTTTCGGTCGGAATCAGCACCTGCGAAATATACTCTTCCAGGTGGCTGTGGCGGATTTCGGATTCGATGTACTCTTTACCTTATTCTCCTTGCCTCCGATCGTACGAACTACATACCACTGTTTCGCTGTTTCGCTCATGGTCACAAAACAATTAACGACCGAGCTTAGCCAGGGTCCTGTAGATAGCCTCCATAATGTTCTCAAACGAAATGTCCATCGCCAAAATCACGATGGCGAAGATCAACGAAGCGACCATCACCACTACCGTCGAGTTCTGCAACTGTGCGAACGTCGGCCAGGTCACTTTATGAACCAATTCGTTATAAGATTCTTTTACGTAATTGAACATATTCTTCTTACTTTATTTTAGCAGGAGCAGAGAGATTCGAACTCCCATCAACGGTTTTGGAGACCGCTATTCTACCCTTGAACTATGCTCCTAAAAAGTAGTGCAAGTCAATCCCTGCACTACTGAAATATCCCTGGGATTAGGCGAGAATCTTCAGAATCTGACCTGCACCTACCGTACGGCCACCCTCGCGGATTGCGAAACGCAGACCTTCGTTGAGTGCAACCGGGTAGATCAACTCAACGGTGATCGTTACGTGGTCGCCCGGCATCACCATATCTACGCCTTCGGGAAGAGTAACCTCACCGGTTACGTCCATCGTACGCAGATAGAACTGGGGACGGTATTTGTTGTGGAACGGCGTGTGACGGCCCCTCTTCCTTCTTCAGGATATAAACCTCAGCCTGGAACTTGGTGTGCGGGGTGATAGAACCCGGTTTAGCGACTACCATACCGCGCTTAACCTCTTTCTTGTCGATACCGCGGAGCAGCAGACCTACGTTGTCACCGGCCTCGCCCTCATCGAGCAGCTTGCGGAACATCTCCACACCCGTACAAGTCGAAGTCAGCGTCTTCTCCTCAAGACCTACGATCTCGACGGGATCGCCTACGTGGATGATACCGGTCTCGATACGGCCCGTTACAACGGTACCGCGGCCGGTGATCGAGAATACGTCCTCGACAGGCATCAGGAACGGCTTCTCGTTCTCACGCTGCGGGATCGGAATATATTCGTCAACAGCGTCCATCAGCTCCATGATCTTGTCCTCCCACTTAGCCTCGCCGTTCAGACCACCCAGTGCGGAACCACGGATGATAGGAGCGTTGTCGCCATCGTAGTCGTATTTGCTCAGCAGATCACGAACCTCCATCTCGACCAGGTCGAGCATCTCGATCGTCCACCATATCGCACTTGTTCAGGAAAACAACGATGCGGGGAACGTTCACCTGACGGGCGAGCAGCACGTGCTCGTTGGTCTGAGGCATCGGACCGTCGGTTGCGGCAACAACCAGAATCGCACCGTCCATCTGTGCGGCACCGGTAACCATGTTCTTCACATAGTCGGCGTGTCCGGGGCAGTCTACGTGAGCATAGTGGCGGTTGGCCGTCTGGTACTCAACGTGCGAGGTGTTGATCGTGATACCACGCTCTTTCTACTCGGGAGCGTTGTCGATAGAATCGAACGAACGAAGCTCAGAAAGGCCTTTTTTAGCCAGAACGGTCGTGATAGCAGCGGTAAGGGTGGTCTTACCGTGGTCAACGTGTCCGATGGTACCGATGTTCACATGCGGTTTCGAACGGTCGAATTTTTCTTTTGCCATAGTATTAAGTATTAAGATTTTATAAAAATTCTGCTCTTCAAAACGTCTGTCGTTTCGCAAGAGTGACGAGCGACGCAATACCTCTCCTCAAAGAGGTTTGCATCACGCGTCAACTGCATTTCTGGAGCGGAAGACGAGGCTCAAACTCGCGACCCTTAGCTTGGAAGGCTAATGCTCTATCAACTGAGCTACTTCCGCAAAAACGCACCGCAAGGAGTTTCCCCTTCCCGATCGACTTGGAAATACAGGCAACCCGTTCGGCGCTCTTTTTGAGTGGGAAGTGATGGATTCGAACCACCGAAGGCGTAAGCCAGCAGATTTACAGTCTGCCCCATTTGGCCACTCTGGTAACTTCCCTTATGTTTCTAAACCGCTTTCGCTCAACTCCACCGTGTCGGCTCCGCAAGGTTTTTTGGAGCCGATGGAGGGATTCGAACCCCCGACCAGCTGATTACAAATCAGCTGCTCTGGCCAACTGAGCTACATCGGCATATAGACCAATTTGGATTGCAAAAGTAGGGAAAATAAAATTAACAACCAAAAATTTGATCATTTTATTTTATCACTCCTCTCAAAGAACGTTCTCGGCGATCGAAATCGAACGCGAAATCGGGTGCAAATATAGCACTCTTTCGGGAATTAAAAAATAGTTGCACGGACTTTTTTATCCGGAACGCAGAAAAAGTCGCAAATAAGTCCATACCACAACCAAACCGAAAGCGCAAATCGACGTCCCTCTGCAGAAAATTTATATGAAAACGGTACAAAGCAGTATTTCACGGCACGTCCTATTCAAATATCGTCTTGGGAGAATCTCCAAAAGACGGTGAAATTCATCATTTTATCATGACAATCATTATCACACACTCGATTTATCCCTAAAAGATACACGAAATCTCCTCCGATCGACTAATTTTGCCGTATGGAACGTACGAAGGCTGTTTTTAACTGGAGCGGCGGCAAGGATTCCGCCCATGCACTGTGGCATGCCATCGAATCGCAGCACTACGAAATCGTCGCCCTGCTGACGACCGTCAATCACGACACCCGACGCTCGACCATGCATGGGATCCCTTTTCCCCTTTACAGGCACAGGCCGCAAGCATCGGCATTCCCTCCATGCGGTTGATCTCACGCCCAAAGGCGATATGGAGGATTATCAGACAGCTATGTCGCAAGCCGTCGCGCATTTCAAAGCACAAGGTGTAACGCACTTCATCTTCGGCGACATCTTCCTGCACGACGTTCGCAAATACCGGGAACAGCAACTCGCTCCGCACGGCATCGAAGTCGTCGAACCCCTTTGGGGCCGCAGCTCGAAACCGTGATGCACGATTTCCTGGCCTCGGGCCTGCAAACCGTCGTAGTAACGACCATGGCCGACGGACTGGGAGCCGCAGCCATCGGGCGGACCATCGACTCCGATTTCATCGCCTCCTGCCTGCGGGGACGGATCCCAACGGCGAAAACGGAGAATACCACACCTTCTGTTACGACGGCCCGATTTTCCGCACGCCCGTCCGGTTCCGGCTGGGGAGTCCTTTCTCCCGAAGTTACGACATACGTCTCGACGACGGCACGGAGAAAACCTACACCTACTGGTTCGCCGATCTGCAAGAGCCATAAGCCATCTATATCGCCGACACTTCCGATGGTATGCCTTATGGTTACTCCCGGAATCGGCACCGCACAGAACCCGGCTGACCGAAATCCGCACGAACCGCCGCTTCAGACAACCAAGAAAGACCTACACCTATGATAACCAGAATCATCCCGCACCGAAAAATAAGCCTCTGCTCCCTATTACTCGCACTGCTGGCCCCGGTACTCCTGACAGCCGGATGCAACGACACCCAGGAAAATGAAGGGGCACGGGATCCCACGACCCCGTTGCCCGAACCGAAACCGAAGCCGAAAACTTATCCGCTGGTAATTACCGACATCCGAAATCTTCCCCTAAGACGACTTTCGACCGGATCGCGGTCCAAATCACGGGTGTAGATTGAGTATCATCGCCACGGTCGAGGCTCCGTATATGGAAAGGGCAAAATATCAAACAGTAAAAAACAAATAAATACACCATAATACAAATAATTATGAAATCCAACAGCAAAATACACATGTACTACACGGAGGGGTCCCAAAGAGCGCGAGACTATGTCGGTTTCAATAAACAGCTCGTGGCTCTTCCCGGATGTGACAAAGGTGTGGAGAGGGGCAGCGCTTCTGTTGAATAAGAGACAAATGCCTGTAATATGCCAAAAACACTATCGAAATACGATTTTACGGGCCAAAATCATCCAGAAAATGGCGTAAAAGCGATATTGATTACAGATACTTTTATACCTTTGTTTTCAACAGTGATTTATATTCTGTTCGAGACAAAGAGATTATCAAGTATGAAACTATCGGCAACAATGAGTTGAAAGAAAGGGAAATTTGTACAATACCGAATGATAATACTTATTGGGAATTTCTACATCATTATGCACGCAATACAATGGTGACAAATGGAAATTTAGAATTTGACGGAGAAAAGTGCATCGTATTGGAAAGACAAATATCTATTGACAATCTACGTACAAGCAAAGCATGGTATTCTTACAAAACACAACTTTCTCTAAAATAGGGATAGTCATTTAATTCCTTCAATTTGAGTTAACCAGCAGACTTTCCTTATTTTTCCGATCATACTCATCGTTTTTATATCATCGGCTCTGTTTTAGGGCCGATTTTTCATTTTCAGTCACGTCTGGAGCTACCACTCCCGTAAAGTCGTGTTCCATGCGTGGAACATCAGGCTGCAAGAGCTACTTGGACTGACTCTCGTCTTGCAAGGTTTACCACATTTGCTGTGTGGATACCGAAGAAGATCAGCATGATCTCTGTCGATTTTATCCTTGCAGCAATCTTTCGCAGACCATAATGCTCCTTCTGAGTTCCAAAGAGCCTTCCATTGCTGTAGCTCGAACGCGTGCAAGTTCTCGTTTAGTAGCGTTCTTAACTTCATTCTTTCCAGTTCGTCCTTTCTGAGTGAATGAGGTTTCAATACCATTCTCCTTGCAGAAAGTTCTGTTGTCATTACCCGAGTAACCCTGGTCGCCACCTATCTTTTTTACATCAACGCCTGTAAGTTTCTTCGACAATGACACACAGTGCTTAAGTCTCGTTCCTTCATTGAATGCATTGAATGATAGCTTCTCAATAAACGATATTCCGTCAATCAATATGTTGTTGCACTTCGCTCCAAATTCGACTATCTTGGTCTCCTTGCCTCTGACTATCGGTCTGATGTAAGGCTTGCTGAGACTTACAATACGGTTAGGGATACTCACGAGAGTCACCACTCTTGAAGTGGTTCTTCTGCTGACGATATACCCTTGTGACAGTCTCAAGCATATCCAACTGCTTGTAATTCAATAGTTCTTCATCCGGATGGACGCGCATCTGTCTGCGGATTTCTCCCAGTATCTTGCCCAGCAATGCAAGCAGTCTCATTATCATCTTTCTGGTCTGCTTATGAGTATGTTTGCGCTGCTTCCTATATGCCAGGTTCGCCTTGTCGATATCATTGTACTTTGTTCTCATTCGATGCTCACCAAGCTGAGAACTGATACCGCACATCATCTTGTATGCTCTATCTACACATTCCCAAAGCAACTTCACGTCAGTTGGAAGCGCATCAGGCTTTCATAGCAGCTGGCATCTGTATAGACAGTATCAAGGTTCTTCATGTACGGCTTCCATGCATCTGCAAGTACCTTCTGCTGCTCCTGAATCTTCAGTTTCTTGGACAATTCTACCAGAATGCTGTCGATCAGCTTGTAGTTTGTCAACTGGTTCTCAGGACTGATCCTGATCCCGCAGAAGATCTGATAATGGATGTTTCCATTCAACGCATCCATCAGCTTCGGAGCTGACAATCCTGTATACATCTTCAAGAACGCCAACGCCACCTTGCCCTCAGGTGTGAAGAAGGACTTTCGTCCTCGCTTCACTCTCAAACTCTTCGGCTTCTCTTCTACTAAACCGAACGATATCGCCATCTCTCGAAGAGGAAGAAGTGACTTGATCCGTCCAAGTTCCGATGTTTTGAAGCTCTCTTCGTATCGCTGATAAAAATCAAACTCTGTAAATGCAATCTCTTGCTGAATGTCAGATAAATTTCGTACTTTTGCCATGAGTTATTTTTGCTCATTTCCTCCGAAAGTCACTTTTCCAGGGTGTTCGGAGGAATTTTTAATTCCTGTAGCTAAGATATGAAATTTTTATCACATTGACAATCAATTTGTTATAATTTTAAGCCTATTTCGCGACTGTCCCTATATTATATGCTGATAACAATTATGAAGTTTCTCCCAAAACTACCCATCGGAAAATTATCGAGTCTGCATTGATTGAAAATGGCAATCAATTCATAACTATCCCTAATTTATGCATATACATCAATGCAACATACGAGTTAGTTTTAGCGAAGATGAAATAAACGACATTATAAAATCCCCAAAGAATTCAGGATTTGAAATATCCTCAAATAAAGGGAAGCTAATAGTTCGTCTTACTAATGAACGTGAAGATGTTCTACGTTCTAAAATTAAGGATAAAACAATTGATGATTACATTGTCGAATTTGAGACTTTATTTAGCATATCAGCCAAAGAATTGATATACAAATTTTGTACGAATTATTTAGTAATGATGTCGGTAGTTTTCAAAAACTCATTAACGCAAAAAAACAGACAACGGAACAATTTAGGGTTAATCCACAAAATTATAGTGATTCGGAAAAAGACATTATCAATAATTTTTAAATTGGGAGCAACCATTTAAAGACAAAGCTATTTTGATATTTCAAGTTATGCTATTGAGTACAGCATACTAACAAATAAAAGCAATAGCTTATCGTTTCAAAGTTTAAGGAATAAACAAATTTATTTGGATGCCAATGTAATCTATAGAGCATTAGGCATTAATGGAGAAGCAAGAGAGGTTTTAACAAAGACTTTTTTACAGAAATTTAATGATGTTGGCGAGAAACTTATAATTACAAAATTTACAGAAGAAGAGTTTAAAGACAGCATAAAATTCCATATAAATAACATTAGACGATTTAACAATCCCAGAGTATCTTCTTCTGTGTACGTTGAAAATAGTTTTAACGAAGAAATATGTAATTTTTATCATAAATGGAGGTCAAAAAGAGTTAACAGTAGTACGGATTTATTTTTAGCTCATATCTACAATTTATATGATGAGTTTGTAAAGAAATATAACATAACCATCGAGAAAAAATGTCCATATAATATTGAAGATGAGCATATACAATCGCAATTGCGGGAAATGAGTGCCCAAATATATTCACAAAAGCAACAACAGGACAATACTGCTTATGAGAATAGTGCTTATATTGACGCCGAAAATACTTTATGGATAGAAACAAAAAGAGGTAATAAATGTAATAATATCCATGAAACAGGATATTTTTTAATTTCAACAGATCAAGTACTACGCCGTTGGGATTACCTGCGTAATGATAATATCCCAATAGTCTTGCTTCCAAGCCAATGGTTAAGCATCATATTAAGATTCTTAAATCGCACAAATGATGATTACAAAAGTTTTGTAAATTTCCTAAATCTTCGTAGTAATGAGCAAGCGATTAGCGGAGAGAAATTGCAAATAATACTTGCAGGAATTAGTGAAATTACCGCAGATGTTGAAACACAAAGAGGGCTAATGAATATTCTTGTCGAAAATCGATTTAAGGATATTATTAATGGCGATAAAGATGACGAAACTATTTTGAAAGGGCTAAATATTTTGCTAAATCAGAAACAGACAAACGTATCGAGGAATTAAAACAAAATCAGGACGATCTTAAAAATACTGTCAATTCACTTACGGATTTAAAATCAAAGCAAGAGAGCGCGTCAGGAGTTGGAAGCATCGAAAGAAAAAGCGATAAAGGACAAAGAAAGGCTGTTAAAGAACAAGGAGGAGGCATAGTCAGCAGCAGTTAATCAATACAATATTGCGATTAAAGTAGGCAGAGATTCATATGTTGCCTCAAAAATGCGTAACAGCCGAATTTCTACAGCATTTTTAATATTATAACTCTATGTGTGTTGATATATATGTTTTATGCACTATTTTTCCCAGAAAAATTGGACAATTTTATTTCAATAAATATTTTACTATAATCGATGGTGTCCCCAGCGAAACAGGTTGCTATAGCTTGAGAACATTAATATCCGCAGGGTTTTAGGTTTGATAACATATTCTGCCAAATTATTTATTTCAAGATTTATTTCATCGGAAAAAATACGGGTAAAAAAAGATCAATTCGCCAATGAATATTTCGCTAAAATTAAATTGGAATCTCAAAAATAGATTCGGAGCCAATTACATCGGAGCTTATTTGTAGGAATAGAGATAGGACCGACTTTGACAAGGGGGCTAATAATAGACCCTTTGAAAAAGTTGGTCCGATTTTATCAAACGATGACAGAAACAAAAATAAAACAAATGCAGGAGAAAATCAATGTAGGGATTCTATTGCCCGAAAGCGTCTGATTGAGAAAACCAAGACAGAGAACGGTAGTAACGGAACAGACGCACGTATTAGAGGTAAAGAATATTACTCCACAAAAATGGAGTTATATATACTATATATCTTAAAAGGTTAAGGGCAGGCCGAAAAAATGCAGTTTTCCTTTGACAACGACAAGTGACAGACTAAAACGAGGGGCTATATAATTACCCTTTCGACATAGTTTGTCACTTTCTCTATTTATCAAACAATCAACTAATTCACTTAATTTATTAACCCAACTTTGGGAAAAACGAATTACCCGAAATGTTTAAACCAATGTTTAAACCGCGCCGAGTAACAGCACGAAAAAGAGAAAATCATCGACAAAATTCACGACCGTAACTATCTGTTAATCAACATTGCCCTACATTTGCAATCGCAATTCGGCGCCGTAGCTTAATTGAATAGAGCATCTGACTACGGATCAGAAGGTTACAGGTTTGAGTCCTGTCGGTGTCACAAAATAATGCAGCGACCTGTTTTCGACAGGTCGCTTTTGTTTTCGGCTGCACGACCATAGCGCAGTTGCCGATTCTCTCTTTCTCCGCCTTGTACTCCCGCCGACTTACACCCGGGAAAATTTCCGTCCTCCCATAAAATCCATACGGAATCCGTCCGTACCGACGCCCGATCATAGCAACAACTTTGAGATTCCCGTCAGCGAAAAGCACCTGAAAACGAATCGCCAAAACATCCAAATTCTTCCCAAAAGAAGCACGAAGCCCCTCTCCAACGGCAACTCGACAATGTGCCCCCTCACCCTTCCTGCCATTTATTTTATGCAATCCAAGGTACTTACTCAACAAGCACAATGCGATTCCGGGTTCAATCGATCTAAATACACAATCCCGAAAAATCGAACTCGCCTTCTTTTCGAATTTATAAAATTTTACGAATAGACCACAGATTTTACAATTCAAATATTAAAATAAACACATAGCGAAAAAGTAAATTTGGGCAAAGCGTAGCGAATTAGCTGATAGAGCGTTCGTTACGCTTTGTTTTTCTATTGAGCAGAGCCAACGAAATACCACCTCGAAGCCAAACGGTGCAGAAGTTCAGTTACCACCTCGTTACTCCCGTAACGGGTGCAGATTTCTTGCTAAAAGGTTCTGTTTCTGCGTTTTGCGTCGATTTACATAGCTGTCGGTAACTCACTAACAACTAATTTTGTAACCCCCAAAGGAGTGAGTTATGCGTAGTACATTCAAGGTATTATTTTACGTGAAGAAAGGCAGCGAGAAGCCGAACGGCAACCTGCCTTTAATGTGCCGTATCACGGTGGACGGCGAGATTAAACAGTTCAGTTGCAAGATGGACGTTCCCCCACGGCTGTGGGACGTGAAGAACAACCGTGCTTCGGGCAAGAGCGTCGAAGCGCAGAGAATCAACCTTGCCGTTGATAAAATCCGTGTGGAGGTAAACCGCCGTTATCAAGAGTTGATGCAGACGGACGGTTATGTTACCGCCGCCAAACTCAAAGACGCCTATCTCGGTATCGGCGTCAAGCAGGAAACATTGCTGAAGCTGTTCGAGCAGCACAACGCCGAATTTGAGAAGAAAGTCGGGCACAGCAGGGCGCAGGGTACATTTACCCGTTATCGAACGGTCTGCAACCATATTCGGGAGTTCCTGCCCCACACCTACAAGCGTGAGGATATTCCGTTAAAGGAACTAAACCTCACGTTCATCAACGATTTCGAGTATTTTCTGCGCACGGAGAAGAAATGCCGCACCAATACCGTGTGGGGCTACATGATTGCGTTGAAACACATCGTTTCGATAGCGAGAAACGACGGGCGTTTGCCCTTCAATCCCTTTGCCGGATATATCAACTCTCCCGAAAGCGTGGACAGGGGCTACCTCACCCAAACGGAGATACAGACGCTCATGCACGCACCGATGAAGAACGCCACCCACGAGCTTGTACGGGACTTGTTCGTCTTTTCGGTGTTCACGGGTTTGGCGTATTCGGACGTGAAGAACCTCACCACCGACCACCTGCAAACATTCTTCGACGGCAATCTTTGGATAATCACCCGAAGAAAGAAAACCAACACCGAATCGAACATCCGCCTTTTGGATGTTCCCAAGCGTATCATCGAAGTACAAGGGACTGGCTCGGGACGGTCATGTTTTCCCCGTTCCGAGTAACGGCAGTTGCAACAAGATACTCAAAAGATAGGCAGACAGTGCGGTTTCAAGGTGCGCTTGACCTATCACGTTGCACGTCACACGAACGCCACGACCGTACTTTTGTCGCACGGCGTACCCATCGAAACCGTAAGCCGCCTTTTGGGACACACGAACATAAAACCACCCAAATTTACGCCAAAATCACCGCCCAGAAGATAAGCCAAGACATGGAAACCCTATCGCACAAGTTGGAGGATATGGAGAAGAATATCTGCCGAGCCATCTAATTAAAAACAGAATCCCGATGAAAGAAGAAAGGAACATTATCACGATGGACGGGCAGGGCAATATCTCCCTGCCGAGCGATATAGGTGCAACCGCCATGACCGAGCGGGAAATCTGCGAACTGTTCGGGGTTATCGCCCCGACGGTTCGGGCAGGGATAAAGGCACTCTGCAAAAGCGGAGTTTTGAGCGTATATGACATAAAGCGCATTATACGCATATCGGACAAATACAGCGCGGAGGTTTACAACCTCGAAACGATAGCCGCCCTCGCTTTCCGTGTTGAATCGTTCGGGGCGGCGAAAGTCCGCAAAGTGTTGTTGGAAAAGATTATACACGGGCGAAAAGAGAAAACGAAGGTATTCGTGTCGGTTGTTTCGGACGGCAAGCCCAACAGCCGTTGGAAAGCATGATGATATATCAACATACCAACATGCAAACATATCACTATGGTGATATATATTGCAGGTTCTATTCCTCTTTTCAGAGGAAAGCGGAGCAATCATTTCCGTTTACAAAGGCAAAGCAAGCACGGGGCTTTATGTCGGCTAAAGGTCAGGCGGCTGCGCCGTTTCCCGATAAATCTTCCTCTCGCTTCGCTGCGAGCGTATTTATCGGGAAAACCTTGTATCCGACCGCCCCATGCAAAAGAGCCTTTGAAAACGGAAACGACCGCCCCGCCACCCACCGACCGAAAGGGAAAAAAATAAGGTGGGGTTACGGGTAAGCAGGCGGCAGGGACAGCCACCGCAGAAAGGCAGACGGACGGTACGCCGCAGGGTATTTACGGAGAAAATACCGTAGCTTATTAGGAATTTTCCGAGCCGCAATACTCCGTATCGCTGAAAATTCCCAATAAGGCAAGGGCAAGCCCTCTGCACACCCATCGGGGACGGCATTTGCCGCCCATGAAGATACAAAAATCATTGTTGCACAAGCCAAAAAGAAAGGAAGAATATATGGGTTTCGTAGTTTTACACATGGAAAAGGCGCACGGCAGCGACAGCGGAACGACCGCACATATCGAGCGTTTCATCATTCCGAAGAACGCCGACCCCACACGCACGCATCTAAACCGAAAACTCATCGAATACCCCGAAGGAGTGAAAGACCGTTCGGCGGCTGTTCAGAGAAGACTGGAAGAAGCGGGGCTGACACGCAAAATCGGAAGTAACCAAGCGGGCAATCCGCATCAACGTGTCGGGAACGCACGAGGACATGAAGCGGATAGAGGAAGAGGGACGTTTGGACGAATGGTGTGCCGACAACATGAAATACTTTGCCGACCTGTTCGGCAAGGAGAACATCGTGGCGGCGCACCTGCATAGGGACGAGGAAACGCCGCACATACACGTTACACTCGTCCCCATCGTCAAGGGAGAGCGAAAGCGCAGGAAAAGGGAGGAACAGGCAAAGAAGCGATACCGCAAGAAGCCGACCGACACCGTGAGGCTGTGCGCAGACGATATTATGACACGGCTGAAATTGAAGTCCTACCAAGATACCTATGCCGAAGCGATGGCGAAATACGGGCTGCAAAGGGGCATAGACGGCTCGAAGGCTCGTCACAAGTCCACGCAGCAGTATTATCGGGATATACAGAAACTCTCCGATGACCTCAAAGCGGAAGTGGTGGATTTGCAACAGCAGAAAGAAACGGTACGGGAAGAACTAAGACGGGCGAAAAAGAAATACAGACCGAGAAGCTGAAAGGGCGGCAACCGTCGCAGCCGCCAACATCGCCGAAAGTGTCGGTTCTCTTTTCGGCAGCAACAAGGTCAAGACATTGGAAAAAGAGAACACCGCCCTGCATAGGGAGGTAGCCGACCACGAGGAAACCATCGAAGCCCTGCAAGACAGAATACAGACCATGCAGGCAGACCACAGCCGACAGATGGCGGAAGTAGAACGGAAGCACCGCAGGAGATAGCGGACAAGGAAACGAAGCACAAGGAGGAAATATCTTTCTTGAAAACGGTAATCGCAAAGGCGGCGGCATGGTTTCCCTATTTCCGTGAAATGCTCCGTATCGAAAACCTCTGCCGCCTTGTCGGGTTCGATGAAAGACAGACCGCAACGCTCGTCAAGGGAAAGCCATTGGAGTATGCAGGGGAACTCTATTCGGAGGAACACGGACGGAAATTCACGACCGAAAGGGCAGGTTTCCAAGTGCTGAAAGACCCCACGGACGGGACAAGACTGGTTCTTGCCATCGACCGAAAGCCCATTGCCGAGTGGTTTAAGGAACAGTTCGAGAAGTTAAGGCAGAACATACGGCAACCTATTCCACGACAAAATAGGCTCAAAATATAAATACTATAGCATTAATTGTTAAAAAGTCATTCAAAAACTCACTTCGCATTTGGAATTTTACTACTTTTGTATTATGAATGGAGGTTTTATGGACGTAAAGAAACACATAACAGCATTAGGTTTTATTCCTAAGAATGGAAGAAGTGGTATATATCATAAGGTATATTCAGGCCACAACAACTATGTCATATCCATTGATTTTGATAAGGAACATATTGAATACGGTGATAAAATCATAGCAGAAAGTAAAACCACACAGAATTTTTCGCAGCCCGAAAATTTTGTGGTGCTTGAGTGTGTTGATAGATTACTTATACAAGGATATAAGCCTCAAAATATTATTCTTGAAAAGACTTGGCCATCTGGGCATGGAACATCGGGCAGATTGGATATTTGCGTTAATCGAGAGGATGGTGCGCCATATATGCTTATTGAATGTAAAACCTATGGGAAAGAGTACAATAAAGAGTCGGCAAGGATTCATAAAGACGGAGGCCAATTATTCACATATTTCCAATTATCTGGTGGCAAAGCAGATGTAATAATGCTGTATGCTTCAGAATTGAAAGGCAATAAGTTTATCTATGTAAATGAGATTATCAAGATTGAAGATGATTATCGTAATGGTGATGTAAAGGATATTTATGAAAAATGGAATAAACTTACCAAAGATAATGGTATTTTTGATTCTTGGGTACAGCCATACAATTTCCAAAGTAAAGCCTTGACAAAGGGGCAGTTGAAAGAGATAAAAGCTGAGGATTCAAGTTTTATATTCAACCGCTTTCTTGAAATATTGCGTCATAATGTAGTTTCTGATAAGGGCAATGCTTTTAATAAGATATTTACACTTTTCTTGTGCAAGGTTTATGATGAAACAACTGCGGAAGAGGGTGAAGAGTTAAAATTCCAATGGCTTGATGGACGAGATAATCATGTTGATTTTCAACTGCGCTTGACAGACCTTTATAGTAAAGGTATGAAAAGGTTTTTGGATAGAACCGTCAGCGACTTTAACAACGAGGATTTTGACAAGCGTTGTGCCAGCCTAAATGAAGATACAAAACAGTATCTTTTAAGGAGGTAAACAAACTTCGTCTTGAAAAAAATAACGAGTTCGCAATCAAGGAAGTGTATGACAATGTTTCATTTGAAGAAAATGCAAAGGTTGTAAAAGAAGTTGTAGAGTTGATTCAGGGTTATAGAATCCGATATAATAAACGCCAACAATACCTATCCGATTTCTTTGAATTACTTCTTACTACTGGTCTTAAACAAGAAGCTGGACAGTACTTTACGCCTGTCCCCATTGCCCAATTTATTATTAAGAGCCTTCCGCTGGATTCCATTATGGCAGAAAAACTATCTCGTAAAGATGGTGAGATTTTGCCATATATGATTGACTATGCAGCAGGTAGCGGTCACTTTATCACAGAGTTTATGCATGAGATACAAGACATCATAAATAATTGTGATACCTCTAAATATATTGAAGAGACAAGGAAGCATCTTATCAATTGGCAGAATTGCCATTTTGATTGGGCGACAGACTATGTATATGGCATCGAAAAGGATTATCGACTTGTAAAAGTTGGTAAAGTCGGTTGTTATTTACATGGTGATGGTTTAGCAAATGTTATCCTAAGCGACGGTCTTGCGAATTTTAGCAATAACAAAGAGTATAAGGGAAAACTACGCAAGCAAATGGATGATAGTCAAAAGGATAATCAGCAGTTTGATATTATATTGAGTAACCCACCGTATTCTGTATCTTCATTCCGCCAGACAACTCGTGACTATTATACAGAGCAAGACTTTGAGCTGTATAACTCATTGACAGATAATAGCTCTGAAATAGAGTGTCTCTTTATTGAGCGTACCAAACAGTTGCTTAAAGACGGTGGTATAGCAGGAGTTATTCTACCAAGTTCAATATTGACTAATTCCGGTATTTATACTAAGGCTCGTGAGATTATATTACAATATTTCGATATTGTAGCTATTGCGGAGTTGGGTAGTAATACATTTATGGCAACCAATACAAATACGGTTGTTCTGTTCATACGTCGTAGAGATAATTATTTTGCAATCAATACAAAGGTTGCTGTCGATACTTATTTTCGCACCCTAAATGATGTTACTATCAATGGCATAGAAACCCCGGCATTGAAATATGTGGCTTATGTTTGGGAGGGTCTTGATTATGCCGATTATGTCACATTATTGCAAAAATCACCTAATGATAAGGTAAAGGCACACGAAATATATATAGAGTACAGGAAAAAACTTTCTTCTAAGAGTGATGCAAAGATTTTGAAGAAATATTAAGTATTGAGGCTGAAAAGCTTTTGTACTTTATATTGGCGTACCCCAAAAGGTTGTTATTGTTAAGAGTGGAGAGAAAGATGTCGAAAAGCGTTTCTTAGGTTATGAGTTTTCAAACCGCAGAGGAAACGAGGGAATCCACGCTATTCAAAGAGGGAAAAACATTGACGAGTGTACACAACTCTTCGATGCGAACAGTTATGACAATCCTTTACGGGCAAGTACTTATATTCATAAAGCCTTCAAGGGAGATATTACATCTCCAATAGCAGAGGCTATGCAATCGCATATTAGTCGTATATCCTTAATTGATATGCTTGCTTTTAATAGAAGTGCCTTTGAAAAGGCATCTCGATAGTAGCAAAAAAGTAACAATAAATAGTAATTTCCCATTAGAATCAATTGAGGGATTAGCCAAGGTAATTCGTGGTGTTACTTATGCAAAAGAAGACCAAGTTCAGGAAGTAACAAATAATGTTGTGTTAACAGCAGATAATATAACATTGTCAGGTCATTTGGAAATCAATAAACTAATTTATCTCCAGCCTAACAAAAACTTGATTTAGACAAGGTGCTGAGAAAGAATGATTGTTTCGTTTGTTTTTCAAGTGGTAGCAAGGCTCATGTGGGCAAAATCACTTTTATTGAGAAGGATACATCATTCTATGCAGGTGGCTTTATGGGTATAATTAGGGCCTAGTCTGACAGGATACTTCCGAAATTTCTTTATACAGTATTAAATAGTGCCTTATATAGACAAATAATAAGAGACGAGAGTAGCGGTAATAATATCCAAAACTTATCACAATCTATAGCTCGAATAAAAGTACCAGTTCCTCCTATTGATGTTCAAAACAGATTGTAGAGGAGATTTGTAAAGTCGATGAGTCTGTCTCATCTTCTATACAGTTGATTGAAAAAATGAAGCAGATGTAGAAGGTTTACTATCCTCAATTAACTTTGAAGACGGTGCGCTAAATAATATCGCTCCATTTGTTACTAAGTCTATTAAATATAATGATATAGCATCTGAAACATATATCACAACAGATAATATGCTTCAGAATAAATTCGGAGTCATCCCTTTGTAGGTGAAGCGAAAATTTCATCCATTACGGAGTATAAGAAAGATGATATATTGATTTCCAATATTCGCCCATATCTTAAAAGATTTGGTTTGCGGATAAGAAAGGTGGTTGTTCAAAAGATGTTCTTGTGTTAAGGTCTGCCGATACAAGCAAATATCTTCCTAAGTACATTTTCTATATGCTTAGTAGAGATGTGTTTTTTGACTATATAATGGAAGGTAAAAAGGGAATCAAGATGCCACGAGGTAATAAGGAAGACATTTTGAAATATAGGATTCCAATTCCATCTCCAAAAGAACAGCAACGTATCGTGTCTAAGGTTGAAGAATTGGAAGCAAAGATAAAAGTTGCTCGTAAAGTTATCGAAAATGCCGCAAGTCAAAAGCAGACAGTGTTAGATAGGTATTTATAAGCAACATATGCTGAAATAAATTTGTATCAGATATTGCTAATTCATAGAATCCTCATATCTTTGTACATAAAAAGAGTTATTTGACAGCATAGCACTGCAAAACGCTGAAATTCGCAAAGTTGCTAAATCGTTACCTCTATTTCTTAAATAATTCGCTAAAAGTTTATTTCTCAATCGGTTAAGTTAAACCGAGAAAAATCTAAAATATACAATTTAACAAATCGGTAAAATTTGCAAAATCAATTCTTTTTATTATATTTGTAATAGTGCGCTCCTCTTTTACTAACTTAAAATCATGTTATGTTGAATTTCGCCCAACTGAAGTTTCTCCTAACTGGATTAACTTTACTCACCGTACTCGCTGCGTGCAGCGATGACAACACTTCGACGGAAGCTCCTCCTGCAACCATCGAAATCGCAGAGCTCTCCCGGAAGCAGACAACGTTTCTTTTCGATTAATTCCGACCAATGCTATCTCGATGGCTTAGAAGATCGAGATCGAGGGGATGACGCCGATTTCGTTTCGATAAAGCTCCGAAGAAAAACGGTCGAAATAACCGACCTGACCCCGAAACCTCTTATAAGCTGACGGCGATCGCCTATAACGCCGACCAGCGCCCTTCGAATCCGGCCACCGCAACATTCACGACCCCGAAAACCGACCACGCCGGATCCCGACAAGGCAACCATCTCCATCGAAGAGGTGAAAGCCACCTATAATTCGGTAACCTTTACCCTGAAAACCGCCAATGCAGCCCGCTTCGGCTACAAGGTCGATGTTCCCGACGGAACGGCCGAACTTACGTTCGTAAACGGCTCCGAAGGCGGCACCTATACAACCGACAACCTGGAGGCGGCGACCGACTATCAAATCACCGCCGTCGCATATGACGAAAACGGGCAGGCCGCCGATCCGTCACCCACGCATTCAAAACCGAAGCCCTTCCGACCGGCCCCGCCGTCGTTTCGATCGAAGAGGTCGCTACGACCACAGTTCGATCCGCTTCACCCTGAAACTCGACAATGCGGTCCGGATCGCCTACAAGGTCGATGTCCCCGACGGAACAGCCGAAATGACCGTCGTCGAAAGCCACAGCAATCGACCTTCCTGGTCGGCAGCCTCCAGGCGGAAACCGACTACGTATTGACAGTCGTAGCCTATAACGGCAAAGACGAACCGTCCGAACCCGCCACGCATTCGTTCACGACCCCGCCTATACCGCATTCGCACGGATCGACGCCGTGGCGACCGCACACGGAATCTATCTCAAGGCCGACGTGGACACCGGCAAATTCCGCTCTATTTCCTGAAAATTTTCGACCCGGACCTTACGGAATCCAGCGCCGATTTCGAAGAGCATTTCAAGGTCGATTCCGGAGCAGTTCATCCATTACCTCGAAGTCGCCTCACTGACAGCGGGCCTCAAAACCGCCTCGTTCGAAGAGTGGAACAAAACCCTGCTTTCGACCCGGTCGCAGCAAGTCCTTCTCTACGCCGCTCCCGTTGTCCGGCAAGGGGTCGATGTAGTCTGTGAAGACTACGGCGAAATCATCGAAATTCCGCTGACGATCCCCGCCCGCGACGAACTCGGAGCAGGACAGGCCGCTGTCACGCTGGGCGAACCGCAGGTTGCGGGCAAAGAGTTGGAGATCGCCCTGACAAAACAGGACGGCGTCGTTTCCTACTATGCCGGCTATGCGACCAAGTCCGACGTCGAAGCCGCAGGCACCCCGGAACAATTCGTCCAGGCCGGACTGGATGCGAAGACCTATGACTACGACATCACGGCCGACTTCCAAGGCACCTGGAAAACAGACCGGCTTTCGCCGGGCAGCGAATATTACTTCTTCTCGTTCGCATACGATGCCGAAGGCAAGTTGGGTCCCCTGCAATACAAGGAGTTCCACACGGAAGCCGCAGGCACCGACTACGATACGTCGCTCACGGTCGATATTGCCCTGAAGACCGCATCGTTCACCTCAGCGACTTTCTCCGTCAAACGGAACGGCTTCGAAAAGCTTATTACAACTTCATCACCAAAGCCGATTTCGACCGCAAATACGGCGGCAATGCGGATACATACGTTCAACGAGAGTTGATCGGCAAAGAGAGTGGTTATCCGATAACGCTATACAGCGACAACGACATCAACGGATCCCGTTTGGCATACGATACGCAATACGTACTGATCGCCCTGCCCGAAGCCGACAACGAAGACAGATACGGCGTTCCGACGGTGGTCGAGTTCGAAACCCTCGGCTACGAAGCTACCGGCTCTGCGACGGCGACCATCGCGGTAAATTCGATCACGGACAATTACGGCGTATCTTTCTATGCCTCGGTAACCGTAACCCCGGAGCCGATTGCGCAGGTTACTATTACGCAATGATCGAAAAACAGCCTACGATGCAGCAGCCAATCTCGGTGAAACGATCTGCAAACAAAACGGCGTAAAATACCGTGCCGCCACCGAAGACACGACGTTCTCCACCGACTACTATTTCGCAGAAAGCTATCTGGTCCTCATCCCGGTCGATAACAACGGGAAAATGTCGGCTCCGGTCACTTCGGAATTATTGACCACGAGCGCCAAATAAAAGCAATCAAATAAACAAACACGCAGAACTCCCAACCTGTCCGAAACCTCGCTGCACGGGGTCCCCGTGACGAAGGGAGAGCCGGTTGGAACACGTCGCTTTCAGCGGCAAAGGCACAACCGGAACATCGAGCACATAAATTATCAAAAAAACAACCCTAAAATAATCCGACTATGAAATCTTTGAGTAAAGCAACCTTCCATTTACTGTGTTGCATCCTGCTATTGGGAACTTTCCAGAGTTGTAAAGACGACGAAACGACGCCCCGCCTCCCGGAGAAAGCGCCACGCTCACCATTTCCGACGTCAAGGCCGAAGCCAATACCGTAACTTTCACCATCACGCCGAAAATGTAGATGTTTATACCTATACGATCAAATCCGCGACGGTAACGCCTCAAGCGACCGTTCAGGATCCGGCCGAAACCAAAACCTTCACATACAACAGTCTGCTTCCGTCGAGCGACTATACGATCGTGGCAACAGGTTTTACACAAGGCGGTCTGGAACTCACTTCTACCGAATACAAATTCCGAACGCTCGACACGCAGGATCCCGGACTCGAAGTACCTTCCGGAGAGGAGCCGTTCATCGAATACGGCGACCAGCGGATCGCCGCCAAATCGGTCTTCTTCTACAAGGAAACCGATCGGCTCTGGTTCTTCATCTCCCCGCTCGAAGGATACGACAACTACCAGGACATGCTCTATGGCAACGGCGGAAAAACGATTACATATCCCTCAGCTTCACGCCGAACCAGCTAAATAAATCGATCAACATGAAGAGTGCGTCCGAACGGTATTCGCTGCTCAACTCCATGTCGTTCCAACACCCCATCGCATCGGATATTTCGATGGTGACCATCGACTACCATTCATTAATCACCGACGGCGGCTTCATCGTCACCCGCGACGGTGACAAGATCGAAGGATATGCCGAAATGACCTCGGCCGCAACCGGCAAGAAACTCCGCATCTACGGTACCTGCACCTACGACCAGCAGGACGCCGAGCGGACCAGCTTCATCAGCCTCAACGACCTGAAAACTCCGCTCGGAAGCGCCTATTACCAACCGCTCGAAGAGGAAACGATTTCCGAAATCCATCTCTCGCCGGCCAGCCCCGTCATGGGAGCGCTGATCGACCAGGTGGATGAATACTACGTTCGAATCCGCTTCGACAACGCCCTGGCGACGGCTAAAACTCCGATCGACATCACCCGGATCGACAAGCTGTTGAACTCGAAATCGTCGATCCTGCCCAACAAAAGTCGGTTACCGTCACCAATACGGACCTTCAAGGCGCGACGGGCACCATCACCCTCTACAAATACGCCCTGCAAGACAACTACCGAATCTCGTTCGATCTGCAGGTTCATGATATGCACCTCGAAGGGTATGCGGACGGGCGTTCGAACTATACTCATACTACTCCGGCAACAGTTATACGGTCGGAACGAACGACCCGGTCGAACTCCAATCCGCCGTCATCGACAGCCGCAGCGACGATTACTACACGATCTATCTGGCACCCCAGGCCGGTCTGACCGATTTGGAGCAAATCCGGCAGGCGGAGGGCGTAGTAACCATCAAAGCCGCACCGCAGGCACTGGACGGTCTGCTCGTTTCCTTTGCCAACGAAAAGGATGCCGGACGAATACTGTCCATCGCATATGCAGGCAAAACCTACGACAACCAGGGTGACAACACCAAGAGTACCATCCACGGAGCCACCGCAAAGCAAAGATCGCGCTGGCCTTCTATGAAGCGACCAACGAAATGAACGGTTATTATTGCGGACCGTTCGTCGATGTGCAATAAACAACCCCGGCAACCGAAGGTCCGATCGCATCTCAAACCCACGATTCGACCGGCAACCGGTTCTCCGGAATCTTCATCAAGCCCCTTTCGAAGGGGTTTTTTCCCACGCTTCATCCGGCGAAAGCAAAACAGAGCTCGGACCTTTTACTCCGAATCGTCATCAATTTTGCCGTATTACCGAAAATCCGGAATAAAAACCACCGTCACAGTAGATATTTCAAAAAAAAACGCTAAATTTGTCAGAAACCTAAGTTGCTTCCTTAAGCCGAGCGCAATGAAACCTTCGTTTCGATTGCCGAGGCGAAAAATAGTCGAAAGAAAATCAACGCTTTCGATAAACCGAGCGCAGAATCGGAGGTGTTCGAACTCTGCCAAAGCGGAAAACAACGGCGTAAAAACGAACTGTTTCGTAGAGCCGAGGATATAACCACCAAGCCCGTTCGGTTATACGAGGCGGGAAACGGAACTCAAAACAGCAATGAACCTAAAACAGACACCATGATAAAGAAAGAATTATTACTCGGCGACGAGGCTATCGCATGGGGAGCCCTCAACGCCGGTCTTTCGGGCGTGTACGCTTACCCCGGAACCCCTCTACGGAGATCACGGAATTTATCCAGATGCACCCCCTAACGCGCGAGCGCGGCATCCACTGCAACTGGTCGGCCAACGAAAAGACCGCACTGGAAGCGGCCCTCGGCATGTCGTTCGTCGGCAAGCGGGCCCTGGTCTGCATGAAGCACGTGGGCATGAACGTCTGCGCCGACGCTTTCGTCAATTCAGCCATGACGGGTGCCAACGGCGGCCTGGTGGTCGTAGCGGCGGACGATCCTCGATGCACTCCTCGCAGAACGAACAGGACTCCCGCTTCTACGCCAAATTCGCCATGATTCCCTGCTTCGAACCCGCATCGCAACAGGAAGCCTACGAGATGATCGGCGAGGCGTTCGACTTCTCGGAGAAATACCAGATTCCGGTGCTGATGCGCGTGACGACCCGCATGGCTCCACTCGCGTGCCGTGGTCGAAATCGGCGAACCCCGCCAGCAAAACACGCTCCACTACCCCGAGCGGCCCCGCCAGTGGATCCTCATGCCGGGCAACTCGCGCGTACGTTACAAAACCCTCATCGAGGAGAACAAACTCTTCGAGCAGGAGGCCGAACATTCGCGCCACAACCGCTACATCGACGGACCGGACAAATCCATGGGCATCATCGCCTGCGGTCTGGCCTACAACTATATTATGGAGAACTTCCCGGAAGGCTGCCCTTCCCCGTGCTGAAGATCTCGCAATATCCGCTGCCGACGGCACTCGTACAGCGCATGGCTTCGAGTGCCGTTCGCTGCTGATCGTCGAAGAGGGACAACCTCTGGTGGAGGAGATGATCCGCGGTCTGCTGGGTACTCCGATTCCGGTCAAAGGACGTTTGAGCGGCGAGCTGCCCCGCACGGGCGAACTCACGCCCGACAACGTACGCGGCGCCCTCGGTCTGCCCGCCGCGAGAGCGAGGCGGCCAGCCAGCTCACCATGCCCCGGCCCCGGCCCTTTGCCAGGGCTGCGGCCACCGCGACGTATATACGGCACTGAACGACGTGCTGCGCGAGCACTACCCCGACCACAAGGTATTCAGCGACATCGGCTGCTATACGCTCGGTTCGCTGCCCCGTTCCGGGCGATCGACACCTGCGTGGAGATGGGCGCTTCGGTCACGATGGCCAAGGGCGCTGCCGACGGCGGACAGTTCCCTTCGGTAGCCGTAATCGGCGACTCGACCTTCACCCACTCGGGCATGACCGCCCTGCTGGATGCCGTGAATGAAAAGAGCAACATCACCGTCGTAATCTCGGACAACCTCACTACCGGCATGACCGGCGGCCAGGATTCGGCCGGCACGGGACGCCTCGAGCAGATCTGCGCCGGACTGGGCGTGGAGCCCGAACACATCCGCGTCGTGGTACCCCTGCCCAAGAACATGGAGGAGATCCGCCGCACGATCCGCGAAGAGATCGAATACAAAGGGGTTTCGGTCGTCATCCCCGCCGCGAATGCATCCAGACCGCCAAACGCCACAACGCAAAAAAACAGTAGTACGACCATGAAACGGGACATCATACTTTCCGGCGTGGGAGGACAAGGCATCCTCGATCGCCACCGTCATCGGAGCCGCTGCCCTCAAGGAGGGACTCCACATCAAACAGGCAGAAGTACATGGCATGAGCCAGCGCGGAGGCGACGTACAGTCGAACCTGCGCATCAGTTCGGACGAGATCCTCCGACCTGATCCCCAGGGCGCGGCCGATATCATCGTTTCGCTCGAACCGATGGAGGCCCTGCGCTACGTACCCTACCTGAATCCGGAGGGCTGGGTGATCGCCAACACTACGCCGTTCGTAAACATCGACAACTACCCCGAACCGGAGGCCGTATTGGCTGAACTCTGGAAGCGCAAACATGCGATCCTGATCGATGTCGATGCCATCGCCAAGGAGCAATCCTCGCCCCGTGCGGCCAACATCGTGCTGCTGGGCGCCGCCGCTCCTTTCCTGGGGCTCGACGCCGACAAGTTCGAGGCGGGCATCCGCAGCATCTTCGCCCGCAAAGGCGAGCAGATCGTCGAAATGAACCTCAAGGCGTTCCGCGCCGGATACGAATACGCACAAAAACACCGCAAGTAATGGCAGCTCTCATTCCGCAGAAGATGTTCGACGAGCAGCTCGCCGCCATGGACATCGAAAACTTCGCACAGGCCACGATCCGTCAGGTCGGAGCCGTCGGCGGCGCCCTCGAGAAGAACTCGGGCACCGAATTCCTGCACCTCGAAATGGGCGTTCCGGGCCTTCCGCCGGAGACTGTCGGCGTCGAAGCCGAACAGCAGGCCCTCGCCCAGGGACACGCTTCGATCTACCCCAGCATCACGGGCATCGCCCCGCTCAAGAGCGAGGCTTCGCGCTTCGTCAAGGCGTTCCTCGACATCGACGTCGCCCCCGAGGGATGCATCCCGACCGTCGGCTCGATGCAGGGCGGCTTCTGCCTGTTCCAGATCAGCTCGCAGTGCGACCCCAAGAAAGACACCATTCTGTTCATCGACCCGGGCTTCCCGGTGCAGCGCCAGCAGGTGCGCATCCTGGGCATCAAGCACGAATCGTTCGACATCTACGACTTCCGCGCCGAGAAACTCGGTCCCAAGCTGGAGAGCTATCTCAAGCAGGGCAACGTCGCGGCGATCATCTACTCGAACCCCAACAATCCGGCATGGATCTGCCTCACAGAGAGCGAGCTGCGCACCATCGGCGAGCTGGCCACCCGATACGACACGATCGTTCTCGAAGACCTCGCCTACATGGGCATGGATTTCCGCAAGGAGCTGGGACATCCGTTCCAGGCTCCGTTCCAGGCCACCGCAGCCCGTTACACAGACAATTACGTGCTGATGATTTCCGGCTCGAAGATCTTCAGCTACGCCGGCCAGCGCATCGCCATCGCAGCGATCTCGGACAAACTGCGCAACCGCTTCTATCCGGCTCTCAAGGAGCGTTACGGCATCGGCCGTTTCGCCGAATCCTACGCCCTGACATTCCTCTACGCCGCATCGTCAGGCGCAAGTCACTCGGCTCAATACGCTTTGGCGGCCATGTTCAAAGCGGCGGCGGACGGCAAGCTGGACTTCGTGGGGCACACCCGCGAATACGCACACCGCGCTCACCGCGTCAAGGAACTCTTCGAGCGTCACGGTTTCCACATCGTCTATGACAAAGACCAGAACGAACACGTGAGCGACGGATTCTTCTTCACGGTAGGCTACGGTTCGATGCCGAGTTCCGACCTGGTGGCCGCACTGCTGCGCTACGGTATCTGCGCGATCTCGCTCACCTCGACTGGCAGCCTCCAGAACGGCGTGCGCGTCTGCGTGTCGCAGATGAACCGCGAGGAGCAGTACGACCTGCTCGACCGGCGCCTCCGCGACTTCGCGCAGGACTACGCCCGGAAATAAATCCGGCATTGCAGCTCCGGGTCGCTGTGAAATCGTCCCGGAGTTGCACTCCGGAGAAAAGAATCCGGCACGGACATCCGGGAACGACCATTCGCACTAACGAGAGAAGGAGCCGAATAAATTCGGCTCCTTCAAATAACCAACAAAAAAGACAAAACCTACCGTCTCCGGCCGACGACGGGACCGAATTTTCCTTTCACCGACCGACTGCCGGAAACGACTTAGAAAAACAGACCCATGATCAACTACACCACTGCCGCTGAAGCTGCGAAGCTCATCAAATCCAACGACAGCGTTTATATTCAAGGAAGCGTTTCGATCCCGGAAGTGCTCGTGAAAGCGATGGCCGACCGGGGACACGAACTCCGGGGGGTGAAGGTCTATTCGGCCTTCGCCATCGGACGGGAAGAAGCGCCCTACTGCAAGCCCGAATACAAAGACAGTTTCCTCGTATATAGCCTCTTCGTGTCGAACTCCGTACGCAACTGGATTGCTCAGGGTACGGACAGGCCATCCCGGCTTTTCTGGGCGAGATCCCGGGCTTTTCCGCAAGGGAATCATCCCGATCGACGTAGCGCTGCTGAACTGTTCGCGCCCCAATGCGGACGGCTATTGCAGCTTCGGCACCTCGGCCGACCTCGCGGTTTCGGCCGCCGAATGCGCGAAGGTCGTCATCGCCCAGATCAACCCCACGTACCGTTCTCCTACGGCGACGCGCTGATCCACGTCTCGAAACTCACGGCCGCCGTCGAAGTCGATGAACCTCTGGTGGAGCTTCCGACCGCCCAGCCCAGCGAAATCGACCGTAAGATCGGCGGCTACAGCGCCGAGCTGATTCCCGACGGTGCGACCCTCCAGATCGGCGTGGGCGGCATTCCCAACGCGGTACTCGCAGCCCTGGGCGATCATAAACACCTGGGACTCCACACCGAAGCACTCACCGACGGAGTAGTACCCCTGATTCGGAGCGGTGTGATCGACAACTCGCAGAAAAAAGTGCTTCCGGGCAAGAACCTCGCGTCGCTGGCTCTCGGCTCGAAGCGGCTCTACGAATACATGGACTACAACGAAGACCTGATCATGAAGGACGTGGCATGGACCAACGATCCGTTCCGCATCCGCGAGAATCCGAAGGTCATGGCCATCAATTCGGCGCTGGAGGTCGATCTGACGGGCCAGATCTGCGCCGACTCAATCGGCACGATGATCTACTCGAGCGTGGGCGGACAACACGACTTCATGTACGGCGGCGCGCTCTCGAAGGCGGTAAAACCTTCATCGCCATCCCTCGACCACCCCGAAGGGACACTCCAAGATCAAAGCGCTGCTGACGCCCGGCGCCGGCGTGGTGACCACCCGTTTCCAGACACAATACGTCGTCACGGGTACGGTGCGGCCTACCTGCTGGGCAAAGGACTCGCCGAGCGTGCCCGCGCCCTGATCGACATTGCGCACCCTCGGCCCGCGAAGAGTTGGAAAAAGCCGCCTGCGAACGCTTCGGCTATTCGTTCCTGCGGCTCAAATAGGCTCCTCGACTCCATGTGCAGGAATCGTTCGCGGACGCCTGTCCGCTCTGCGCGGAAGTGATTTTCTCGCAAGATCCATATATTATAAGGTATATCAAAAACAGGACTCCTGCCGAAACCGGAATAACCGTGTATGCGGAATAACTAAAGACCGTCCCGCCTCCTTTTTCAGAGGATGGGACGGTCTTTACACAAAATCCCTCTCGACCGATCTATCGGGGGGGGGTAAAATTTTATTGATTTTCGATAAATTTTTCTTGTTTTTCACAAATATACTTTCTATCTTTATCGTAACAAACGATAAGAACGGACGCAGTGCCTGCAAGCGTTTCCAAAAGTCGAGGAATTACATAACGCCGGCACAGGAAACACCCGCAGAACCCTTCGGTTTCGACCGGCAGGAACACTTCACGGATCAACAGGAAATACGCCGAAACAAAACAGCGAACAAAATCAACGACCATAAAAACGGGATCACTCCCTCTCGATATGATTGTACTCGAAAACATCAACAAGACCTACCACAACGGCGCTCCGCTGCATGTACTCAAGGGTATCGACCTCGAAATCGAAAAGGGCGAGCTGGTTTCGATCATGGGGCCTCGGGATCGGGCAAATCGACCCTGCTGAACATCCTCGGGATCCTGGACGACTACGACACGGGCAAATATTTCCTGAACGGGCGCCTGATCAAACACCTGAGCGAGACGCAGGCCGCCGCTGCCCGCAACAACATGATCGGCTATATTTTCCAGTCGTTCAACCTGATAAACTACAAGAACGCGGTCGAAAACGTCGCCCTTCCCCTCTACTACCAGGGCGTTTCACGCCGCAAGCGCAATGCCGAAGCCCTCGAATACCTCGACCGGCTGGGACTCCGCGACTGGGCCAACCACATGCCCAACGAGATGTCGGGCGGCCAGAAGCAGCGCGTGGCCATCGCCCGGCATTGATCAACAAGCCCCAGATCATTCTCGCCGACGAACCTACGGGCGCCCTGGACAGCAAAACCTCGCAGGAGGTAATGGACCTGCTGCGGCAGGTAAACGGGACGGGCATGACCATCATCTGCGTAACCCATGAACAATCGATCGCCGACCAGACGGACAAGATCATCCACCTGAAGGACGGCGTGATCGGTTCGATACAAAACCTCCGGCCATGAGAGAGTTGCTGTTGGAAATCTGGGCGTCGATCCGCCGCAACAAGCTGCGCACGTTCCTCACGGGCTTCTCGGTCGCATGGGGTATCTTCATGCTGGTCATCCTGCTCGGCTCGGGCAACGGACTGAAAAACGGCACGCTCTCCAACTTCGGGTCGATGGCCGTCAATTCGGTCATCATCAACGGCGGCTGGACCTCGCAACCCTACAAGGGCTACGACAAGTGGCGGCGCATCAACATCACCAACCGCGACCTGGAGATCCTGCGCACCGAATTTCCCGAAGTGGACAAGGTTTCCGCCCGCGTACAGGGACCGGGACAATAAAACCTCTCCCACGGACGCGACTTCCTGAACAATGCGGCCGTAGTCGGCAGCGACCCGGAATACCGCGAAATCATGAATGTCAGGGTACTCGACGGACGCTTCCTGAACGATACCGACCTTCGGGAGCGGCGCAAGGTGATCGTCGTGGATAAAACGTGCGGGATGTCCTGTTTCACGGTCAAAGTCCCGTCGGACAGCACCTCCTGGTCAATGGAACATCGTACAGCATCATCGGCGTTTTCGAGATGGATCAGTTCGGCTCCTACACATTCACCTTCATCCCGCTGACGACCGCCCAACTGCTCTTCAACCACAGCGATCCGAGCGTAGGACAGACCTATCTTTCGGTGAAAGACATCGACACCGATCAGAAGATGGCCGAATTCGAACAACGGCTCCGCAATCGTCTGGCTGCCGAACATACCTTCGCGCCCGACGACGAAAGCGCCGTCTGGATCTACAACCGCATGGAAGGTTACAAGAACATGATGCTCGTCTTCGGCGGCATCAACCTCTTCATCTGGATCATCGGTCTGGGGACGCTGCTCGCAGGCATCGTGGGCGTGAGCAACATCATGCTGGTAACGGTGCAGGAGCGCACCTTCGAATTCGGCATTCGCAAGGCTCTCGGAGCCAAACCCTCGTCGATCATCCGGCTGATCCTGACCGAATCGGTGATGATTACCGCCGCATTCGGCTATATCGGGATGGTGCTCGGCGTATTCGCCATGGAAGGAGTGAACAAGCTCATGACACAAACTCCGCCCGGTGAGGAGAACACGTTCAACATCTTCGTCAATCCGACGTTGAACCTCTCGGTAGCGGTAAGCGCGACGATCGTTCTGGTGCTGGCCGGACTTATCGCAGGTTACATCCCCTCCCGCCGGGCCGCCCGACTGAAGACCGTCGATGCCCTTCGACACAACAAATAACCGACACGAAAACCGCAGCGGCCGGGACAAAAGATAAAAGGAGCCGCAACAACTGGAAGCGAGAAACGGAAGAAAACGCAACGGCCGGGGACGACAAGCCGGGAAAAGATAAGGAAACGCCCGCAACGCCGGTAAGGAACCACCCGGCGTCAGAAGGACGACCAAAGTTCCCTCCCGAGGAGGGGATTCAGGGAAGGATAAAATTGGAACACGCGGCTCTGCCGCGAAACTACAACCAAAAGGAACGAAAAGAGCAACGAAAACCGGGAACAAGACAAGGAGGCAGCCGAACTCCGAAGGACGACAAAAGTCCCTCCCGATGAAGGGATTGAGGGGTGGGTAAGAATTTAATACGCGGCCAAGCCGCGAAACTACGACAGACCGAAAAGAGAACAGCAACAACGAGCCCGGGACACCCGAAGAAAGAAAAGGAACCAAACTATGACAGGATTTTTCGATACGGATCGCTGGAACGAAATCTGGCAGACGATCTCCCGGAACCGCAGGCGCAGCATCATGACGGCGCTGGGCGTCTTCTGGGGTATCTTCATGCTGATCGTCCTGCTGGGTGCCGGCACGGGCTGGGCCGCATGTTCCGCGCCCAACTGGGCGGCACGGCCACCAACGCCATTTTCATCATGTCCGACCGCACCTCCGTCCCTTACGAAGGTATGCCTACGGGCCGCAGCTGGGAACTGGACTGGGACGACCTGGAAGCGCTCCGGAAACTACCCGCATCGAATACATCTCGGCTGTTTGCTGGGGCAATCAACGCAACATGAGCCACCAAGACCACAAAGGCGAATTCGGACTGACGGGCTACTCGCCCGACATGCAGCAGATCGCTCCTCAACAGATTCTCATGGGGCGTTACCTGAACGAAGTCGATGAACTGCGCCAGCGCAAAGTCTGCGTAATCGGGCTTCAGGTCTGGCGCGACCTCTTCCCCGGCGGAGAAGATCCCACAGGCAAAACGATCCAGATCGGCAGTTCCTACTTCACGGTCGTCGGCGTTACCAAACCCTGGGCGGTATGATGGCCTTCAGCGACCCGGAGCGGACCGTCGTCATCCCGGCACTGCTCGTACAGCAAATGTACGGACTGGGACGGACGATCGACATGCTGGCACTCACCGGATATGCGGACGAACCGACCCAAGAGGTGATCCAGGAGTGCCGGCAAAGCATCGCCGCACGACACCTGATCGCCCCGACGACAAGAAGGCGATCTATTTTCAGGACACCTCCGAGATGTTCGGAAAGATCACGGGGCTCTTCCGAGGCATCTCCCTGCTTACGTGGATCGTAGGTCTGGGCACGCTGCTCGCGGGCATCGTGGGCATCAGCAACATCATGCTGGTACTGGTACGCGAACGCACGCAGGAGATCGGCATCCGCCGCGCCATCGGCGCTTCGCCCCTGACGATCCTTTCGCAAATCCTCTCCGAGCTTCATCCTCACTTTCATCGCGGGCATCTTCGGTTTCGGTGCGGGCGTAGGCGTTCTCTCCATCGCCGACAGTTTCTACGCGCGGGCCGCCCAGATGGACCAACACCTGCCCGATATTTCATGGCAGATCTCCTTCGGTATGGGGATGCTCGCGCTGGGTATCCTCGTTCTGGGCAGCCTGCTGGCAGGCATCATCCCTGCGACCCGGGCACTGCGAATCAAAGCCGTGGACGCGATCCGCGAAGAATAAACCCCGAAACTCGCAACAAACGCAAAACCGACATAATATGAAAAAGTTTCTGAAGATTTTCCTGGGCATCCTGTTCCTCGCACTGCTCGTCGGCACGTTCGTCTTCCTCTGGAACAAAACCCGCCCCGTAAAGGTGGTTTACACCCTCGCAACCCCCGTGCATGACACGATCCGTCAGTACGTCATCGCCTCGGGCAAGGTCGAACCCCGCGACGAGGTGCTCATCAAGCCCCAGATCTCGGGTATCATTTCCGAGGTGCTCTGCAAGGCCGGCGACCGTGTAAAACAGGGCGACGTCATCGCTACGGTGAAGGTCATTCCCGAAATGGGAACCCTCAATGCCGCCGAATCCCGCGTGACGGTAGCCCGGCTCTCGCTCGACCAGACCCGCAAGGAGTTCGAACGCACCGAAGCCCTCTATGCCAAAGGCGTGGTATCGCAGGAGGAGTTCGAGAAGGGGCAGACCACCCTGCGCCAGGCCGAAGAGGAGTTCCAGAATGCCGAAGACAACCTGGAAATCGTCAAAACCGGTATTACCAACCGATACAAAGATTTAAGCAACACCCAGATACGCTCCACCATCACGGGTATGATCCTCGACGTACCGATCAAGGTCGGCAACTCGGTGAGCCAGGCCAATACCTTCAACGACGGCACCACGATAGCCACGGTCGCCGACATGGGCGACATGCTCTTCCGGGGCAATGTCGATGAAACCGACATCGGCCGCCTGCACGCCGGCATGCCCGTCGTGCTGACCATCGGTGCCATGCAGGGTACCGTCCTCCAAGCCACGCTGGAGTACATTTCGCCCAAAGCCGCCGATGTGAACGGTATCATCATGTTCGAGGTGAAGGCCGCCGCCAAGATCCCGGAATCGGTCTTCGTCCGTGCAGGTTACAGCGCCAATGCCAGCATCGTGACCGACAGCCGCGAAGGTGTTCTCACACTGCCCGAAAGCACCATCCAGTTCGAAGAGGGCAAGCCCTGCGTCTATATCCTCACCAGTCCTGAGGAGAGCCCCGAACAGACCTTCGAGAAACGGACGTAACGCTCGGTTTGTCGGACGGCGTGAACATCGAAATCGTATCCGGCGTCACCGAAACGGACAAAGTCCGCAACCTCCAACAACAGTCCATCTAAATCCCTGCCACCATGAAATTCGGAACTCTTTTCATCGCACTGCTGCTCGCGGGCAGCACGGCGCAGGCCCAAATTCCGACTCCGACACCCGAAGCAGACCCTTGGAGCCTGGACGACTGCATCCGATACGCCCACGAACATAACATACAGATCCAGCAACAGGCGCTGCAAGTCGAACAGCGCTCCGTCGAACTCAACACCTCGCGCCACAGCCGCCTGCCCGACCTCGGTGCCAACCTCGGTACGAACTTCAGCTTCGGACGAAGCCTCATCAGCAACAACACCTACGCCGACAACAACCAGGTGTTGGGTTCGCTCGGCGTTTCGGCCTCGCTGCCGCTCTTCATGGGCGGACGCATCAACCACGAAATCGCAGCGGGCAAGCTGAGCCTGAAAGCCGCGGCCCAAGACCTGGACCGGATTCGTGAAGACGTATCGGTCAATATTATGTCGTATTACCTCGACGTGCTGGTCGCAAAGGAGTTGGTTGACGTCGCAGAGCAAGCGCTCGCCTTGAGCACACAACAGGTGGAACGCAGCCGGGAACAGGTGCGAACGGGCAAAGTCGCCGAGTCGGTGCTTTACGAAAACGAAGCCCTGCTGGCGGCAGACGAATACAAACTGACCCAAAGCCGCAACGACCTCTCGCTCTCCCTGTTGGCCCTGAGCCAGGCCCTGAACCGGACGAGTGCCGAAGGGTTCGACATAGTCGCCCCGACTTTCGACAGCCTCACCGTAGAGTCGATGCGTCACCTGCGTAACCCGGCCGAAGTGCTCTCCTACGCGCTGGACAACCGACCCCGCATACAGGCCGAGCGCTTCCGCCTCGAGCAGGCTCTCCGGGCAGTACGGATGTCCCGTGCGGCTTACTCCCCCAGATCACACTGACAGGAGGATACGGCACCAACGTCTATCACTCGTTCGCTACGGGTGCGGTGAATCCCGCTTTCGGGCGCCAGTTCCGCAACAACAGCACCGAATACGTAGGGTGGCGATCAACATCCCCATCTTCAACCGCATGGCGACCCGCAACAGCGTGCGAACGGCCAAACTGGGCGTGCGGAGCCAGTAGCTCGTCCTGACCGAAGCCGAGCAGACCCTGCAAAAAGAGATCGAAACGGCCTACTACCAGGCCGATGCCGCCCTGTTGAAATACCGTTCGGCGGAAAAGCGCTCAATTCCGCACAGGTCGCCTTCAGGTACGAAGCCGAGAAATACGCTGCGGGCCGCTCGACGACCTTCGACTACAACGACGCCAAGACCCGCATGCAGAAGGCCGAATCCGACCAGATCCAGGCCAAATACGAATTCATATTCCGCACCAAGATCCTCGATTTCTACGCGGGTTTCCCTGACGCTTTAAGCGGCAAGCGGAACCCGAAGACTCCGGCACAGCAGCTACAAGAGAAGCTCCGGGAACGATTTGCGTTCCCGGGAGCTTCTTCATATAAAATCTCTCTGCCGATATTTCCGGAAGTCCCCTCCAGGCGGAAAAGAGAGGTAATCCGGCGGATTCGTCCCGCAGCCTTACTCCACGATCGAAAGGTCGGCGAACGAGAAAACTTCGGTCGAAACCTCGCCCAACGGACCGCTCTTGGCATTGACCCCCACCTGTACTTTGACGAAGTCGATGTACTTCAGTTCGACAGGCGTTCCGTCGGGCTGCATGGCATTGGCGATTCGGAATCCGTTGCTCTGTCCCTTTCCGTCCACCGCATCGCCGCCCGCAAGACAGTCGCTTCCGTAATTGTCGGCATAGCCCCAGTCGTAAGGGCGGTTGATCCAAAATCCTGTCATCGACCATATTCCGGGATTCGAGCAGCGTACCGCGCAACGTATAAGTATCGGCGGCCCAAGCCGGATAATAGAAATCCTGGTCGTGAAATTCTCCCTTATACTCGATCGTGCCGCTGTGACCTTCCGAATCAGTACACTGTACGTCCATCCCCTTCCGGCAGGTCGGTAATAAGTCACGGCATAACCGGAGACAGTCCCTTCCTTGCCCGTTTCGCTGCCCCGCAACTCATACCACTCGTCATCGGGCTCGCCGTTGCCGTTCACGTCCTGCATGACCCACACCACACCCGGCTCCGAGCTGGTGTCGAACGCATTCCCTGAATGGAAAAATCGTAGCCGCTTTCCATTCGGGCGATACTGTGGTCGAACCCGACGATCAGATAACCGCCGAATCCCCGAGCGAAACATAACTCCGCGCCTCCAGCCTCCCGGCTGCATAAGCCACGGCATCTTCATGGGTACGCTCATTGCCCGTATATCCGGCTTCGGTTTTCACCGACCAACTGCCCGGAGCAGGCAGAAATTCGTAAACCGCATGCTGGAAACGACTGCTCGCCGCACTCGCCGGGCGTCGGCGCTGCTCCTCGTCCGCAAAGGCGTGGACGACGATCTCGGCAGACAGCGTAGCAACCCCTCGGACGATGTTTCGCGTAAGACGCTCGGAAGCATCGCCGCCTTCGGTCACATCGACCCGAACGGTATAGTCGCCCGGCCCGTCGGGTGTAAACTTAAACACGGCACCCGTTTCGGCTACGACCGGTTCCCCATCGACCGACCAGGCGAACTGTGGATCGGCGACATAAGCCAGCGACGGCGCAAGATAGACCGCACGGCCGACGAACGTACTCCGATCGGTCGTCTTACAGTAATGAGAGAGCTTTTCGAAGCGGACCTCCGAAGGCATCTTCTCCACGACCTCCACGACAAATTCTTTGACGGAAGTTCCATCGTCGTTCGATGCCTCGATACGGATCGGGTAGCTTCCCACCGTCTCTTCCCGGAAGGTATAGCTCATCTGCGTAGAAACGACCTCGCCGGCACAGAGCCACCGGCAGCGGAAGTCCTCCTGGTCCGAATGCTGAATATCGGGAGCGAAGGTATATTCGACACCCGGCAGAACCTTGAGCCCCTCGGCAGGCAGTGCGAGCGAAATGACGGGCGGAGTAAGCTCCAGCACATCCACCCGCAGCTCCGCTTCGGCTTTTCCGGCAGCCGTTTCGACACGGAAAGTGATATACACTTCCCCCAGTTCGGTAAAGACGGCCGTATAGGTCGGTTCGGAACCTGCCAGCTTGCCATCGACGATCCATGAGTAGGTAGCTCCTCGGCATACTCCACCGTCGGAGCGATGGTCAGCTCCCGGCCCGTCTTGACGGTATAAACCCCCGACTCGCTGTCGAGCGTAATGACGGGAGCATGATCCCGGTCGTCCAAAATCACTTCGTCCTTGTTGCAGGCGGTCGTCAACAGTGCAGCCAACGCCATCCAAAACAGGAAATGTCTTTTCGAAAAAATCCACATAGCACGTTACATATATTCGCGTTTACGGCACGCGGCAGAGCGGAAACCCGCCCTGCCGACGCACACAAAAACGATTTATCTTCAAAAACCGTCGCCTCCGCCCGGTGCAGTCCGTCACGGACTTTTCCGCAAGTCGGAAACGATCGCCGAAATCGGTCCGGAAACTCTCCGGAAAAACATTACAGCTCGATCGTTATGTCATCCAGAGCATAATAGGCCGGCATCGAGAAGCCATAACCGTTATCGGGGCCGCCCGTCATATTGAAACGCACCTTCGCCACCTTGCCCAGCGAAGAGAGGTCCCATTTGGTCCACTCCTTAATCAGCTTGTCCTTCGATGCGAAAGTCATCGTCACGGTGCCGGTCTCCTTACCTGCGGCATCGTAGCCCGTAGCATGAATCAGTACATCCTGGCCCTCCTCAAGCGCAGGTGCAAGGGCATTGCCCTTGGCTGCCACACTCAGGAAATAACAGGTCGAATTGATATAGCAGCTCTGGATCGTACGCGCCACACCGTCGGCGAAAGCGAAAATAGGACGGCTGTCGCCATAGTCGGGATGCGCCTCGTCGTAGTTACCGTAACCGATAAGGAAATTATCCGATCCGTCGTGGCCGCCGCCCGTAGTAGCATCCTCGTTCCGGGCATTGTACAGGTAAAGGTCAAGCTCGTAGGAGTTGAACTTCTCGATATCCTTGGAGTTGTAGGACGATACCATAAACGGGTATCCCCAACCTTCGGGACAGGGCGAAGTCAGCTGCGTGGTCTGATCGGTCCAGGTGTACGCCTTATCTTCGTAAACTACGGACATCGCCTTACCGCCGTTATAGTTCGCCACCACCAGCGGCGACCAGTCGTCGCCCTCGAAAGTGATCGTATAGGTCTGGGGTCCTTCGTCCGGCCCGTCGTCGTCCTTCGAACATCCGACGAAAGTTACCGCAGCCGCAGCCAGCAAAGCCAAAATACTCTTTTTCATAATCTTTTATTATTTAATAAATTGTATGTTTCCTCCTGTACGAAAGATCGCCGCAAAGCATACGCTTCGGGGCTCATGGCAACACCGGTCCGGAAAAATCGACTGAATGGGGAAATCGAGCAAACAGAGCAACCGACATTCGTGATTCCATCCCGTGACCCGCAGGTGTAAAATCTTCGTGCAAAGGCAGGTCTTCTGACTCATCCCGTCCGTCGCGCCTTCCCGGCTTCATGGCCAGTGGCAAAGAGAGCGATCGAACTATTCCCCGAAAGGAAACAGGACTTACAGCAGCGAGCACTGTTCCGGATTCGCACCGGATTCCCTATTACTCCGCACGCTTCGAAAAACATACGGATACCTTTTGCGGGTGCAAATATACGAATAATATTTAATTCGAAAATTCAAAAACACGACGACCTCTTGACTTCGCCGTTTCGTCAGCGTATATTTGCAGACGCGCCCTTCCCGTTTCCCGAAACGGGCGCCCATCCTTTCTCTATTTTTCGATTTCCGCCTGTCGCCGGACTCTTCCGGACGGCAATGACACTGTTTCATCCGACTAAAACACACGACATGCCCCGAGGACGCAACAAAGCCCTGATCGCCCGACGCGACGAAATGCTCTGCCACCGCTATCACTACTGGACCGAAACGCAGCGTCTGCGCTTCGACGACACCCTGAAAATCCTCTCCGAAGAGGAATTCTTTCTCCGAGGAGCGCATCCTGACGATCCTCCGCGCCAACGGCGACACGCTCCGCGAACTCGCCGGCCGGCCTACTCCGAAAATGCGAAGAGCGCTTCCCGACAAGGCGCCATACACCCTCTCCCGGAAATGATCCGACGGATACGCCCGTCCCTGGCAATAAGGATATTCGGCCCGTTCATTCCTGCGATCCGGCAAAAGAGGCATCCGCACATCTCCATTCGGAAAAAACAGCTATTTTTGCAGCCGGAACAATCCCGGAACGAAACAAAATGGACTGGTTTACGGATCTTTTTACCCAACATTCGGCCATTCAAGCCGTCGTCGTGCTCTCGCTGATCTCGGTGTTCGGCATGATGCTGGGCAAAGTGCGTTTTTCGGAATTTCGCTCGGCGTGACGTTCGTTTTCTTCATCGGCATCGCAGCGGGCCATTTCGGACTCTCGGTCGATCCTTCGATGCTGGCTTTCGCCGAAAGTTTCGGGCTCGTACTCTTCGTCTATGCATTGGGATTGCAGGTCGGCCCCGGTTTCTTCAGTTCGCTCCGCTCGGGCGGCATCCGGCTGGTTTCGCTCGCCACGCTCATCGTCCTGACAGGTTCGGCACTGGCCGTAGGGCTCGGCTATGCGACCCGTGTTCCCATGAGCGACATGGCAGGCATCCTGTGCGGCGCCACGACCAACACCCCGGCGCTCGGTGCGGCACAACAGATGCTCTCGCAGATGCAGTTGGACAGCAACAACGCCACGCTGGGCTGTGCATTGACCTACCCGCTGGGTGTCGTAGGCGTGATTCTGTGCATCATCGCCGTACGCAAACTCTTCGCCCGGCCCTCGGACATTCCGCAACCGGACGCCGAACATAAAAAGAATATCTTCATCGTCGAATTCAAGATTTCCAACCCCGGCGTCGTCGGTAAAAGCATCCGCGACGTCGCGGCATACAGCCACCACCATTTCGTCATCTCCCGCCTTTGGCGTGCCGGGCAGGTTTCGATTCCGACCTCGGACTCTACCCTCGAATCGGGCGATCTGGTACTGGTAATCACCTCGCCGGACGACGTGCAGGCACTGGAACTCCTCTTCGGCGAGCGGGTACAGAAAGACTGGAATACGCACGACATCGACTGGAACGCATTGGACAGCCAGCTCATCTCCCGGTCGATCATCGTCACCCGCCCGAAATCAACGGCCGCAAACTCAGCTCGCTGCGTCTGCGAAACCTGTACGGCATCAACATCAGCCGCGTCTACCGTTCGGGCGTACAACTGCTCGCCACGCCCGATCTCACGCTGCAACTGGGCGACAGCCTGACGGTAGTGGGTGAAGCGCAGGCGATCGAAGGCGTCGAAAAAATCCTCGGCAATGCCGTCAAACAGCTCGACGAACCCAACCTGATTCCGGTTTTCATCGGTTTGCTCCTGGGCCTGCTGCTGGGAAGCATCCCTTTCGCGGTACCGGGTATCAGTCTCCCTGTCAAACTGGGACTCGCAGGCGGCCCGATCATCCTCGGCATCCTGATCGGGACCTTCGGCCCCGCATCCACATCGTCACCTACACCACGTTGAGCGCCAACCTGATGCTCCGGGCATTGGGACTGTCGCTCTATCTGGCCTGCCTGGGGCTCGAAGCGGGCGCCCATTTCGTCGAAACGATCATGCGCCCCGAAGGAATGCTCTGGATCGGACTGGGATTCCTCCTCACGTTCGTCCCCATCGTTATCGTAGCCGCCCTGTCGCTGCGGTTCTTCAAACTCGATTTCGGACAGGTAGCCGGCATCATGTGCGGCAGCATGGCCAACCCGATGGCGCTGAACTATGCCAACGACTCGATCCCCGGCGATCATCCGGCCGTGGCGTACGCGACGGTCTATCCCGTATGCATGTTCCTGCGGGTCATCATCATTCAGATTCTGATCATGTGCTTTATTTAGCGGTCGCCGGACGGCAGACCGCCCTGCGTTCCGAAGAGGCGCAGCGAACGGAACCGGGGACTCAACGCCCGACATCCGGCAGCTCCGCCACACGGCGGATCTCGCCTTCGAAATTGGGGTAAAGATCCCGCCGCCCACTCCTTCGGCGATCTCGCGCAGTGTCCAGAAGCGACCTCCGTCCAACTCGCCGCTCGGTACGACAGGCCCATCGTACACCGTCTTATAGACATAGACCAACTCCCGTTCGCGTTCCGACTCGAACAGGTAGGTCAGCACGTGCTGCGGCTCGAAATCCGTCACGCCGACCTCCTCGCGCACCTCGCGCCGCAGAGCAGCGAGAGGCTCTTCCCCAATCCACATGGCCGCCTACGGCCGTATCCCACCGTCCGGGCTGGATATCCTTCCACGCCGGACGTTTTGCAGGTAAAGCTCCCGCAGGAGTTGAACAGATGAAGGTGCACCACCGGATGCAGCAGCATCGACCCGCCGTGGCACTCGCCCGCGTGGCCCTGCCGACGACACGTCCGGCGGCATCGACCACCGGGAACAGCTCTTCCCGATTATCCGCGCATTTCATTTTCCGACAATATTCTATGAGTTTTATTCCGACCGTAAAGACTGCAATAGACGGAGAACATGACGAAGCCCAGCAGGGCCATCGCCGCACCGGGCAGGGCGGCATATTGAGGCCCCAGGCCGAAACTGATCGGCAGACCGCCGAAGTAGGCGCCCAAAGCGTTGCCGAGGTTGAACGCGATCTGGATCGACGCGGCGCCGAGCATCTCCCCGCCCGGCGCATTCTCCAGAATAAGCAGTTGCTGGGGCGATGAAACCCCGAAGAGCGAAGCCGTCGTCAGGAACATCAGCGGAATCACGAGCCAGTCGATCCGAGCCGCGAAGAAGATCCCTACGAGCAACAGACAAATCATCCCCTGAATAAAGCGGGCGACCCGTTCGGGAGAGAAGCGGTCCGACAGATGCCCGCCCGCGAGATTACCCACCAGCATTCCCAGCCCCGCGACCATCATCACGGCTGTCATCGCCTGCCCGGGGATGCCCGCCACACGCGTCATGGTCGGAGTCACGTAGCTGTACCAGCAGAAAACACCTCCATTGGCCAGCAGCGTAGCCAACAGAATCAGCCAGGGAGCCCGCGAACCGAGGAACCGGAATTGCCCCTTCAATCCCGTATCGGGCAGCGCCGGCAGGGCAGGCACCCAGCGGGCGATCAGCAGCAGAGCCATAATTCCCCACAGCCCGACCATCCCGAAAGCCAGCCGCCACGAAAGATAGCTGCCCAAATAGGTACCCAACGGCACACAGAACAGGTTGGCGACAGTCATCCCGAGGATCATGATAGACACGGCCTGGGTTTTGTGTCCCGGATCGGCCACCCGCTCCGCAACGATCGAACCTACGCCGAAGAAAGCCCCGTGAGGCAGGCCCGACACGAACCGCATCGCCAAGAGCATCCAAAGTCGGGCGCCAGCGAAGCGCAGACGTTACCCAGGACAATAAGAGCGGCAAGAGCGAGCAGAATCCCTTCAACGCCCGCTTACGTGCGATGAGCACCGTCGCGGGAGCCCCGACGCAAACCCCGATGGCATAGGCCGAAATCAGGTCCCCGGCCCGGGGATGGAAACGCCTAAATCCCTCGCCACATCGGGCAGAATCCCCATCATGACGAACTCGGCCATACCGAGAGCCAACGTGCCGAAAGCCAGGGCGATCAAACTCTTTTCATAAATCGACTCTTTTACCGACGGCTCCGCACTCCGGAGTACGGAATCTCTTTCGCAACTTTCGCATTCTTCGGACCGCTCCGCAGCTCGACAATACGGCGCGTCCGAAGCACGGTCTTTGATTCGGAGAACAAAAATAGCGCATATCTTCCCTCTTCCGCCTAAAACGAAAGAATTTCTCACCGACCTGACAAACCGGCCCTCCCGGATTCTCCCTAACGGGATGAATCCGGGAGGATCCTCCCAAAGAGAGCCGTATGACTGAGATCAATACCCCAGCCAGTGAAGCCACTCGAGCGCTTCGGGCGTCAGCTTGTCATCGCGGTCCACCCAGGTTCCGGACTCGATGAGCAACTTTTATCCTCCTCGATACGGCGCGTGATCGGAAAATCGGGTCGCGGCAGCGCACTCTTCCGCACGCTCCGAAGGGCGAATCGTCCGGTCGAAAACCTCCCGAAGCGCCGGGCGCCGGTGTCCCTCCCACTTGAAATCTTCGAGAAAAGAGCCTGCGTCTCCGGAATCTTATCCATCGGGAAAATCGAATAGACCGGCTGATTGCGGTAGGTAATGCCTTCGACCGTATTGTTGTCAATATAGTAGGTAGCCGCACCGCTTTGGATGGACATCAACCCCACCGGTTCGGGCGAATCGTCCTCCTGCATATAATAGATGGTCTGCACGTTACCGTCCACGTCGTTGCGATAGATCTTGTTATTGCGGAAATAGGCAGTAATCAGCTTGCCCGTCACCTGGTTGTAAGTCATCGTGTCGATCTCGCTCGACATAACCGGACGGCCGACGAATTCCGCTTTCTGGAGTTTGGAGTTTTCGGTATAGATCTTCATCACGTCCGAAGTGATCTGGGTGTCCTGATTCCAAAGCACGGGATCGATATAGAGCAGGATCATCGAGTCCGTGGAACCGGCCACCAGGGAATCGCAGACCGCCTGGAAGTCGTTGCGGAAGATCTTTACCCGGCGATACCCCTTGACCAACCGGTAGAGGGAATCTCCAGCAGGTGCAGCGATCGAATCCCCCCGCAAAGAGTCCGCTGCCGCAACCCCGGCCTTGAGCGAATCGAGCTGCATGGAATCGCGTCCCAGCGAATCCGCAGCAAGAGAGTCCCGGAACAAAGAATCCAACGCGGCAAAGCCCTGGCCTCCCGCAGGAGTCGGCGACCAGCGAATCGAGAGCCGACGCCGGAAGCTTGCCTTCAGGATCGCTTTCCCGGTTTTGGCACGCCGCTTGGCCCAGATTTTCTCCATACGTTCGGCGCAGCGCTCCAGGTTCTTTCTGCGCAATGCCTCCTCCTTCTGTTTCGCAGCGTCGAGCTTGGCAGTAGCCCGAGCCTGACGTGCTTTGGCGATCTGCGCCAGCTTCTCCTTGCGGGCCGCTGCCGCCTGCGCCTTTTCACGGACGCTATGCTGTCGGCCTGTGCCCGCAATTGAGCTTTCGCTGTTGGCCTGGGCTTTCCGCTCCCGCTTGGAAAGAATATGCACGGAAGAATCCGCAGGAAGCGATTTTGGACCGGCCTGCGCAAGGCTGTCGGAAAAAAGCGTATCCACCGCAGAAACGGCGGCCACGGAATCGGCAGGGGTCATTCCGCCCCCCACCCGATCAAGGCTGTCGGAAAGAAGCGTATCTATTGCTGGGGCGGCATCCAGAGAATCGCCCCCGTTCCTCCTTTTCAGCCGGAACAGCCGCTATGGGTTCTGCAGCGGAACCAGAACCGGCATCCGCAGTTTCGACGAGGTTTCGACGGCTCCGGCCGCAGCCTGCGGAGCAGCGGCATCCGCCTGCGATCCATCCTGCGAGGCTTTTGGATCCGCAGCACTCGGTTTCGCAGCCAGTGAATCCACAGACGATCCCCCCTTAGAGCCGGCCAGAGAATCTGCCGCCTTTGCCTTCACCTTCGCCAACGAATCGGCACGTGCCTGCTCGCTCTTCGAGATCGTATAAAGAAACATCGAATCGGCACACATATAGAGCGAATCGCTCTGACTCGTATCGTAGCTGACCACCGAAGGTCGCTGCGTGAGCAGAGCATTGCCCGGCTCCTTCCAATATTCGCCGTAATCGCCGAAAGCGAGCACTTTGTGCTCGGCGTCGTCGATCTGGATATTCCGGAACAAAGAGCATGCCCGGACTCCCGGTAATAGTCGAGGCTGTCGCTCCACAGCTCCTGCTTTTCGGTCATCACATACCCGTTGCGAGTCAGCACGTAAAGCTCGCGCGGCTTTCGTAACGTCCCCGGTCGGCATAAATGTAATCGCCGCCTTCGTTCCAGATGTTGGTTCGCTCGAAGAAATGAGCCTGGTCGGTATCCGTATCGTACACCACCGAATCGCCCTTGAGTTCGTACTTGTCGTTGCGCATCTCGACACGATCCACACAGATAATCTGGTGCGTATCGGCATAATAGTAGCCCCGGTCGGATTCGAGGTGATTCTCGCGGTTGGTCAGCATACCGCCTCCGCTGAAAGTACCAATATTGTCCAGCGTATTGAACCGGAAATCATAAGTATAGAGCGTCGCATCCCCATCGACGACCTTCACCAGCGGAGCATAGACCCGCGCCTCGTTGATCTCACCGTTGTAGTCGGCCCGGTCGCCGTAAATGTATGTCTCTTTTATTGATCAGTACGTTGCCGAAGCACTCGATGCGCTTGTCGTTGTAGCGGATCGCGCTGTCGCAGGTAATGACCGCCCCGTTGTGCTGGGCCGCGAAATGCCCTACGAGCACTGTCGCGGTCGTATCGCCGTAAGGAATGGGATATCCCCGGTCGGCGACGAAATCGACCACCTTGTTCGACTCGGGGTCCTGGGCCGGAGCACCCGGAGCCGACGGGGTCTGAACACCCGCAACGGGAACGGCCAGCGGCCTGTTCCCCGCGAGGATCACACCTCCGGCGACACCTGCGACCAGCAGTGCGCACACTATTTTCGCAATCCCTTCGGCATCGGACGATCTCTATTTTACCCAGTTCTTATTTTCGAACTCTCCGTCCCGAAATTCGGGATCGATATAAATGTACATGCCCTCGATCTTCTTGTCGAGCCACCCTTGAACACTTTCTCGCGTTTGGCGTTCAGCGCCAGCTGTTCGACGCGAATATAGTCCTCGTCGAGCGAAACCTTGTGCGGAGGGATCACCTTCACGAGCTTGACGATCTTGCTGAGCTGGTTGCCCATCCAGTCTTCGGTCTGATAGGCGTCGGAAATTTCGCCCTCCTTAAGATTGCGCAGGGCATTGTAGTCGTCGAGGCTCTTGCCACCGGCCCGGCCGAAATCTTCAGAAAGCGTGTTTCGGTATAGCTTGCTTCCCACCTTTGAGTAAGTTCCAGCAAATCGTGGTTGGTCACCACGCCGCCGTTCATCTTCGAATTATCGTCGTCGGAAAACTTCCGGGCCGCCTCCTCGAAAGTAATCGAATCCTTACGGATCAGGTTTGCGATACTGTCCAGCATACGGGCCGGAGCCGCCAGCTCCTCGAGCGTATAGGAGGGTCGCAACACGATATGACGCGCATGGTACATACGCCCTTCTGGTCGATCAACTGAATCAGGTGATAACCGTATTGCGTTTCGACGACCTCGGAAACCTGTCCCGGCTTCAGATCGGCCAATGCGTCCGCAAACTGCCGCACGAACCCGTCCAAAGGCTGGGGTCCAGTTCGCCGCCACTGATGGCCGAACCGTCCATCGAATACATGCGGGCCATGATGTCGAAACGGGTCTGCCCCTTGATGATGCGCTCGCGCATATCCAGCAACCGCTCCTTGGTGCGCTGCTTGGCCTCCTTGATCGACGCCGGGAAACGGGTGATCTGGGCATAAACGTACTGTTCGGGGATAGTCGGCAGACTGTCCGGATCGGTCTTCTTGTAGTAACGCTCCACCTCGCCGGGAATCACCTTGATTTTCCCTACTACGGAACTCTGCATAGCCTGGGCGTATGCCTGCTCCTCGTAACGCTGACGCAGCATTTCGCGCACGTTGAAGATCGGCATATGCTGTTTGGTTTCGAGCGCGGCGATAGAACCCGCATCGTCGATGAGCGCCTGCAAATGGGCTTCCACCCGCTGTGCGATGCCCGAATAGCTGACATCCACCGAATCGATGAGCGCCTGATTGAACAGCAGCTTCTGCATCAGCAGTTGTTCGAGCGCTTCGTCGTGGGGATCGCGGTCCGAAGTGTAACCCTGCTGGCGGCGCTGTTCCACCAGCTCGCCCGCATATTGTCCACCTCCGACCAGAGGATCGACGATCCGCCGACGACGGCCACCACGCGGTCCAGCATCACCTGCCGCTTCTGGGCGGCCCCTGCAAAAATCGCCAGCACCAACGCTGCGCAAAACAGAATCTTCTTGCTCATCAGTTCTCTATTTTTCTTCTTCATGGATCTTCACTCTCCCCTCCTCGACCGCTTTTCGGTAAACCTCCTCGTCGTAGGCCCGAATGATCTCGTTCTGCCGCTGGTTGTAGAGGATGCGGCGCACGATCGCCTCGCTGCGCTCCAGCGGTTCGGGATCGCCCGGACGAAGCACGTCGCTTATTTCGAAATAGTAGCGCGAATGACCGTCGCTCATCTCCTGTACGGCCCGCGAGGAGAGCAGGGCGTCGTAACTCTGGTTGCGCAATGTGGGCAGATAGCCCAGAAACTCGGAGAAGGTCACCCACGAAGAGGAGAAATCGTTCAGTACGAAATTGTTCTTGGTACAGATGTCGGCGAACTCTTGCTGCCGGGATGAGCCGGGCTGCGTCATCAACTTGCGCAGCTTCGGCGCCTGCCGGTTGTTGGCGTCGAAGCGAACGATCCGCCCCTTGACCAGGGTTTGATTGACCTTGAAATCCGACGCGTGTTCACGGTGATAGGCAGCAATCTGATCGGCGGTAACGAGCGTATCGATGCGCTCCTCGATCAGATGCTGGTCGAACTTACGGATCAACAACGCCTGGCGGTACTCCTCGACCAGCGAATCGATGTCCTGCTCGGCATCGGAGAAAAGTTCTTCGGCCTCGTGCAATTTAAGCTGTTTGTGCACCCACTTTTCGACATAACGGTTTACGAAAGCCACGCTGTCCTCGCCGACCACTCTTCGGAATCGCAGCCTTAACCTCTCGCGCGTACAATTTTCTACCGGCAGCCTCGGCCAACACGACCCGACCTCCGCCCCAATAGCGGGGCACTTCCTGGCACCCTACCGCAAGTACGAGCAGCAGAACAGCTCCTATTTTGGCACAAAACTCATAACTACAAGGGACAAAGATAATGAAGGCCGAGAGCCTAACCAAATTTATTTGAGTTAAGCCGAGGCGCATCCTATCGTCTAAAAGATACTTTTACCCGAACCTAACGTACCGTGCATCCCGAATATTACATTACGCCCTAATTTATCGTATCGAAAACCGGATGCTCCGGTGCAGATAATCCGGGAAAACCGGCACAGACAATACTTCTGCATGATACCCGCCGACGATCCCGCTCCTGCGGTACGCCGCAAAATAGCCCCGACCGTCACAACAGGTTACCGGATCGTATTTTTATCCAACTTTTCACCCGGGCCAGCAAACGGTAGATCATATAGCCCGATGCGGCGAAAAGCACGAGCGCAACGACGTAAACGATCGTATAAAGTGTATCGCTGCCGATAACCGAACGTATCGTGGCCCCGTCCAGTCCGACCATAATCAACAGGAAAGCCGCACCGTTGTTCATGGCATGGAGCAGAACGACCGAAAAGATCGAATTGGTCTCGATGTAGATGAAACCCAGGATCAGGCCCATCACGAAAGCATTGACCGCCAGCGCCGGATGTCCGTGCAACACGGCGAAGAACGCCGACGAGAGGAACAAAGCCGCTACGACGCCGTACTTGGCCCGCACCGACTCGAGAATGATGCCCCGACAGAGGAACTCCTCCAACAGAGGAGCCATAACCACCAGCGTAATGATCGCCCAGAAGCCCCGGCCGTAAACTGCGGACGAAGGCATCGGAAGCAGCTCCACCACCGGTTCGATAACGATACCGGCAGCCAGCATCATCACCAGTCCCCAAAGCAGCAGAACCGGATTGAGGCCCCGCGCCGAAAAGCGCAGCGTCTTGCGCGTTCCGTGCCGCAAGCGGCGATAGAACAGCGTGAAAAGAATCACCAGTCCCATCGTCACCAGGTAGGTGAAAGCCGTAAAACGCGCCAGAGCGTCCTGTTGTTCGGGCGTCGGAGCGACGTTGCCGCGCAACAAGTCCCAGTCCGGAAAATCGAACCCGGCGAGACGGGCGGCAAGCAGTCCGACGAATTGCAGCAAATACCAGATTCCTACCAGAGCCAACAGGTCGATAAGGGTCGGAAATCGATATTTATGAGCCGGTTGCGGCGTTTGTCCCCGATCGGATGTTCCGGGAGTATCCCCAACAGGAGCTTGCGGACGGACATCGGACGGAGTCGTGGAATCGGTATGTACCATAGCTTCTATGTTTTATCTTCGGTATAAAGACCTGTTTTACGCTTCGAAGATAGGCATTTTTCGGGTATCGTTATGGTTTTTCCCGATAAAATTCGTATTTTGGCCGATTATAACCCGTTAAAATCAGCAAACATGGCAAAGGTCATCGCATTGGCCAATCAGAAAGGCGGCGTGGGCAAGACCACGACGGCCATCAACTTGGCGGCCTCGCTGGCCCTGCTGGGCAAGAAGGTGCTGCTGCTCGACGCCGATCCGCAGGCCAACGCCACCTCGGCTTGGGCTTCGATATCAACCTGGAGGGCATTTACGAGTGCATCACCGGAGCGAAGACGGCGGCCGACGTAATCCTCCAAAGCCCCGACGTGAAGAATCTATGGGTGCTCCCCTCGTCGATCGATCTGGTGGCCGCCGACACCGAGCTGCCGAAAATGGAGAACGGACACCACGTGATCCGCCGCATCGTGGAGAGCGTGCGCGACCGTTACGACTATATCCTGATCGACTGCTCCCTCGCTGGGCTATACGACGGTCAACATCCTCACGGCGGCCGACACGGTGCTGATCCCCGTGCAGTGCGAATACCTCGCGCTGGAGGGGCTCTCGAAACTGCTCAACACCATCCGCATCGTCAAGAACGGACTGAACCCGGCGCTCGAAATCGAAGGCTTCGTGCTGACGATGTATATGCGCAACCGGCTCAACAACCAGGTGGTGAACGAAGTTCGCAACCACTTCGAGAGCTGGCCTTCGACACAATAATTCAACGCAATATCCGTTTAGGAGAAGCCCCCTCGCACGGAAAACCCGTCATCTTGTACGATGCTTCCGCCGTCGGGTCGGCTAATTACCTCACGTTGGCCAAGGAGCTCCTGAAACGCAACCGCAAAAGAAAATCAAAAAGCAAAATAGCATTATGAAACAGAAGGGATTAGGACGCGGTCTGGACGCCATTTTCGGGAGCGAACACCTGGATGCCAGGCTCAAACCGATGACCGAAATGGCGGAGATCTCCGTTTCGGCGATCTTCCCCAACCCCACGCAGCCGCGCACGGAGTTCGATGAAGAGGCGCTCGAAGAGCTGGCCGACTCGATCCGCACGCTGGGCGTAATCCAACCCATCACGGTCAAACGCACCGACTACGGACGCTACCTGATTATCAGCGGCGAACGCCGCTGGCGGGCCGCCCGCAAAGCCGGACTGGAGTCCCTGCCCGCCTATATCCGCGAAGTGGACGACGAGAACCTGCATGCTATGGCCCTGGTGGAGAACATCCAGCGCGAAGACCTCAACGCCATCGAAATCGCCCTGGGAATGCAGCGGCTGATCGACGAATGCAACCTCACGCAAGAGGCGCTCTCGGAAAAGGTCGGCAAAACGCTCGACGGTGTCGAACTACATGCGCCTTTTGAAACTGCCCAACGAAGTACAACTCGCCCTCAAGGAGGGCTTATCTCGATGGGACACGCCAAAGCGATCGCCGGAGCTCCCGAAGAGTTGCAACTGCGCCTGCTCAAAAGTGCATCCGCAAGGGACTCTCCGTGCGCCAGATCGAGGAACTGGTCCGCGCACTGACCGACCCTGCGGCAAAACCCGCAGCTCCGGCCGAAGACGAGGAGTATCCCGAATCGTATGCGCGGCTGGTGGAGCAGCTCGAAAATTCTTCTCACAGGAGATCAGCATCAAACGCTCGAAAACGGCGGCGGTCGCATCGTGATCGACTTCGGACGACCGGGACATCGACCGCTTCATCGAAAAATTCGAGAAAAGAGGCGCTTCCGCCGAAATCCGCAACAATAAATAGATGAAACACACCCGGGATATATCCGTCTGTTGGTGCTTTTCGCCTTTCTCGCATTGTGCGGAGCAGGCGAAGCATCGGCCCAGGTTCCATTGACCGTTACCGTAGCGCAAAAACTTTCGTGCGCAGCGGTCTGATGCCCAAACCGGACAGCCTGGCCAAAACCATCTTACGGACTCTCTGCTACTGATGCGGGTGGACTCTCTGCTTCAGGACAGTACCCTGCGCGATTCGCTGCTGCGTTCGGGCATCGATTCGCTGCGGCTCCGGGATTCGCTGGCTGCGAGACTGCGCCCGCAATTCGTCCCCGACTCGGCCCTGCTTCTGAAAACCGACTCCCTGCCCGCAGCACTCGGAGCGCCCGACTCGCTCGCAGGCCGAAAAGACCTCCGCCCCCGGCGCGATACCATCTCGCTGTCGGGCGTAAGTTGGATCTCGCTGGTAGCGCCCGGTTTCGGACAGATCTACAACAAGCAATATTGGAAGCTGCCGATCCTCTACGGAACGGTAGGTGCGGGACTGACCCTCTTCTTCCACGAAAACAACACCTACAAACCTCTCAAACGACAATACAACGCCCTGCTGGAAAACGGTACGGCCCGCACGGAGGAGTTGGACGACGTACAGTCCCGTATGATCCGCAGCAATACGCGCAGGCAGATCTATCTCGGGCTTACGGTCGCCTCCTACCTTTACTTCCTGGGCGATGCGGCGGTCAACTACCGCTACGACGCCTCCCCCGTAAAGAAAGCCACGACACTGGCCACGATCTTCCCCGGTGCCGGACAAGTCTATAACAAAAGTTACTGGAAACTGCCTTTCGTCGTAGGCGGACTGGCAACCACGATCTATACCATCGACTGGAACAATCGCGGCTACAAGCGTTTCAAGAAAGCCTACTCCGATCGTAGCGCCTACGACAAAGCCCTGAAGAGCACCAGAAAGACCCGGAGCACCATCCCGACCCGCCTGTAGCCAAGGGCGAATTCGGTACTAAGTACTCAGCGGAATTTCTCAAAACCTCAAGGATAATTACCGCCGTAACCGAGACTTGTGCATCATCATCACTGCCGGACTCTACGTGCTGCAAATCATCGACGCCCATGTGGACGCTCATCTGAAAAGTTACGATATTTCGGACGATTTAAGCGTAGAGTTCACGCCGGCGGTGAATTACGTCTATTCCCCGACCGCCGGCGGACACCGTCCGACCTTCGGATTCAATCTCAATCTGAACTTCTAATTCCACCATGAAAACTCCTCGCCTGCACCCTTTTCTTTCGCTCTTCCTCGGCTGTGCCACCGCAACCGCCCAGAGCCGGAAAGAGCGCCGTGCCAAGAGAAAAGCCAAGACCGAAAAGCAGGCTTCGAAATCGACCCATACCCCGTTTCGGTCGAACCGGAAAAAACAACGGCAGAAAAAACAGAGGTACGGACAACGGAACCCTACTGTCCGGAACTGAACCGCAATCTCACCCCGGCCCAGATCGACTCGCTCGTGGCTCTCTGGCGGGAAAAGCAGACTCTGCAATCCTACGATACGTTTTTCAACGACTATATCGATATCGACAGCCTCGCTTTCGGGTGACACGACCCCGATTCGGTCTATGCCAATCGCCTGCGGGCACTCGTATCACCGGTGCAACTCCCCTTCAATCCGATCGTCAAAACTACATCCGCCGTTACGTCGATACCCGCTACGGAACAATCAACCGGGTGTTGAGCCTCTCACGCTACTATTTCCCGCTGATCGAGGAAGAGCTCATCAAGGCCGACCTGCCCGTCGAGCTGCGTGCCCTGCCGATCATCGAATCGGCTCTCGACCACGGCCACCTCCGATGGGTGCTGTCGGACTGTGGCAATTCATGCCCGCGACAGGCAAAAGTTACGGACTGGAGATCAATTCGTTCGTCGATGAACGTCGGGACCCGGTGCAAGCGACCCGCGCCGCCTGCCGTTACCTGAAGGATCTTTACAGCATCTACCACGACTGGACACTCGCCATCGCCGCCTACAACTGCGGTCCGGGCAACGTAAACAAAGCCCTGGCCCGCGCCGGCGGAGGGACGACCTTCTGGGACATCTACGAATACCTGCCCCGCGAAACCCGCGGGTACGTACCGGCCTTCGTCGGAGCCTCCTATGCCTATGCCTACCACCAGCAGCACGGCATCCAGAGCGAAAACCCGCCCATGCCGCTGGCGACCGATACGATCCGCGTCACCCGCCTGCTCCACCTGGGACAAGTGGCCTCGACACTCGACATTCCGATCGAAACTTTGCGGACACTCAATCCGCAATACAAAATGGACATCATCCCGGCTACGATCAAAGCTACACGCTGGTACTCCCCAGCATTACCTCTGCCAGTACATCGCCAGCGAAGAGGAGATTCACCGGAAAGACTCCACCTATCTGAAAGAGTACATCAATCCGGCCAACATCGAAAAGAAGAAACTCGCGGACGCCACCCCGCATACACCACCTACACGGTCAAGCGAGGCGATACGCTGGGTGCAATCGCCCGTCGTTACAGAACCACTACGGCACAAATCATGAAGCTGAACAAGCTGAAAACGCCAACAAGTTGCGGGAAGGCCAACGCCTCAGGATCCCGGTCCGCCGATAATCTTCGTCCGATGAACGTCCCGACCGATACCATCGTCGCTCCCGCCACCGCTTCGGGCGGAGCCATCGCCGTCATCCGATTGAGCGGTCCCGAAGCCATCGCCTGCTGCGACCGTATCTTCCGGGGACGAAGCCGCTGGCCGAAGCCGCCGGGCACACCCTGCATTACGGCGAAGTCATAGACGGGGACAGAATGATCGACGACGTAGTCGCGGCCATCTATCGTGCACCGCACTCCTACACGGGCGAAGATGCCGTCGAGCTATCGTGTCACGGTTCGCACTACATCGTCTCCGAAATCATCGCACTCCTGCTTCGCTCCGGCGCTCGTATGGCGCAACCGGGCGAATTTACCATTCGGGCCTTCCTCGCAGGCCGGATGGACCTCGCGCCAGCCGAAGCCGTCGCCGATCTGATCGCTTCCGATTCCCGGGCTTCGCACGCCATGGCCTCGACCCAGATGCGGGGCGGATATTCGGCGGCACTGGGTGCGTTGCGCGACGAACTGCTGCAACTGGCCTCGCTCCTCGAACTCGAACTCGACTTTTCGGAAGAAGACGTTCAATTCGCCGACCGCGCACGCCTGCGGGAGATGATGCTCCGCATCGAAAGCGAAATCACCCGCCTGACGGATTCCTTCAAACTCGGCAATGCCATCAAAAAAGGGGTGGCAGTCGTTATCGTCGGAGAACCCAACGTCGGCAAAAGCACCCTTCTGAACCGTCTGCTGGGCGAAGAGCGGGCCCTGGTATCCGACATCGCAGGCACCACACGCGACACGATCGAAGAGACGCTCAATATCGACGACGGTCTGTTCGCTTCATCGACACCGCCGGGCTGCACGATACCGCCGATCGCCTGGAACAAATGGGCATCGACCGCACGCAGGAGATGATCCGCCGCGCAAAATCGTACTTCAGGTCGTCGATGCGACCTGCCCGATACCTCCCGCCATACAGATTACGCCCGAACAGACTCGCTTGCTCATCGTCAATAAATGCGACAGCCCGGATGCACATATCACTGAATCGAAGGTATCCTCCGGCTGCGGGGTCGAATACAGAGTATCGTCGGCAAACCCCGACACTCTTTTCATCTCGGCAAAAACCGGCGAAGGAATCGAACGGCTCCTTGCCAGACTCCGCGCGACTTTCGACACCGGAAGCATCTACGACGGCGATCCCGTCATCTCGAACAGCCGCCATCTGACGCCCTGCGCCAAGCCCTCGACGCCCTGCACCGAGCCCTCACGGCCCTCGATGACGATCGTCCGGCCGACCTCTTAAGCGAAGATATCCGCCAGGTCATCCACCACCTGGGCACCATCACAGGCGAAATCACCAACGACGATATTCTCGGCCAAATATTCTCGAAATTCTGCATCGGCAAGTAAATATCTGATTATCAAATAGTTAGATTGATTATAATCGATTAATATGGCGCTCTTTACGGGCGCCTTTTGTTGCTCAAGTATCGTTGATAATCGTTGCTGCCTTTTACGCCATTTTTGTACCTCCTGTACCTCACCACGAAAATCCGTGGATTATCGTTGGCAAGGTCGTGGAGAAAGTTGAATATGGTTGAATATAGTTTAAGATGGTGAAATAAAACTGGAGAAATCAAGGAGAAATAAACCCTAAAAATTCAAGTAAAATGGCAAAGAGCAACATTAGAATTAAAAGATTTGTGAGTGGTGTGGTCAAGAATTCGTAGCCCAAAAAGTAACTACGAAATACTGCTCACACAGATGTGCGAATTTGGCTTATAAACAGGCCATACGAGCAAAACGGATTCAGCAGGAAGAGCAAAGGATTCAAATCGTTAAGAGTGAAAAGCCTTTGATGGATATTAAAGACAAAGAATATTTGTCGATCGCTCAGGCTGCTACTTAGATGGGGCTTTCACTGCAAGCTGTTTATAAAATGATTTATACTGGACATCTTGCTGCTTATAAGTTGAGCAGTAGGCTTTCATTTGTTCGGCAGAGCGATATAGAAGAGATGCTTAAAAGAAACCCATACAAGAAACGACAACCTAAAGACACTCTTCCTATCACAGACTTCTATACCACAAATGAGATTAAAGAGAAATTCGGTGTCAAAGATTCCTGGATATTTCATATAGCTAAAGAGCATAATATACCCCGGACATTTAACCGTGGGAAAACCTATTGGAGCAAAAAGCATATTGATGACTACTTTGCAAAGAAAGCTCCCGATCCTGAAATCAAGGAATGGTACAGCACGCAAGACATGCAAGAGAAGTTCGGCATGACGCTGACGGCCATCTATTCTTTTGTATCAAAGAATGCCATTCCCAAGAAGAAGGTCGGCATCATGGTGTACTACTCCAAGAAGCATGTGGATATTGCTAAAGGTCTCATAGCTCCCGAAGAGCCCAAATACTACACCATTGCCGAAGCGATGGAGCGATTCAATCTGACACGAGACCAACTCTACCATTATGTGAAATACCATAATATTCCCCGTATCAAGGTCGGTAAATATACCAAGATCCTGCGAGCAGAGTTGGACAAGTTCTTTGAGCCTCCAAAGATAGAATGAGGCAAAGTTATTTTCCGGTGATAAATACCACCATCATAACACCTATTTTATTTGCAACAAAAACAAGTATTAATCAAAAGAAACAATATAGCTATGACACTCACATGCACCAACGTAACACTGAGACAAAAACCATTGCGTAACGACCGCATATCTCTTTATCTGGATTATTACCCGGCCATCCGCAATCCTTACACGATGAAGATGAGTCGCCGAGAATTTCTCGGTATCTACATCTATGCCAAGCCCAAGAATGAGCAGCAAAGAATGTTCAATCAGGATATGCTGAACAAGGCAGAGGCAATCCGCTGTATTCCTGTCCAATCGCTTATCAATGAAGAATTCGAGTTCCTGGACAAGAACAAACAAAGGTAGATTTCCTCGCCTATTTCCGGACTAAAGCACGAGAAAAGTACGAGAAATGGGATTGCGTTTACAACCACTTCGAGAAATTTGTCGGTGGCAAATGCACCTTTGGTGATGTCACCGTGGAACTGTGTGAGAAGTTCAGGGATTACCTGCTCAAATGCAAACAGATCAATCATCCCAATGCTTACATCTCACGAAATTCGGCAGCCGGCTATTATTCAACTTTCCGAGCCTTGTTGAAAATAGCCTATAAAGAGAAGATGCTGCGTGAGAACTTGAACGACTTTCTGGAAAAGATTGAATGGAAAGAGGTCAAGAAAGAGTATCTGACACTTGATGAAGTCAAAACTGGCCGCTACACCCTGCAAAATTCCAGTCTTAAAACAAGCCTCCCTGTTTGCCTGCATGACAGGCCTATGTATCAGTGATATTCTAAAGCTGGACTGGTGTGATTTTGAAGTCGGCCCGGATCAAGGCTACTACATCCGTATCTGCACCGAAAAGACAGAAACCGAGGCCACACTCCCCATCAGTCAGGAGGCATTGGAGTTGTGTGGCGAATGGGGCACCGGAAAAGTCTTCAAAGGCTTAACCCGCTACATGACCCATCATCCCTTGAAACAGTGGATTGCCGAAGCCGGAATCAGAAAACACATAACCTTCCACTGCTTTCGTCATTCATACGCCGTCATCCAAATTTCTTTAGGCACAGACATTTACACAGTATCAAAGATGCTGACGCATAAGAATGTCACCACCACTCAAATCTATGCTGATTTGGTTAATTCAAAGAAGCGAGAGACGGCGAACAAGATTTCATTGAAGTAATGTAATCGCTTTTTATCTATAACAGGTCATATTTGATATATTTACCAGATATGACCTGTTTTATCATTGTAAAAGACAGAATCGTCATTTTAATAAAGATTAAATATTTAAACAACTAGAGCTCATTGTCTTGTTCACCTTAATCCCCTGTTTTAATGCATTACAAATACTCTGATTACTTTCCTAATGATTAGCTGCCGAAATAATAGATAAATTGATATATTTTTCTACTAAGAAACTGGAAGATTTACTGTGCTTACACTAAATAAGATCTACTTTTACAACCTCTTATTATCATATCTTAAAAAGGCTTTTAATGAGATTGTTGCTATACCGAGTATTTTAGATTTCAACTGTAAGCCATTGTCAGACGTAAGCATAATTGGATTCTGTTCTTTATACTTTAATGCGGCTGATAATATCATATTGTCAGGTGAACGTTTATCAAAGTCATCTGGCAATAAAGAAGTATCTGCGAACTCGTATAAAATCTCATGCTGTGACTCATTATTAAGATTGCGTAAAGCCTTCTCCGCGTTGTGTCTTCGTTCTTCAGTTAATTTGATTTTCATCTTATCGAGCTCATCCGTCACCTTTGCAGACAAGATGATAGGATACTTTCTGTCAATCTTAGAAATAATATCGGGATAGTCTACAAAAACATTAGTATCAATGATATAATAGTTTTTCTTGGTCATACTTAATTCCTTCTTTTTCCGTTCAAATTGAGAGAGGTCAATTTTACCTACAACTTTCAACCCTATTGTGGAGGAGACCGTTGATACTGTTTTTTCTTCAGGTATAGGTTGGACTATAGGGCCTGATGATTCTGACTCTTGCAAATTAGTTCTCCATACATTTGTTTTACCATCAAACTTATCACAATTATCTATAAACTGTAATACTGTAGGTGAGACGGTGTGAAATTCGTTAAGAGGCATATCTGAAATAATGAGAGTCGTACTAAGCGAACGGCTTGTTGCTACATTAAAACGTCGATCTTCTGCGAAACCCGGATTCCTCCCAGGAATGTATAGAATAGCATAATCAACAGTCATTCCTTGGATTCTATCTATCGTTTCGATAGTTATATCCAGTTCAAGGTCAGATGTACAGAAACGTTTCTGTAGTTCCTTTACAGAATCTCTAAAAGGTGTTATGATAGCTAAAGAACGATCAGGATAAAATTTTTCCAGCTTTTCAATCACATCTCGTATAATAGCATCTGCTTTATCTGAATAAACTCCATTGCGGACATCTAGTGTACAATGGTAAAGTACACCGCCATCTTGTGGAAATAAGACACTATTCGCTTTGGTAAAATCTAAATAGTCTTTCTTCACAGACACAAAACGATTCCCGTAAAAGCATTTTGTAAGGGAGGCAGATCTACTCGTGAGACGGAAAGTGGTTACTATACGATAAGATTTTATCGATGTTCCCAGTGCCATAGACTTCAATCCTTCAACTTGTGTTGCCACATTCCACGAATTATATTGTGGATTGTTAAGTTTCACGATAGGTGGCAACTGCATAGGATCACCTACAATTAGGCAATCACCCCCAACTGCTTAAACGCAACTATAGTCGTGAGAAAGCCTGAGAAGCTTCTTCTATGACTACCAAATCGTATTGTGGCAAACCATACAGAGTCATCTTCTTTTCGCTAAAAACGCTTGACAACTGATAGTTTGTCGCACAGAGCATTTCGCCACCAGGAACCTGCAAGTCGACAGAGGCAGCTTTTATACCAGACACCTGTTTGCGTTCGTCAATAGAGAGATTTGTCTTGCTGACACGACCTCCCTTCACATACTTCTGCAATGGCTTCTGCTTTATTAACTCGATAAGGCCCTTGTTCGCCATGGTGGTGACGCAGACGGTTTTGCCAGCATCAAGATACGATGAAATCACAGAAGCGATGGTGTAACTTTTACCAGTTCCCGGAGGACCTTGTACGATACAACAATGTTCATTAGCGAGCGTGTCTATGATTGTGTCAGAGATGCCTGTTGGCTTCTGTTCATCAAACGCAAGTTCCTCGGGTGTCCATTCATCATAATCAATAGTCGGTTCAAGGTTCAATTCCTCGTTTGAAGAGAATGCATCCATGTAGTTGGCAAGGTTACGGAAATACTCTACAGGAGGAAATGGATTATGGACGATAAGTGAAAGACTTTTGCCATCAGCCAATGCCTTTGACAAGATATCGTACAACTTAATACTGAATCCAGAGCATGCAACATAGTCATAGTTGGAATCACCAGTATGAACATAGTACATTGGAGTCATGTCAGAACCTGGAGAATGAAAATCCTTATTGTCAACGAACTCCTCCCAACGGCAGATCCACTCCGTAACGTGTTCACCTAATGCTTGTTTAGCACCTTTCTTAATTATGCACACGCCCTTCAGAACTTTCAAGCGTGGAGCCATACGGCGGGGCATTTGAGGATAATCATGCCTGTTTCATGCTGAATGGAATCAACATAAGCAAGCGACAATTCACCTGTCTTGAATAAGTTCCGCATCTGCGAGCGATTGATCTTTGTTGTTCGTCGATAGCCTCCTTCACCTGGTCAGCAAAGAATGACTTATAGTTTGCAAGTTTGATATTGTCAATCATAATCAATAGTCGTTATCGTTGTAATCATCGTTACCATCTTCCACTTCTGCCATAGCACCAACATAGTGAGCGAATACGGCATCCATATTTGTACGAGCAGCCACACGAATCAAGGTGTATGCAGTACCTTTGGCATCTTCAAGTATGCCTGTATAAAGAGCCCTTACTACATCAACCTTCTCCTTGCCGGTAATCTTGATAACAACATCGTCTTTTCTACGAGTTTCAGGAATTCCTCGGCGTTGTTAATGTAATGGAAGTTCTTGCCTTGTCCATCAAGATAAACACAAATCTTCCACTTGTCACCAACCATCTTATTCCATACAGAAGGAGAAACATACATCACGCCACGAGCAGCACTACAAGTATGAATGTATCTACCATCTTTAAGTTTGTGTACAGTTACATCACTCGCATTACGCACGAACTCTTCCATTGTTTCCTCAGGCTCTGCGTGCATCTCATTTCTGAGGTTCTGGTACAGACGCAACTGAGCAAGATAATTGGTGTCGGCAATCTGCTCTGGCTTGATGTTACATTGAGCTAAGAGGTCTATTTCCTCCCTCGTTGGTGGTAATGATTCCAGTTCAAGAGGCGTTCCATGTGAGCGAAGGCGTTCTAATTCCTTTTGGTAAAGATCTTCGGATGTTTACGTGTACGAGGTTTGTAAGGTCTGTCGCCAACAGGTTGATAATTCTTGTCCTTATCAACAGATCCCATGTACCCATTGCGGTCAGGATCATAATCCTTATGAGGCTTATTTGATAAAGCGTGAGACGTGTTAGACGTATGAGTATTAGAAGGCGTTGTGCTGGCATTATCCGTCGTGTCAACATCTTCATCAACGTCAGCTTCTACATCGTCTGTTTCATCTGTTTCATCGTAGTCTTCAATATCCTCTTCATCAACCTGTTCATATGTGTCATACTGACCAAGGTCATCTTCTGACTTTTCCTCTGCTGTAGATGATGTTGTTTGACCAACTGGTGATTCAGCTTGTTGCGGCTGCTGTTGTGGACGAGAGTCAGAAGTTGGCTGTTGCGATGCGGTTTGAATAGGTTCTTTGGGTGATGTATCTGCTTCTTCCCCAACTTCAAGTTCGTTAACAGGTCTTGACGTTACATCTTTATTTGGTGCACCAGGCTTGTCATCCTCGCGAATAGTTTCCCTATCGTCAACATGCTGGTTTTCGGTTGATGTCTCTGTAGTTGCTCCTGTAGCAGTATCTGTTGGTTCATACGTAGCATTGCTATAGTAATCGTTTTCTGTTTCGAAAGGTTCTCCTTCCTCTGGCTCAACGTTGATGGTCAAATCCAACGATCTGAGATAAGCGCGGAACTTTTCATCGTATGCAAGCGAAGAGCAATATTTTTCGATGCACGCTTCTACAGAAACGCTATCATCAAGAACATCTTCACATACATTATCATACACGTCAAAACCTACCAGTCGCTTCAATCTACTACAGAACTTTGTAAAGGTACGATTATGCTTCCATGAGCTTACATAATAAAGGTGGTTGTCATCGTTATAGATACGCTCCACATCATTATGTATAGTGTCATAACCGAGGTCTATCTTTTCACATACAACAAAATGATACTGCGACAGCTTTGTATTATAGCGTTCGTAGAGTTCTTGGAAACGATCTGGGTTCTCGATAGCCGACAAGATAAGCAGACGAGGTCTGATAATGGCAACCATATCAGCTGTTTCATCTTGTTTACCTATAGGTGTTGCCACAAAATCAGAACTTGTCAGACATTTTATCTTCAGTATGTTGCAGACTTTGACAAACAAATCTGTATCATAAGGGAAAGCACTTGTCTGCATAACAAACTCATCGCCACGGAAGATATTCCTTTCCTGTGTCGCATCTGGATGGATAGCATAAAGTTCCGTAATATGCTTCTTCTGCCCCTTACCATTACGCCATTCTGCAGTTGGCGTTTTACGATAGTTGTCAACCAAAGTCTCATCTTGAATAGGCGAAGACAGCATCCAATTAATTACTATACTGCGGAAATGAGTTTCTTCCTCTCTTGGATGCGTGACACGAGCAAGGTAATAAAGGCAATCTTCAAAAGAGAGAGCCTTACAGAAGTTGATCTTCTCAAATAATTCACGAGCATCACGATTGTCAATAGAGTCAACAATAACTTTGCAAGGAACCTTCTCTTGCCATTGAGGTACCTTGGCACGAACCGCATAACCAGCTATGTGAGGTGCATACAACAACTCCGGCTTTTGAACAGAATTCTCTGTTGGTATGCACACGCAGTTATTGAAACATCCATCTTTCACCCATAATTCATATTCGCCCAAGCGACGAGAGAAACATTTCGACCAGAAATAACAAGCAAATGTGCGGTTTGCGAGATACTTCAAGTACTCTCGCGTCATATTTTGATACACGTTCTCCGCTTTGAAATATTGCTTAATGATATCCTTGTTGCCTTCGAATATATAAGTGTCAGAAAGATACGACAATTCAGACACACCATTTGCCTCAAAGTCGCACGTTGGAGAATATTCTGTTCCAAGTGTCAGCTCATGAGCAAACTTGTATGTCGTTTCATTCGACTTGACCAGATACTTTATCTGTTTACGAAGTGTGTCATTTATGTCATACTCACTCTGTATCTTGGCTACTTCACGTACAAACTGAATGTGAATGTCTGCAACGCTATTCTCATCGGCAGCAAACTTTGCAAGATAATCCTTAACCTTTGCGTCAATCCACATTTGCTTTGTGGTAATGAGATTGCGATTACCGTACTCTTCAGAGATAGCATGAAGCAAGTCCTTATTTGCCTTTAGAATATCGGGATGAACCTCGTTGGCAAGAGTGATGTACTTGAATGGTTCAGATACAGAATCCTCATCCACGTTGACGATTATTACCTGATCAATAGTCTTATAACCAGCATATTGAGTACGAACTCTCAACTGCATAATTTGGTGTTTCCTTTCTGCCCATTTATCCTTCAGGTCTTTAAGGTGCTTGGTCATCATCGCTACAACCGAATCCAAAGACTCGACTTCAATAGTTGAAAGCTTAGGCAAGATGTCTGAGAAAAGAATATCCTTGTTATCGGACTTAAGACCGAGTTTCCTGAACAATTTCATCCACTCTGCCTTCTCGTTTTCATTGGCGGTTTCGATGTAAGACGAAGACACAAACTGCGCCTCCTTTACATACTTAGTTACCAGTGCCTCAATTTGTTCCTGTTGATAGGTGTCAGAAATGTAAAGCGATGCACAATTGATAAGCGCGTTGTTATTGTCAAGCAACGGAATAGTCTTGAACTTATCAACAGATGTAATTTGCTTCTGGTTTACCTTTACCCATCGCCAGAAATCAACGTTATTGTTTATAACATTAATAGATTGACGCAAGTTTGCGTTCTGGACAAGGATGTCAGTTGTGGTATTGATGTCAAACTTCACAATCTTGAACAGCTGACGCATATCCTGAGAGAAATCATCGGTATATTTCTGTGAGAGCATAACATACGTCTTCGGACACCATGCTTTCGCACAGAATCTTTGCGTCCTCGTTGTATTCGATATACTGGATATTCAGTTCCCTTGCTCTTACTATGGTTCCGTCATAAGCAAGTAAAGGCATATCCTTGATGTCGTTGAAACTCATAGTATCATCAAAGAGTCTGTCTGCGTCTCGCTTCAGGTATTCCAAGAATGTGAGCATAGTTGCCTCGTCAACAAGACTGGCATAGATAACCGCCTTGTTCTTTATTACAACATCTGTGAAGAACGACTTGTCTGTGAAGGTCTTAACGCCAAACTGCTGACGCAAGAACGATTCCAGTTTCTTTACCTCTTCCTTCTCACGACCTTCAAAGTAATCATTCGATAGAGCATACATCATGCTATCCTGCAACCAAGCATGATTGATATTGTCAGCATAGGTGCTGTTCTGAGCATACGCATCCTGATTGAAGTATCGCACGTCATCGTTGCAAAGATATACCTCATTTTTGTGGATGTCAATACAACGCAAAACATAATCCTTGAAAGCGTTTTCCTTCAACTGTGCTTCACAACCGTACACATATTCAACAAATGCTTTGTTGGCGGCATAATTGTTTTCTATGGCAGCGTTTACTTTGCTCGGAAATCGGCATCGCCAACTATGACAGTCGTGATGAAGGAGTCCTTGGTAAATTCGTTGAATCCAAGGTCAGCAAATATTGCAGTTATATTACCTTTCTCGTCATCAGCAAGGCTATCAAAATAAATATGCGATAGTACGTTGATAACATTCTCGCCCAACCATTTCTCACGTGTTAAGCCATGAGCATCTTCGTTGAAGAAGTAGTGATAATTGGTATAGTCGGTACTTGCACCACCAGCCTCAGTAATGTACGGAACCTTTGTCTTATTAGCCTTTAAATCAACTTCCTTTACTGCAAGATAACGATAGAATGCAACAGAATTGCTTGGTACGTTAAGCAACGCCATAGCATCCTCATTGGATAGAATGTAATCTGTAATCATAGACGCAGCAGAGAAAGACAGGAAATACTTGTCTGCAAATGATTTCCAATTTTCATCTTCCTCAAAATTTGATCTTGATGCCTCGCAAAGATGCGGTACAAATCTACGCAAGAATCCTATTCCATTACAATTCGTGTCAAAATCATAGTAGAGACTTCCTGCTGTAAACAAATCGCCTTCGTATTCAATAAATATATTTTTCTTCGCAAACTCGTTTAGTTCATCCTCACTCAACCAATGTCTAATAAATCGTGTATTGTTTTCGGGAACTTTCAACCATGTTTGGAAATCAGTTTCCTCACATTTCTTTACAACAGCATCAACCTTTACATCAAGGCTCGAAGGAGAATGCTTGTACAAGAGATCCATGAATGCCTCCGATTTTCTTAACTCGTCAACTGGCAAGGAGTAGTCACCCAACTCCATAAGAATTATGAAGTCTTTGTCTGAAATGACTCCGTTCGCTGTCATGCCAGTCATGTCGTTAATAATATTGTCGATGCATTCAAAGGTTTGTTCACCATCCTTATCCACGCATGGAACAAAGGGTTCTTCTTTTATGAGCTTTTCAAATTCTTCCTGGAACTCCTCTATAAACGTCTTATACACGCGTCTCTTCTTGCACTCATCAAAGTCTGGGATAAGTGCAAAGATAGAGTCAAGGTCGTATTTTTTGCTTTCAATAAGCTGCTTGATCCAATAAAAGAACTGTTTAGCTGCAATACGAGCAATAACGTGATTGAGTTCGATATCCTCAATATCGTCACGCTGTCCGTTGGGCACCATATCGGTGTTCATTAGGAAATTGAAGCCCCAATCAGCCCGTTTTGCTGGCAGATAGCAATAAAGCATGGCATCATCAACTGGCATCAACTTTCTTCCAGCTTTCTTGCACGCAAACTTTACCGCAGTCTTACGGAAGTTCATGTACTTCTCAGGGATTTTCTCATAACCATCCGAACGAAGAGAGTCTGGATTTTCCAAGACATTGTTTATCTTATCTGTAATGTCTTCAGGAATATCATCTACAAGAGAATCTGATACACACCAGTCTTTATTGTCTTTCTCACGAACAATCGGTTCATCCTGACCATCAATAAAGATGCTAACCTTCTTGATGTTCGGGATAAACAATATGACGCGCTCTGATTCAAACACATCGGTAAACAAATCGATGTAGTTATCATCTCTGTCTTCGTCGGTAAGAATTTCCTTATCTCGTGGTTGGAGAGCGAACTTTACTCTGAACTCTTCGTTAGGATGCTGACAGAATACAGACTTGATTTTATTATCAATCTCATTATGTTCCGTCCAGATTGGCAATATTTGCCATGGTGTATTGATTACATCCGTAGCAGACTTGTCGAACCTGAATGTATAATTACCAGTATTTAGGAGAACATAGTCGTTGTCAAGGAAAACTGTCTTAAAACCAATACCTTTGTAACCGATGGCTTCGGTATTGTTGGACTTCTCACCATCATTTATATCACAAATAGCTGCAATATTCTTCGGATTGAAATATTCACCTGTATGCTCGAATGTTAAGTAGTTCTCTGTAATATGGAACTCTACATCAACAGGCAAAGGTTGAATCTTGCCATCAATTTTATACGACGAGGATAGTCGTTAGCATTCTGCAATAACTCATAGATGAATACTTCCTTACCGCTTTGTGTAAGTTGCTTTTTGAGAGTATCAAGCGAACGAGTAATTTTCTTTGCAGCACCTGCAGGATAACGCATAATGCCCTCGTAAAGACTGTTCACAATGTCTTTGGGGTAAATTGGTGTTATTTCCTCATGCAAGTCAATACCGAACTTGAGAGGATCGGTTCCAAGCAATACCCAAGTGAACTTGTAGTATGCATAGCGGTTGAACTCCTTGTTGCTTCTGAATGAGATAGACAGATTTTTTATACCACGTTCCTTATCTTCAATCTTTGTAAAATCAGTATTACGGATATCTGTTATCGTAAACCACCCTTCATTTCTTTGAGGCGCCAACTGACCAATAAACTGATTGTTCTCAAGACGCAATCTGCGTTTGATTTTAACGACCTCCTCGGAATCTACGTATTGAGTTGCTGCACGATTGTATTGTGGTTTTCTTTGCTCTTCGTGAGATTTTGGCTTAGCTTTTCAATTACATACCTTGTAGGTTTTTCTCCCGAGAAATCTGTCCAAAATGAAAACAATCCAGAATCTGTTAAAAATTCATAGAAATGATCGTACCCAAGATTCTTATAATTGATACCTACTTTTCCAACAGCACGTAAGAAATTATACTGGTTCACCCATCCATCCCCCTTGTCAACCAGCTCAACCTTAGGCAAAGAATGATATATCTCACGTAATTTTTCTATTATTGATTTGCTGACCATATTCTATTATATTTAGTTATTACAAGATCGTCATCATAATTTTCTGATTGTCTGTAGGTACGAGCAACTCCCGGATATCAACTTCAAGTATCCTTGCAATTTCTACTAGAGTTTCAAGAGTGGGTTGAGTTGTGTTAGTACACCATTTGCTCACTGTAGCCTGATCTTTACCTATTTGGTCTGCAAGCCACTTATTCGTTTTCTTCTTTTCTACGAGAACTATCTTAATACGATTTATATCTGCCATAATTGTTCTTTTTATGTATTACAAAAATACTCAATTCATTTCAAAATATATAATTATATTTCCCAATATACATATACTTTTGTAATATATGCAATATTTTGATCCTTTGAAGTAATAAACTTACATATTACTTTAATAGTTATCAGTAACGGCAGAATTTCTCTCTACCTGTGCTATTATTGGGTTATTCGCAATCCGTACACAATGATAATGAGTCGCAGGGAATATCTTGGCATTTATATCTATGCCCGTCCCCAAAATGAGATAGAAAGAGATTTTAATAATAAATACCGAGTAAGGCTGAAACCATGCGTTGTATCAGAGTACAAGCAATCGTCAATGAGGAATTTGGATTTCTTGACAAGCACAAAATGAAAGTTGACTCTCTTCGCTATTTTTGTGAAAAGCAAAACTGAAGTATCACAAATGGGACTGCGTTTATCAGCATTTTGAGAAGTTTGTAAACGGTTATCTTGGCTTCAGTTGCATGTTTAAAGGATTGACCAGAGCAGTGATTAATCAACCGCTCAAGCAACTGATTTCGGAAGCCAGAATCAGAAGATACATAATCTTCCACTGCTTCAAGTACTCGTATGCGGTCATCCAAATCTCTTTAGGCACAGACATTTACAAAGTATCGAAGATGCTGACGCATAAGAATGTCACCACCACACAGATCTATGCTGATTTGGTAAATTCAAGAAGCGAGAGACGGCGAATAAGATTTCGTTGAAATAGCATTGGTTCTGTAACATAAGAAGAGTCCGACGTGGGGTTAAAACCTAGTCAGACTCTTCTTTTTTATTCTAATGTGGCATAGATGGCATAGAAATAAGTACCATATCGAGGACAAATGCTGCCACTTTCTTGGATTTATAACATGGTATCTATGAAATGACATATATTTGCGCATAAACAATTAGCAAATATCACTATGAATCAGAAAAGTATAGAACATATAGCACTCTATTCCCTTCTATTGGTAGGTACTCTTGTCGTTGGCGTTTTAGCTCGTCAGTTTGTTTTATCCAAAGGTATTGACGATTTCAGTAGTAGTGTTGCATTTTTGCAACAGTAATTGTCTTGATGGCGATCTATACCAGTTTACAGACAACTTTCAATCAGTTTCTGCTGCCACGCATAGAAGCTTTTCTATTGCGTTTCTCTGCTTTTCAAACGATGAAAAATCACAATAACACCGTTTCTGTTCCGGAAGCCCCTACAAGTAAAGATTCAAACCAGGCTACGCCTGATGTCATTGAGCCTGCTCCTACCATTGAAGAAGCAATCTCTGAACCTTCAGAATATGAAGTCATACGAACCAACGCTATCGCAAAAAAGAATCATGCTATTCAAACCAAATTGGAAAAGGTCATCAGCTATACGAAGCAAACAATGGTTGCCTATATGAGTGAAGAAGATCTCAATCGCCTATGCACATACGTTGCAGAATATAGTACAGACAATACCTTACAAAGATATCGCCCGTAAAGGTTGACTCACAGCTTAAAAGCATTGATATAATGCACTTTGGTTGGAATATCGGCAAAGCTTTTGGTATAAAGCGTATTCATACAGCCACATTCATCAAGAATGTCTTTGCCCATACCCTTCGTGACTTGGAAATGTCAACTATTGAGCGCAAAATGTCGCATACCGAATCGGAGTGTAGTATTAAGTTGAATGATAAGATAGGTATATAAACTATTATAATATTACTTTTCTGGATACATCCATACAAGATTAGGAGCATCAAAAGATGAATAAGCAAGCCAATGATTGGACAATACACTTATTTCTTCTCGCGTCATATCCTTTCTTGGTTTATAATTTTGGAGAACATCATTAGCCCTTATATCATCTATTATAGTTATATTACTTGGTTTTGTCAATGTCCTTCTAAAAAGATCAACAAACTCTTGCATCGTATTTATATCCTTATTGGGAGAGGTATATAAAATCATATAATTATCAACAGTTGGTCGACATTCAACATTAATTACCTTGTGTGAGAAATCAAAGATAAGCTTTGTTGATTTGAGATTGTATGAATTATCAATACGCTCAATTTGATAATAATCAATATTTCTGCCCTGTGTTCTTTGAATAATATCTCTTCTATCTTCTAAACTTATTTTTAAGCCAAAATATATTCCAGTTACAGCCTCCGAAATAATAGTTTTTTACCTGCCGTATTAAAAACTAATCTAATCTCATTTTCATATTTCCATGCTAAAGACTTTGTACCAAATACTTTTTTTTGTACAGTAAAAGTATCATCAACCTCTGTAACTTCAGGTCTCTCGTCTTGATACTGCACATTTATCACATTACGAATATCATATTCTTTAGAGTAATTATCAATTAATTTGTTCAAATCGTATTCTATACAGAATCCTTTATGTGAATTGGCATAATGAGCCCACAGTAACTCGTTATTTGGAAAATCCTTTTCAGTTGGTTTTGATAAAGAATAAATTCCTATGTTTCCTATATCTTGCATTATAGGAGTAACCCAATGTTCATGTCTATCTGCTTTAGGGAGCATCACAGAACCTTCAAAAGGGTCATTTAAAAACTTTATAGGTGATGCAAAAATAATATTTTTTGAAAGGAGAATAGAATCTTTTTCTCTATTACTGGTAATTTGATTTGCTCTATATTTATATACTTTACTCATATACTCATATTTAATCGCTATAAAGATAGTAATTAATTCATTATTAACACCAAAAGTTATCTCACAGTTATATTTCGGTGATGTTTTCCACCATCAAAACACCAATTTCCTTTGCCAGCGAACAATTAAAAACGAGTACGTATGGCAAACGAACAAATCACTTTTGATAAGCTGCCGCAGGCGGTAGGTTATCTCACAGAACAGATGGAACAAATTCGGCAAATGTTGGCGGCATTGCAACCGCAGACCTCTTCTGACAAGCACCGTCTTGTTGAAATTGACGAAGCCTGTAAAATCACACGAAAGGCAAAACCTACCATTTACACGCTTGCACGTAAAGGACTGATTCCAGCCTATAAAAGGTAAGAAACTCTACTTCTATGAAGATGAGTTATTGAAATGGATTGAGTCCGGACGCAAGCAGATGCAGGCAATGTCACTTCAGGAACAGGCAGCGGAGATAGTACATGGAGCGAAGCGCAAACCAAAGGGAGGCTATAACTTTTGATCTGCACGGCTATGGAAACTTCAAATTAACAGCAGAAGGTATTATCGGCGAGGCTGTGCGCATCGGAGCCAAAATGTCCGGTGGTGAGTTCCCGATAGAAATCTTTCCTATCAGGATTCAGCGTATCATCAGCAGTTTGCACGATTGTCAGGGCTATCCCGTGGATTATGTTGCTGCGGCTATCCTTGCGGCCATTGCCGTGGGATTGGCAACTCCCATCTGGTGCAGGTGAAGCGCAACTGGCTGGAAAGTCCCATTCTGTACATGGCACTGATTGGTCGCCCCGGGCCAATAAGAGTCATCCGCTGAGCTTCGCTTTCCAACCGTTCATTGAGCACGACTATTGTCAGAATCAGGAGTATCAGAAGTTGTATGCCGAGTATGAACGCACTATGTCCATGAGTAAAAGGAACGCATGGAAGCTGGTTTGGATGAATTTCCGCAGGCTCCCGTGCGCAGACGCTTTCTTGTTTCGGATATTACTCCCGAAGGATTGAGCCTGATACATGCCCAAAATCCCAGAGGACTCTGCCTTTGGTCGGACGAACTGTCTGCCTGGTTCAAGAACTTCAATCGCTATAATAACGGTTCGGAAGAACAGTTATGGCTTTCGGTGTTCAATGCCAAGCCCACGATTTCAGACCGCAAGAGTACGCAAAGTTCCATTTTTATCAGACGTCCCTATATCTCTGTTATCGGTACCATCCAAAAGAAGATTTTGGGCGAATTGGTCAAGGGCGAGCGCTCGAGTAACGGTTTTATAGACCGTATTCTTTCGTGATGCCTGAGTCTGTCTTGAAAAGCAGATGGAATGACCGGAAACTCCTGAAGAACTGGAAATCCAGTGGCAACAGATTATAGACAAGCTGATCGCACAGGATTGTCCGCATGACGAGAATAATGAGTTGCAGCCTCATTGTCTGCCATTCGATGAAGATGCCAAGCAACGGCTTTACGGTTGGCAGCATGAAAATGCCCGCCAATGTGATATGGAAACCAATGATGCTTTGGTAGGTATTTACTGCAAACTGGAAATCTACATTATCCGGTTTTGTCTGATTATCCAGCTTGCCCGATGGACTTGCGGAGAGTGCGACAAGCATACGATTGACCTTGAAAGCGTGAACCGTGCCATCCTGCTGACTGAGTATTTTCGGACAACAGCCGTAAAGTGCAGACTGCCGTCAGTAAGGAACAGTTGAGCGAATTGCATCGCAACATCTACCTGAACCTGCCTCAGAGATTTACAACGGCAGAAGGTATCGGCATTGCTGAAAGTTACGGGATGAAGGAGCATGCTTTCAAGATGTTTCTAAAACGCCACATTGGAACATTATTGAGAAAAGAGAATCATGGAGAATACAGTAAATAAACCTGTTACTATGCACATTTTCGCAACCGAGGGGTTTGTGAAGTTGCGAAAATGTGCATAGTAACATCCAAACAGAAAGAAAATGAACTACAGATTCACATTAGAACCATACAAAGGTGTCAGCACCCGGCACACATGTCCGAACTGCCACCGCAAAAGTTGTTTCGCCAAATACATTGATACGGAAAAGCAAATCAGCTTTCCCGATTATGTAGGGCGATGCAACCATGAACAAAAGTGCGGCTACAACTATACGCCCAAAATGTACTTTGACGAGAACCCGATTGCCAAGGAACGATTGAGCGAAGAGCTTGTGCCGGGGTCAAAGCCTCGCATCAGTCTGCCTCCCGCGCCATCCTTCATTGAACCGGAAATCATGAGGCAGTCCCTGAAGCTGTATCACACGAACAAACTGTTTCAGTTCCTGAGTTTCCATTTCGGACAGGAGGCTACAGAAGAGTTGATGTTGCGCTACCATGTGGGAACCTCAAAGCATTGGCCGGGAGCTACGGTCTTTTGGCAGGTCGATATTTCCGGACGGGTACGCACCGGAAAAGTGATGCTCTATAATCCCGAAAACGGAAGACGGATTAAAGAGCCGCACAATTACATCACGTGGGTACATTCCCTTTTGAAGAAAGAGAATTTTAACCTCCGGCAATGCCTGTTTGGTGAGCACCTTTTGTCTTCCGACCAACAGCGTCCGGTTGCCCTTGTGGAGAGTGAGAAAAGCGCTTTGATATCCAGCTTCTATCTGCCGCAATATCTATGGATTGCTTCGGGTGGAAAGAACGGAGCGTTCAATCGGGATGCCATGAGCGTATTGAGAAATCGCCGTGTCCTGCTCTTCCCCGATCTGGGGCGACCGACTATTGGAACAGTAAAATGGAGATGATCCGGAGCCTGGGAATAGAGGTTTCTCTCTTCGATTTTATGGAAAGAAACGCAACAAAGAAGAACGGGATGCAGGTTATGACATCGCCGATTTTCTGCTGAGAGAAGAGACAAAGGAAGCTATTCTTAATCGTCTTATCACGTTAAATCCGACCTTGAAAACGCTGGTCGAAACCTTCGATTTACAGCTTGTCAATGTGGAGAAAGCACAGCTTTCAGCAACGGTTCAACATACCCAGAGAGGACTTTTCAAACGATGACTTTCAGATGTCTGATTCACTTCTTTTTCACTGGAGCAAGTTTATGCCGGTGTATTACATTTCCCGGCCACTTGCTCACCTCAAAAGACGGTGAGACAGCTCCCGATGGTCACAATTATTAATCTCAGAAGCAGATATTGTGGACAAGAAAAATACAGTTACAATCCGTCTTACAGACGAACAATTCGGCTGGCTTAGAGCACTCAGCCGACGCAGTAAACGCAGTCAAAGCGAAGTAGTGCGTTCACTCATCGAACACGGTACGGTGCGCGAACGAATTACGAGAGAAAATCTTGACATCATCCGTAAACTGATTGGAGAAAGCACAAACCTGAATCAGCTTGCCAGACGAGCCAATGCTTACGGTTTTTATCGTGTGGCCGATGAGTGCAGTACCGCCGTTCAACAGATTTCACAACTCATAAAACAGCTCAAAGATGATAGGTAAGATTGTCAAGGGCACATCGTTTTCCGGGTGCGTAAACTATGTGCTGAAAGAAGATAAATCGCGCCTGCTGAAAGCGGTTGGTGTCTACGGCTCGCCTGAAGAAATAGCGGAGCAATTCGAGTTGCAGACTTTACTGAATGACAAGGTCAAGAACAAGGTCGGCCATATATCATTGAGCTTCTCCGCAGAAGACGGAGACCGCATCCGTGATGATGATGGGCTGATGCTAAAGATCGCCCATGACTATATGAAGCTGATGGGAATCGTGAACACGCAGTTCATCATCGCTCGGCATACCGACCGTGACCATCCGCATTGTCACATCGTTTACAACCGGGTGGATAATGACGGCTGCACCATCAGCGACAAGAACGACCGTTACCGGAATGAAAAGGTCTGCAAGATGCTAACAGCTCGTTACCGCTTGCATTTTGCCGAAGGAAAAGAGCATGTCAATTTCATGCGGTTACGTCATCACGACAAGGTAAAGTATTTTATCTATCATGCCCTGAAACGAGAAGTTCCGAACGCCCGAAGCTGGAGTGAACTGAGACTGGCCTTACGGAAGTATGGAATTGATACGCAATGGAAGCAAAGTCGCACGACCGGAGAGATGCAAGGTGTCAAGTTCACATGTGACCAATTGACCTTTAGCGGTTCCAAGATTGACCGCCAGTTCAGTTTCCTGAACATCGACCAGGAATTGAGATATAACGCTCTTTCTGCTACCGTGAGCCAGCGTCAGGCACAGGCAGAAACCATACGCGAGGAACCTCGGCATGAATATCAGCAGGAGAATCATTCCAGTATTACTCTGGGACTGTTCACTCCCTCTCCTACGGATTATGATACGGAGGAAGCGATACAGGCTAACTGGCTCAAAAAGAAGAAAAAGAAACCGAAACGCAAGCGAGGTTTCAGTCTATAATCAATTTTTTATTAACCATCAAAATTCAAATTATTATGAACTATTCCGATTTTATTTACGATTTCAATCTCTATTTATGTGAGAGGTTCGGTTACAGAAACTGCTGTTCCGTCATGCACAACGCCAATGGCATTTGTGTTTCTGTCCATGTAGGCGAAATGGATTTATACATCCGTTTCTGGGAATACAGTTGTGGTGTTGGTAGCATCCCCGACTGGAGCATTATCATTGTGCGCGGCAACTTCAAACGGAACCAGCAAGAAAACCTGAAAGACCTTGCCCGCTTCTTCAAGGAGTACGCCCCACGTTATGGTTACAAATACCTCTGCACCGAGGATGATGACTACAAGTATTATCAGACCCTTGGTCTGAAACTTATCCACAGAGGATTTTTCAGACAATATAATTATGGGTTGCCGTTAAAGGAGTTGGAGGTATAATGTAGATTTTTAAAAGGAGAGGTTTTCCTCTCCTTTTTTATTTTGTAAATCCATTATTTGCCGTTAATAGAGAGGGAAAGTACAGTTGTCCTTCGATATTATTCAGTCCGAATTTTTATAAATAACATACAACAAAGTAAAGAACAAACTACTTCATTTGGGACTTATAGTCCATATATGTTTTCCTATTAACTGTACCTCCTTACTAATCGTATTTTTTAAGTATTGCCTTGGTTATGTTTTGTGCATCAATTTTAATCTGTTTTGTTTCTGTATGATTCTCATATTCAAACTTGATTTCTTTAATCTTGATATTTCCGCAATCTGTTTTATATAAGCATCGTCAAATGGAAATACATAGTCTTTATTTTGTTCGCAATTTTCAGGTAATTCTTCTTCTAATTTCTGTATATCTGTAATAATCTCATCTTTTGCATTTCTAATCTTATTTTCTTTAGTTGTTAAAGGAATATGGATTGCATTAATCCATTTGTTGCTACTTAGGCGAAAGACTCAAACAGTCCAGTCGTTTTTATATAATGGATATTAAAATCATGTGCTTTAGCCCAATCTTCATCAACCTGAAAAGTCTATGTCTAACAGAACTATCAATAGTTAATGTGGTTTCAGCAACAATAGCCTCTCCTCTTCCGGTTCTCTTAATTCCATTAAATCAATTCCGTAATGCTCGCCAAATTTCTTTGCCTTCTTGATATCCCTTCTTGGTAACCATTATGCCTTTTACATCTTCCAAATCATAAAGGACTCCAAAAGTCTCTCACTTTACCAATAGATACCGTGTGGTTATAATTCTTACATTCTATTGCAATCTTAAATGTGGTATTATCATATTGATACTCCCAGTACACATCTATTTGATGCTTCTGGCCTGACTTTCCCGTCAATTTCACATTATGCTTAACTTCTATATTCTTTACATACAAATTCTTCAAAATCTCATTATAAATTTCTTGAGTAAATTTCTCATATTCAATATTATCATTCATGAAAATCAATTTTAAGATTGTCTATACTTCAAAAGTAAACAATTTATTTTAATCAAAATCTCTTAGATACATTGTTTTCGGCCATAATACCGTAAAAAATTGAATTATACGCAATAAAATTTCCTTTTACAGCTAATTATTAATCAAAACTCAATTGCTCTTTTAGGTAAAAAGACTATATCTGTATAATTGTTAATTAAAGATGAGATATGTCTAATAAAAAAATAACCGAATCAAGGTGATGCTAAGCGAGAAAAGACCAATAAATGGCTGGCAGAGCAAGTGGGGAAAGATCCTGCTACCATCTCCAAATGGTGTACTAATACGGCACAACCTAGTTTGGAAATGCTACTTCAAATAGCTAAAGTACTTAACGTGGAGGTTAAGGACCTGCTAAGAGAGTCTGATGAATGAGATTCCTATATATTAAGTATTCCCAATAAATGCAGAATGTCTGCATTCTTTATTTACACCTTGCTTATGATATTTTCATATAGAGTAAGCTAATTTCAAAATTGATTTTATGAACAAACAACAACTTGCCAATAAGATATGGGCATCTGCCAACAAGATGCGCTCAAGATAGAAGCCAACGAATACAAAGATTATATTCTTGGCTTGATTTTCTATAAATTCTGTCAGACAACGAAGTGAACTATCTGAAAAGTATCGGATGGACTGATGAAGATATCGTGACACTTGTAGAAGATCATGAGAATCAAGAAGCAGTCATGATGATGGAGTATTGCAGAAACAACATCGGCTACTTCATTGAATACAAAAATCTGTTTGGTACCTGGCTGAAGCCCAATTCTGAATTTAGTGTAGCCGACTTGAGGGAGCACTCAACAGCTTCGACCGCCTGATCAGCCCTCATTATAAACATGTCTATGAAAACATCTTCAAGACATTACAGGCCGGATTGAGTAAATTGGGCGAAAATACGGCCTCACAAACACGTGCACTGAAGAATTTGATCAAGCTGATAAAAGATATACCTACCGATGGAAGTCAGGACTATGACGTGCTGGGGTATGTATATGAATACCTCATCAGTAACTTTGCAGCCAATGCCGGAAAAAAGGCCGGAGAATTCTATACACCTCACGAGGTGGCTATCTTGATGTCTGAAATTGTGGCTGAACACCATAAGAATAAAGACAAAATTGAAATTTATGACCCTACAAGCGGTTCAGGTTCCTTGTTGATTACCATCGGTAAATCGATTGGGCGTCATATCGAAGACAAGAACAAGGTGAAATACTATGCACAGGAGTTGAAAGAAAACACAACCTAACCCGTATGAACCTGGTAATGCGTGGTATCAAACCGGATAATATAAATACCCGTTGTGCTGACTCTCTGGAAGAGGACTGGCCTTTGCAGACCGACGGTGGTGACATCGGCAAACCGCTGTACGTGGATGCCGTTGTCAGCAATCCTCCATATTCGCAACAGTGGGATGCCAACGACCGTGAACTGGATCCGCGTTTCAAGGATTATGGTGTAGCTCTAAAAGCAAAGCTGACTACGCCTTTCTGCTTCATGAGCTCCATCACCTTAAACCAGACGGCATCCTGACAATTGTACTTCCTCATGGAGTTCTCTTCCGTGGCGATGCCGATGAAAATAGCGAAGGGGAAGGCAAAATACGTCGTAACTTGATTGAGAAGAACAACATCGATGCCATTATCGGACTGCCGGCCAATATCTTCTTCGGCACAGGTATTCCTACCCTCATCATGGTGCTCAAACAGCATCGTGACAATGACGACGTGCTGATTATCGATGCCTCGAAGGGTTTGTCAAAGAAGGAAAAAATAACAAGTTGCGCGAATGTGATATCAAACGTATTGCCGATACGGTACGCGACCGCAAGACGGTTCCCGGATATTCCCGTACGGTATCCCGTGATGAAATCCGTCAAAACTGTTATAACCCGTTGGTTGAATTAAAAGTTAGTAAAATGACAAATGAAAGGTTGTATATTTCTGGTTTTAGTAACTTAATAGCATCCAAACTATTGAGTTCAAACCGTCGTATGCACAACTTCATCGAAAAATCCACAAAATCAACGACATCTGCAAGAAATTTGCAGGAAATCGTGTAAATGAACATGGCAATGTATCTCGCCGTGGAGTTATTCCCACCTTTCTGATTTGGTAGTTATAGCTCTTTCTCCTACAGCCGATGCATTCGGTTATGACAGAGAGAACAACCTCTTTAAGAGATTGGCTGAATCTCCCGAACATATCCCTAACCTTATATCCAGAAGACAGTTCAACGTCCGTCGCAAACTCACGGCTTGTCTTGCAGAAGACATCCGCAGGGATAGACGGTGGGGAAAATGTCTTTGTGATAGACTCCAAGCCTGTCAAAGTATGCCAGCTGGCACGAGCCAAGCGTTGCGTTATGGGAAATGATAATCCGCAAAGCGCACCTTCCAAAGGCTTTGCGCCTCCCAACAAATGTATTACTATGGGTATAAGCTCCACGCTATCTGTGGAATAAGTGGTGTTATTCACTCTTATGATATAACGGCTGCAAATGTTCATGATATACATTATCTGGATGATGCAAAGTGGGATTATCACGACTGTCTTATGCTTGGAGATAAGGGGTATTTAAGTGCTGAGGTGCAACAAGACCTTTCGAAACGGCTCATATCAAGCTTGAAGTCCCGTATCGCTTGAACCAAAAGAATTGGAAATCCTTCGTGGGCTTACAGGCGTTTCAGGAAGCGAATCGAAACCGTTTCTCTCAACTTAACGACCAATTCATGATGGTACGCAATTATGCAAAGCAGACAGGCGGACTGTTTACACGTACTGCCGCAAAATCGCTGCTATGACCGTGCTGCAATACATCAACTTCTGTAACCATCGTAAAATTGGTCTTGTTAAAGATGCTTTATTTTAATTCAACCAACGGGTTGTTATAATCTGAATATACCTCGTTATGTAGATTCCAGTGATCCTGTTGAGAAGTTCGACATCTATGCTACCATATTCGGAGGCATCCCTCACAGTGAGATTGACGAACTTCAAAAATATTGGGACACATTCCCTTCTTTACGTGAAGAATTGTTTAGAGCGGATGCAGACAAACCTTATTCTCAGTTGAGGGCCGAAGATACTCAATCAGTTATAGAGCAGAATGCAGACGTAAAAGCCTTCCAGAAGAGATTTGCACGGGCTTTCGAAGGTTTTGCCGATAGTGTTCATCATCGGCTGATTGATCAGATAGCGACTGCAAATCCACAAAAAGAACTGGATGCTATTTCCGATGATATTTTTGCCCGTTTGCATGAAACACCACTTATTGACCAGTATGCTGCCTATCAAGCTTTGGCTGACAACTGGCAGGGCATCACCAACGACATTGAAACCATACAGCAGGAAGGCATTGAAGCAGTAAAAGTAGTAGAACCTGCTTATAAACTGGTAAAGAAAGGTGACGAAGAGATTGAAGTGCCTGATGGCTTGAAAGGCCACATTATTCCTTTTGAATTGGTACAACAGGAAAAATTTCAGGACGATTTGAAAGCAATTGCCGATTTGCAGATGCGAGTAGAAGAAATCTCCGGAGAACTGGATGAAATCCGTGAAGGTTTCTCGGAAGAGGAGTCTGAAGCCTATTTGGATAGTGAAAAGGAGAATGCCTTTGATAAGAAAGCCATTACTGGGAGCAAAAGCCAAGAAGGATGCGGTGGAAGCGGAAACTAAAGAGAAACTGAAGAAAATTGTCAAACTTTGGGAGGAGCAGAAAAACAAGAACAAACAAATTAAGGAAGCAAAGCAGGCTCTTATTGACAAAACGGTAGAAGCGATAGAGAATCTTTCAGACGAAGATATTTCTCTATTCCTGCATAAAAAATGGATTGATCCTATTGTTTATGGTATTAATGAAACACTTGCTGAGGTCTTATCTACTTTTGAAAATAAAGTGCGTGCATTAGGTAAGAAGTATGCCGTAAGCTACAAGCAGTTGAATGAGGATTTGGAAAAGTCTCAAAAAGAATTATCCGATCTTATTGGTGAACTGACTGGAGATGAGTTCGCCATTTTGGGACTTAATGAGTTGATTAATGGTGGAAAGGAGTAAGTGTATGAATGTACCAGAAATTAGATTTAAAGAGTTTGATGAGGTGTGGTCTGAAAATCTATTGGAAGATTTTTTACTAAAGTAACATCTAAGAATAGAAAATTAAAATATTCTGTAGTCCTTACCAATTCTGCAGAATATGGTATTATTGGCCAACTTGACTATTTCGATTTTGATGTAACAAATAGTAATAATATAGGTGGGTATTTCATAGTCGAACCTGATGATTTTGTATATAACCCACGAGTCTCAGTATCTGCTCCTGTAGGTCCAATTAATCGAAATAGACTTGGTTATACAGGCATAATGTCACCTCTATATTTAGTATTCAAAATAAATGGTATAAATAAAGACTTTCTTTGTTATTATTATAAAACAAAGAAATGGCATCGATTTATGAAATTGAGCGGTAACTGCGGAGCTCGTTTTGATAGACTTTCTATATCAGATGATAAATTTGTAAAGATGCCTATTATCCATCCTAATAATACTAAAGAACAAAATCAAATTTGTAAAGTTTTTGAAAATCTTGATGATTTAATAGAAGAATCTACATTACGTCTCGTATCCTTAAATCGCATTAAAGCTGCAAGCCTACAATCTATGTTCCCACAAGAAGGAGAAACTGTACCTAAAGTCAGATTTAAAGGATTTGAAGAAGAATGGATATGTGTCCTTTTTAAGGAGATAGCATATAAAACTGGAATAAGAAAATAGTGAGAACCTATTATTGGAAAGTTATTCTATTTCTAATGAATTAGGGTTTATCCCTCAAAATGAACAGTTTGAAAATGGAGGTACAATGTCAAAAGCAGATAAAAGAATGTATTATATTGTCTCTCCTAAATCATTTGCCTATAATCCTGCTAGAATAAATGTCGGTTCATTGGGCTATTATCAAGGTGAAAGAGATGTTATTGTAAGTTCCTTATATGAAGTTTTTAAAACAAGTAATATAGTAGATGATTTATTCCTTTTATATTGGTTCAAAACTAATATGTTTAAAAGAATGATAGAACAATATCAAGAAGGAGGTGTAAGATTGTATTTCTTTTTTGACAAACTTCAAAAATGCCAAATAAAAGTTCCATCATTACAAGAGCAACAAAAATCGCATCCTATTTCTGTAATCTTGATAAACAAATCTCTCCAAACCCAGCACCTTGAGAAGTTAAAACAAATCAAGGCAGCATGTCTGTATAAAATGTTTGTATAAATATCATTCAAACCTTTAATGGAGTAAATATGGATAATATAAACGACATACAATATTTCGTCAAGGAAAGTCAGTTTGAACAGGCCTTGGTTGACCTTCTCCCCATCATGGTTGGGAAAAGGAAGTCCTTGTACAACCCACAGAAGAAGATTTGATTCAGAACTGGGCCAAGATTCTCTTCCACAACAACAGAGACATCAATAAATTGGGCAATTGTCCGCTTACCGCAAGTGAGATGCGCCAAATCATCGATCAGGTGAATCTGTGCGACAGCCCATACGCCATGAATATGTTTATCAATTGCGGACAGGTATGCATCAAACGCGACAACCCCGCCGATACCAACAATTACGGCAAAGAAGTATATCTGAAGATTTTCGATGCACGTGAAATCAGTGCCGGACGGAGCCGCTACCAGATTGCCCGCCAACCTCGCTTCAAGGCTTCTCACCCATTGGGCGGTGACCGACGGGGCGATGTGATGTTGCTCATCAATGGTATGCCGGTGATTCATATCGAACTGAAGCGTTCCAAAGTGGATGTAAGTCAGGCTACCTTCCAAATTAAGCGCTATACCCACGAAGGCGTATTCAGCAACGGCATCTTCAAGATGGTACAGATTTTCGTGGCCATGACTCCGGAAGAGACACTCTATTTTGCCAATCCGGGCAAAGAGAAATTTCAAGCCGGAATTCTATTTCCATTGGGAAGACTTTAACAACACCGTCATACGAGACTGGCGACGAATTGTGTCCGATTTGCTCAGCATCCCCATGGCACATCAGCTAATTGGTTACTATACCATTGCCGACGATAAGGACAAAACACTGAAAGTTCTTCGCAGCTATCAGTATTTTGCAGCCAGCAAAATCAGTGACATAACGCATAAAACCAACTGGGATACTCATCAGCATCGTGGCGGATATGTGTGGCATACCACCGGTTCCGGAAAGACCATGACCAGTTTCAAGTCGGCACAACTCATTGCCAAATCAGGCGATGCCGACAAAGTAGTATTCTTGTTGGACCGTATCGAGCTGAGTGTGCAATCGTTGGACGAATATCGTGGATTTGCTGGAGAAGACGAAGCAATTCAGGATACGCAGAATACGGCCATCCTGTTGAGCAAGCTCAAAAGTACGGATAACGACGACCGACTGATTGTGACCTCTATTCAGAAGATGTCGAACATCAAAGCAGGGAAAGATATTTCGCAGGACGATATTGATTTTATAGACCGCAAACGACTGGTATTCATCATAGATGAATGTCATCGCAGTGTGTTCGGCGATATGCTGATAGGTATCAAGAACACGTTCAAAAGAGCTTTGCTTTCGGCTTCACGGGTACACCGGTGTTCAAAGAAAACGCCAAGCATGAAATCATGACCGAAACCATATTCGGCGACATGATTCATAAATACACCATTGCCAATGGAATCCCTGACCACAACGTATTGGGATTCGATCCGTATATGGTGAGAACCTACGATGACAATGAGCTTCGCGAAAAGTGGCATTCTCCCAACTGAAGATAAATAGCATTGAAGAGATTGAAAATGACGAGCAGAAAATGGCTGTTTACAACCGATTCATGAATGAACTGAAGATGCCGGACACTTATAAGGAAGGAGATGAAACTATACATGGAATAGAACATTATCTACCTAAAGATTTGTACCAGCAGCCAGTTCATCATCAGGCTGTTGCTGCCGACATCGCAAGCGGAAGGGATAAACTGAGTAAGAAAGGTAAATTCCATGCCATTCTGGCTACAAAAATATACCTGAGGCAATAGCTTATTATCAGATATTCAAAGAGCAATATTCTTCTCTGAATGTGGTGGCCGTATTCGACAACAACATAGACAATTCTGATGGCGGAATCGCCAAGGAAGATGCCTTGCTGGAGATGCTGGATGACTATAACCAAAAATATGGAACAACATTCCAGCTTTCCACATACGCCAAATACAAAAGGATGTAGCCAAAAGACTGGCACACAAGAAGCCTTACCTCAATATAGAACATGATCATGCACAGCAGATAGACTTGCTTATTGTAGTTTCGCAGATGTTGACAGGTTATGATTCCAAATGGGTAAATACGCTGTATGTAGATAAGGTAATGAAATATGTGGACATTATCCAGTCGTTCTCACGCACCAACCGCTTGTTTGGTCCAGACAAGCCTTTCGGCATTATCCGCTATTACTCTTTCCCTTACACCATGGAGCAGAATATCAATGATGCACTCGATGTATATGTGGACAGACCATTAGGAGTCTTTGTCGATAAACTGGAAAGCAATCTGACAAATATCAACCAAAAGTTCTTGCACATAAGGGATATATTCCAGGCACAGAAAATCGAAAACTTTGCAAAATTGCCGGAAGCAAGAGAAGACAGGAATATGTTTGCCAAAGATTTCAGCCAAATGACCCATCTGCTGGAAGCAGCCAAGCTGCAAGGATTCACATGGGATAAGGATGAATATGAGTTCCAGCATGGCGATACCTATACCTACGTCAAGATGGAACTGGACGAACAGACTTACCTTATTCTGCTGCAACGATACAGGAACTGTTTGAAGGTAATGGAGGGGCAGTACGGAAGGAGATGATTTCGACTATCCTATTGACACCTATATCACAGAAACAGGTACGGGTACGATCGATGCCGAATATATCAACTCCAAGTTTGTGAAGTTCATCAAGAACCTCTACATGTCCGGTCCGGGAAGCGAACTGACTAAAGAAGCCTTTAAAGAGTTGCACAAAACCTTTGCTTCTCTATCACAAAAGATCAGCGTACGGCAATGATTATCCTACACGACCTGCAAAGTGGAGATTTGCATCTGTCGCCGGGTAAGACAATCTATGATTATATCGCAGAATACCAATTCCGCGAATTACACAAACAAGTAATGATTCTGGCTGAAGCGACCGGTATAAACGCCAGTCAACTGGAGCACATCATGAGTCGTAATGTAACGGAACAAAATCTGAATGAATTCAGTCAGTTTGACAACCTGAAACTGACATTGAACATGGCCAAGACTCGTGAGTTTATTGCCAAAGTAGAAGGTACAGAAGTTCCGGCTCGTCTGGTTATTCCCAAAGCAGACAAATTACTTCGAGAGTTTATTCTGGACAGCAGTTGTAGAGAACGTATTCTGAAAGCGTACTTGAACATGGAGGAGAATTATCAATCCGAAGAAGAACAGGTGCCGCAAGACGAAAACGTTATTACAGGCGAAGTACAGCATGTAGACATAGCCGTCATAAAAGATAATATTCGGAGCATTCTGAAAACAACTTTGACCGCTGTGCTTCCACAAATGCGTCCTGTCGATGAGATTATAGACAGCGTATTCTATGTAATAGACACACCGTCAATTGACTCTTTGGACAATGTAGGCATGTTTATCCAGCGGGCATTTACAAATCTGTACGGTAAGAAAGCAACTATAGTAGATAAGTTTGTGGCATTTAATTTATTAGTCACCAAGTTTGAAGCATATCTGAAGAAATTGTATTATCTGATGAAAGGCCATGAAGTTCCTGCCCAAAATCCCGGTGAAGATGTAACTTGGAAAAACGTGATTTATGCCCACAAATGTCTATGGAATCTGAAATACAGCACGGATGAAGGAAAGCTGCAGCTATATCAATACCTCATGCTCATTAAAGGTTGGAGAAACAGTGAATCACATATATCTCCTACCGCTTCAGAACAGGAAGTTGATACTGCAATCAGCATCATCCTGACCATGTATTTTTATGCTACTGGTTCTTCTATTACAGATTTGGAAATGAATGGACATGAAATACAAAAATCAGCAAGTGAAGAAAATTCTTATGTCCATAAAGTAATTCAGTTGCATCCATATTATAATGAAGAAAATGATGATCAGCAATTAGTCGCTGAAGCGGACGTAAAGGATTGGCCAGAAGAAAACGAATCGCAACTCTGAAAAGAGCATTTGCCAGCTTATAGGATATGAGCCTAAAAAGTCACCTTTGAGCAAGCAAAGACATTGGATTGCGATTTATCGTATAGCTGCAGATAAGGGATTTATCATAGAAGGTGATTTTGCTTATTTCAAAAGAATCATTGATGATATGCAAATAAGTAATCTTCCTGTTCCTCTTAAAATAGAATCGCTACAAAGCTCCATCAAAGATGTGTATGCAAAAGATATTGAAGATTGGACAGACGATAACCTTAGTGGCAAAAACTGGCGGAGTATGAAGATATTAAGAAATGTGCTGATGCGTTTGCCAAGATTGTAGAAAATAATATTAATACGAAATAAGACGATTATCATGAAACATATATCAATTCGTGTGCCTTGGCACGATAATAAATGGAATGGAACTATTTGTCAATGTCCGAAAAATAATCCATTCTGCATGATGCTTCACAATATATCTGAAAGAAAAGATGAGAATAAAGAAGAAACGTATGCAGGAAAGGATTGGAATTCTCTCAAGCAAGATCAATTACCTGCTTGTGTTGGCGAGAATGGTGGTTTTATGAATGAGAAGCCATATAAAGAATCTTCAAACATGTTTATGCTTTTGGAGAGACTCCACATGCAAAGCTCTTACCTACAACAATAGAACTCAAACCATATAGCTTTTTGGAATACCTTTCCGATATCTTTCTCGTGATTATCAAGAAGAACTGAATCATAAATATCCGAATATGTCTGATGATGAAACTGCACCGTTTCCTACATCTTGGGTATATGGAAAAGAGAGACAGTTTGAAATATTAAATCACTTTAGATCAAATATAGAAGCCGGCACTTCACTCGGAGTTTTATTGCAAAAGTGGTAATCCAATTGATGAAGACGCAAAATTAATTGTTGGTATAGGTGAAATCACCAAAGTTTTACCGGTACAAACATATGACACAACAACTGATTATACATATCCTTTTGGGATTTGATCTTTGAGCATGGTATAAGAACTGATTTGAAGAAGTCAAAGGATTTCTTTTGCCATATCATGAATATATGTCACTTGATGAAGACTATGTAAAAGCCCAAACAGGAAAATCAAAACAAGAAGTAATTGATGAAATAAAATTACCATCCCAAAGCAGGCAATAGCCAGAAAATTTTTAACGAGTTGTCGTATGGTTGTGAATATGTTAGTAACCATAGCATGTTGATTATTTTGAATGTAGCCAGGAAATGTTTAGAATGTGTCATTAATCATGGACTTGTCGGAGGAAACTGGAAACAACAAATTTTGTGGATAGATTCCCAAATTGCAAAGGTGAAGGATATGATAGGTCCATTTCCTGCTTTCGCCGAGGCTCTATCAGCAATAGGGGTAAATTATGCGTATATAATTGAGCAAGATTTACGAAATAATGGATATTGTGGGGTTAAAGATAATCCATGGGAAGCCTTTGATAAATTGATGAAAGGTGAATTGTCTCTTCCTGATTCCGTATATAAAAGTGAACTTACTCATTATCGTATTCTTTGGAAAAATACTCTAAGTAACCAAAGACAAGTATTGGAACTGCTATCACGTTTTGAAATAAATTCGGAAGTAATAAAATGGTGGTTTGATTGTCCTGACTGCTACGATGAATTATTAAATAATCCATATATTATCAGCGAGGAGAGTCTTATTGAAAATTATCTTCCGGTTACAACCGAAATGATTGATCTTGGCGTAATGGCTGACCCTAAGATTCAAGGGAAATGGACTCCAAAAGCTCCTTCACTAGTGGAATCCGTAATTGATAATAGAAGGATCCGCTCATTTATCATTTCAAAACTTGTGGCAAGTCTCTGTGATGGTGATACATTAATTTCTGCAAACGAGATTGAGTTATATATAAAAGATTGTTTGGCTGCGGACAATCATCAACTGCCATATAATTATTTAATGTCAAACAAAGAGTTCATTGAAGAAAAAACTGTATACCTTAATACTGATGACAGGTGTGCATTGCAGTTGAAGGAATATAAAGAAATTGATGATTATTTGCGTAAGATATTCAAAGGTCGTGCTTCAAAGGACGTCAAATCACCAGTAAAAGAAGACTGGAATACGATCGTTAAAGCATCTATTGATGATTACAATGAAGCAAATGAGCGATGCCGTAATGCTGTGGCTGACCAGGTAAAGGCATTGGAAATGTTCTGCAGTAAGCGCCTTTCTGTGCTGGCAGGTCCAGCTGGAACAGGCAAAACTACAGTTGTCAAAGCTTTCTTAAAATCGCCACAAATAAAAGCAGAAGGTACGCTCCTTTTGGCTCCTACAGGAAAGCACGAGTTCGCTTAGGCAACATGTCAGCAGGTATTCAAGCCCTAACTATTGCGCAATTTCTGACGCGTCAGGGTTTCTTTGACTGGGCTACAATGACACCTTATGTTCCTGAAGATGCAGAAAACGTAAATATTGTGGAGCAAAAATGTCATTATTGACGAGTGTTCCATGCTTACATGTAAGGACTTTTATGTCTTAATGAAAGCATTGGATTTAAAGAACATTAATCGAATAATTTTAATTGGAGATCCATTTCAATTACCTCCTATTGGCCCTGGCAGACCATTTGCAGACTTATTTAACTACCTAAAGGATAATAAAGACGAATATTTAAGATCGGCAATAACAAAATTGCGATATGTTGTAAGAACTATTAATACAGGAGACTCTGACATATTGACTTTAGCATCATGGTTCTCTGGAGAAAACCTGCAAAGAATTCCGATCTCATTTTGAGCAAGTTGCCAAAGGAAATCTTAATAATGACTTGGCTGTTTATACTTGGAATGATGAAAACGACCTTAAAGACTGTTTGAAAGAGGCCATTGAAAAGAGTTGCCAGAAGAGGAAGGTAAATCTTTATCCGATAAGATTCGTAAATCTATAGGACTTGACGATGTAAATAAAGCCTTAAATGATCCGTCAAAGGTTGAAAGATTTCAGGTTTTATCTCCGGTAAAAATCCGGTATGGGGAACATTTCAGATTAATTCGTATTTCCAAGAGTGGGTTGGTATAAATAAAAATTTTTCAATAGAAATAGCTCCTATTACCATATCTGCTCTAGATAAGGTCATTCAATTAAAGAATGAACGCAAGAAATCTACGAGTAAAGAAGAATGTCAACTTTCAAATGGTCAAATAGGTTTTGTTAATTATGCAAATAAGAGGAAAAGAAATCGACAGTCGTTTTACCGGGTTACCCAACAAGAGATTTTCATATTATTCTTCTAAGTCGGATGAGGCTGATAATACAATAGACTTGGCTTATGCTATAACTATCCATAAGAGTCAAGGGAGCGATTTTGATACTGTGTTGGTTGTTCTTCCTAAAAGCGGACGTATACTTTCACGTGAACTAATCTATACAGCTTTAACACGAGCAAGAAAGAAATTAATTCTGTTGATACAAGATAATATATCGTGGTTAATCGAGTATACTAAACCTCAGATGTCAGTTTTAGCTAAGCGAAATACAAATCTTTTCTCTACATCTGTTCGTGAAGATATTTCAAACATTCCATATGTGGAAGGATTGATTCACACAACAAAGCCTGGTTTAATCGTACGTAGCAAGTCTGAAGTAATTATTGCTAATATGCTATATGAACGAGGTATTGACTTTGAATATGAAAGAATGATAGAAGATAACGGCCGCCGATGTATTCCTGATTTTACTTTTGAAGATGCATCTGGAGATACCATTCTTTGGGAACATTTAGGAATGTTAGATAATCCCGCCTATAAGGAATCATGGGAAAAGAAACGAGATTTTTATAAATCAATCGGTTACATCGAAGGAGTAAATTTATTTACTACAGTTGACCATGAGAACGGAAGTATTGATTCTACAGAAATTGCTGCAATAGTAGATAAATTAGAAGATTTAATATAAAGATTATGAACAATGCAGAAAGACTGCATTGTTCATAATGCTTTGTATTGTTTGATAAATAGTATTGCCTATGCCAACAAATAAGAATGCACAGTTAAGATACCAGATTATAGATAAATGCCTGAGCAATTGGTCAGGCGTTACTATATTGAGGATTTAGTAGATGCCTGCAATGAAGCGCTCTATCTGTATAATGGAGAAACGAAAGATGGTTGCGGAGTAAAAACGTCAAGTACAAGAAGATCTAAAATTCATTGAAAGTGAAGAAGGATATAGTATGGAGATAGATGCCATTCGAGATGGGCATAGAAAATATTACCGATACCATACCAAAGGGCTTCTATTAAAATCAACCTATCAATCAAGAAGAGCTCAATTTGATTTATGATGCATTGATACTTCTTAAACGTTTCGATGGAGTACCACAATTTGAGTGGTTAAACGACCTTGAAAAGACTATATACGACCAGTAAATTAGGAGATAGTCTGGATTCAGTTGTAAGTTTTCAGCATAATCCCTATCTCAAAGGAATGGATTTATACTATAAACCCATTTTAATGCAATTGTTAACAAAGGGTAATTGAAATTATATATCATCCATTTGGGAAGGATGCTAGAACTGTAATTGTTACTCCTTATCATCTTAAACAATATAATAATCGCTGGTTTCTGATCGGCAAACATAAAG